>Ga0070668_100003015_pt1 | contig 12453 bp, 10 predicted proteins | sample KBSS43metaG_FD_64661 | JGI IMG/M metagenome (GOLD analysis project Ga0070668, IMG submission 64661) | Switchgrass rhizosphere microbial communities from Kellogg Biological Station, Michigan, USA - KBS S4-3 metaG | ecosystem: Host-associated > Plants > Roots > Rhizosphere > Soil ... | reverse complement strand
GGGGCGGGCAAGACCACCGTGGTGCGGGTGCTCACCACCCTGACTCCCGTCCAGGAGGGCCAGGTGCGCATCTTCGGGCTCGACGCCCGGCGCGACACCATGGACATCCGGCACAACATCGGCTATGTGCCCCAACAACTCTCGATCGAGTCGGCGCTGACCGGCCGGCAGAACGTCGACTTGTTCGCCCGCCTCTACGACGTGCCCCGCCGACAGCGGCGCGCCCGCGTCGACGAAGCGCTCGAGGCGATGAGCCTGCTCGACGTGGCCGACAACCTCGCCGGGACGTACTCCGGCGGCATGGTGCGGCGCCTCGAGTTGGCCCAGGCACTGGTCAACCGGCCGTCGCTGCTGCTGCTCGATGAGCCGACCGTCGGGCTCGATCCCATTGCACGCGACGGTGTTTGGTCACAGGTGGCGGACATGCAGGCGGAGTACGGCATGACCGTTCTGCTGACCACCCACTACATGGAGGAGGCCGACGCACTGTGTGACCGCGTCGCGCTCATGCACCACGGCGTGCTGCAGGCCGTGGGAACGCCAGAGGGGCTGAAGGCCGGGCTCACCTCCGAGGCCTCCCCCACCCCGTCGCTCGAGGACGTTTTCCGGCACTACGCCGGGTCGGACCTCGCCGACGACCCGCGGCGCGGTTTGCGTGAGATCCGCTCCAGCAGAAGGACGGCGCGCCGTGTCAGTTGATCGCGCTGTTGAAGTCGAGCTCATCCGGGCACCGCGAGGTCTGCACCGGGTCAGCGGTCTGCTGCGCCGCATGGGCGCCTTCGGGCTCGTCGAACTGCAGAAGCTGGGCCACGACCGCAGCGAGCTCGTCATCCGCATGGTGCAACCAGCGTTGTGGCTCTTGATCTTCGGGCAGACGTTCTCGCGGCTGCACGTCATCGACACCGGCGGCGTTCCGTATCTTTCATTCCTCGCGCCCGGCATCATCGCCCAGTCGGCACTGTTCATCTCGATCTTCTACGGCATCCAGATCGTGTGGGACCGCGACGCAGGCATCCTCGCCAAGTTGATGGTGACACCCGCCCCGCCTGCAGCGCTCATCACCGGCAAGTCGTTCGCGGCGGGCGTGCGCTCGGTCGCACAGGTGGTCGGGGTGCTGGTGATCGCGTACCTGATGGGCATCGGACTGACGTTCAACCCGCTGCGCATTCTGGCGGCGATGGCGATCGTCGTGCTGGGTTCGGCGTTCTTCGCCTGCCTGTCAATGAGTTTGGCGGGCCTGGTGCGCAACCGCGACCGTCTGATGGGCATCGGCCAGGCCATCACCATGCCGCTGTTCTTCGCCTCGAACGCCTTGTATCCAGTGGACGTGATGCCGAGTTGGCTGCGGACGCTCTCGGCCATCAACCCGCTGTCCTACGAGGTGAACGCACTACGCGCCATCCTGCTGGGCACGCCGGGCAACACCCTGCTCGACGTTGGCGTGCTGGTGGTCGCCGCCGTCGTTGGCGTGCTCGCGGCGTCCGCACTGCTGCGCAGGCTGGTGCGGTAGTCAGCGAGGCGACGACAAGTCGTACACGGTGGCGCTGCCCACCTTGGTCGCGGTGAAGTTGGCCGCCACCCACTTGGCGATGTCCGCGTGGGCGTGGGAGTTCCACCCCGGGCGGTGGCTCCCGGAGCCCGTGCTGATGTAGTACGCGACGCGGTGGTTGGCGACGTCGTCCTTGAACTGCGGCAGCGTCGGCGCCGGATCCGTGCCCGAGAACCCGCCGATGGCCATCACCGAAGTGCCGGAGGACAATTCGAGCGAAGCAGCGCTCGACGAGCGCTCGATGGCGGCCGACCACTTGGTGTCGGTCCCCTTCAGCATGTCCGCCAACTCGGGGCTGTCGACGCCCTTCCCCATGCCTCCACCGAAGTGGCCAGCCCGCTCGGGCCCGACGGTCGGCCCGCCACCCTGGTGCGCCGCGCCGACCGTCGCCACCGCGTATGCCGCGGGCCCGGCCAGCGCGGCCGTCACCGCCAGCGCAAGGGCCGCCGCGAAGGCCGCGGGCCTGGCCCGCGCGAGCCAACCGCTGGCCAACGCCACCGCCGCCACCACCGCCAGCCCGAGCACCACCCACCGCAACGCGGGCAGCCAGTGGGTATTGCGGTGCAGGATCCACCACCCGAATACCCCGGTGGCCAACAGCACGACCGCGAGTGCCGCTCGGTACCAAGAAGATTCGCGACGCGCCCACAGCTGGCCCACGCCTAGGGCGAACATCGCGGCGATCGGCGGTGCGATCGACAGGCTGTAGTACGGGTGGATCATGCCGTGCATCAGCGTCAGCACAGCCGCGTCGATCGCCAGCCAGCCCCCGAACAGGATGGCGCCCGCCCGCACGAGGTCGGTTCGGGGCGCGCGGCCCCTGGCCACCACCACCAGCACGGTGGCGACCAGCGCGGTGGGCAGCAGCCACCCGATCTCGTAGCCGAACTCACCCGACACCAACCGCATCGCCCCCGACGACTGGGAGCCGAACCCCCCGAACGCCAGCTGCGGACCCGTGCGTAGCTGGGTGCCCGCGAAGGTGCCGACGTCCGCGGACGGCGGCGTGAACGCCGGGTGGTTGCGGCCCAGCACCCTGGCGAAGCCGTTGTAACCGAGCACCAGGTTCATGAAGTTGTTGTCGGCAGACCCGGCGAGGTACGGGCGCGTCGATGCCGGCCACAGCAGCGTCAGCATCACGAACCAGCCCGCCGACGCGACGAACGCCGCCACCCCACCGAGCAGGTGCAGCAACCGGCGCCGCATCGGCACGGGCGCAGCGACCAGATACGCCGCCCCGAGCGCGGGCATCACCATGACGCCCTCGAGCATCTTGGCCAGGAACGCGAACCCGACGGCGACGCCCGCGAGCGCCAACCAGCGCGCCCCGTTGTGCTGCAACGCTCGCACCGTGCAGTACGCGGCGGCGGTCATCAACAGCACCATGGCCGCGTCCGGGTTGTTGAACCGGAACATCAGCACCGCGACCGGCGTGACCGCCAGGGCCAGGCCTGCGAGCAGCCCCGTCCACTGTCCCCCGATGCGGGCGACGGCGGCGTACGTCAGCGCCACGGCGACCACGGCCATCAACGCCTGCGGGATGAGCATGCTGGCGCTGCTGAATCCAAACAGCTGACCGGAGAGTCCCATCACCCACTGCGACAGCGGCGGCTTGTCGACGGTGATGAAGTTCTGTGCGTCGAGCGACCCGAACAGCAACGCCTCCCAGTTGCGTGACCCGGCTTGAGCGGCAGCGGCGTAGAACTGGTTGCCCATGCCGTTGACGGTGATGTTCCACAGGTAGAGCACCGCCGTGGCGACCAGCAGAAGCACCAGGTAGGCGCGGCGGAAGGGAATGCGGAACGCTCGCGTCGGCTGCGGCGGGTCGGCGGGCCCCTCGTTCGACGGGTCCCGGGTCTCCGACCGCTCGAGCGTCTCTGTCACACCGACCAGTGGGCCATTGCGACATTGTGGCAACCTGTGAGCCGACGGCGAGCCTGCTGCGGGTCCTGCCTCAGCAGCCTCATCGGTAACGCGATGACACCCCGTCGACGAAGTTCCAGTGACGTCATGATTCTGCCGATGTGCTGGACTTTGTTAGTTTTGAACCGCCAAGCGCCGGCCTTCCGGTGCCCAAGATTGGGGAGACTGTGCGCAACGCCTTGAAGATCGCCAAGGGTTTGGCCGCCGTCACGGCCGTCGCCGTCGTGTCGGCCACCGCGGTCCAGATGTTGACGCCGTCGTCGTCGCCGACGACGAAACCACCCACGGTCAGCGTCCCGGTTCGCGAAACCGCGTCGATCAACACGTCGGGCAGCACCGTCGGCATCTCCGACTCCGACATCTACGGCATGTCGCCCGAGGACGTGAACCACACGTTCGACCTGATGACCGCGACCGGTGTCCGCACGGTGCGCGTGATGATGCCGTGGGCGGGCATGGAGCCCAACCCCGGCCAGTACGACTACGGTCAGGTCGACCTGATCGTCGACGCCGCCAACGCCCGCGGCATGTCGGTACTTGGCACCCTGGTGTCCTCGCCAGGCTGGGCGGTCGAACCCGGACTGCCCGCCGTCTCGAGCCCGCCCGCATCGGCGGCCAGCTACGGCGACTTCGCCGGTGCGGCGGCCAGCCACTTCCGCGGCCGGGTCGCCGCCTACGAGATCTGGAACGAGCCCAACGCGGCGATGTCGTGGACGTCGGGTCCGCAGGGCCCCGAGCCCGCCGTGTACGCGGGCCTGCTCAAGGCGGCGTACCCGAAGATCAAGGGCGCCGATCCTTCGGCGCTCGTCATCGGCGGCGTCGTCGGCGCCGTCATTTCGTTCTTCTCGCTGACGATGGACCCGGTGACGTTCGTCGAAAAGATGTACGGCGCAGGCGCACAAGGCTCGTTCGACGCGCTGTCCTACCACCCGTACCAATACACGACGATGTTCTCGGCGGGCGGCAACCTGCCGAACTCGCCGATCCTTCAGGTCGCGGCGATTCACGACAGGATGTCGGCCAACGGAGACGGCGGCAAGAAGATCTGGGCCACCGAGTACGGCGAGCCGACCTCGAGCGTCGACGAGGCCACCCAGGCCGCGTACCTCACCGACTTCCTGTCGAAGTGGCGGACGCTGCCCTACGCGGGCCCGGCGTTCATCTACACCACCCGCGACCGCAACACGGGCAGCGGCGCCCCCGACGATACGTTCGGGCTGTACCGCAGCGATTGGTCGGCCAAGCCCGCCGCGGCCGCCGTCCAGGCGCTCGCCTGACCGCTAGCTGACCAGCCGCGCGATCGACTCCAGCGGGATGCTGAGCCAACTCGGACGGTGTCGCGCCTCGTAGCCGACCTCGTACACCGCCTTGTCCAACTCGTAGGCGGCGAGTAGCTCCGCGGAGTCGCGCGGATCGGCCCCCGATTCGGCGGCATAGCCTACGCAGAACGCCGCTCGGTTGCGGTCCACCCATTCACGGGCCCGCGCCGCCAGCTGCTTGTCGAGCTGCTCGTCGCCGCCGCGGTCGGGCGGCCGCTCGACGAGCCGCTGGTACGCCGCGTATTCGAAGGACCGCAGTACGCCCGCGACGTCACGCAGCGACGAGTCGGGTCGGCGCCGCTCTTCCAGCGGCTGTCCTGGCTCGCCCTCGAAGTCGATCACCACCCACTTCTCCGGGGTGCGCAACACCTGGCCCAAGTGCAGGTCGCCGTGCACGCGCTGCACGACGACTCGGCCCCCATCGAGGCCGTGGGCGCACTTGCGGTAGCGCTCCTCGATGAGCTCGACGTACGGCGCCAGGTCGGGTACCGCGGCGGCCACCGAGTGCAACCTGCCGAGCAGCGTGTCGGTGGGAAACGGGGCGTCCGACGTCCCGAGCGTCTGCGCCAGGCTGCGATGCACCGACGCGACCGCCTCGCCGAGCCGTTCGGACTCCGCCGCGAAGTCTCCGCCCACTTCGTCGGCGTACAGGTCGCCCTCAGCGAACAGGTCGCGGGTGCTCGCCATCGCCATGTCCCAGCCCTCGGCCGAGTTGGCCGCGAAGTCGGTCACCATGCCCAGCGCGAACGGCTCACCGTCGGATTCCGTCTCGAACGAGCCGAGCAGCCGCGCCACGTGGGGGTTCCCGGCCCTGGCGAGCTCCCGGTTGAGCTCGATGTCGGGATTGATCCCCGGTGTCACACGGCGGAACACCTTGAGGATTGCGGTGTCCTCGAACACCACGCTGGTGTTGCTCTGCTCGACGCCCATCAGCCGCGGCCAGGCCGCCACCGGAAGCTCCGCGTCGGGTTCACGCGAAAAGCGCAGGGGCCCAACGACTGCCGACTGGTCGATGAGCGTCAGCAGGTGCTGCGCCGCGATCGGGTCGTAGAGCGCGTCGTAACCGACGCGGGCCTCGGCCTCACCGATGGTCGCGGCGTCGCTGAACTCCTCGCTCGGGCCGATCCCCCACCGCACCAGCAGCTGGTAGCGCTCGGCGGGTCCGTCGGCGTAGGAGACGTCGAGCAGGACGTGGTCGAGGTCGTCGCGCAGCGCCACGACGGCGTGCGGCACGGCGGAGCGCAGCTCACGGCCCCGCCCGGCGTACCACCGCTGCTGCGGTAGCCACTCGTCGAACGGCAGGTTCACGGCTGCACTCCTTCCGGCTCGCTGGGGTCCCGCAACGGCGCCCTGAGTTGGAACCAGTAGAACCCGTGGCCGGGGAGGGTCAGCAGGTAGGGCAGCTGACCAATCGAGGGAAACTCGACGTATCCGGTCATCTCGACAGGCGTGTACCCGTTCCACTGCTGCAGGTTGAGCTCGATGGGCTGCGGGAACCGCGACAAGTTGTTGACGCACAACACCGCATCGGTGAGACCGTCGTCGCGGACGAGTTCCCGGACGTAGGCGAGCACCGACGGGTTGGACCCACCCAGCTCCCGGAAGCTGCCGATGGCGAACGCGTCGTGGCGCCCGCGCACCGCCAGCATGGTGCGCGTCCAGTTCAACAGCGACGTGTTGCTGTCCCGCTGGGCCTCGACGTTGACCGACTGATAGCCGTAGACGGGGTCTTGGTTCGGCGGAAGGTACAGCCGGCCGGGGTTGGCGGTGGAGAAGCCCGCGTTGCGGTCGGGTGTCCATTGCATCGGGGTGCGCACGCCGTCGCGGTCGCCGAGCCAGATGATGTCGCCCATGCCGATCTCGTCGCCGTAGTACAGCACCGGAGAACCTGGGAGGGACAGCAGCAGCGCGGTGAAGAGTTCGATCTGGTTGCGGTCGTTCTCCAGCAGCGGAGCGAGCCTGCGCCGGATGCCGACGTTGGCCTTCATCCGTGGGTCCTTGGCGTATTCGGAGTACATGTAGTCACGCTCTTCGTCGGTGACCATCTCCAACGTGAGCTCGTCGTGGTTGCGCAGGAAGATGCCCCAGTGCGCCATGTCGGGGATCTCCGGGGTCTGCGCAAGGATCTCCGAGATCGGGAACCGGGACTCGCGGCGCACGGCCATGAAGATGCGCGGCATCAACGGGAAGTGGAACGCCATGTGGCACTCGTCGCCGCCGGTCGCCGGGTCGCCGAAGTACTCGACGACGTCGGCGGGCCACTGGTTGGCCTCGGCAAGCAGCACGCGCCCTGGGAACTCGTCGTCGATGACCTTGCGGCAGTGCTTGAGGAAGGCGTGCGTCTCGGGCAGGTTCTCGCAGTTGGTGCCCTCGCGCTCGAAGAGGTACGGCACGGCGTCCAGCCGGAAGCCGTCGATGCCGAGGTCCAGCCAGAACCGCAGCACGTCGAGCATCGCCTCCTGAACGGCCGGGTTGTCGTAGTTCAGGTCTGGCTGGTGGGAGAAGAACCGGTGCCAGTAGAACTGCCGTCGCACCGGGTCGTAGGTCCAGTTGGACTCCTCGGTGTCGACGAAGATGATTCGGGCACCCGAATACTTCTCGCTGGTGTCGCTCCACACGTAGTAGTCGCCGTACGGGCCCTCGGGGTTGCGCCGCGACTCCTGGAACCACTCGTGGCTGTCCGACGTGTGGTTCATCACCAGGTCGGTGATGACGCGGATGCCACGCCGGTGCGCGGCGTCGAGCAGGGTCACGAAGTCCTCGACGGTGCCGAACTCGGGCAGCACCTTGTAGAAGTCCCTGATGTCGTAGCCGCCGTCGCGCAGCGGCGAGTCATAGAACGGAGGTAACCAAAGGCAGTCGACGCCAAGCCATTTCAAGTAGTCGAGCTGTTCGGTTAGCCCGCGCAGGTCGCCAGCTCCATCGGAGTTCGAGTCGTAGAACGCTCGGACCAGGACCTCGTAGAACACGGCGTGCTTGAACCAGGTGCGGTCCGCCGGCAGCACGCGTGCGTGCCGGTAGTCGTCGGCGGTGGGATGGTCCACGACGCCGTCATGGCTGACGTCGGGTTGGCCTTCTTCGGTCACGTGGCTCATCGATTCTGAAATCTACCCACGGATCCTGATTTTGAATCACGCAACCTTCGATTGCGCGTCGGGCGAGGTGCCAGCTTCGAGTTGCGCGGCGAGCGTGTCCCGCAACGTGGCGGCACCGCCCGGGTCCTGCGCATACTTGGTGGCGAAATGCTTTCCCTGACGGACGATTTCGACCGGCCAGCGGGCGGCCCCGACGAGCCGCAGCAACACGACGAACGGCATGAGGGCCAGTTCGAGTGCGAGTTCGAGCAGCGATACCACCACGAGCAACGCGACGCGGAGCACGACGTTGCGGGGCAGCCCCTCATCGGAGGACTCCTCGGTGGCCGCGGGCGGCTCGCCCTCGGCGGGCGGTTCGCTGGGCGAGCTACTCCACGCTTCCCGGAACGACAGCGCCCGACGCCACGGATACCAGCGCCGGTGCACCCGCCAGTGCACGCCAGCAGGATCGAGCACCTGCCGCGTCGTCACCCGACAAACCTACCGCTCCTCAGAACCGATCGTCGGCGTCCCACCCGTAGCGCTCTGCGTGCGGCAACGACGGCCCCGCCAACTGCCGCCACGCGAGCGCCGCCACCCCCGCGAGCACGCAGACGTCGGCTGCGTTGAAGATCGGCGCCCAGCCCACCGAGACGAAGTCGACGACCGCGCCGCGCATCGGCCCAGGGCCACGGAACAGCCGGTCGGCCAGGTTGCCGCACGCCCCGCCAAGCACCAAGCCCAGCGCGACTGCCGCGGCCTTGGAAGCCACGCTGCGCCCGCACCAGGCGACGACGCCGACGACGGCCGCCAGGGCCACCGTCAGGTACACGGTCGAGGCGGCCCCCCACGAGAAGGCCGCGCCCGGGTTGCGGATGAGCAACCACGCCACCGCGTCGCCGGCGACGGGAACCCGATCGCCCGGATCGAGCACGCCCACCGCGACGGACTTCGTGACGACGTCGACGACGAACACCCCGGCGGCGGTGCAAAGCAGGAGTCCGCGCATCGGTTGATCTTGGCGGTCGCCGGTAGCCGGACGGTGAACGGTGTGCGACCAGGTCACCTGTTAGCGAACGAAGCGCACGGCATCCTCGCGCAGGTACCGGCCCGAGTTCGCCTGCCGGTATCCGACCACGCTGCCGCTGGCGGTGAGGGCCATCAGGCCGAGCACGCCCGGCAGCGCGACCGCGGTGAGCTCGCCGACGCCTGCGGTGCGCAGGTATTGCGGATAGCCCTGTCGCAGGGCGGGCCTGCCCATTGGCGCGGGCGTGACGCCGGGAACCACTTCGGTGACCTGAACGGAACCGTTGGGCGTCAGCGAACCGCGAACGCCGGGTGTCTGTGCGCCGGCAGAGCCGCCGCCGATCACCTCGGGGCGGGCACCGCCGCCGCGGAAGGGTTCCGGGAACCCGCGCGGCGTGCCCGCGACGGGCGGCGTGCCCGCGAAGGGCGGCGGAACCATCGGGGCCTGCAACACGGGAAGGTTCCCGCCGCCCGGTCCCGCCCCGTACGAATGGGCGTCGACGCCGTCAGCATCGAGCACCGGTTCCTCTTCCGTGATCCGAAACGACGGCGCCGGTTTCGGCGGCGGGAACGGGTTGTAGGGCGCGTACGCGTCGGCGATCAACGAGTTGACGGTGTTCAGTGTCTGTTCGATGGTCGCGTACGTCGTATAGGGATCGGTCAGGTCGATCGACAATCGGAGGCCTTCGGTTCCTGGCAGCGTGGGCAGCGGCACCGTGAAGGCGGGGGTGAAGGGCAGTTTGACGTCCGCGGCGGTCGACGGCGTCCACACCGGAGGCTTGGGCACGACGGGTTCGGGCGCCGTCGGCTCGGGCACCACCGGCTTGCGGGGCACCACCTCGTCAAGGCGCGAGTCGGATTTCTTTGAGCTGGGCTTGGTTTCGTCGGGATTGGGGACCTCGGGCGTGGTCGATTCGCCGGGGACGCGGCCGTTGCCGAAGATGCTCAGCGGCCGGCGAAGGAAGTCGCGGATCTGCTCGGCGATGCTCTGCGGCATGGGGGCGGGGATGACGGTTGGCTCGGGTTCGGGGGTGTTGCCGGGCTCGTTGGTGGTCTCGGTTTCGGTATTGTTGCCGGGGTCCTCGGGGTCGGCCATCGCGATCCCCGCACCCGCACCGCTAAGTATTAGCGTCGCCGTGAGCGCGCCAATTATCAGGCCAAACCGTGCTCCGGGGGTCGGCACAACCCTCTCGCTTCGAGTTGATTGGTGACCCATCGCCGGGTCGGTCTTCACCTGAATTGTCGCACAGAAAACTCCTGGTACGTCAGTTCTTTGGTAGCCACGCACTCGGGTAGGGTTCGGTCGTGGCGACCCGCGATCACGGCGACCCCGGCGATGCGCCGTCGGTCCCGCCCCCGTTGACCCCCATCGCCGAATTGGCGCGACCGTCAGCGGCCGAGGAGGCGCGCACCATCGCCGCGTCGACCAACACCGGCACGCTCGCCACTCTGACGTCCGCGGGAGACCCGTGGGCCTCGTTCGTCACCTACGGGCTACTCGGCGGGGCGCCGGTGCTGTGCGTCTCGAACCTCGCCGAACACGGCCGCAACCTCACGGGCGACCCGCGGGCCAGCATCGCGATCGTCGCGCCGACCACGGACACCGATCCGCTGGCCAGCGGCCGGATCACCCTGGCCGGCGTGGTCGAGCGGCCCGCGGGCGATGAGCGGGCGCAGGCCCGTCAGGCGCACCTCGACGCCGTCCCCGCCGCGAAGTACTACCTCGACTACAGCGACTTCACGCTCTGGGTGCTGCGCGTCGACCGGGTGCGCTGGGTCGGAGGGTACGGGCGCATGGACTCCGCGGACGCAGCGTCCTACGCAAGCGCCCAACCCGATCCGGTCTCACCGGTGGCCGCGGGCGCCGTCGAGCACCTCAACGCCGACCACGCGGACTCCCTCGTCGCCATGGCGCGAAAGCTCGGCGGCTACCCCGACACCGTCACCGCGACCTGCACCGGTGCCGACCGCTACGGGCTCGACCTCCGCGTCACCGCCGAGCGTGGCGTGGCCTACACCCGCATCGGGTATTCGAAGCCGATCGACTCCATCGATGAATTGCGCATGGCCACAGTCGAATTGGCTCGACGCGCGCGGGAGGGCTGAACGCAGGCCCAGGTCCTCCCGCTTCATCGTTTGCTCTTCGCGCAAGCGCTCATCGCCGTGCAATACCATCGCCTCATGCCTGCCGACACCGAGCGCCCGGACACCTGGCGAGCCGCGTTCGACCTGATCCGCACTCGCGGCCACGAGCGTCGCGAGGAGCCCTTCAAGCTGGCCAGCGGCCAGCTCAGCCACGACTACATCGACGGCAAGTTCGCGGTCGACACCGGCGAGCGGCTCACGATCGTCAGCAAGGCGGTGGCCGACCTGGCCGCGAGCCACGGCATCGAGTTCGACGCCGTCGGCGGCCTGACGATGGGCGCCGACCCACTGGCACACGGCGTCGCGATGGTGACCGGCAAGGCCTGGTTCTCCGTGCGCAAGGAGCAGAAGAAGCGCGGCAGGGAGCAGTGGGTCGAGGGCACCCGCCTGACGCCCGGCACCCGGGTGCTGCTCGTCGACGACGTCATCAGCACCGGCGGTTCCACGGAACTCGCGCTCGAACGGATCGCACCGCTCGGCGTCGTCGTCACCGGCGTGATTCCGATGGTCGACCGCGGCGACGTCGCCGCCAAGCGCTTCGCCAAGCGCAATGTCCCGTTCGTCGCGCTCGTCACCTATCGCGACTTGGGCATCGAACCCGTCAAGGACGTCTGAGCTAGCTCGGCACCACCAGCACGCGGGTCTGTTCGACGCCGACGGTCACCGCCGCCCCCGGCTCGAACACCCGCGCCTGCGCCGACGACAGCTGGGCATCGATGACGGCGCCGTCCGCGAGTGCCACGTACACCCGCGAGATCGGCCCGAGGAACGCGACCGACTTCACGGTCGACGTGCCCGCTGCATCCGCGGTGACCGTCACCGACTCGGGGCGCAGCAGCGCGGTGCCCGCACCCGACGCGATCGATCCCTCCAGGGTCGCCACCTCGGTGCCGAGCAGCCGAGCCCGCCCGGACGCGACGTCGGCGGGCACCTTGTTGTTCAGCCCGACGAACTCGGCGACGAACGGCGTTGCGGGGTCGGCGTACACCTGCGCGGGTGGCGCGATCTGCTCGAGCCTGCCCTGGCTCATCACGCCGACGCGGTCGGCGACGGCGAGCGCCTCCTCCTGGTCGTGTGTGACGAACAGGGTCGTCGTGCCGACTTCGAGTTGCACCCGCCGGATCTCGTCGCGCAGCTGCACGCGCACCTTCGCGTCCAAGGCGGACAGCGGCTCGTCGAGCAGCAGCACGCTGGGCTGGATCGCCAGTGCGCGCGCCAGCGCGACTCGTTGCTGCTGACCACCGGACAGCTCCGAGGCGTACTTGTCCATGTGCGCGGAAAGCCCGACCAACTCCAGCATCTCGGACGCGCGGGCAGTGCGCTTGGCCCGCTCGCGACCACGAACCTTGAGCCCGAACTCCACGTTCTGCAGGGCAGTCAGGTGCGGGAACAAGCTGTAGGCCTGGAACACCATGCC
>Ga0070668_100003014_pt1 | contig 12453 bp, 9 predicted proteins | sample KBSS43metaG_FD_64661 | JGI IMG/M metagenome (GOLD analysis project Ga0070668, IMG submission 64661) | Switchgrass rhizosphere microbial communities from Kellogg Biological Station, Michigan, USA - KBS S4-3 metaG | ecosystem: Host-associated > Plants > Roots > Rhizosphere > Soil ... | reverse complement strand
GTGAGCATCACCGTCCCGATCGGACGGTTGATCGCCCAGCTCGAAAGCCCCCGCCGCTGGCGGTTCGACTTCATTCGGATTTCCTCGACGGCGTGCGGGAAACGGGCGTGACGGCGGGCGTGGAGGTGTCGACACGCGGCGACGACGGCGTCTCACCGGGTGACAGCGGCGGCACGATCCGCACCGCGGAACCGTCGCGAAGCAGCGCCTGGCCGGCCACGACCACGGTGTCGCCGATGGCGAGCCCTTCGAGGACTTCCGTCCGCCCGTCAATGTCGGGACCGACGCGGACGATGCGACGCTCGCTCTTGCCCTGGCGTACGACGACGACGGACCGCGCGCCGACCGGACCCATCACGGCCCGTGTCGGAATCAGCATGGCGTCGTCGCGAGAGCCGAGACGAAACATCGCGCGAATGGTGTAGCCGGGCCGAAGCTGGTTGAGCGCACTGCCGCTGAGCGCCACTTCGACCGGAACCAGCCGCGTGATGGAGTCCGCTGACGGAAACACCCGCCGGATGCGTGCGGGCAGGCGCGCGCCGGCGAGCGCGTCGACGCTGACATCCACGGTTGCACCCTGCTTGAGCAGCGGCACCTCGAGCTCGGAGACCATGACCCGTGATACGAGCATGGACATGTCGGCGACCGAAAAAAGGCGTGTCTGGGGCGAGACGATGTCACCGGTCTCGAGGCGTTTCTCGGTCACGACCCCGTTGATCGGTGCCTTCACGACCGCGTAGCCGATTCGTGTCTTGAGCTGGTCGAGCGTCGCCTGGGCGGACGCGAGGTTCGCGCGATCGCGCTCGTACTCCTGTGCGGTAACGATCCGCTGCTTCCACAGGTCGTCGGATCGCTTGGCGGTCGACTCGGCCAGCTCCAGCGATGCCACCGCACTCTTCAGCTGCGCTTCGAGCTCTCGCGCGTCGATCTGCGCGAGCGTCTGACCGGCGCGGACGTAGTTGCCCTCCTCGACGTTCACCGCGAGCAGGGCACCGGACATCTGCGCGTTGACCCCGACCGTTCGGAGTGGCTCGAGGATTCCGGCAACCGTCGTGGTGCGAGCGAGGGTCCCCCGGTTGACCGTGACGATCTCGACCGGGGATGGGCGGTTCCCGGGTCGAGTGAGATTTCCGCCGCCTCCGCCCGGACCGAAGCCGCCGCCCGGACCGCCGCCACCGGGATTGCCGCCTCCGGTTCGTGCGCGGTTGTTGCCAGCTTCTCCTCGCGCATCACCGCCGCAGGCGGTGACGAGCACGAAGAGCGGGAGCACCATAACAAAGCGAAGAAGTGGATGTCGCGACATCACGCCTCTTAGGGGTTGTCTTCAGGAGGGCGCCAGATGTTTGTGGCGCCAGGGCAGGACTGCCCACCGGGATACGCGCAGGTAGGCCGAAACGCTCGCCGCCAATCGGGGGCGTTGTCTTTCCGAGCGGAACACCGAAGGTGCGGAGGCGAGGAATCGCCGGGCATTGTCATTCCAGGCGGAGCACCGAAGGTGCGGAGGCCAGGAATCGCCGGGCATTGTCATTCCAGGCGGAGCACCGAAGGTGCGGAGGCCAGGAATCGCCGGGCATTGTCATTCCGAGCGGAGGCCCGAAGGGCCGGAGGCGAGGAATCGCCATCCTCCCGATAGAGGGGCCTCCCGACCGGGACGAGTGCGATTCCTCGCCTCCGCCGCTACGCGGCTCCGCTCGGAATGACAGTCCCTCGGCGATTCCTCGCCTCGGCGCCTTCGGCGCTCCGGCTCGGAATGACGAAGGGCTGCTACCGCCCCCGACGCGGTTCCAGAATGTCGTCCGCGCGGTCGACGATATCCTGCCAGTGCGCCCGAACGACGCCTGCCGGCGCGGTCGTCGAGGCCCGCCGCGCCTCCTCCCGGATTGCCCGAACCTGACTGCGGGCCAGTGCCGGAAGATCCGACCGCGGAACGTTAGGCGCCGCCAGCAGCGGGCCGGGGTTCTGCGGGGGACCGCCACCACCCGGGCCCTGTCCGCCCGCACCACCTGCGGGCGGCGCCGGCGGGGAAATCAACGCATCCAGCCGCTCGAGATAGACCCGTTGAATCGTCCGACGGCTCGCGTCCGGCGCGGCGCCGGAACCGGGCGCCCCCCACACGGCCCGGCGGAGATCGCCGAGATACTCCGTCAGCGAGTACGCGTTCGCCGCATCCAGCGTCTCGGAGTCGACCAGCCGCGACAAGCGCCGCGCGTCGAGCAGCTGCGCCACGATGTTCCCCTGGCGCGTGGCCAGCGAGGCCGTGCCCGTCGGCGGGCCAATGCGCGACAGAATGTCATCGGGCGCGAGCCAGTCCGGCGTGCGAACGACGTTGTCTGCGAGGAACTGCAGCGCCGCCTTCTGCTTCGCCTTCGGCACCGGGTGGTAGACGGGGCCCGTCTGCTCCGCCGTCTTGTAGTCGACGTTCACGCCGCCGATGACCGTGACGACGTGGCCCATGTACTGCGACCACATCCCGATCGCCTCGCCGTACAGCTCCTCGAGGTCCTCGTAGTCCTGTCCCGGCTTCGTGATCCACTCGACCAGGCTGGGCACGACGCGCTTCAGGTTGGCGACGGCGTAGCCGCTCGCCCGCACGGGATCATCGCCCAGGTCTTCCGTCTGCGCCCGGGGATCCACGCTGCCGAGCTGCTGGGGCACGTAGCGATACGGCATCGGCCCCTTCTGGTTCACGTACCATCCGTTCAGGATGGGACGCTCGGCCTCCGGCGTCGCGGCCTGCGGCAGGACGCGGTACCCCCAGTTGATGATGTAGTCATCGAAGGGTCCGAGGCGCCGGATGAAATCCTTCGGCTGGAGGCCGTCCCCGGGCTGAGCGACGTAATTCTGGCGGGCGTAGTCCATGATGGTCGCGGACACGCCGTACTTGCTCGTGAACGACGCCTTCCTCAGCGAGTCGACCGGGAACGACGCCGACGCGACCATGTTGTGCGGCAGGCCTAACGCGTGCCCGACCTCGTGCGTGATCACCTTCCGCATCGTCTCGCCCATCAGGGCTTCGGGGATCTCGAGCGTGCGCGCGGCCGGATTCGCCGCGCCCGTCTCGATCATCAGGCGATTGCGGTACGACCGCATGTGGTTGTGATACCACGTGATGTCGCTCTCGATGATCTCGCCCGTCCGGGGATCCGCGGTGCTCGGCCCGACGGCGTTGCGCACGAGGCTCGCCGCCCACCGAACGACCGAGTAGCGAATGTCCTCCGGGTCCCAGTCCGGGTCCTGCTCGGGCGTCGGCGGATCCTTGGCCTGGATGGCGTTCTTGAAGCCCGCGACCTCGAAGGGCTTCTGCCAGTCCTCGATGCCCTGCCTAACGTATGAACGCCATTTTGCGGGCGTCGCGGGATCGAGGTAGTAGACGATGGGCTTCACCGGCTCGACCAGCTCGCCGCGCGCGTACGCCGCGGGATCCTTCGGCTCGAGGCGCCACCGGCGAACGAACTTCTGCGTGGCCGCCTTCTGCTCGTCGAGGCCGTAGTTGACGCGCTCCACGCTCATGAAGCCAATCCGCTCATCCGCGTAGCGCGGACGCATGGGCTGTGTCGGCAGCAGCACGATGGACTGGCGCATCTCGAGCGAGATCGTCCCGCCCGTGCGGTCGGATGGCGGCTCCGCGGCGTCGAACGTCTGCGTGTGCCGAACCTCGATGTTGAGCGGGAACGACTTCACCGTGCTGATGTAGCTGCGTGCCGGGTCGAAGCGGCGGACCTGGTACTGCCGCCGTTGCGCGGCGTTCAGGCCGCTGATGCCGGGTGTGTCGCCAGCGAAGAACTCCGTCACATCCACGACGTACGAGGCGCTGTCGCGTCCGAATGCCTGGATCGGGAATGCGGCGAGAATGGGACCGTAGTTGTTCTCGGCCACAGACCGCGCGATGGGAAGGGAATCGTCGGCGTACGCGCCGACCTCCAGACTTCGCAACACGACACGGTCGCCGTCGCGCTCGAACCGCACGAGACGATCCTCGAGCGACGTCCCGGCGGACGTGAAGCCGCCGAAGTTCGCCGGAACACCCGCGACACGGGTCACGAAGAGGAAGTCGCGGCGGGCAAGCGAGTCGGGCACCTCGAAGAACCACCGGTCGTCGACGCGATGGACCGTAATCCCGCCCGCGTCGGTGATCGCGCGATTGGTGATCACCTGCGCGTATGGGCGCGGCCGGCGTGGCTGCTGTCCCTGGCCCTGCGCACCTTGCTGGGCACCGGGTTGAGCGCCGGCCGGAGCAGCTGGCGGTTGGGGCTGCGGCTGCTGTGTCGCGCCGGCGACGGGTGTCGCGAGGACGACCGACACGCCGGCGAGAACCGAACGGACGAAGGAATTCGGCATCAGGAAAAGGGAAGATGTGAAACGCGAAGCACGCGATGGTGCATACGCAGACCGGCGCGGGGTCGCTGACTCGCGCGCCGGTCAAACGATTGGCGTTGCCTAACGTAGGGCCGGCGTCGAGCGACGCCCCTACGCCGTCAGGGCATGGCGGCGCCCGGGGCGCGAGCTGGCGCCGGCGCCAGCGCCTCGGCGGCTTCGCGACGCGCAGCGCGGATCAGACCGATCGCCGTGTACAGGACGACGACGAGCACCAGCCACCGGACGATCGTGAGATCGAGCTGCTTGACGATGAACGCCGCGATCAACACCGCCGGGACGCCGCCAACCAGAAGGCCGAGCGACCCGCGGAGGTCGAACCCTCGCTCCCGAACGAACCGTGCGCTCGCCACCGGCATGAGGAACGCGCACGAGCCCATCATGATCGGGAACGCCGCCGTGGGGTTCATGCCGAGCATGTAGATCATGATCATGCACGGCGCGTACAGGCCGATGCCGAGCGTCATCAACGCACCGAGCGCCAGGTTGCCAGCGAAGCCGACGATCAGCTTCGTGCCCGTGAGCTCGAGCAGCGTGCCACCCGTCGGGTTGCGGCTCGCGAGGGTCATGATCAGGAAGCCGGCGAAGATCAGGAGCGCGACGCCCATGCCCAGTTGGATGCGGCGCCGCGGCCACTTCGCGACGACTCCGGCGCCGACCCACGCGCCGAGTACCGCCGCGACGATCAGAAGAATGAGCGTTTTCGGGTCGACGGGCACGAGCTTCGTGAAGATGAACGCCTGCACGATGGTGGGCAGCGTGTGACCAACGTTGAGCGTGCCCGGGATCTTCTCATCGCGCACCATCCCGAACCGGCGAAAGATCGCGGTCGTGGTGGCGAACGATCCGATCCCCAGCGTGTCGAAGAAGTTCGTGACGAATCCGGTGCCGAGGCCCAGGGGCGTGGGTGCTGCACGATCCCCCTCCTGCTTGTCTCGCATGGTCGCGCGAACGACGAGCGTGAGGTACAGCAGTGCCACGATGGCCAGCACCGTCAGGAGCGCGTTACGCGGATCGAGGATCGAGGCAGCACTCATCAGAGCTCCCGGGCGTTGGGCGGGGATTGTGCGGATGATCAGCCTCGGATATTGTATCCGAGCACTTCCCCCCGCAACCAGAATCTGGCCGATGTCGCGCTCCGACCAGCCTCGCTCGCCGCAGCCCGCCCGTTCCACTGCCCGGCGAGGCGGCGCGCAACCGTCCGCGCGGCACGACGGACCCAACATCGGTGTCGTTCCGCTCGCGCGCCAGACTGTCGCGAGCATGACGCTCGATGCAATTCGCGACGGCATCCTGCACGGCCACTACGCCGAAGGCGAGCCGCTCCGGCAGGACGCGCTGGCCGACGAGCTTGGCGTCAGTCGTATTCCGATTCGTGAGGCATTGCGGCAGCTCGAGGCGGAAGGGTTGGTCACCTTCAGCCCGCACCGCGGCGCGATCGTGTCGAGCCTCTCGCTCGGTGAGATCGAGGAAGTGTTCGAAATTCGCAGCACCGTCGAGCCGGACCTGTTGCGTCGCGCGCTGCCACGCCTCACGGAGTACCAGCTCGATCTGGCCGACGATGTGCTCGACCGCTACGCGCAGGCGCTTCGCTCCGGTGATGTTGCCATGTGGGGCGAGTTGAACTGGCAATTCCATTCCACGCTCTACGCGCCTGCCGAACGCCCCGTGACGATGGGCATCGTGCAGCGGCTGCACCAGCAATCCGACCGCTACCTGCGAATGCAGCTCGCACTGACGCATGGCGAGACGCGCGCGAACGATGAGCACCGCGCGATCGCGGCGGCCGCTCGCGCCGGCGACGTGAAGCGCGCCTGCGCCCTCATGCGCGATCACATCGCCGGCGCCGGCAGATCGCTGCTTGTCTTCCTCGATAATCGCGGTGATGAGGCAGGCGGGAAACTCCGTCAGCCACGCTCGCGGCTGGGCCGCAGCGGAGGTGGCTCGTGACCGCGCACGCCGGCGTTGGAGTCGAACCGCCGCGCCTGCGCCGCTACGTCGGAGGCGAATGGGCCGCGAGTCAGAGTGACGCGTGGATCACCGACGTGAACCCGTCCGATGCGACGGACATCGTCGCGTATGTGCCCGACGGTACGACCGATGACGCGCAGCACGCCGCGCGGGCCGCGGCCGAGGCCTTCGCGTCGTGGCAAGCGCTCACGGGGCCGGCGCGAGCCGACCATCTCCACCGATGGGGCGTCGCCATCGCCGACCGCCAGGAAGCGCTGGCACAGGCGGTGGCGCGTGAAGTCGGCAAGCCGATCGGCGAGGCGCGCGGAGAGGTCGCCCGCTGCGTTGCCATCCTGCGCTACTACGCCGGCGAAGCCGTGCGCGAGGCCGGTGAGGTCATTCCGGCGCAGGTGCCGGGCGCGCTGCAGTTCACGCTCCGTGAACCGTTAGGCGTCGTGGCGCTCATCACGCCGTGGAACTTTCCGCTCGCGATCCCGGTCTGGAAGGCGGCACCGGCGTTGGCGTTCGGCAACACCGTCGTGCTCAAGCCGGCCGAGATGTCCTCTTACGTGGCGACGCTACTGGCGGAGACGGCCGCGGCGGCGTCACTGCCGCCCGGCGTGTTCAACGTTGTCCCGGGATCCGGCGCGGCGGTCGGGGAATCGCTCCTGCGCACCAGCGAGGTCGCGGCCGTCAGCTTCACAGGATCGGGCCGCGTCGGCGCGCGCGTTGCGGCCATCGCCGCCGAACGAAACATCCGCTATCAGACGGAAATGGGCGGCAAGAACGTCGCGATCGTCATGCCCGACGCGGACGTGGTGCAGGCCGCCTCGCTCACCGCAGCAGGCGCCATGCGGTATGCCGGGCAGAAATGCACGGCCACGAGCCGGGTCGTCGTTGCGCACGACATCGAAGGCCCGTTCCTCGCGGAGCTCCGTCGGCAGATCGAAGGCCTCGTACTCGGTCCGGTGACGGCACCTAACGCCGCGGTCGGGCCCGTGATCAGCGAGCAGGCTCGTGATGCGATCCGGCGCACGCTCGATGCGAGCGACGCCGAGCGTGTGTACGAGGGCAGCGTTCCGGACACCGCGGATTTCGCGAACGGCTGGTTCCTGCCGCCCACCGTGCTGCGCGGCGCGGCGACCGACTCCGAGCTCGCGCAGCGCGAGCTGTTCGGTCCCGTGCTCGCGACGTTCGCCGCGGACGATCTCGATCACGCGGTCGCGCTCGCGAACGATACGCCCTACGGGCTCAGCGCGTCGCTGTTCACTCGCGACGTGCGAAGTGCGCTGCGCTATATCCGTGATATCAAGGCCGGCCTCGTGCGCGTCAACGGCGACACCACGGGTGTCGATCCGCATGCGCCGTTCGGTGGCATGAAGGGATCGAGCTCGGGGACGCGCGAGCAGGGGAGCGCCGCTCGCGAGTTCTACACGGAGATCAAGACCGTCCAGATCAACCCCTGAGCATGTTTCCCGCCGCCATCCGCGTTGTGGATTCGCACACCGAGGGAGAGCCGACCCGCGTCGTCATCGACGGGTGGCCGCAGCCCGTGGGCGCGACGATGGCGGAGCGGCGCGATGACCTCCGCGCGCGATACGATGATCTGCGTCGTGCCGTGGTCCGCGAGCCTCGCGGGCACGACGCGATCGTGGGCGCGCTGCTCACGCCGCCGGTCACACCCGACGCCATCGCCGGAATCATCTTCTTCAACAACGGCACATACCTCGGCATGTGCGGGCACGGGCTCATCGGCGTCGTGCGCACGCTCGAGTACCTCGGCCGCGTCGCGCCGGGTGTCTCTCGCTATGACACGCCCGTGGGCACCGTGAGCGCGGAACTCTCGGCTGACGGAACGGTCACGATTCAGAACGTGGCGTCCCACTGCTTCGCGACCGATGTCGCGGTGGATGTTCCCGGACTCGGCCGCGTCGTCGGCGATATCGCATACGGCGGCAACTGGTTCTTCCTCGCGCATGTCGACGGCGTGGGGATCGACCTCGCGGGAGCCCGCGATCTGACGACCCTGACGCAGTCCATACAGGACGCGCTGCGCGGCGCGCGAATCACGGGAGCAAACGGCGCCGACATCGATCACATCGAGATCTCCGTCGCGCCGTCGCGCCCTGACGCCGACAGCCGCAACTTCGTCCTGTGCAGTGGTGGCGACTACGACCGGTCGCCGTGCGGCACCGGCACGTCGGCGGTGATGGCCGCCCGTCACCACCGCGGGCAGCTCGCGTTAGGCTCGCGGTGGCGGCAGGAGGGGATCTCCGGCGGGGTGTTCACCGGATGGCTGACCGCCGGCCCGGATGGCGCATTGATCCCGCACGTGCGCGGTACGGCGTTCGTGACCGGCGAGGCCACGCTGCGGTTCGACCCCAACGATCCGTTCCGAGCGGGCCTCGGCGGCGCGTGACCGGCAGGCGAACCGATGCGATCGTCGTCGGCGCCGGTATCGTCGGTGCCGCGTGCGCGGCCGCGCTGGCGCGCGACGGCATGCGCGTGCTCGTGCTGGAGTCGGGAGTCGCCGCGCTCGGCACGACCGCCGCAGGCATGGGCCACCTCGTCGTGATGGACGACTCGCCCGCGCAGATCGCGCTCACCGGGCACTCGGCCGCGCTCTGGGCTGCGCAGGACGAGACCATGCGGACCGCGTCGGAGCTCGAGTGGTGCGGAACGATATGGGTCGCCGAAGACGATGCGCAGATGGACGCGGTGCGCGAGAAACAGCGGCTCTATGCGCAGCACGGCATCACGAGCGAAGTGCTCGACGAGCGGTCGGTTCGGGAGGCGGAGCCGAACCTGAGACCCGGGCTCGCGGGCGGGCTCCGCGTTCCATCGGACGGTGTCATCTATCCACCCGCGGCGGCGATTGCGTTGCTTCAGGAGGCGCGTCGTCTCGGCTCGGTGGTGCGAGAAGGCGCGCGTGTCGACGAGATCGTCGCGAACGGAGTGCGCTGCGCCGGCGAGACGCTTTCCGCCGATGTCGTCGTGAATGCCGCTGGCGCCGCGGCAGCGACCCTCACCGTGGGCTTGCCCGTCGTTCCGCGCAAAGGCCACCTCGTCATCACGGAACGACACCCCGGCTTCTGTCAGCATCAGATCGTGGAGCTCGGCTACCTGACGAGCGCGCACGTGATGACTGGCGAGTCGGTGGCGTTCAACGTGCAGCCGCGCATCACGGGACAGGTGCTGATCGGCTCGTCGCGTGAGCTCGTCGGATGGGACGCCGCCGTGAATCGCCGCGTCGTCGGGCGGATGATCGAGCGGGCGTGCGCGTTCATGCCGGCGCTCGCCCACCTGACCGCGGTTCGGACCTGGACGGGTTTCCGGCCGGCCACACCCGACAAGCTGCCGCTCATCGGGCGCTGGCCCGAGGTGCCGGGCCTCTGGATCGCCGCAGGCCACGAGGGGCTGGGGATCACGACCTCGTTAGGTACCGCGGCGGTGCTCGCGGATCTCATTGCGGGGCGTGAGCCGGCCGTCGACGCTGGCGCCTTTGCGCCCGATCGCGCCGTGGAGGTGGCGGCGCATTGACCTTGCGGACCACGCTTCCGCCGGCAACAGTGACCATCCACGCGGACGGGCGGTCCGTCCGCGTTCCTGCCGGCATCAGCGTTGCGGCGGCGCTGCTCGAACTGCGTGTCGTGGCGTTTCGGCGCAGTGTCGCTGGCGAGTCGCGCGGCCCGCTCTGCGGCATGGGCACGTGCTACGAGTGCCGGGTCACCATCAATGGCGCTCCGCACCGCCGCGCGTGTCTCGTTCCTGTCGCCGAGGGCATGGAGATCGGGACAGCGGAAGCGCACGGGGCGCGACCGTGACGTCGCCGCCGGAGTCCTTCGCATGGCGGTCCACGCCCACCGACAGCGTTCCAGCGTCGCTTGCCGCAGACGTCGTCGTCGTTGGCGCCGGGCCGGCGGGTATTGCCGCGGCGGTACGCGCGGCCGATGCCGGCCAGCGGGTCATTCTGCTGGACGAATCACCTAACGCCGGGGGACAGATCTGGCGGCACCGCACGCGCGAGACGCTCGATGCCGACGCCCGCCGCTGGGTCGATCGGCTCGCGCGATCACGGACCGAGGTGCATCACGGCGTGGCCGTGGTCGACGCGATGCGTGACGCGGGCGGCGCGTTCGCGATCGTCGCCGAACGGCACGGCGGCGGCGCGGTGGTCGTGCGCGCGCGCGCTGTGGTGATGGCGACGGGCGCCCGCGAACGGTTCCTTCCGTTCCCCGGCTGGACGCTGCCGGGCGTCGTCGGGATCGGCGGTGCGCAGGCGCTGCTGAAGCAGGGCGTATCGTTCTCAGGAAAGCGCGTCGTGATCGCGGGCACGGGACCGCTCATGCTGCCAGTGGCGGCATCGCTCTCCACGGCGGGCGCCCGCGTGGAGCTGGTCGCCGAGCAGGCATCGTTCGCGGCCGTGCGCGAGTTCACGTTCTCACTGATCCTGCACCCCGAAACGCTCGTACACGCGGCGCTGTATCGGCTCGCCTTCGCTCGCACCCCATACGCCCTGAGCACGTGGGTGTCCGCGGCCGCCGGGACCGACCGGGTTACCAGCGTCACGGTGACGAATGGCCGGTCGCGCCGGTCGGTCGCCTGTGACGTCCTGTGCACCGGCTACGGCCTCGTGCCTAACGTCGAGCTGGCGCGCCTGCTCGGCTGCGATGTCGCCGCGGAGCGGACGGTCGTGAACGAGCGTCAGGAGACGACCGTCTCCGGCGTATTCGCGGCGGGCGAAATGACCGGTGTCGGCGGTGTTGGACTGTCGCTCGTCGAGGGTGAGATCGCCGGCGCGTGCGCCGCTGGTGCCGGACGACCCGACACATCGCTCGCGCGACGCCGCACGTCGCTGCAGCACGTGGCGAGGCGCCTCGAGCGAACCTTCGTCGTCCGCCCGGAGATTCGGTCGCTCGCCCGACATGATACGATCGTGTGCCGCTGCGAAGACGTGCGACATGACGCGGTCGCGTCGCTCGGTGGCTCGCGTCAGGCGAAGCTTTACACGAGGGCGGGCATGGGCGCGTGTCAGGGACGCGTCTGCGGACCAGCCCTCGAGCTCTTGTTCGGCTGGTCGCTCGGAACGACGCGGTCTCCGCTCGAGCCGGTGCGGGTCTCGACGCTGCGCGCTGCGGCGTCCGTGCTCACGAGCTCACCTGCGCCGTCGGCGACGGCGGCGCCTCCTTCCACGGAGTCCTGACCATGCAACAGCGAGACTGGATCGGTGTCTTCTCCGCGATCACGACGCCGTTCACGACCGATCTTGCGGTCGATCACGCCTTCCTCCGCGAGCACACGTCCTGGCTGGTGGACCAGGGGTGCACGGGCATCGTCGCCCTCGGGTCGCTTGGCGAGTCCGCGACGCTGACCTTCGATGAGAAGGTGGCGATACTGGAAAGCTGTCGAGCGGCCGTCGGTGGCCGCGTGCCCGTCATCGCCGGCATTGCCGGCTTGAGCACGGCGGAGTGCGTGGCGCTGGCACGGCGCGCCGCCTCCGTGGGATGCGACGGACTCATGGTGCTGCCGGTGTACGTGTATCGCGGGGATTGGCGCGAGACGGAGGCGCACTTCAGCGCCGTGATCGAGGCAACGTCGTTGTCGTGCATGCTGTACAACAACCCGATCGCGTACGGGACGGACGTGACGGCGGACCAGCTGGCGGAGCTTGCGCAGCACGACAACCTGCACGCCGTCAAGGAATCGAGCGGGGACGTGCGACGGGTGACGGCGGTGCTCGAGCGGCTGGGTGACCGGCTGAACGTGTTCGCGGGGCTGGATGATATGATCGTCGAGAGCGCGGCAATGGGCGCGTCAGGGTGGATCGCCGGGCTGGTGAACGCGTTGCCCGCGGAGTCCGTGCGCGTGTTCGAGCTCGCGAAGACCGGTCAGTGGCAGGAGGCGCGAGCGCTCTACGACTGGTTCCTGCCGTTACTTCGTCTCGACACGCTGCCGAAGTTCGTACAGCTCATCAAGCTGGTGCAGGCGGAGGTCGGGAAGGGGTCGGCGCGTGTGCGTCCGCCGCGCCTGGAGCTGACGGGCCAGGAATATGACGCTGCGATGGCGCTGATCCGGGGTCGCCTGGCGGCGCGACCCGCCGCCGCGAGGGCGGCCCACACGGTCGCGACC
>Ga0070668_100003012_pt1 | contig 12454 bp, 14 predicted proteins | sample KBSS43metaG_FD_64661 | JGI IMG/M metagenome (GOLD analysis project Ga0070668, IMG submission 64661) | Switchgrass rhizosphere microbial communities from Kellogg Biological Station, Michigan, USA - KBS S4-3 metaG | ecosystem: Host-associated > Plants > Roots > Rhizosphere > Soil ... | reverse complement strand
CGCGTGATTGAAGGGTCGACACGCGTGATTTGAGGGTCGACACGAGGGAGCGGGGGACCTAGCGCCGTGTCGACCGCTCAATCACGCGTGTCGACTTCTTGGTCACGCGTGTCGACCGTTCGATCACGGTGGGTGGGTCAGCCGCCGGCGAAGGGCGGGAGGATGTCCAGCTCCGCGCCGTCCCGCAGCGGGCGGGTCAGGTCCCGCACCGCGATGCCGTCGAGCAGGTAGCTGACCGCGTCCAGGACCCGCGGCAGATCGGAAGGGTGCAGCCGGCGCAGCTCGGCCACGGCGTCCGAGACCGACGCGCCCGAAGGCAGCTGCACCTTCTCCTCTTCCACGCCCGCCGCGGCCCGCGCCGCCGCGAAGTACCGCACCACGATGGTCTGGGTCGCCATCTCAACCGCCGATCGCGCTCATCGGCCGGATCGGCTGCGCGAATCCGGCGTCGTTGATCTCGTGGCCGGCGAGCTTGCCCCACATCGTCGCCCGCCAGGCGTCCGCCACCTCGTCATCGCGCGCGCCCGCGCGCACGAGGGAGCGGAGATCCGTCTCGTCGTTGCTGAACAGGCAGGAGCGCACCGCGCCGTCGGCGGTCAGCCGCGTCCGCTCGCACGCCGAGCAGAACGGCCGGGTGACCGACGCGATCACGCCGACGTCGCCGGGGCCGCCGTCGACGAGCCAGCGCTCGGCGGGGGCGCCGCCCCGCGCGACCGGGAAGGGCGTCAGCGAGAACTCCGCGCCCAGCATCTCGAGGATCTCGGCCGCGGTGATCATCTCGCCGCGGTTCCAGCCGTGCTGGGCGTCCAGCGGCATCTGCTCGATGAACCGCAGGTGGTAGCCCTCGGTGAGGCAGAACTTCAGCAGCGGCACGGCTTCGGTCTCGTTCACGCCCCGCATCAGCACGGCGTTGACCTTCACCGGGGACATCCCGGCGTCCCGCGCGGCCGCCATGCCGGCCAGCACGTGCGAAAGCCGGTCGCGGCGCGTGATCTTGAAGAACGTCTCGGGGTCGACGCTGTCGAGCGAGACGTTGATCCGGGCCAGTCCCGCCGCCGCGAGCCCGGCCGCGCGCTTGGCGAGGCCGATCCCGTTGGTGGTCATGGAGAGCCGGGGCCGCGGCTCGAGCGCCGTGATCCGCGCCACGAGGTCCTCGAGGCCGGAGCGCAGCAGCGGTTCGCCGCCGGTGAGCCGGATGTCGGTGACCCCGAGCTGCTCGACGGCGATCCGCATCAGCCGGATCAGCTCGTCGTCGGTCAGCACCTGCTCGCCCGGCATCCAGTCCAGGCCTTCCGCGGGCATGCAGTAGGTGCAGCGCAGGTTGCACCGATCCGTCAGGGAAACCCGGAGATCGGTGGCCACCCGGCCGAAGGTGTCGATGAGGTGAGGGTTGTCGGGCCGGGGCGCGCGAGAACCACCTCGTGTACCGGGGACGCGAGGAAACCCGAGATCCACTGTCGTCATTAAGCACAGGGTAGCTCTGGAACGGGCGAAGTGAGAGTCGCTAGGATGCTTTGAGGAGTGAGTGGTTCAGTTGGCGAACTAACGCCGGGGAAGGGCCTTGTGACGGAAAAGACTTACCCGGTCACTGACGAGGAACTTTTCCGCTTCGCGGAATTGGGTCGTGAAGGCAGTACGCTCACCGTCCTGCGGCACGCCAGGATCGCCGAGCGGATGGGCCTGTCCGGTACCGACCACAAGGCGTTCGATCTGGCCATCCAGGCGGGCGGGCCGCTGACCGCGGGCCGGATCGCCGAGCTGACGGGCCTGTCCACCGGCGCGGTCACCGGCGTCATCGACCGGCTGGAGAAGGTCGGCCTGGTGCGCCGGGTCCGCGACCTGGAAGACCGCCGCAAGGTGCTGGTCGAGGTCGTGCCGGGGGCGGTCGACCGCTTCGCGCCGCTCTTCCGGTCGGCCTTCGACGCCCTCCGTGAGACGCTCGCGCAGTTCTCGCCGGCCGAGCGAAAAGCGATCGAGCGTTATCAGAATGTCATGAACGGACAGCTGCGCGCCGAAATCATGGACAACGCGCGCCCCGCATAGCTTTTCCTCAAGTGCGGAGATAATGTCTGCGCCATGCCGCAATTTCGGTTGTCCGAGGCCGCGCGCCTGCTCGGGGTCAGTGACGACACCGTGCGCCGCTGGGTGCGCGCGGGCCAGCTGACCGCCGTCGACGACGCCGCCGGCCGGAAGGTCGTGGACGGCGCCCAGCTGGCCGGGTTCGCGCGGGCGCAGGCCGTCGGCCTCGGCGACCCGTCCGCGGTCGGCCGCTCCGCCCGCAACAAGTTCGTCGGGCTGGTCACCGAGGTCATCGCCGACAAGGTGATGGCTCAGGTGGAACTGCAGTGCGGGGCACATCGCGTGGTGTCCCTGATGAGTACGGAAGCCGTCCGCGAGCTGGGCCTGCGCCCGGGGGTGCTCGCGGTCGCGGTCGTCAAGGCGACCAGTGTCGTGGTGGAAACACCGGAAGGAAGTCGATGAAGAAGCGCTTTTCGGGGGTCCGGATGGCGAAGCCCCGGTTGTCACAGCTCGCTCTGGCCGTGGCCGCCGTCGCCCTGTTCGCAGGCGCGTGCAGCAGCTCGGACGAGCCCAGCACGCAGCCCGGCGCGTCGGTCACCGCACCCGCGCCCAAGGGGGCCGGGAACGCCGGCGGCGGCACGCTGACCGTGTTCGCCGCCGCGTCGCTCACCGAGTCGTTCACCGCGCTCGGCAAGGAGTTCGAAGCCCAGCACCCCGGGACGACGGTGAAGTTCAGCTTCGCGGGTTCGTCCACCCTGGTGCAGCAGCTCACCAACGGCGCGAAGGCCGACGTCTTCGCCTCGGCCGACCAGGCCACGATGGACAAGGCCAACCAGGGCGGGGTGATCGACGGCCAGGCGACCGTGTTCGCCACGAACAAGCTCGCCATCGCCGTCGCGCCGGGCAACCCCAAGGGCATCAAGTCCTTCGCCGATCTGAACAAGGCCGGGCTGGCCGTGGTGACCTGCGCGCCGCAGGTGCCGTGCGGGGCCGCGGCCAAGAAGGTCGAGCAGAGCACCGGCGTCACGCTCAAGCCGAAGAGCGAAGAGCAGGACGTCAAGCAGGTGCTGAACAAGGTCCAGTCCGGTGACGCCGACGCGGGCCTCGTCTACGTCACCGACGCCACGTCCGCCGCCGGCAAGGTGGACAAGGTCGACTTCACGGAGGCCGGCCAGGCGATCAACAGCTACCCGATCGCCGCGGTCAAGGGCGGCCAGGCCGGCCTGGCGCACCAGTTCGAAGAGTTCGTCCTCGGCACCGAGGGCAAGAACGAGCTGACGAAGGCCGGGTTCGGCTCTGCGCGGTAGGCGTTCCCCGAGTGGCCGGCCGGGCGCCGCTCCGGCCGGCCACTCGCGCGTTCCGTGGGTGCTCGCCGTCCCCGCCGCGCTCGCGCTGGCCCTGGTGGTGCTGCCGGTCGTCGGCCTGCTGGTCCGCTCGGACCTGACGCGGCTGCCGTCGCTGATCGCCTCGCCGTCGTCGTTGCACGCGCTGCGCCTGTCGCTGGTCACGGCGGCGTTGTCCACAGTGGCCTGTGTGCTGCTCGGCGTGCCGCTGGCCGTCGTGCTCGCCCGGGCCCGGTTCCGCGGGGTCCGGCTGCTGCGCTCGATCGTCCTGCTGCCCTTGGTGCTGCCGCCGGTCGTCGGCGGCCTCGCGCTGCTGTACCTGCTCGGCCGCAAGGGTTTCCTCGGCATCCTCATCACCGCGCTGACCGGGGAGACGGTGCCGTTCACGACGGCCGCCGTGGTCATCGCGCAGACGTTCGTCGCGATGCCGTTCCTCGTGGTCAGCCTCGAAGGCGCGTTGCGGAACTCCGGTGACCGCTACGAGCAGGTCGCCGCGACCCTCGGCGCGCGCCCGTGGACCGTGTTCCGCCGGGTCACGCTGCCGCTGCTGCTGCCCGCGCTCGGCTCCGGCGTCGTGCTCAGCTTCGCCCGCGCGCTCGGCGAGTTCGGCGCCACGATCACGTTCGCCGGCAGCCTCGAGGACGTCACCCGCACCCTCCCGCTCGAGGTCTACACGCAGGCCGAAGTGGACGTCGACAGCGCGGTGGCGCTCGCGCTGCTGCTCATCGTCGTGGCCGTCGTCGTCATCGCCGTCGCGCGGCCGCGCTCGTGGGAAGGCGGCCTGCGGTGAGCCTCACCGCCCGGATCGACGCCGTGCGCGGCTCGTTCCACCTCGAAGTGGACCTCGACGTCCCCGCCGGGAGCGTGCTGGCGCTGCTCGGACCGAACGGCTCCGGCAAGTCGACGGTGCTGGGCTGTCTCGCCGGGCTGGTCACGCCCCGCTCGGCGGAAATCACGGTGGCCGGGCGGGCGCTGGCCGGCGTGCCGCCGCACCACCGCGGGATCGGGCTGCTCTCCCAGGACGCGCTGCTCTTCCCGCATCTGTCCGCGGTGGACAACGTCGCGTTCTCGCCGCGCTCGACCGGCGCCGGCCGCCGCGCCGCCCGGGAACGCGCCTACTTCTGGCTGGCCGAAGTGGACGCCGTCGAGCTCGCGGACCGGCGGCCGGGCCAGCTGTCCGGCGGCCAGGCCCAGCGCGTCGCGATCGCCAGGGCCCTGGCGGCCGAACCGGACCTGCTGCTGCTCGACGAGCCGTTCGCCGCGCTCGACGTCGACGCGGCGCCCGCGATCCGCGGCCTGCTCCGGCGGGTGCTCAAGGCCGGGCCGACGACCGTGCTCGTCACGCACGACCCCCTGGACGCGCTCGCGCTCGCCGACCACGTCGCGGTGATGAACGGCGGCCGGGTGGTCGAACACGGCCCGACCCGCGAAGTGCTTTCAGCGCCACGGACGGCGTTCACCGCGCGGATCGCCGGCCTCAACCTGGTCGCCGGCACCGCGGTCTCCGAAGGCCTGCGGACGGCGTCCGGCGAGGTGGTGGCGGGCATCCCGGCGCCGGACGTCGTGCCCGGCGAGCCCGCGGTGGCGGTGTTCCCGCCGAACGCCGTCGCGGTCTACCCACACGACGGCGCCCACCGCGGCAGCCCGCGCAACACCGCCGACGCCGTCGTCGCGGCCCTGGAACCGCACGGGCCGGTGATCCGGGTCCGGGCCGAGGGCGACGGCTGGGCCCACGGCCTCACGGCCGACCTCACCCCGGCGGCCGTGGCCGAGCTCGCCCTGGAGCCCGGCTCGGCGGTGACGCTCTCGGTGAAGGCCGCGACCGTGACCGTGCACCCGGCCGCGGCCTCCTGACGCCCCAAGCGCCCCAATGTGGCGTTCGGTGCGTTGGACGCACCCAACGCCACATTGGGGCGCATGAGCGCCGGGGTCAGCCGTCGTGGTGGTGGCCGCCGCCCGGGTGGACGTGGAACTTCGCCACCTCGGGCGGGTGCACGACGAACGGGCGCATCATGCCCTCGTCCTCGTGGTCGAGGATGTGGCAGTGGTACATGAACTCGCCGGTGCCGCCGCCGAACTGCCCGGCGACGCTCACCCACTGGCCGGGGTTCACGATGATCGTGTCCTTCCAGCCCTCCTCGTACTTCTGCAGCGGGACGTCGGTGAAGCCGCTGATCGGCGCCGTCGTCCGCTCGGTCGCCTGGTCGAACGTCGTGGTGAAGCTCCGCCGGAACAGCGCCTGGAACTCCGTCAGGTGGATGTGGATCGGATGCGCCGGGCCGCCGTTCGCGACGTGCAGGATGTTCCACACCGCCCACCGGTCGTGGTCGATGAAGATCCCGGTGGTGTCGTCGAAGATCCGGCCGATCATCCGGAACGTCTTCAGTCCGCCGTTCGGGTCGTCCACCTGGATGATCCCCTCGCCGCCCGGGTCCGCCTCGACCTGTTCGAGGTCCCACATCTCCGGGTGGCCTTCGGCGTTGAGCAGCAGCGCGATCCAGACGTGGTCGTGGTCCTCCGGCAGGGTCGAGCCGTGCACCAGCCGCGTGTAGGACGTCGAGATCTTCTCCGGCAGCGTGAACGGGTCGTGCTTCGCCCGGCTGTCCACCCGGAACTCCATCAGGTCCGGCTCGACCGTGCCCAGCCGCGGGTCGGCGTTGCGCAGCTTGAGCTTCTGGCCCTTGAAGCGGCTGAAGTCGATCAGGACGTCGAACCGCTCGGCCGGGGCGACGGTCAGCCCGGCCGCCGGCAGCTCGGTGGGTACGGGCAGGAGGCCGCCGTCGGTGCCGATCAGGCGGACGGCCTCGTTGTGCGCGACGTTGTTCTCGTCGACCAGGTTCAGCGTGTAGAACCGCGAGTTGGCCGCGTTCAGCAGCCGGAAGCGGTACCACCGCGCGTCGACGTCGAGGTGCGGCCAGATCACGCCGTTGACCAGGTTGAACGGACCCGTGAACGGGATCATCGGGCCGTTTGGCACCACCGGGACCTTGAACAGCAGCTGCCCGGTGAGCGCGTTGGTGACCGGGTCGGTGTCCAGGTTCCGGTCGGTGATGATCAGCGGGATCTCGTGGTCGCCGTGCGGCAGGCCGAGCGCGTCCTCCTCGTCGTCGCGGATCAGGTACATCCCGGCCAAGCCGGTGTGGACGTTGAACCGCGTGATCGCCATCGCGTGGTCGTGGTACCAGAGCGGCATCGCCTGCTGCCGGTTCTGGTACTCGGCCAGCTGCGAGGTGCCCTTGAGACCGGCGTTGTGCGCCCAGCCGTCGTTGCCCGCGTTGGTGCGTGCGCCGTGGAGGTGGACGACCGTCCACGCCGGCAGGTCCGCGACCCCCTCGATGATCGAGTAGCCCGGCTTGTCCAGCTCACGACCCGGGCGGCTGGTCGGCGCGTCGGCGATCGGACCCTGAACGGCGACGAGCGGGAACTCGCCGTCGATTTCGTTCGACCACGAAATTCGTAGCTGTTTGCCGCTGCGCACTTCGATTGTCGGACCCGGGAAATGTCCCGCGTACGTCCACAACGTACTTTCGGGCAATTCCGAGTGCAGCCGCTGCCGCTTCACGATCATCGGAATGGTGATCATGTCCTGGCCCCACCATGAATGCGGCCGGAGCACCGGCGGAATGCGCAGTGGGTCGAGGAACTTGGTGAGTCCCCAGTTCGGTGCGGCGATCGGCCCGGCTGTTGCCGGGCGTTCGATGATTTCGGTCATGCGATGTTCCCCCGCTTCGCGCGATATCTGCGGGGCAGGACGAATTGCGCCACGGCGGATGCGCCGTCGACGTCGAAAAGTATTCCCCCAAGCCCCCTCGGTGACCGGATACGCGACTCCCCTCGCGATACCGGCAATTCCCACTGTAGCCGTTTTCCGCGCGCGCCGCAGGTGTCTCGCGCGCGTGATAGGTTTCGCCCATGAGCGAAGGCCGGTGGACGTACCTCTCCGACATGGACGGCGTCCTGGTGAAGGAGGAGCACCTCGTTCCCGGGGCCGACGAGTTCCTCGCCGAGCTTAAGGCGAACGGCATCGACTTCCTGGTGCTGACGAACAACTCGATCTACACCCCGCGCGACCTGCGGGCCCGGCTGGAGCGCACCGGGCTCGACATCCCGGAGGAGTCGATCTGGACGTCGGCGCTGGCGACGGCGAAGTTCCTCTCGTCACAGCGGCCGAACGGCTCGGCGTACGTCATCGGCGAAGCGGGCCTCACGACGGCGCTGCACGAGGTCGGCTACGTGCTGACCGAGCGTGACCCGGACTACGTCGTGCTGGGCGAGACCCGCACGTACAGCTTCAGCGCGATCACCCGCGCGATCCGGCTGATCGAGGGCGGCGCGAAGTTCATCGCGACCAACCCCGACGCGACCGGCCCGAGCGTCGAGGGCTCGATGCCGGCCACCGGGTCCGTCGCGGCGCTGATCGAGAAGGCCACCGGGCGCTCGCCGTACTACGTCGGCAAGCCGAACCCGCTGATGATGCGCTCGGCCCTGCGCCGGCTCGGCGCGCACTCGGAGTCGACGCTGATGATCGGCGACCGGATGGACACCGACGTCCACTCGGGCATCGAAGCCGGGCTGCAGACCATCCTGGTGCTCACCGGCATCTCCACCCCGGAATCGGCCGAACGCTATCCGTATCGGCCGACGCTGGTGCTCGACTCCGTCGCCGACCTGATCGGGCGAACCATGGACCCGTTCGGCGAAGGCTGACGGTGGGCCCGGCGGGAGCAGGGCTTATCGTCACCGGATGAGCAAGTCGACGTACGTGGTCGGCGACGTCCACGGCCACCGTGACGAACTCGCCGACGCACTGAGATCCGAAGGCCTGGTCGACGACGAGGACAACTGGTCCGGGGCCGAGGACGAGCTGTGGTTCCTCGGCGACTTCGTCGACCGCGGTCCGGACGGCGTCGGCGCGATCGACCTGGTCATGCGGCTCGAGGAGCAGGCGGCCGAGGCCGGTGGCCAGGTGCAGACGCTGCTGGGCAACCACGAGATCCTCGCGCTGGGGATGTACCACTTCGGCGACGAGCCGGTGCCGTCCGACTTCGGCCCGCGCAGCTTCGCCCGCAGCTGGGAGATCAACGGCGGCCTGCTCTCCGACCAGGACCGGCTGACCCCGGAGCACATCGAGTGGCTGGCCGCGCGCCCGCTGGCCGCGCTCGCCGCCGACCACCTGCTGCTGCACTCGGACACGCTGGAGTACCTCGACTGGGGCTCGTCCATCGACGAGATCAACGAGGCGGCGGGGGAGATCCTGGCGGGGTCGGACATCGAGGCGTGGTGGGACGTCTGGCGCCGCATGACGACGCGTTACGCGTTCCGCGGCCCGGACGGCGAAGAGAACGCGCAGAAGCTGATGGACGCGCTCGGCGGGACGCGCATCGTGCACGGGCACAGCGTCATCGCCGACCAGCTGGGCATCCACCCGACGCAGATCGAAGGGCCGTACCTGTACGCGGGCGGCAAGGCACTGGGTGTCGACGGCGGCCTGTTCGTCGGGGGGCCGTGCCTGGTGGTGAAGCTGCCGTACGAGCCGGAGCCGTGATCAGCCGATCTCGACGATCTCCTTGCCGAGCGGCATCAGCGACACCGGGATCATCTTGAAGTTCGCGATGCCGAGCGGGATGCCGATGATCGTGACGCACAGCGCGATGCCGGTGAAGACGTGCCCGATCGCCAGCCACCACCCGGCGAAGACGAACCAGATGACGTTGCCGAGGCAGGAAGCGGCACCGGCGTCATGCCGGTCGACGACGGTGCGGCCGAACGGCCAGAGCGCGTAGCGCGCGATCCGGAACGACGCCAGCCCGAACGGGATCGTGACGATCAGGATGCAGCAGATCGCGCCGGCGATCAGGTAGCCCACGGCCATCCAGAAGCCGCACAGCACGAGCCAGATGATGTTCAGCAGGGTGCGCATCAGACGTGCAGCTCCCCGCTCACGACCGTGACGGCCTGGCCGGAGAGGTGGACGCGGTCGCCGTCCTGGCGGGTCCGGACGATCCCGCCGCGCTCCGAAGCCTGCTCGCCGACGAGTTCCGTGTTGTGCAGGCGTTCCGACCAGTACGGCGACAGGATGCAGTGCGCGGAGCCGGTGACGGGGTCTTCGTCGATGCCGACGCCCGGCGCGAACATGCGGCTGACGTAGTCGGCGTCGTCGCCCTTCGCCGTGACGAGCAGCCGTCCGTTCCAGGTGGTCTTGAGCTTGGCGAGGTCGGGTTCGAGGGTGCGGACGGCCTTGGCGTCCGGGAGGACGGCGAAGAGGTTCTCGACGCCGCGTCCGGTGTACTCGATCTCGACACCGGGGAGGATTCCGGACAGATCGTCTTCGGTCGGGGTGGGCGGGTCGGACGGGAAGTCCAGCTCGACCCAGCCGTCCGCGGCCTTCGCGCGCAGTTCACCGCTCTTCGTGGTGTAGACCTGTTCGCCGCCGAGGACGTGCGTGGTCGCGACGGTGGCGTGCCCGCACAGCGCGACCTCGACCTCGGGGGTGAACCACCGCAGCGACTTGGGGCCATCCTGGTCGGTCACCACGAAGGCGGTCTCGGCGTGCCTCATCTCGGCGGCGACGGACTGCATCCAGCCCGGGTCGGCGGGCTCGTCCAGCAGGACGACCCCGGCGGAGTTCCCGGTGAAGGCCCGGTCGGTGAAGGCGTCGACGATGAAGAAGCGCATGCCTTCAATGTAGCCAGGACGTCGGTGCCGCGGTGACGGATGATCTCAGGATGGGGGAGATCTAAGGGGCTTCCCCGATGGTCGGCCGGACGATCTTCTCGCCGTCCGGCCCGTGCTCCGGCTTCAGATCGAAGGCGTCTTCCTCGATCGCGAACTTGTTCTTGTGCTCTTTGTCGTCTTCCTTCTTCTTGCCTGCCGCGCCGGCGGCACCCGCGGCCCCGGCGCCGCCCGCTTTGCCCTTGGCCGCCGCGGCCGCGGTGGCGCCACGCTCGAGCCGTTCGGCGCCCTTGCCCGTGGTCTTGCCTTCACCGGTCTTGCCTTCGCCCGCGGTTTCCTTGGGGCCGCCGGTGTAGCCGCCCCCGGACACCCGCGACCCGGCGAACCCGGTCCCGGCGCGGCCGGACCCGCTGCCGGGCTTGCCGCGGGTGATGTCCCCACCGGCGTTGCCCGCCCCGGGCGTTCCGGGCATGGCGAGCCCGTCGGGAGTCATCCGGGTGAAGGCACTCGCGGCGGGTGCGGCGCGGAAGTTCGTGTTGCCGGCGAAGTTCCCGGTGCCGCCGATGCCACTGGTGGTCCCGGGCGGAACGTAACCGGGCGGCGTCGCCCCGGGCGGCGTGGTGCCGGGCGTGGTGCCCGGCGGGAGGTAACCGCCGGTCGACCCGCCCGGCCCGGTGCCGCCGATGGCCGGGGTGCCGCTGAAGCCGGTGCTGCTGGTGCCGTGGAACCCGGAGGCGGAGGTGGAGTCACCCTGGCCCAGCTGCGGCGGCGGCGCGTAGGTGGGCTGGCTGCTGGCGGTCTCGTGGTAGGTGGAGTCGAGACCCTGCAGCACCTGGACGGCCTGCTGGTGCGCGGCGTCGGCTTGCTGCTGCTTGGCCTGGATGCCGACCATGGTCGAGTTCATGCCGATGAGGTCACCGGAGTTGTACTGCTGCTTCGCCTTGTCCATCTCGGCTTGCTGGTTGAAGCCGGTGGGCTCGGGCATGTTCGTCTTGGCGTAGTGAGCCGCGGCCGACTGCTGGGAATAGTGGTTGGAGACCAGTTGCATGGCGTTGCCGGTTTGCTCGGTGTGCCCCGCGGTGCTCTGGAAGAAGTTGTTCGCTTGGTCGGCCGCGGGGCCTTGCCAAGAACCGCCCGACGCGGTGGCGGCGTCGCGGAACTGGTTGGAGGCATCGGCGAGCCAGTTGCCGTAGACGTTGGCCACGCGGCTGCGACTGTTGATGCCCTCGATGTCGAGATCTTTGTGCACCATGTCGTACAGCACCTCATGTGGGCTGTTCGCATAGTTCTCGCCGGGAGCCGGTGAGTCGCCCCGCAGGTTCTGGCCCTCCTGGAGGACCTTCCCTTGCGCTACCGAATAGTCCGACGCGGCCTGCTGAGTCAGGCGCTGGCCGTCCGCCCCGTGGCCTTGGAGTTTCTGTTCGGTGGCCGCGTAGTAGTCACCCTCGGACTGGCGATGCTGCGCCCGGTGCTGACTCATGGCTGGACTCCGTCTCAGTTCTTCGGCAGTAGTGGCTCGACCTTCGCGGCAATGTCTTCGACCATTTGGCAGGCTTTCGCGGTGTCCGTGCCTGAGGCGAGCAGGACGAAGGCGCGGGAGTTGGGCTTCACTTCCAGCCACACGTTGCACTGGCCGGCGGAGTTCTCCGGTTCGCGTTCCAAGACCGCGGGACGCCCGTTGACCTTTCCTTCACTCGCCTGGCTGGGGTTGCCGACGTTCTCTTTGTAACCCCGTCCCGGGTTCAAAGAAAGTCCCACATCGACACCCGGTGTGTTGCCGGAGGTGGGTTTGGTGGCACGGCACGCCTGCTTGGGATTTGCGACCAGTGGTTCCGCCTTGGGATAACCCTGGCCGGCGAGCGCCTGGTCGAGGATCGAGCAAGAACTCATCCCCGAGAACGGGTTGTTCGGATCGGCGCTGGCACTCCCCGTGCCGGGTCCGGTCGATCCGGTCGCCTGCGGGCTGGGGGTCGCCTGACCGCCGACCTGATTCGTGCAGGCGGTCAAGGCGAAGGCCAGTGCGGCGAACGTGACCGCGGCGCGTCGTGCGATCACTTCTCCTGCAGCCCCTTACCGAGCTGACTGAAAGTCATGCTGTGGGCGTCCTCTGTTTCGCGGTAGTTCTTGCGTGCGATCACCATCGCTTCACGAGCCTGCTGGACTCCGTCACGCATCCGGATCAGATTGGGGATCAATGATTGCTCGTCCCCGTCGGCGACTTTCACATTGAAGGCGGCGACGGCCTTGGCGTATTCGCTGCCGCCCATCTTGGCCTGGGCCGCCAGTTCGCGAACGTCGAGGATCATCCGGTTGTAGCCGTCGAGGAAGAAGTCGCAGGCCTTGATGTACGCCTGGAAGCCCTCTTCGTTCACCGCGAACTGGCCGCTCTCGGCGAGCGACTTCAGGTGGCTGCCACCTTC
>Ga0070668_100003010_pt1 | contig 12460 bp, 8 predicted proteins | sample KBSS43metaG_FD_64661 | JGI IMG/M metagenome (GOLD analysis project Ga0070668, IMG submission 64661) | Switchgrass rhizosphere microbial communities from Kellogg Biological Station, Michigan, USA - KBS S4-3 metaG | ecosystem: Host-associated > Plants > Roots > Rhizosphere > Soil ... | reverse complement strand
CGCCGATGACGTGGCCGCGAACGCTGCTTCGCCTGGTACCAACCTCGACACCGCCTGGCGTCGCGTCGGCCTCGTGCAGGTCGGGCTGGTGGTGCGCAGCGACAATCCTTCTGCCGCCCCCGATCGCGTCGCGGCCCAATTGCCGCTTTCGCTGCACGGCTTGACGATCCTGCCGCCGACCACCGGCGACACGCGATACCGGACCGTCTATGAAGAATCCATCGCCTTGCGCAATCGCCTGTTCGGCAATTGACGGAACACCCATGAGCATCTCCATGAAATCCAGAAACAGGCAGTCCGGCGCGGTGTTGTATGTCGCCATGATCATGCTGATCTTGCTCGCGCTGATCGGCATCGTTGCATTGCAGATCGCAGGCTTGCAGCAGCGCATGTCGTCCAACTACCAGGCCACCAACGGAGCGTTCCAGAACGCGGAGGCTTCGGCGCGCGGCAAGGAAATAGACCTGAAGGCCAAGGTCGAGAGCGGCGTGAGTCCGGCGACGAACCTGCCACCCAACGACTGCGGGGCCACCCCGTTCGATCCGCTGAATTGGACCGATGCCGCCAATCCGCACGTGCAGCGGCTCGATCTGTGTTTCTCGTGGGGCGCCATGGACATGAGCGTCGTCTCCGAGGACGAGCGCACCGACCAGATTTACCAGATCACCGCGTTCAACCGCGACCGGCCGCTCCTGCCGACCTCGGAAGCGATCGTCAACACCGTCTTCATCCCGTGAAAGCGGCGAAGGAATCAGCGCCATGAACCACACCTCTTTCATCCGTTTCGGCCTGATCGGCGTCCTGCTGGCGGTGCTTGGATTGCGCAGCGCCTCGGTCGAATCGGATCCGGCGTTCTTCGCAGGAACGCCAGCGTCCATCGCTCAAGCGCCTCTGTACATGAAGGACGCGGTGCCGCCGCTGAACATGCTGGTCCTGGGCAAGGACCACAAGATCTATTACGAGGCCTACAACGATGCGTCCGACCTCGATGGCGACGGTGCGCTGGACGTCGGCTATCACGGTTGGGAACTGAAAAGCCCGGCTCCGCCCGCCGGCACGTCTCCCTACAAGATCGACTACTACGGCTATTTCAACTCTTTCGCCTGCTACACCTATGACGGCGCGAAGTTCGTGCCGCGGTCTGCGACGACCAACAAGCAATGCTCGGGACAGTGGAGCGGCGATTTCCTGAATTATCTCGTCACCTCGCGCATGGATGCCCTGCGCCGCGTGCTTTACGGCGGCTGGCGTCAGGTCGATACGGCGACCGAGACCACCCTGCAGGGTGCCTTCTTCCCGCAGGATGCGCACAGCTGGGGGAAGGAATACCAGAGCGTGGCGCGCGACGGCTACGACATCGCCAACTATGCTCCGCTCGCGCAGCCGGGCGCCGGTCTGTATCACCTGTTTGCGGTCACCACTTTCAGCAACAACACCGCGCCGGTATTCCGGGTCATGCAGGGCACCCCTTCCCGAGTGTGGAACTGGTTGTCGATCGAAGGCCCGGTCGCCGGCCACAAGTGTTTCTCGGCCGCCAACGCGCGCATCGATTGCGTAAGGACCGCGCGCGACGACTATGCCGTGCGCGTGCTCACCTGCCCGGCCTCCGATGCCACGGTGCGTGACGCGACCTGCAAGTTCTATCCCAACGGCGGCACGCCGGTCTACAAGCCGACCGGCATCCTGCACGATTACGGCGAAACCCAGAAGATGTACTTCGGCCTGATCACGGGCTCGCAGAACAACAACCTCGAAGGCGGCATCCTGCGCCGCAACGTATTGAACTTCGCGGACGAAATCGATCCGGACACCGGCATCTTCAAGCCGGCCGTCATCGGCATCGCGCACACGATCGACAGGCTGCGCATGATCGGCGGCGGCTACAACAGCGGGGTCACCAACAATCTGGGCGGCGACACCAATTGGAACTGGGCCAATACCGCGTTCGGCGTCGGCGGCAACTGCGCGTCCCAAGGCGATCGTGCACTCAACAATGGCGAGTGCAGGATGTGGGGCAACCCGATTGCCGAAATGCTGTACGAAGGGATGCGCTATTTCGCAGGCGCCGGGGCAGCCACGACGCGGTTTGCCAGCGGCGGCAGCTCGCAGGGCCAGAGTGAAGAAACCGCCATGGGTCTGCCGACCACGGAAGTGTGGAAGGATCCCTATGCCACCGATGCCACGGGCCTGAGTTATCCGACGTGCGCCAAGCCCAACCAGACCGTCATCAGCGACATCAATCCCAGCTACGACGGCGATCTGCCCGGCAGCGCTTTCGCGGGCGCGATCACCACGACGAACAACACGCCTGCATCGATCGCCGCATTCAATGCGAGTCAGGAAGGCCAGGCCATCTGGAGCGCCGAGCCGAGCCTGGGCGGTCCGCGGGACGTCTCCATCGGCGAGGTCGCCGGCGTGACCGACGGCGCGCCCACCGTCAAGCGGGCGTCGAGTTTCGGCAACATCCGCGGCTTGTCGCCCGAAGAGCCGACCAAGGGCGGTACTTATTACTCCGCCAGCGTGGCGCGTTTCGGACGCAACAACGATCTCAATGCGGCTCCGAATCCGCAGAACCTCAGCACCTACGCCGTCGCACTGGCCTCGCCGCTGCCGCGTATCGAATTCCCCGTGGGCGGCCGCACCGTGACCCTGTTGCCGTTCGCCAAGACGGCCAGCGGCACCTTCGGTACCGCTGCGCGCAAACCGACCAACACCATCGTCGATTTCTACGTCGAGCAGATCGTCAACCTGCCCCGGCAGCGTTTCGACGCCAGCGTGAACGGCGGCCGTCCCTATGCCGTGTTCCGCATCAACTATGAGGACGTGGAGCAGGGCAACGACCACGACATGGACGCGATCGTGCGTTACGAGGTGATCGACAACGGCGGCACGGTCACGGTCAATCTCAGCTCTGACTACGCGGCCGGCAGCGCCGACCAGAACATCGGCTATGCGTTGTCCGGAACTACGCAGGATGGTATCTATCTGGACGTCCGCGACAGGGATTCGACTGCCGGGACGTTCCTGCGTTATGACCTGAACACGCCGCCTGGGATCTCGCCCGGCGGATGCACCGGCGTCGTCACGGGTGCCTGCAACGCGCAGTTGCCGCTGACGTCGTCGCGTACCTTCACGCCGAGTTCGAGCGCGTCCACGACGACGCCGATCAACAACCCGTTGTGGTACGCGGCCAAGTACGGCGCTCCGGACCTGACGCAGTGGGACGCCGACGCGAACGGCACGCCCGATAACTATTTCCTGGTCACCAACCCGTTGCAGCTACGCGCGCAGTTGTCGAAAGCATTCGACGACATCGCCAATCGCAACCTCGACATCGGCGCGGCGACGATCAGCGGCGCACGCGTGGGCAACGCTTCGTTCACGCTGCAGCCCACGTTCCAGCGCGAGCGCAATGGCAAGGACTGGACGGGCAACATCGCCGCGATCCAGGTCAAGCCCGACGGCTCGCTTGGAACGGCCTTGTGGGACGCGCAAGTCAAGTTGCCGCCGCTGGGCGGGACGGCGGCCGGGCGCAACATCAAGGTCATGGTGACGCCCGGAGTCGATACGGTGAAACTTGCCGCGGATTTCCAGGCAAGCAACCTGGGCTTGGCGGCGGCGAATCAGTTCAATGCGCTCGGCATCAATCCGCTCGCGGTGGCCACCACGTACGGCGCCACGTACACGCCCTCCGATATCGTCGCGTACCTGCGTGGCGATGGCAGCCGCGAGGCACGTCAGGGCGGCGCCGCCAATACGCTGCGCACACGCAGTTCGGTGCTCGGCGATATCGTGAACTCCGAGCCCATCGTGGCGTCGCCGAAAGCCAATTTCGGCTACGGCGCCTATAGCGGCACGATGTTCTCCGGATATGCGGCGTATTTGACCAGCAAGAGCAGCCGCAAGACCGTGGTGTACGTCGGGGCCAACGACGGCATGCTGCACGCGTTCGACGGCACCACGCAGCCCTGTCCGGCGCCGAACGCAACGCTGGCCTGCACGACGCCTGGCGCGGGCGACGAACTGTTCGCGTTCATCCCGAACGACGCGTTGAACAAGCTCGGCTTGTTGCCGGTTCCGGATGCGCGGTTCGACCATCGTTACTACGTCGATGGTCAAGTCACGGTCGGCGATGCCAAGAGCGGGTCGACGTGGACGACGCTGCTTGCCGGCTCGATGGGTGCCGGCGGCCGTTCGATTTACGTGCTGGATGTCAGCACGCCCAATACCTTCGGCGCCGCGCAGGCGCTCTGGGAATACAACAGCGCCGTCGATACCGACATGGGACACACCTTCGGCAAGCCGTTGATCGTGCCGCTGGAGAACGGCAGCTGGGGCGTGCTGTTCGGCAATGGCTTCGGAAGCAACAGCAACGATCCGTTGTTGTACATCCTGGACGCCTTCACCGGGCAGATCATCAAGAAGATCCGCGCCAACGACGGCGATCTTGGCAACGACGGCGAAACCGGTGCGGCGGCCGCCAACGACCCCTACAACGGGCTGGGCCAGATCACCGCGATCGACCGCGACGGCAACGGCAAGGCCGACACGGTCTACGGCGGCGATCTGCAGGGCAATGTCTGGAAGTTCAATCTGTCGTCCACTGCGATGGCGACCGCGGGAACGGCCTGCGCCGCCTGCATCGGCTTCAATGGCAATGGCCTGCCGCTGTTCCAGGCGATCACCGGTACCGAGCGTCAGCCGATCACGGGCGGTATCCGCGTCGCGGCGGGTCCCGGCAGCGGCGTCATGGTGTACTTCGGCACCGGCCGATATTTCGTCAACGGCGACAACAACGTGCCGGCCACGCCGCAGATCCAAAGCCTGTACGGAGTCTTCGACACGACGTTGCGCGACGGCACGGGCGGTTCAACCGCAGGGCTGCGCAGCAACCTCGTTGCGCAGTCGATCACCTCGGAGACGACAGGGGGCGGATTCACCACGCGCACCATCAGCCAGAACCCGGTGCTCTACTTTGGCGCCACCGCCAAGCGCGGCTGGTTCCTCGACCTGACTCTGGCAGCGGTCGGCGTCGGCGAGCGCTTCATCGCGGTACCGCGCATCCAGAGCGGCAAGGCGTTCTTCACCACTTATACGCCGACGCTGAACAGCTGCGATCCGGGCGGCACCAATTTCATCTATGCCCTCGACCTGCTTTCCGGTTCCGGCGCCCTGGCCAACGTGCGGGTGCTTCCTTCGGGAACAGCAGCCTGTACCGGTGCGGACTGCGGTGGCGCGGCGGTGACAGGCGGAAGCGGCGGCACGCAGCCGCCCATCACGGGCACCGGCGTCGTCGCGACCAGCCCGATTGTCCCGGTCAGCGGTCCCGGCTCGTGCGTTCCTGGAGCTGCGGGTTGCCCGACCTTCGAAGAATGCCAGGTGGTCATCTATCCGGGCGCGTTCGTATTGCCGCGCGCTTGCGGTCGACAATCATGGCGGCAGTTGAAATGATGACGGTTCGGTCAACAGGGGATGACAATGGTTAATTCGCCGCAACGAAGCCTGCGCATGCGAGGGTCGCCACAGCGTGGCTTCACCCTGATCGAGTTGATGGTCGTGGTTGCGGTGGTCGCCATCCTCGTGGCCATTGCGCTTCCGTCCTACCAGGACTCGGTGCGCAAGGGGCGACGCGGTCAGGCAAAAGCGGATCTGATCGAGCTTGCGCAGCGTGCTGAGCGTTTCCGCACGGTCAACAACAGCTATGCAGGGTTCTGGGCGACCACTCAAGCCAATGACGCACGTTCGCCACGTGTCGGCACGACGGCGTTCTATGCCATCAGCCGCGACGGCGGTACGGATACCGCAACGGATACATTTGTCCTCTCCGCGGTTCCGCAAAATGGACAGGAAGCCGACGTCTTGTGCGGGACGCTGACGGTCAATCAGGCAGGCGCCAAGGCGGCCAGCGGCGACGCAAGCACGACCAACGTGAATCGTTGTTGGTGACGCGAGGGATTTCCCGCGCAAGAAAAAGCCGCGGAGTCCGCGGCTTTTTCGTATCTGGCGCCCGAAGTTGGACTCGAACCAACGACCCCCTGATTAACAGTCAAGTGCTCTAACCGGCTGAGCTATTCGGGCGGGGACGGCCATTTTAGTGCGTGATCGGCTGGGGTCAAGGACGGAACGCCTTCTGGCGCGCGGCGAAAAGCGCATTCGCTACTTCGGGCAGGGCGTTCCGGCTTTCTCGCGGGACGTCCGTGCCCGGCCGGAATTGTTGACGATCACCTGTCCGGACACGTTGCCGCCCGCGCACACGTGGATCGTCAGGTTGCTGTTGGCGCTGCGGCCGTCGGGCTGGTAGCGGAGGAACGGCCTGCTGGAGACGACGTCAAACGACGCATCGCCTGTGGCCGGGGCGTCCTCGCTGCGCAGCATGTCGGCCCCCAGGTCGGGGCGCCGATTGCCGTCCGGATCGTTGAAGACGATCCAGCCCTCGTTCCAACGGCTGTCCTTGCGGCAGCCGCCGCCGGTAGCGCGCGGACAGACCACCACGGCTTTCCGTCGCATGATAGCGGTTGCCCGGGCCATCGCCAGATCGGCGCGTAGCAGGTACATCGTGGTCTGGGTGCGCGTGCGCTGCATCGCATCACTGAACGCCGGGACGGCCAACGCCAACGCGACGGCGACGATGGCCATCGCAGCCACGACTTCGATCAGGGTGAAACCCGTTGTCCTGCGTGCCATGCGGGCCTCCGTGCCCTGGATGACGACCAGCCTAAGTCGCAGCCCAGGAGACGGCATCGGCGCAGACTGCGCTGTCGGGTAGGAAATCACCGAAACGACCCCATCTTCCGCATTGACTAAACTCAGCGGCTTGCCGTGCCGAGCGATCCGAAAACGCCCATGAACGACAACGTCCATCCCTTCCCGCAACCCTCCGGCCAGGCCTTTCAACTGGTCGCGCCTTACACCCCGGCCGGCGACCAGCCACAAGCGATCGAACGCCTGATCGAGGGGTTCGAGAGCGGCGTCGCACGGCAGACGCTGCTCGGCGTCACCGGCTCGGGCAAGACCTACACGATCGCGAACGTGATCCAGGCCGTGCAGAAGCCGACGCTGGTGATGGCGCCGAACAAGACGCTCGCCGCGCAGCTGTACGGCGAATTCAAGGCGTTCTTTCCGAACAATGCCGTCGAATATTTCGTCAGCTATTACGACTACTACCAGCCCGAGGCGTATGTGCCGTCGTCGGATACCTTCATCGAGAAGGACTCGTCGATCAACGAGCACATCGAGCAGATGCGCCTGTCGGCGACCAAGGCGCTGCTGGAGCGGCGCGACGCGATCATCGTCTGCACGGTGTCGGCGATATACGGCCTCGGCGATCCGAACGAATATTTCAGGATGGTGCTGCACATGGTCCGCGGCGAGCGCATCGACCAGCGCGAGCTGATCCGCCGCCTGACCGAGATGCAGTACAAGCGCAACGACACCGAGCTGCGCCGCGGCTGCTATCGCGTGCGCGGCGAGACGATCGACGTGCACCCGGCCGAAGCCGATTCCGAGGCGCTGCGCATCGAATTGTTCGACGGCGAGATCGAGAGCCTGGCGCAGTTCGATCCGCTGACCGGCGAAGTGCTGCGCAAGCTGCCTCGCTACACGATTTATCCGAAGTCGCACTACGTCACCACGCGCCGCACCGTGCTCGATGCGGTCGAGGCGATCAAGATCGAGCTCAAGGACCGGCTCGAATATCTTTACGCCAACAACAAGCTGGTCGAGGCGCAGCGCCTGCAGCAACGCACGCAATTCGACATCGAGATGATGGCCGAGGTCGGCTACAGCAACGGCGTCGAGAACTATTCGCGCCACCTCACCGGGCGCATGCCGGGCGAGGCGCCGCCGTGCTTGTTCGATTACCTGGCGCCGGATGCGCTGCTGGTGGTCGACGAATCGCACGTGACCGTGCCGCAGATCGGCGCGATGTACAAAGGCGACCGCTCGCGCAAGGAAACGCTGGTGGAGTTCGGTTTCCGGCTGCCGTCGGCGCTCGACAACCGTCCGCTGAAATTCGAAGAGTGGGAAGGGCGCTCGCCGCGCACGATCTTCGTTTCCGCGACACCGGGGCCCTATGAACGCGACAAGGCCGAAGGCCAGATCGTCGAGCTGGTGGTGCGCCCGACGGGGCTGATCGATCCGCCGGTCGAGATCCGGCCGGTGGCGACCCAGGTCGACGACCTGCTCAGCGAAATCCACCTGCGCACGGCGATGGGCGATCGCGTGCTGGTCACCACGCTGACCAAGCGCATGGCCGAGAACCTGACCGAGTATCTCGGCGAGCACGGCGTGCGCGTGCGCTACCTGCATTCGGACATCGAAACCGTCGAGCGCGTGGAGATCATCCGCGACCTGCGGCTGGGCAAATTCGACGTGCTGGTCGGCATCAACCTGTTGCGCGAAGGCCTGGACATGCCGGAGGTGTCGCTGGTGGCGATCCTCGATGCGGACAAGGAGGGCTTCCTGCGCTCGACCGGCTCGTTGATCCAGACCATCGGCCGCGCCGCGCGCAACCTGCGCGGCAAGGCGATCTTGTACGCGGACAAGACGACGCGGTCGATGCAGGCCGCGATCGACGAGACCGATCGGCGCCGCGAGAAGCAGGTCGAGTACAACCTCGAGCACGGCATCACGCCTGCGTCGATCGCGCGCACGCTGGTCGACGTCTTCGAAGGCGCGCGTGCCGAGCCCGAACTCGAGAAGCGGGGACGCGGCAAGGGCCGCCGCGTGGCCGAGCCGGAAGAGAACTACGCCGCGCTCAGCCCCGCGCAGCTGTCCTCGCGTCTCAAGGCGCTGGAGCAGCAGATGTACCAGCACGCGCGCGATCTGGAATTCGAGGATGCCGCCCGCGTCCGCGACCAGATCCGCCAGCTCAAGGATGCGGCGCTGATCAGCTGAAGCCAGCCAGGCGAGCGAGCCTGGCGCAAACGGCAAGGCGCGTTCCTGGCCTCTGGTTGTCCGCCGCGGGCCGCTGGGCTAAACTGCGCGCCCCTCGCCCGGGATGTTTTCGGGCTAGCGGGCGGTTAGCTCAGCGGTAGAGCACTACCTTGACATGGTAGGGGTCACAGGTTCGAACCCTGTACCGCCCACCAATAATCAACGGCTTAGAACATGTCAGCGCTTCGCTAAGTCGCCAGTGCAAAAAATGTACGGAAGACCGCCTGCAGAACAGGCGGTTTTTTTTTGCCACAAGCCCTCCTGGCGATGCGGGGGACACATGTCGATAGAGCGTGATCCGCGATCAGCTCCACCCGGCGGCGGACTTGAGCGCTCCGGTGCGACATGGGACGATCGTGCAGGTGACCAGCACGCCCGCCGCAGCGCAGCACCTGCGCGACCTCGCACGGCTGCGCCGCGTTCGCGACCGGATCGATCGGGAGTACGCGCAGCCGCTGGACGTCGAGGCGCTGGCCTGCGGCGCGAACATGTCGGCCGGGCATCTGAGCCGCGAGTTCCGGGCTGCCTTCGGCGAGTCGCCGTATTCCTACCTGATGACGAGACGCATCGAACGGGCGATGGCGCTGCTGCGTTGTGGCAACCTCAGCGTCACCGAGATCTGCTTCGAGGTCGGCTGCTCGTCGCTGGGCACGTTCAGTACCCGCTTCGCTGAGTTGGTCGGTGTGCCGCCCAGCGTCTATCGCCGCAACGAGGCGCTTGCGACGGCGGGCATGCCGCCGTGCGTGGCGAAACAGGTGACGCGACCGGTCAGGAATCGAGAAGCGCCGACGCGCGAGCCGGACGTAGCATGACGGCTCCATCCAAAACGAGGGTGACCGCCATGGACATCACCATCCACTCGACTTTCCTTCCGCACACCGATCCGGACGCTTCGCTGGCGTTCTATCGCGACACGCTCGGTTTCGAAGTCCGCAACGACGTCGGCTACAAAGGGATGCGCTGGATCACGGTGGGCCCTGCCGACCAGCCTGGCATGAACATCGTCCTGCATCCGCCGGCTGCAAGCCCTGGCCTCACCGACGACGAGCGCCGCACGATCGCCGAGATGATGGCCAAAGGCACCTACGCCATGCTCATCCTGGCGACCCCCGACCTCGACGCCACCTTCGCCAAGCTGCAGGCCGGCGACGCCGAGGTGATCCACGAGCCGACCGAACAGCCGTATGGCGTGCGCGACTGCGCCTTCCGCGATCCCGCGGGCAACCATATCCGCATCAACGAGGTGCGCTGAGCCGGTGATCGGCCCGGGAGAAGTCAGTTGGACCTTGCAGCCGCGATGAAGAAGGCGACAGCGACCATGAAGAGAAACGGCCCGAAGGAAGGAAATGGAGACGCACCCTCGCAGCTGATCGACGCGCGCATCGGTGAGCTGGACGATTGGCGGGGCGAGACGCTTGCCCGGGTGCGGACGCTCATCAAGCAGGCCGATCCCGAAGTGGTCGAGGAGTGGAAGTGGAGAGGGGTTCCGGTGTGGTCGCACGCCGGCATCATCTGCACAGGCGAGACCTACAAGAATGCCGTGAAGTTGACCTTCGCCAAGGGTGCCTCGTTGCAGGACCCATCCGGCCTGTTCAACGCCAGCCTCGAAGGCAACACCAGGCGTGCCATCGATTTCGGCGAGGGCGACAAGATCGATGAAAAGGCGCTGCAGGCGCTCATTCGCGCCGCCGTGGCGTTGAACACGTCCTCGTAAGCGGCCGCCCATCAGCCGGATCGATCCCGATCACCGGCGTCGGTTACGCGCCGTGCGTTGCGGGGATCCATGCTTCGACCCGATGCTCGGCATGGTCGTCCAACAGCGGGACGACGAACGTGGCCTGCTTCACGCCATCGACGATCAAGCGGCGTTCGACGGTATTCGCCTGCTGGTGGACCTGGATGCGATAGACGGTGTCGCCGTAGCGATAGCGCAACGCGTAGCCGGGCCAGTCCGCGGGAATGCACGGCGTCAGCCGAAGCGTGCCGCCGTGCCGCTGCAGGCCGAGAAGCGATTCGATGATCAGCCGGTACATCCATCCGGCCGAGCCGGTGTACCAGGTCCAGCCGCCGCGGCCGACGTGCGGCGCGACGGCATAGACGTCCGCGGCGACGACGTAAGGTTCCACTTTATACGTCGCGATCGCATCGCTGCTGCGGCCGTGGTTGACCGGATTGATCATGCGCAGCAGTTCCCATGCCTTGGCGCTGTCGCCGCGGTGCGCGAACGCCATCGTCGTCCAGATGGCGGCATGCGTGTATTGACCGCCGTTCTCGCGCACGCCTGGCACGTAGCCGCGGATGTAGCCCGGGTCTTGCGCGGTCTTGTCGAACGGCGGATCGAGCAGCTGGATCAGGCCGGCATCGCGACGCACCAAGCGCTCGTCGAGCGAGGCCAGCGCCTGCCGCGTGCGCTCGGGATCGCCGGCGCCGGACAGCACCGACCAGCTCTGCGCGATCGAGTCGATATTGCACTCGTCGCTCGTCGTGGAGCCCAGCGGCGCGCCGTTGTCGAACCAGGCGCGCCGGTACCACGCGCCATCCCAGGCATGCGCTTCGAGGTTCTGGCGCAGCTGTTCCGCGGACGCGAGACACAGGTCGGCGAACAAATGGTCGTTGCGTATCTGGGCCACCGTGGCGAAGCGCGTCAGCACGTCGAACAGGAAGAATCCGAGCCACACGCTCTCGCCCTGGCCGCGCTCGCCGACGCGGTTCATGCCGTCGTTCCAGTCGCCGGTCATCATCAACGGCAGGCCGTGCTCGCCGAGCAGGCCGAGGCCGCGTTGCAGCGAGCGCACGCAATGCTGATACAGGTTCTGGCGCAGGCCGGAACGCGTCGGCAGGTCGTAGTAGGACTCTTCGTCCGGATTGACCGGGCGTCCCTCGATGTAGTGCACGCGTTCGTCGAATACGCCGGCATCGCCGGTGACCTCGATGTAGCGCGCTGCGGCCAGCGGCAGCCACAGGTAGTCGTCGGAACAACGCGTGCGTACGCCGCGGTTGAGCGGCGGATGCCACCAGTGCAATACGTCGCCTTCCGGAAACTGGTGCGCTGCGCTGAGCAACAGATGCTCGCGCGCACGCTCGGGTTGCGCGTGCAGCATCGCCATCGTGTCCTGCAGCTGGTCGCGGAAACCGAAGGCGCCGCCGGACTGGTAATAACCGCTGCGCGCCAGATAGCGGCAGGCGATGGTCTGGTACAGCAGCCAGCCGTTGGCGAGCACGTCGACGGCGGGATCCGGCGTTTCGACCTGCACCGCGCCGAGCGTGCGCAGCCAGTGGATCCGCACGGCGTCTAGCGCATCGTGCGCGGCGCCCGATCCACGCGTGCGCCTGGCCAACGCGATGGCATCGCCCCAGTCGCGACCCAGGCCCAGTCGGAACACGGTTTCGAATGCCTGTCCGACGCCTAGCTCCACCGGCACCTGGATCGCCGCGCAGGGATCGAGTCCGGCGCCGATCTTTCCGGACAGCCGCTCGCGCAGCATCGCGGCCGGCTTCTGCAGGCTGCCATTGCGCCCGAGGAATT
>Ga0070668_100003006_pt1 | contig 12465 bp, 13 predicted proteins | sample KBSS43metaG_FD_64661 | JGI IMG/M metagenome (GOLD analysis project Ga0070668, IMG submission 64661) | Switchgrass rhizosphere microbial communities from Kellogg Biological Station, Michigan, USA - KBS S4-3 metaG | ecosystem: Host-associated > Plants > Roots > Rhizosphere > Soil ... | reverse complement strand
CGCACGCTGATTCTGGTCGACCTGGCGAAAATCGAGGCTGCGGCAGAAGCCGCCGGCGCGCCGTGGACGCCGGGACGAGTGCCGGCCTGGCGAGCTTCGGAGTAGACGCGGAACCACGCGTTCGCGGCGCAGCGCGGATCAGTCCGCGCTCGCGCGACGTGCGAGACTTGCCGCAACGTCTACCACTTCTCCGCGAACGGCCTCGCTTCGACCTCGAAGCTCCAGGCGCGGCGAGGCTGCTCGCACAACTGAAACGCGATCTCGGCGACTCCGGCGGGATCGACGAACGCGTCGTCGGGTTTCCCGGGCATCGCCTGGCGCGTGCGCGGCAGGTCGACGATGCCGTCGACAATGATCAGCGCAACGTGGATCCCGTCCGGCCACAACTTGCGCGCCATCGATTCGGCGAGGCTGCGTTGCGCGGCCTTCGCCGGCGCGAACGCGGCCGTCTGCACGTTGCCGCGGCGCGATGCCGTCGCGCCCACGAAGATGATGCTGCCGTGCCCTTTGGCTTTCATCGGCGCGATGACCTGCTGCGAACACAGCAACGCGCCGAGCGCATTGACGCGCCACGCCTGCTCGAATTGTTCGGGCGTGATCGATTCGACATCCGCAAAGACGCCGGAACCCGCGTTGTACAGCAGCACGTCGACGTCGCCCAGATCGCGGCGGATGGCGGTGAACGCAGCCTGCACCGACGCGGCGTCGCCGACGTCGCAGGCATAACCGCGCGCGCCGTCGAGTGCGGCGAGGATGCTTTCGACGCTGTCGCGGCTGCGCGCGAGCAGCGCGACGGCATACCCTGCCGCGCTGAATCGACGTGCCAGCGCGGCGCCGTTCCCCGGGCCCGCGCCAGCGACGACCGCTACCGGTTTGCGCGTCTCAGCCATTTCATGCAACCGTCGGCTCGAATGATTTTGCGCATGCATTTGCCACATGGCGGATATTACGCGCATTCTCCGACATGCAGGCTGGGATGGGCATGGCTATGGTCCAGCATGGGGGGAAACAAAAAAAGCCGTCATTCCGGACGCGGCGCGCCGCGATCCGGAATCCAGTCTTGTTTTGGATCGCACGATAAGAACTGGATTCCGGGTTCTGCGCTACGCGCAGCCCCGGAATGACGGTTTCTTGTCATCCATTGTCGCAACTTGCGCCCGACCGGCGTTTATCGCAACGTGCGGCCTCACGCGAGAGTAATTGCATGCTGGACACATTCGAAATCCGCTTTGACGCACCGGTCGATCTCGCGCTCCGTCGAAGCAAGGCCGCGCCTCTCCGGCTGTTGGCGGCGGCACTAACAATGCTGTCTGCCTCGGCGCTCGCCACCGACGCCATCTTCGACGACGGGTTCGAACCACCCTGCCCCGGCGCGGCGCCGGGGATCACGCCCGGCGCCGGCTCTGCCATGCTCCTGCGCGGCACGGTCGTGACTCCGACGGTTGCGTTCGTAGGCGAAGTGCTCGTCCAGGGCGACACGATCGTTTGCGCCGCCGCTTCGTGCGCCGGCCAACCGGGAGCGGACACGGCGTCGATCGTCGAGACGAAGGGACTGATTTTTCCGGGGCTCATCGACAGCCGCAACGTAATCTTGTTCGACATCTTCGACGAGGCCGACTGGGCGCCGTTGCATCTGTATGACAACCACACCCAGTGGCCGCAGGAGGCGCGATACGCGGCACTCGTCAACGCCAAGCAATACCTCAATGGCGAGGGCTCGGTGATGGATCTGGGCTGCGAGATGGACAAGTATGGCGAGATCAAGGGGCTGATCGCTGGCACTACGTCGATCGCCGGCGCTGCCAATCCGTCGAACAAGAAATGTTATGGATCATTGGCACGCACGATCGACCAGACACCGAACGATCTCGGAGCCGACTTCATCCAGGTCGCGACGCTGTTTCCCGACAAGCCGGCGGCCGACGGCGTCTGCGCGAACTTCGCCGACCAATCGACGCACGCCTACCTGATCAACGTCGCAGACGGCACGGATGCGACGGCACTCGCCGAATTCACGAAGCTCGGCACGATCACGACCACGCCTGGTTGCCTTTACGCAGCACAGACAACGATCGCCCACGGCGCCGCGCTCGGCGACAGCGAGTTCACGACGATGGCGACGGCCGGCATGAGCCTGGTCTGGTTACCGCAGTCGGATGTGACGCTGTACGGCGGCACCGCCAATGTCCCGTTGGCGCTCGCCAACGGCGTGAACGTTGCGCTCGGCAACGACTGGTCGATCAGCGGCAGCCACAATCTGCTCGATGCGTTGCGCTTCGCCGATCAGTACGACAATGCGCATTGGGGCAACGTGCTGTCCGACTTCGATCTCGTGCAGATGGTGACGACGCACGCCGCCCACGCGCTGGCGCTCGATTCCGTGCTCGGCTCGATCGGCCCCGGCAAGAAAGCCGACCTCGCCGTCGTATCGGCGCGCACGTGCACGGCCCCGTGGTCGGCATTGGTGCGTGCACGCCAGAAGGACATGCGCCTCGTGCTCGTCGGCGGTGTCGCGCTGTACGGTGATGCGTCGATGCAAGCCGTTGCGCCACCGGCTCCGGCGTGTGAAGCGCTCGACGTTTGCGGCGCCTCGAAATTCGTCTGCGCCGCGGAGGCCGGCGGCACGGTCACCGACAAGCTCGGGCAGACGCTCGCCGACATCGAGAGCAATCTCTCCACCGGCATCGACGCCTACGACGCACTGAACCTGTCGGAGTGGAAGTTTGCGCCGATCACGCCGCTGGTGGATTGTCCGTAGCAAGCGCGTCGCGCGTCGCCAGCGCCGGATGACGAGCCGCCGGCTGGTCGGGTAGCATCGAAGCAATCGCACTTCGGCGTACTCCGACCAGAGAGGACCGGACATGGACGAGGACCTTGCTTCATTGACCCGTGAGCAGCTGCTGCTCGAAGTCGTGCGCCTGCGCGCTGGCATACGCCGACACCGCGATGCGAGCGGTCAGGACCTCTGCTGGCATCATCCGGATCTGTGGTCGCTGCTTCCGGAACCGTTGCTTCCGCAAATCGCGGTGCCGGCCTGGCCGCAGTTCATGCGCGGCTGCGTGCGGTATCGTTCTTCGCTCGATGTGCAGGCCGCAGACGCGCCGCGAACGAGCACGGAATTCGGCACGGATCGGGAAACCTGAAAAATTCGCGGCGCTGACGATTACCTCGGCAGATCGCGCAACTCGGCACAAGTGAAGAGGGAGAGGAAATGAAAGGCAAGGTCGTCGTGATAACCGGTGCGGCCGGTGCGCTCGGATCGATCGTCGCAGCGCGTCTCGCTGCGCGCGGCACTCTTGTCGTCGGCCTCGACCTGGCGCAGTTCAGGAGCGATGCGAACTTCGACCTGGCGATCGGCGGTGTCGACCTGAGCGACCCGGATGCGATCAAGAAGGCATTCGCAACGATAGGCAACCGCCACGCGACGCTCGACGGCGTCGCCAACATTGCAGGCGGGTTCGTCTGGGAGACCGTGGCCGACGGAACGGCTGATACATGGGATCGCATGTACAGGATGAACGTGCGTTCGTGCCTGCTCGTCTCGCAGGCGAGCATCCCGTTGCTGCGCCGTCCCGGCGGCGCGATCGTCAACGTCAGCGCCGCCGGATCGCAGCGTGCGGACAAGGGTATGGGAGCTTATGCCGCATCGAAGTCGGCCGTCTCGCGCCTCACCGAAGCACTCGCCGCCGAATTGAAGGACGATGGCGTTCGTGTCAATGCTGTGCTGCCGAGCATCATCGATACGCCGGCCAACCGCGCCAGCATGCCGGACGCGGACGTGTCGCGCTGGGTCACCGCGGAGGCGCTCGCCGACGTCGTCGGTTTCCTGCTGTCGGACGAATCGCGCGCAGTCACGGGGGCGCTGCTGCCCGTGATGGGACGGGTCTGATCGCCCACGGGAACGGATGCGTGACGCGAACGGACCCGGCGCGATGAACCGCGCCGGGTGATTCGAGTCAACGGTTCGGCGGGACGAGCCCGCCGGCGCAGCGCTTTACAGCGCGGCCGCCTTGAGCTTCTTCAGCGCACGTACCTTGACGCGCACGGTCGCCGGCTTCGCATCGAACCAGCGATCCACGCCGGTGAACGGATCCTTGCCGAAGCGCTTTTCTTTGGCCGCAATCGGCTGGACGGTGACCTTGAACAGGCCGGGCATCGTGAACTGACGCGCACCGCTCTTGTTCACGCTGCCGAGCATCGCGCTCTCGAGTGCTTCCAGGATGTCCCTGGCGCGCTTGAATTCGACCTGCGTCTGCGCGGCCAGATACCTTACGAGATCGGACTTGGAGAAAACTTCCTTGATCGGTTTCACGGCGGCGGGACGCGCTTTGCCGGCTTTCGATTTGGACGGCGCCTTCGCGGCAGGTTTCTTGCTCTTGACGTTCTTTTTGGTTGCCATGAGTTCTCGGTCTCTTGCGTTGGGAAAACCGTGCGTACTGTACTCCGAACCGACTCACAATCGCACTGGTTCTGCAATAATTTGATGCGTCTTCTGCAATAATTTGATGCGTCGCCATTGGGCGAGGCCGGCCTGCCGGCACGGTTTTTGGCGCGGAATCGGCTAGGATTGCGCCGTCCAAAGACCCGTACGGTGCCGTGACCAGAACCGGATTCGTTTTCGCCAACCTGTTCCGCCGCAAGGGGCGCACGATTCTGACCCTCCTGTCGGTGACCACGGCATTCCTTCTGTTCGGCCTGCTGCAGGCCGTGAACGTGCTGTTCGACCGGCCGGCCGATTTCGTCGGCATCACGCGCCTGATCACCCAGGCGCGCGTGTCGATGGTGCAGCCGCTGCCGATACGCCTGTTGCCGCAGATCGAAGCCGTCCCCGGCGTACAGCGCGTCGCCTGGGTGCTGTGGTTCGGCGGCAAGATCGGCGACAACGCGCCGGTGTTCGCGCTCGCCGCCGATCCGCTGCGCCTGCGCGACGTGTCTCCGCAGTGGGTGATGCCCGATGCACAATGGCAGGCGTTTGCGCGCAACCGCACCGGCATGATCGCCGGGCGCCTCGTTGCCGAGCAGTACGGATGGAAGATCGGCGACAGGATCCCGATCAAGTCCAGCATCGTGCCGCAGCACAACGGCAGTCGCGACTGGGCATTCGATCTGGTCGGCATCTTCGACGGCAAGGACGCGCAGGCGCGCAAGGCGACCCAGCAGCGCGTCTATCTCAACTATGCCTACGTCGACGAGGCCAGCGCGTTCGGCTCCGGCAACGTCAATTTTTTCGTGCTCAGCCTCAAGGATGCGGCGTTGTCGGAACAAGTCGCCCGGACGATCGATGCGATGTTCGAGAATTCCCCCGACGAGACGAAAACCCAGACCGAGCAGGATTTCACGGTCGCGTTCATCCGCCAGGTCGCGGACATCGGACTGATCGTGCGCTGGATCATGTTCGCCGTATTCTTCACGCTGCTGCTGGTCGTCGGCAACACGATGGCGCAGTCTGTGCGCGAGCGCGTTCCGGAACTGGCGGTAATGAAGACGCTCGGTTTTTCCGACGGCTCCGTGCTCGGCTTCGTTCTCGCCGAAGCGACGGCGCTGTGCGTCATCGGCGGCGCGATCGGACTCGCGCTGGCGACCGCGATCGGAGTAGCAGTCAGTCAGCTGAGCAGCTTCCCGCTGCCGGTCAATTATCGGGTCTGGATCGCCGGCGCTGTCGCGATCGCGCTATTGAGCCTGGCGACCGGCTTGCTGCCGGCGCTGCGTGCCCGGCGCCTGACCATCGTCGACGCACTGGCCGGCCGCTGACCGCCCGGCCCGCACGGTCGGCTCCTGCGTCACTTCCGGTCGATCTGGATGTTCTCCTTCGTACCGCTGTTGGAGACCGAGAACATGATGCCGAGTCCGATCAGGATCACGACGCCGATCACCGTCCAGGTCGTGCCGATATTTTCCAGAATTCCCATTTTCCACAGCGCGGCCAGGAGCCCGCCGACGAGTACGATGAATCCAAACAGATACATGCCTGCCCATTTCACAATGAACCTCCTGATCGACTGATCATCGATTTTCGCAACGGATGCCACGGCACTACGCCGCGGGAAAACACTGACTTGGCCAAGTCTGCGCCCCTTTTGCGGTACGAGTGATTAACGGACGGTGAAGCGCGGCCGCGCCTTCATGCCGGGTCCAAGCAGTCGACGGCATTTCGGTCAGTCCGACGGCGAACCTTCCCCACGCGCACCGTTTGCCTGCCGTGCAGCTTCACCCATGGATCATTGCCTGCGCGGGCGGTTGCCGCCGGCAATCGATGGAGGTTCGGATGCCCCTGAAATGGAGCCGGAAGCGCATGGCCGCAAATATCATCATTACAGTGATCACCACCGTCGTCGTGATCGCGCTGATGATGAATTTCGCGACGCCCGAGAAGAAGGTGCAGCAGACACCCGTGCACCGCTACGCGATTTCCGATCCGCAGTTTCGCCGCGAAATGGGCGTGCTGCTCGGCCCGGCAATACTGCCCGGCAACCGCGTGACGGATCTGGAGAACGGCGACGAGATCTTTCCGGCGATGCTCGAGGCGATCAAGTCCGCGCAGAAGACGATCACGTTCGAAACCTACATCTACTGGTCCGGCGATATCGGCAAGCGCTTCTGCGACGCGCTGAGCGAGCGTGCCAAGGCCGGCGTCAAGGTCCACGTCACGATCGATTGGGTCGGCAGCTCCGATATCGACGAGCAGGTCATCCCGCAGATGACTGCCGCAGGAGTGAAGGTCGAACGCTATCGCCCGCTGCGCTGGTACACGATCAGCCGGATCAACAATCGTACCCACCGCAAGCTGCTCGTCATCGACGGTCGGATCGGATTCACCGGCGGCGTCGGGATCGGCACGCCGTGGGAGGGCCACGCCCAGGACGTCGACCATTGGCGCGACATCCATTTCCGCGTCGAAGGGCCCGTGGTCATGCAGATGCAGACCGCGTTCAACGACAACTGGATCAAGACCAGCGGGACGGTCCTCAACGGCACGGACTATTTCCCCGACGTCGCGCCGGCCGGATCGATGGACGCGAACCTGTTCATGAGTTCGCCGTCCGGCGGCAGCGAAAGCATGCATCTGATGTATCTGCTCGTGATTGCTGCGACCGAGCATAGTCTCGACCTGGCCGCGGCATATTTCATTCCCGACAAGCTCATGACGGAGGCGCTGCTCGCCGCGCGCCAGCGCGGCGTCGCGATCCGCATCCTGATGCCCGGCAAGAACACGGATTCGGGCGCGGTGCGGCTTGCCTCGAAAGCCGACTGGGAACCGTTGCTGAAGGCCGGCATCCAGATGTACGAGTACGAGCCGACGATGATGCACAACAAGCTGCTCATCGCAGACGGTGAACTGGTTTCCGTCGGTTCGACGAACTTCGATCAGCGCTCGTTCGAGCTCAACGACGAGGCGAGCCTCAACGTCTACGACGAGAAGTTTGCCGCGCGCATGACCCAGGTATTCGAAGACGACCTGCGCCACGCAACTCCGTACACGCTGGAAATGTGGAAGAACCGGTCGTGGAAGGACAAGTTCGCCGAAAAGTTCGTCCGCCCGTTCAAGTCGCAACTCTAGGCGCGCTCATGGGCGAGAAACGGCTCGACGGAACGGTTCGCGACGAGCGCGCGGTCCGGGGCCGGCGCATCGCTGCAATCGGCGCCGGCGTGGTCGTCGTTGCTGTTCTGATCGTGCTATGGGTCGCCACGCCGCTGCGCGAATGGATCGACGTCACGCGCGCCGTCGCGCTGATGCGCCGGCTCGGCGATTCGCCGCTTGCTCCACTCGTGATGATCGGCGCGTATGTCGTGGGCGGCCTGCTCGTGTTCCCGGTCAACATCCTGATCGCCGTGACCGTCATCGTGTTCGGTCCGCTGCCTGGCATCGCCTATGCTTTGACCGGCTGTCTGCTCAGTGCGGTCTTGTTGTACGAAATAGGGCGACTGCTGCCATCAGCGGGCTTGCGCGGGCGCAGCGCGGAGCGAATCCGCCGGCTCGGCAAGCGGCTAGCCGGGCATGGCATGGCCGCGGTCATGCTCGTCAGGATCGTGCCGGTTGCACCGTACAGCGTCGTGAGCCTCGTCTGCGGCGTCGTGCAAGTGCAGCGGTCCGCCTACCTGCTCGGCACGGCGCTCGGCATGCTGCCTGGAATACTCGTCAACGCGCTGTTCATCGACCGCATCCTCGCGGCGATCCACGCACCGGGACCGCTCACGATTGCGCTCGTCGTGCTCGCCGCCGCCGTGATCGTCGCGTTCGCATTCGTGGTACGCCGCCATCTGACCCGCGCCGACGCGGCCGACTGAGCGCCGATGCCGGCAGCCATCGTCATCGCGTCCTACAACACGCATAGCGGCATAGGGCTGGACGGGCGCTTCGTGCCGCTGCGCATCGCGCGCGTGCTCGGCGAGGTGCGCGCCGACATCGTCGCGTTGCAGGAATTGCGGACGCATGCGTCTGGGTTCGACATGCTCGACTATCTGCGCGGCGAAAGCGGGCACCACGCCATCGCCGGGCCAACGGTCATCAGCGCGGGCAGCAGCTTCGGCAACGGCCTGTTGACGCGCTTCCCGCTGCTGTCCGTCAAGCACATCTCGCTCGACGTCGCCCGCCGCGAGCCGCGCGGCGCGATCGACGCGGTGCTCGACTGTGGCGACGGCTCGAAGCTTCGGGTCATCGCGACGCATCTCGGACTCAAGGGTGGCGAGCGGCGCGAGCAGGTATCGCGCCTGCTCACCGCAGTGCGGGCGGGGCCGGACCTGCCAACCGTGCTGCTCGGCGACCTCAACGAATGGTTTCTGCGCCGGCGCGCGCTGCGCTGGCTGCACGAACACTTCGGCGAATCGCCGGCACGGGCGACGTTTCCGTCACCGCTCCCACTGCTCGCGCTGGACCGCATCTGGGTGTCTCCGGCGAAATGCCTGCGCGGCGTGCGCGCGCATCGCAGCCGCAGTGCACGCATCGCATCAGATCACTTGCCGCTGGTCGCGCGAATCGTTCTGCCGTCCGAATGGCCCGCGCGCGCGGACGAGGCCGTGCAACGCGCTCAGCCTGCTGCAGCTACTCCACCGTCGCGCCGGCCGGCCAGGGCGTAGAGCGGATAGATCTCGCTTTCGTTGCGCTGCCGATATTCGGCCAGCGCCTTGGTCAGGTGCTGTGCCGCAGTCGCGGCCCCCGTCTGGGCACGCAGCGCGCGCACGAGTTCATCGAAGCGCCGGAACACGCGCCGTGCCAGTCCGAGCATCACGAGGCGCGATTGCCAGAACAGCCGCCGCGCGACAGGATCGGGCGTCAGCCCGCGCGCAATGATCGGGAACAGGCGCAATGCCTCGGTGTGGCGCAGCTTGTGCAGGTCTTCGCTGCACGCGAGGGCCATCTGCGCGCTGCCTTCGGATTCGAGGTTGCCGATGATCGCGGCGAGGCGCGCGTCCAGTTCATCGTACTGGCCGACGAGTTGCGCGACGAGCGTTGCGTCGTGCTGCACCGGAGTGTTCCAGGTCGGCGCCGGCTCGGATGGCTTCGCGTTCCAGGTCTCGTCGATGGCCTGAAGAGCTCGGGCAATAGTGAACATGTCGCCTCCGTCGGCGTACTTTTCGCAGCGCAATTGCCCCTGTCAGGCCAAAGTATCCAAAGACGTCGGCGCCGGCCGTGACCTGCCGCACAGTTCGCCGGCCCGCCGGCTTGTGGCCGGCGCAATGCGCACGCGTCAGGCGGCGCGGCGCCGCTCGGCGCGCGCGAATAGTTTCAGCGGGATGCCGGAAACGGTCCGGCGCGATCAACCGCCGCCGCCGTCGCTCTCCGGAGGCGGTGGCGGCGGGGGCGGCTCGTCGAGCGGCGGTAGCGCAGGCTGTTGTGCTGCCGGCGGCGGTGGCGCCGCGGGCGGAGGCGTGGCCGCCTTGGCGCGGCGCTGCATCTCGTCTTCGCAGCGGCTCAATGCGACCTGATACGCCGCCTCGTTGTCGGCCTTCGCCTTCTGCTGGTACTGATTCTCCTTGGCGATCGCCGCGTCGAGATCCGCGATTGCCTGTGGCGCGGTCGGATCAGGCACGAGCCGGCCGGTACCGTCGGTCGCGTAGACCTGCCTGGCCGAGAGGTCGGCCTGCTGTTTCTCGTATTCGGCAACGTGTTGACTCGAAGACGCAATCTGGGCGTCATTGACATGGGTCGAGCGGAACGCCTGGGCGCGGCAATCGTCGTCGGCCGAGTCCGACGCGAAATCGCTCTGATGGCCGCCGCTGCCGGTGCGCAGCGCGGGCGACGTGTCGAGCGTTTCGACCTTCTTCGGATCCTGCGAGCACGGCGTATCGGCAAATACGACGCTGCCATCCGCGTTCATGCATTTGTATACGGTCGTGTTGCTGCGCGCGGGCGCAGCCGGCGCCTCGTCGGTTTGCGCAAGCGCCGGCCCGCCAACGGCCAAGGCACCCAGCATCAACAAGCGATAAGCAGTCATGGAAATCTCCGGTCGACGTTCGCATCCCTGGCGTTGAGGATTCCACGAAACAACGCCTTCCGCAATCGCGATATTGCCCGAACGCTCCGATTTATGCGTCGGTGCGTCCCGTGAGCGGGACGTCCGTTAGAGCAATCCGTCTATCGGCAGCAGCTTCAGAACCGACACTTCGAGCTTGCGCGCTGCGGTCGCGTCCGGGTCGCTGTCGAGGACGACCTGTTTGCCATCCTGCTCGGTAACCCACTGGATATCGCCGGACGGATGGCCGTTCTCGGAACCGGCAAGCTGCAGTCGCGCGGCGCTGCCCGGCGCGACCGCATTCCTGAAGTATTCGGCGATCGCCTGCGCCAGCGCCGGGCAATCGACGATCACGCCCATCTCGGTGTTCAACAGCTTCGAACGCTGATCCATGTTCATCGATCCGACGAACGAGAAGCGCGAATCGACGACGATCGCCTTGGCATGCAGGGCGACGCCGGAGGAAGTGCCGTAAGCCGTCGCCGCCGCGGGCGTGCTGCCCTTGGCCGGGCGCAGCTCGAACAGCTTGACTCCGCCCTTGAGCAAGTCGCCGCGGTAATGCGAGTAACCGGCGAAGGCGGCTGTCTCGTCGGTCGCCGCGAGCGAGTTCGTCAATGCCTCGACATCGACGCCGCGCCCAGCGACGCCCGTGAGGAATGCCACGCCGCTGTCTCCCGGCACGAAGTACGGCGTCACGAGCAGCACCTGTGATTGCGCGCCATCGATGATCGCCTTGACCTTCGGGCCGATCCGGAACAAGGGTTCGTCGTCCTTCGTCGAGATTTTTTCCGGTTCGTCGGCGACGAGTTCGGCGGGGCCCCAGAACCATTCGCCGCGGCGGTCGGCGGTGGGCCCGTTCGGCAATTCTTCCATCGTCGACTGCACGTAGTCCGATTCGGCGAAGGCGCGCGCATGCTGTTTGAGATCGGCGCGCAGCTGGTCCAGGTTGGCGTCGGTCGCGTGGCGGTCGCCGAACGCCGCGGCAGGGAATGCCGCATCGCTGTTCCAGTAGTTGTCGAACGCCTTCGACGCGGCGGCGACGACCGTGCCGATCGCGATGACGTCCATGTCACGGAAGTTCGTGTCGGCCGCTGCGTCGAAATAGGCATCGCCGATATTGCGGCCGCCGACGATCGCCGCGACATTGTCGACGATGAACGACTTGTTGTGCATGCGCCGGTTCAGGCGCTGTCCTTCGATCAGGAATTGCGCGATCTTCGACGGCAACGACGGATGGCTCGTCCGGAACGGGTTGAAACGGCGCACCTCGATCTGCGGATGGGCGTCGAGGGCATCGAACACGCGGTCCTTGTCGCCGAGGCCCAGGTCGTCGAGCAGCAGGCGCACGCGAACGCCGCGGTCGGCTGCGGCCAGCAGCCGCTGCGCGACGAGCCGGCCGGTGTCGTCGTTCTCGAAGATGTAGTACTGCAGGTCGACCGAATGCGCGGCATGGTCGATCATCGCGATCCGGCTCATCAGGGCATTCGTGCTGCGCGTGAGCAGGCGAAACCCGGAAAGATCGGGATGCTGCTTTGCCTCGGACTGCACGTAGCGCGCCGACGCCGTGTCTGTCGCGGGTGGCAACGCCTGCGTGTGTTCCTTCGGAACATCCGTGCGCAGCGGCGACGTCGAACACGACGCGGCGACGAGCGCGAATGCGCATGCCAGCGCGAAGTCGCGCGTTCGGCGAAGCGCGCCGAAACGAGGGGCCAAGTCCGTTCGCATGCTGATGATCCTGTTCGGGGTCCGGCACTCGATGCTTCGAATCAGCTGTGCCGAGACGCTTGATAACCCATGCAACATGTCTGGCACTTAAATCAGCGATGGCCGAGGATGGCCAGGAGGGGCCTCGGAGGCCAGGATAGCCATGAAAGGGTGGCATACCGGACATACGAGGCCATCGCCGGCAATTGCTCCTGCATTGCCGACGGGCAGGAGCCCGAGTGCCTCGGAGGCCATGGATGGCCGAGAGAGGCCGGCATACCGTCCATCCATGGACATCGCCGGCAATTGC
>Ga0070668_100003004_pt1 | contig 12469 bp, 6 predicted proteins | sample KBSS43metaG_FD_64661 | JGI IMG/M metagenome (GOLD analysis project Ga0070668, IMG submission 64661) | Switchgrass rhizosphere microbial communities from Kellogg Biological Station, Michigan, USA - KBS S4-3 metaG | ecosystem: Host-associated > Plants > Roots > Rhizosphere > Soil ... | reverse complement strand
CGCTGCGGAACACCACTTCCGAATGGCCTTCGGCTGTCCCCCCTTCAGCAGCGTAGAGGTAATAAAGGCCATCCTTCTTCAGGATGTGCGGACCCTCGATCCAGATCGGATTCTGCTCCGGATGAACACCGGAATCGACGATTGCGCGTCGCGGACCGATCGGCTTCAGCCGCTTGGCATCGAACTGCTGAAGCCAGATCGCGCGATGGCCTTCGTAGCGCGGCGTTCCTGTCGGCTCGCCGTTGTTGAGAACCCACGCGGTTCCGTCGTCATCGAAGAATAGCGACGTGTCGATGCCTTCGATCGGGAGCCAAGACGGATTGGACCAAGGTCCGGCGGGATTCCTGGCAGTGATCACGAAATTGCCGCCACAGCCAACGCAGGTGTTGAGGATGTAAAAAAGGCCGTTGTGCCAGCTGATGTCGGGCGCATAGACACCCTGCCACATCGTCATTTTGGCGAAGTTGAGTTGCGTCGGCCGATCGATCGCATTGCCGATTTGAGACCAGTTCACGAGGTCGCGGGAGTGAAACACCGGAATTCCCGGGAACCACGCGAACGTAGAATTCACCAAATAATAATCCGCCCCCACTCGGACTACGCTCGGGTCGGGATAGAAACCCTGCAGAATGGGATTGCCATACTTGCCTGGGCCGGGCTCCAGCTGACGATCGTCGCCGCGATATTCGAACCAGTCGAACCGGGCGACCGAGCTCGATTGCACGTCCGTGGCCGCGAGCATCACCATTGCCGCGAGCCCCTTCAGCAGCATCGGAGAGCTAGCGCGGCACCGTGGTGAACATGCCAACACGGCACTTTGCGAATGACTGGGCTCCCGTCGCCTTAGCTTCGACTGGATCGTAGACCCGGATCGTGTCGTTGGCGCACAAAGTCGTTGATTGCGTTTCGGTCTGAACGATTTCCGACCCGTTAGCGCGCGCCGCGCCGGGGCACGCGCCCACCAGGTCATTGCGGTAGGTCACCCCGCCCGACATTTCGAAGATGACCGACGACGGCGGTTGGACGTGCCGGGCGATGACCTGCTGGAGATCGATGCAGCGGGTCTGGGTGCCGGCGGGAACGACCGCAACCGGCGGCGCGCTTTGGGTTCCGCAAGCTCCGGCCGCCAGTGACAGCAAGACAATGGCGCGTTTCATCTCCAAATCTCCTTCACCTGACGTGACGCGCCGAGGCGGATTCGAACGCAGCAGCCATCGCGGCACGCAGCGGTTTCGGGCGGAAGCGAGCGTCGTACGGCGTACCGCGCTTCAATGCTTTGTCGCGTCGCGGATCGAAAGCGTTCAACCAGCTATACCGGTCGGTCATCCCCCACGCGAGGATGTCACCAAGCTGCGGGTAGCTCAACATCAGGTCGAGATACGCGCGTGCGTAATCGGCGACCATCCGGTCACGCCGCAAAGGGTTAGTCGGTGCCGAATGATCGTTCACGTCGAATTCGGTGATCAGCAGCTTGTACCCCATGCCGACAACTTCATCGATGAAGCGCCGCCACGGTCCCTCGGACTCGCGGACGATACGCGCGACCGGCCAGTCCTTCAGTAACCGGATGTGCGACTGAACTCCAAGGGCGTCGACCGGCGTCCCGCGCTTGCGAAAGCCTTCGAGCAGCTTGAGCACGCCGCGCATGTGCATCTCATCGACCGCATTGCGCTCCCAGCTCATGTAATCGTTGTAGACGAGCTGCGCGTGCGGCGCCGCCGCCCGCGCCGTATGGAACATCAAGTCGAGGAATTGCTCGCCGCCGAGCGCGCGGGTGACATTGGTATCGCGGATCGCGCCGGTTTCGGGCTGCACGGCCTCATTGACGACGTCGTAAGAGTAGATGCGCGTACCGTAACGGCGGCAGACCGTGCGGACATGGTCCGCCAACAATTTCTCAGCGGAAGCTCCAGGCCGCGACCCGAAGTCCAAATCAGCGAGCCATTTCGGATACCATTTGGTCGGCGTCCAGAACAGCGTGTGACCGCGCAAGGCAAAACCGTGCCGACCGGCATAATCGGCGATGGCGTCGAAGGCGCGGAAGTCGAACTCGCCCGGCGTCCGGCGGATCCACTGCCACTTGAGCTGGTTCTCCGGGACGAGCAGCGAGCATTCGCGCTCGAGGACCGCAGTGTAGAGTGGATTGGTGATGCTCCCGGCGTCGGTGCCGGGAGGGCTCCATGCGACGGCGGAGCCGAAGCAACGGCCACTGCGCTGAGCCAATCGGTCGAGGGAAAGCGAGTGGCCGCGTACCGCAGGCGCGGCCGCAGTGCCGACCAGCGCCACACCTGCCGCCAAATTCTCGCGTCGGGTTAGAAGCACGTCGCCTCCTCTTACAATGATAGCGCTAACAGCATAGACTTCGAGCGACAATGCGGGATTTGAAACGAACTTCGTTCGCGGCGGCGATCGCGTTCATTTTGTCGATGGTTGCGACCTCAGGGCACGCTGAGGATGGCTACCGGTTGTGGTTACGTTACGAGCCGCTGCCTACCGAGGTGCGCCAGCGCTACCGGGACAGCGCTACGGAAATCGTGATCAAGTCGGACGGTGCGATTACCACTTCGGCGGCGAGTGAGTTGCAACGCGGCCTTTCCGGGCTGCTCGGCGCGCCCGTGCCGGTCCAGTCAGCAGTGGACCGAGATGGCGCGATCGTCGCCGAGCTCAGCGGGACATCGTCCCTCAGCAGCGAAGGCTTCATCATCCGCACCACTCGGCGCGCTGGCCACCGGGTCACCGTCATCACAGCTCACGACGAGCACGGGCTACTCTACGGCGCGTTCAGGCTGCTGCGGTTGATCCAGACACGCCGGCCGATCGATCATCTCAACCTCGCCGATCACCCGAAGCTCCGTCTCCGCCTGCTCGACCACTGGGACAATCTCGATCGAAGCGTCGAGCGCGGCTATGCCGGCTCATCCTTGTGGGACTGGCAAACGCTGCCGGATCGGAAGGACTCGCGCTACGAGGACTATGCGCGCGCCAATGCTTCGATCGGTATCAACGGCGCCGTCCTTAACAACGTAAACGCCGCCGCGGACATTTTGTCCGACCCGTATCTGCGGAAAGTCGAGACGCTCGCCGACGTGTTTCGACCGTGGGGAATGCGGGTTTACCTGTCGGCTCGCTTCTCGGCTCCGATCGACATCGGTGGGCTGAAGACCGCAGACCCGCTCGACCCCGTCGTACGTCACTGGTGGCAAACCAAGGCCGACGAGGTCTATCGGCGGATCCCGGATTTCGGCGGCTTCCTGGTCAAGGCCAATGCTGAGGGTGAACCGGGCCCCCAAGACTATCATCGAACGCACGCTGACGGTGCCAACATGCTCGCCGCGGCCCTCCAACCGCACGGCGGCATCGTGCTGTGGCGTGCCTTCGTATATTCCTCGACCAGCGAGGATCGCGCCAAGCAGGCCTATGACGAATTCAAACCGCTCGACGGCAAGTTCGCCGACAATGTCATCGTCCAGGTCAAGAATGGCCCGATCGACTTTCAGCCGCGCGAGCCGTTCCATCCGCTGTTCGGCGCCATGCCTCGCACGCGCGTCGCCATGGAAGTCCAGATCACCAAGGAATATCTCGGATTCAACACTCACCTCGCCTATCTCGGGACGATGTGGGAGGAGGTGCTAAAGAGCCGCACCTGGCGTCCCCAGCAGAGTTCCCGCGTCGCGGACACGATCAGCGCAATGGCCGGCGTTGCGAACACCGGCACCGATCGAAGCTGGAGCGGATCGCATTTCGACCAGGCCAACTGGTATGCGTTCGGGCGGCTTGCATGGGATCCGCAAGCGTCCGCGCGCGCAATCGCCGGGGAATGGACGCGGATGACATGGAGCAACGACCCGCGGGTGCTGCAAACCATCGTGCCGATGATGATGGGATCGCGTCAGGTGGTTGTCGATTACATGACTCCGCTCGGGCTCGCGCACCTCATGGGCACCGATCATCACTATGGGCCGGCGCCGTGGGTATCCGACCTCAATCGACCCGAATGGAATCCCGTTTACTACCATCGCGCAGATGCGGGCGGCATCGGCTTTGACCGCACGGCCAGCGGCAGCAACGCGGTCGCGCAATATGCGCCGGAAGTCGCGCGGCGCTTTTCCAATCGAAGGTCGGTCGGCGACGATTACGTGTTGTGGTTTCATCATGTCCCGTGGGAGCACCGTCTCGGCACCGGCCGCACGCTGTGGGACGAGCTTGTCGGGCGCTATGATCATGGCGTCGAGCAAGTGGGGCACATGCGCCGCGACTGGGATTCGTTGAGGGGCCACGTTGACGAGCAACGGTTCGAGCAAGTCGCGGCCTTCCTCGCCATCCAGGAACGCGAAGCCAAGTGGTGGCGAGACGCGTGCATCGCTTATTTCCAAAGCATCTCGCGCCGGCCGCTTCCCCCCGGGATCGCACAACCCGGGCGCCCGCTGTCATATTATAAGGCGCTGCGCCTTCCGCTCGCGCCCGGCCACTGAAATGCCCAAAAAAAGAGCCCCTCCAAACGGAGGGGCTCCAGGAGGCGTGCTGAGTTCAGCGCTTAGCCACGTTCGCCCTTGGCGGCGGGTGGAGGCGGAGGCGGAGGCGGAGGCGGTGGTGGCGCCGCGACCGGGCAGGCCGCAGTTGCCAGGGTTACCGATCCGTCCGGACAGGTTTGCGTTGCCGGAGGCGGCGGAGGCAACGGCGGCGGTGGCGGTGGTGCTGCCCTGGCCGATGACCCACCAAAAGTACCGCGAACGATGAACGAGAAGCGCCGATCGTTCATGAAGTAAGATCGCGGCGCTAGCCGTCCGTCGAGCGTATATTGTTGGAGCGTCTTGGTAACCTCGTTGGTCAAGTTCTGCGCCTGCACGCCGACCTTCAACGCCGGCGAAATAGTGAAGAAAGCCGATGCGTCCAGCGTCCCCGTTTTGTCATTCCAGATCGGGAAGTAGGGGAAGATGACGTCCGACTCGGTTAACAAGAACTTCGACCGCCAGTTGTACGCGACGCGGATCGAGACCGGCCCCTTCTCGTAGAAGGGCTGGATGTTGATCGTGTGTTTCGACAACTGAGCCAACGGCAGATTACCTGACACACCGGTCGACGGCGTATTCGTCGGACTGCCCCCGTTGAGGAACGAGTTCGGGATTCCGCTGCTGGTCACGTAGGTATAGTTCGCGCTCAGGCCGAGGCCGCTCAGCAAGCCAGGAAGGAAGTCGTAGACCTGATTGTAAGCGATTTCGAACCCTCGGACCTTGCCCGTGCTTTTGAAGTTGGCAGGGCCGCGAACAAGGACGGTTTCCGTCACTCCATTGCTGGTGATGTCGCGCGCGAGTGTGTTCTGATAGATGTAGTTGTGGATATTCTTGATGAAGCCGTCGATGGTGATCGACCCGAGCCCACTCCCCGCGAAATACCATTCGAGCGTGGCATCGAAATTATCGGACGTGATCGGCTTCAGAAACGGATTGCCCGACGTTGTCGTGACGCCGCCATTGCTGTCGAGGCTTTGAGTCAGGAAGTTTCGCGTATCGGCCAGCGATGGACGCGCAATGCCCCGGCTTGCGGCAAGGCGGAAGACTATGTCGTTTGTCAGTCCGAACTTGAGGTTCGCGCTAGGCAGCCAATAACTATATTTGTTGCGCGCAAGATCCTCGATCGTGTTGCCCGTGCCGAAGAATGTTTGCAGCTGCGCGTAAGCGGCGGCACCGATGTTGCAGATCCCACCCGGTGTCGTTGGAACCTGCGGGGCGGGCAGCGGCGGAATTACCGGATCGCACCGGCCTACGACCGGTAGCCCGGTGTCCGGATTGATTAGAGCCGGGTTGGTAAGGAACGGAATAAGGATCTGCGGCCCGCCCGGCGTCGACGTCGGAATGAAAGCCAGACCGACGTTTGCTGCCGCCGGTACGCCGATGAACCCGAGCGACGACAAATCGTCGTGAACATACCGGATGCCGATATTGCCATCGAGCCGGACGTTGCCGAACACCGGCTCATCCTGGCCGAAGCGAAGGAGCGCATAGGCGTTGTCGGTCTTCAGTCCGACCTTCTGCATTTCCTGCGGCAGGAATGACGTGCCCGGAACGACCCCCGCGCGCTCTGCAAGAGGATTCCACGATTGCGCGCCGCCGCCACCGTGCGCTGCCGCATAGGCCTGGATCGACTGGAAGAATGCAGCCGCCTGATCGTAATCGCCGATCAGGTCGCCGTTGTAGTAATTCGCCGGGGGCGGAGCATCGGTGTCGCCGCGGAAGAAATTGTTCCATGAATGCAGGGAGACATTGCCTTCCGGCACGCCGACTTGATCCATGAACACGGCATTCCCGGTCCAAACCTCGCTGAGTGAACCCCAGTTATACGAGCTGTATTTGATGTTCTGTTGACGGTCGGCGTAGCGGGCGCCGAACTTGAGCTGCTTGAAGAAACCGTCGTTGAGGAAGTTGTAGGCGACGTCGCCCTTAAACGCCCATTCATGGCCACGGCTATGCTCCATGTGGTCCATCGCCGAGCGCCAGAAGGTATAGCGCGGGTTGCTGAAATATTCGGAGTCAGACGCGCCTTCGAGGGCGGCCGATGGCGCACTCCAGGTCTGGCTGAGAGTGAGCGGCTTGTGCGGAATGATAACTGGAAATTTGCCAGTCAGGTCGACTTCCTCATCAGCGAAGGTCGAGCCATGAACGCCAAAGTCGAGGTTGTCGTGCTTGGCCTTGACGTACTGAGCGTCGAGGTTGATGTCCCAGTGCGGGTTCGGCCTGAACTTGAAGTTGAGCGACTGGTCCTGGACGATGTTGTCGTCCTTCGACTGCCGGTTATTGAATGTTTGCTGCATGCCGCCTTGGGCGACGTGATCCCACGTTCCTCCGCGCCAGCCGCCCATCGGGAGCGTGATGTATCCGTTCTCAAACACGCCATCATCGCTGTACTGATAATTCGGGAACGTGGTGCCGTCCGGGTAACCCTGCCAATTCGTTCCGCTTGCGCCCTGGATCGTGCCATTCGGGCCGACCGGGCATTGGGCAATAGGTTGCCCGCCGGGACCTGCCGTGTTGGGCCGGCATCCAGCCGGGAACGTATTGTATTCTGAGAGGTCGGAGCCTGTCTCGAACGTCAATTCATCCGACCGCTCGCTGGCGTGAGAGCGGAGGAACTGCGCAGTAAGCGACGCACGACGATCGAGACTTTGCCATTGCGCTGCCGCAGCAATTCCGCGGCGCTTGCGGTCATAATTCTGGGTACGGAACTGGCCACCAACCGGCGCATAGAGCAGGGGCGCAAAGTCGTAATTGCCATCCGCGCCGGCAGCAGCCGGGCCAAAGCATGGATCTCCGAGCCCGCCGGCAAGGTTTGACGGCGTGCCCTGTGTGTCGGTCGTTCCGGGAAGCGGCGCCCGACAGATTGGGTTCGCATTGTTCGCCTGGGCCGTCCAAGAGCCGTCGCGCGTCTGGAAGTTCGATACCTGGACGCCATCCGCCCGGCTCTTAAGGCGGGAGTAGGAAATTGCACCCAGGAGGCCGATGCGGCCAATGCCCGTGTCCCAGTTGTCGCTGACGAGCAGCGATCCGACCGGCGTCCATTTCTTAGCGAAATCGCCGTACGTCGCCTCAAGGTCGTAACCGATGTGCAAGCCCTTGTTATCGAAGGGCAGGCGAAGGTTCATATTAATGGTGCCGGAAAGCCCGCCTTCGATCCGGTCGGCGGTGGTTTCCTTGTACACTTCGACGGAGCCGAGGAGCTCGGCCGGCACGTCCTGGAAGTTGATCGCCTGACCGTAGACGCCAGTCGAGAACGTGTCGCGGCCATTAAATTCAGAGCGAACGTAGGTCAGGCCGCGGACGACGACGCCCGAACCTTCGGCGGAGAAGTGGTCGGGATCGCTGCTGCCAGCGAATCGGTTGATCGAAACGCCTGGAACCCGCTGCAGCGCTTCAGTAACCGAACGATCGGGAAGGGCGCCAATGTCCTGAGCAGTGATCACGTCGACAACCGTATCCGACGCGCGCTTCTGATTCTGCGCGCTCTTCAGACTCTGCTTGATGCCGGTGATGACAATCTGGTCACGTTCGCTCGGCGCGGACGGATTGGTCGAGTTCGCGACCGCACCAGCCTGATCCGGCTGAGTAGTGTCCGTGGTAGGCGCATTGGCGGCAGTTTGCGCGGCCACCGGTGCAGCGGCTGTAAAGGCGCAAAGCGCGATAAGTGAAACGCCAGCGCGCAACGCGCGGGTAGATTCCGAGCCCGTCAAATTGGCCATCAGCCGATCCCCTGTTCTGGTAGCGCTAACAAACGCAGCCAGCCTCTCTCCTGGCAACTGCATAACCCGCGCTGTTTTTCCCGGCAAGAGTGATAAAGTTAGCGCTAACGTCGGCAATCGAATTAGTGTGGCTGCGCTGCCGCACTTATCGAAAGTACAGGTGCCAAAGGATTGAATCCGCAGCCAGTCACGGGGCCGTTCGCGCCTTGATTGGAACGACGAAGTCGGGAACCTTGCGCGCAGGCGAGTGGGTCGTGGAAAGGTCGCATGGGAAGGGACAAGCTCAACGTCGTCGTGGTTGGCGGCGGCACCGCAGGGTGGATGACGGCGGCGACCTTATGCAAGTTGTTGCCGACCCGCTGCGCCGTCACTTTAGTCGAATCCGAAGCGATCGGAATCGTCGGAGTCGGCGAAGCTACGTTGCCGCACATACGCGGGTTCAATGAGCGGCTCGGCATCAACGAAGCCGAGTTCATGGCGGCCACCCGGGCGACATTTAAGCTCGGCATCGAATTTCGTGACTGGGCGCGCAAGGGCGATAGCTACATCCACCCCTTTGGGGCATTCGGACGCGGCCAGGGCGAGGTGGACTTCCATCATTACTGGTCCCGCCTGCGTGAGGCCGGAGCGCCTGTGTCGCCGATCGGCGAATATTCGATGGCGGTGACGATGGCCTATGCCAACCGCTTCGCGTTGCCCGATCCCGACCCCGCGACGATCGAGTCCACGTTCAACTATGCCTACCAGTTCGACGCCACGCTGTTTGCGCCGTTCCTGCGCAGCGTCGCCGAAGGGTTGGGTGCCGAACGAATTGAGGGGCGCATCGTCGATGTCGAGCTGGACGGCGAAACGGGCAACGTGCTGGCAATCAAGCTTGAAAGCGGTGACCGGATTGAAGGTGATTTGTTCGTCGACTGCTCGGGCTTCGTTTCGCTGATCATCGGCAAGGCGCTGGGCGAACCGTTCGAGGACTGGTCGCAATGGCTGCCGTGCGACCGCGCCGTGGCGATGCCGTGCCGGACCGAAACGGCGCTGACGCCCTATACTAGCGCCACGGCGATGGATTCCGGCTGGCGCTGGCGGATTCCGCTGCAGCACCGCACCGGAAACGGCTACGTTTATTCCTCCGAATTCATCAGCGACGAGGATGCAAGAGCGGCGATCGTTGCGGCGGTCGAGGGCGAGTCCATCGCCGATCCGCGCGTGCTAAAGTTCAAGGCGGGGCGGCGCGCACGGAGCTGGGTACGCAATTGCGTCGCTGTGGGCCTTGCAAGCGGCTTTCTCGAGCCGCTTGAGTCCACCAGCATCTACCTGATCCAGGCGGCGATTGGAGCGCTCGTCGAGCTGTTCCCGGAACGCGCGATCTCACCCGTGGATCGCGACGAGTTCAACCGATTGATCGACCTCGAATACGACCGCATCCGCGATTTCCTAATCCTGCACTATCATGCGACTGAGCGGTCCGACACGCCGTTCTGGGACTATGTGCGCACCATGCAGGTACCGGACACGCTGCAGGAAAAGATCGACCTGTTCAGAAGGCGCGGACGAATCGTGAAATATCGCGAAGGCGTCTTTCTCGATGCCAGCTGGATCGCGGTTTACACCGGACAACGCATCGTTCCTGAAGGGCACGACCGCCGGGCCGACTTGCCCTCAATAGATGCGCTCGTGAGAGGGGCCGAAGCGCTTCGCCAGGAGATCCATACCAAGGCCGAACACATGCCGGACCATCGCGCCCATATCGAGCGCTATTGCCCCATGGCCGAAGCTGCATGAACGGCGACATCCACCGTGTCGCAATTGCCGGGGGCGGGATCACCGCATGGTCGGCCGCAGCCGCTGTGAAGCGCAAGCTGCCGATGCTCGAAGTAGTCGTGATTAGCAGTCCGCCGCCGCCCGACGCGCTTGCCGACCGGATCGTGAACACGCTGCCCTCAATCGCTGAGTTCCACGCGGATCTCGGCTTATCCGAGGAAGACACGATCGTCCGGGCGCAAAGCGGCATGCGCCTGGGGAGCCGCTTCACGGGATGGAGCGGAGGCTTGCGCGATTACGTGCATGCTTATGGCAGCTACGGCGCTTCCGTCGGTGGAATTCCGTTCCACCAGCTGTGGCTTCGCGAAGGACAGCTGCAGGAATACGATTGCTATTCGCTCGGCGCGGCGCTCGGGCGCGCGGAGCGGTTTCCGACAACTTGTACGGCCGATGCGCAAATTGGCTACGGGCTGCGGCTCACCCTGGATCGCTACCATGAACTCATGCGCGCGTATGCGCTGCACCTGGAAGCGACCGAGCGTCCCGGCGACGTTGTGGATGTCGCTGTGCGCGATGATGGTTTCGTCGCAGCGATCATCCTGAGCGATGGCGCGCGCGTCGAAGCAGACCTCTTCGTCGACTGCACCGGGCCCGCCGCACGCATTCGATCGCGCCTCGGCGGCAGCTGGGAGTCGTGGACAAAATGGCTGCTCTGTGATCGCGTGAATGTAACGGACGAGGCACCGCGCCAGGATCAGCCCCTTCTCGATGAGGTCTCCGCTCATTCGAACGGATGGTCAGCCAGCTGCGCAACTGTCTTCTCGTCATCGCATGCGTCGGGAGATGATGATTCTGCGGTGCGGCTAGAGCAAGGCCGACGGGGCCAACCATGGATCAACAACTGCGTAGCCATCGGCGACGCTGCAATCTCGGTCGAACCCCTGGAATGGACCAACCTGCATTTGGTCCACAGCCAGTTGGATCGCCTGGTCTCGATGATGCCTGGAGCAGATTACGCGCCGATCGAGCTCGCCGAATACAATCGCCAGTGCAACGCCGAAGCCGATCGGGTCCGCGACTTCATCTCAATGCATTATATAACTGCGCCACCGACCGGGCCGTTCTGGAAGGATGCCGCCGTGATCGACCCGCCCCCATCCTTGGAGCACACATTGTCGCTGTTCGCAGAGCGCGGCCGGCTACCCTATTACGAGGAAGAGACCTTTACGCGGGACAGCTGGCTGGCCGTGCTGTTCGGTCAGGGCTTTCTTCCGCGGCGTATCGATCCGCTCGCTTATTCCCTGCCGGCCGGCGAGGTCGCAAGCATACTCAGAACGTGCCGCGATTCCGTGGCAAGGTTCAGCGCATCCCAGCCAAGCTATCGTGAATTCATTTCGGATATGGGGCAACGCGAACGGCCATGAACGAACACAGCATCAAAGAGGTCGTGATTGTCGGCGGCGGCACCGCGGGCTGGATGGCAGCGGCTGCCCTGTCCCGCTTTCTCGACAACGGGTACACGCGCACGACCCTCATCGAGTCCGATGAGATTGGAACGATTGGTGTTGGCGAAGCCACCATCCCGCCGCTGCTGAGCTTCAACGCCCTGCTCGGCATCAACGAAAACGAGTTCGTCCGCGCCACAAAAGCAACGTTCAAGTTGGGCATCGAGTTCGTGAACTGGGGCTCGCTGGGACACCGCTACTTCCACCCGTTCGGGAGTATGGGGCAAGACCTGCAGGGCATTCCCTTCCATCAACTCTACCTGCGCCAACGCCAGCGCAACGCGGTGCCCGACATCTCTTCTTGGGCGATGAGCGCCGTCGCTGCCGCGCAAGGCAAGTTCGTACGTCCTGGCCGTGGCGCGCAATATCCGCTCAATCAATTGCTTTACGCCTTCCATTTCGATGCCGGGCTCTACGCACAATTCCTGCGCAGCTACGCCGAGCAGGCGGGAGTCCGCCGGATCGAAGGCAAGGTCGTGGACGTCCGCCTCCGCGGCGACGATGGCTACGTCGAAGCCGTCCAGCTGGGCGACGGACAATCGATCGAAGGCGATCTTTTCATCGATTGCTCCGGCTTTCGCGGGCTACTGATCGAACAGGCATTGGAAACCGGCTACGAAGACTGGACTGACTGGCTTCCCTGCGACCGAGCGATTGCTGCACCATGCATGCATGGTGGCCCGCTCGATCCGTTCACCCGCTCAACTGCCCACTCGAGCGGCTGGCAATGGCGCATCCCGCTGCAGCACCGCATGGGCAATGGCCACGTTTACTGCAGTTCGTTCATCTCCGATGACGATGCCGAACGGGTGCTCGTCGAAAACCTCGAAGGCGAGTTGCTGGCCGACCCCCGTCGCCTCTCGTTCACTACCGGTCGGCGTAAGCTCGCCTGGAACCGGAACGTCGTTTCCATGGGCCTTTCGAGCGGCTTCGTGGAGCCGCTGGAATCGACCAGCATCCATCTGATCCAGGCCGG
>Ga0070668_100002996_pt1 | contig 12479 bp, 10 predicted proteins | sample KBSS43metaG_FD_64661 | JGI IMG/M metagenome (GOLD analysis project Ga0070668, IMG submission 64661) | Switchgrass rhizosphere microbial communities from Kellogg Biological Station, Michigan, USA - KBS S4-3 metaG | ecosystem: Host-associated > Plants > Roots > Rhizosphere > Soil ... | reverse complement strand
GAACCACGCGCCGGTGCGGCAGAACCCGGTCTGGATCTCGTCGGCGATGAACACCGCGCCGGCCTCCCGGCTCCACGCGGCCATCGCCGGCAGGAAACCCTCGGCCGGTACGACGAATCCGCCCTCACCCTGGATCGGCTCGATCAGCACGGCGGCCACGTTGTTCGCGCCGACGTGCTTCTCGATCTGGCCGATGGCCAGCGCCGCCGCCTCCGGCCCGCTCCGCCCGTCGCGCAGCGGGTAGGACATCGGCACCCGGTAGATCTCGCCGGCGAACGGCCCGAACCCGTGTTTGTACGGCATCACCTTGGCGGTCAGCGCCATCGTGAGGTTGGTCCGCCCGTGGTAGGCGTGGTCGAACACCACGATCGCCTGCCGACCGGTGGCGTGCCGGGCGATCTTCACGGCGTTCTCGACCGCCTCGGCCCCGGAGTTGAACAGGGCCGAACGCTTCTCGAAGCTGCCCGGGGTCAGCTCGGCGAGCTGCTCGCACACCGCCACATACGCCTCGTACGGCGCGATCATGAAGCAGGTGTGGGTGAACCGCTCGGCCTGCCGCCGCACCGCCTCGACGACCCGGGGCGCCGCGTTGCCGACGTTGGTCACCGCGATGCCGGCCGCGAAGTCGACCCACTCACGGCCGTCCACATCGGTCATCGTGCCGCCGCCGGCGTGGCTCACGTAGGAGGGGATCATGCTGGACACCCCGCGGGCCACCGCCGCGCTGCGGCGCCGGTGGAGATCGGCCGAGGTCGGCATCACTCAACTCCTTCAGGCTTAGAACACCGATCATTTCACTGATTCCGTGGTGCGCAAGACCTCGTACAACTATTTCCGTGTTATCTGCGACGAAGCCCGAAGGTCCGAGGCTGATCAGATCACGGCCGGACGTGACGCTGGGTGATCCCGTCGAGGCGGCGCGCCGAAAGTCACCCCGGCCGGGTGGTGACCGTCCGATACCGTGAGGACACCATCGGGTGACTCCGGCGGATCGGCGGTGGGCGATGCTCGGACTGGTGGCGGCCGCGGTCGTCGTGCTCGTCGTGGTGGCCGTCGGCGCCCTGCTGGCCGTCGTCGCCTGGGAGGCGTTGAAGCCGTTCCGGATGGCCGCCGTCGACCTGTGGGAGCTCATCCCGGCCGGGGCCCGCCACGAGGTCGCGATCGGGCTGGCGGTGGCCGGCTGGGTGCTGCTGGTCCTCTTCGCCGTGGTGGGCTACCGCCTCAAGGCCGCGCCCGAGCCCCGGTCACGCGGCCGCGCGCGGCGGCGGTCGCGGGTGGGGTTCGACGAGGAGATCGCCGACATCGACGACTCCGCGCTGTAGGCGGCCCGCCGGCGAAGCGCTGTAGGGCCGGGCCCGTCAGGAGTCGAAGCCGAGCCCGACCCGGTCGAGGGTGCGCAGCCACAGGTTGCGGCGGCCGTCGTGGCGATCGGCCTGGGCGATCGACCAGCGGGTCAGCTGGATCACCCCGGAGCGCAGCGGCTCGGGCGGGAACGGCGCCGGCTTGCTGCGCACCATCCGTAGCCGGGTCAGCGCGGTCGGCTCGCCGCCCAGCAGGTCGAGCATGACCTGCGCGCCGAAGCGGGTGGCGCCCACGCCGAGGCCGGTGTAGCCGACCGCGTACGCCAGCCGGCCGCCGTGGGCGGTGCCGAAGAAGCCGCTGAACCGGCTGCACGTGTCGATCACGCCGCCCCATTTGTGGCTGAAGCGCACGCCGTCGAGCTGCGGGAACGTCGCCGCGAAGTGGGCGGCGAGCACCTCGAAGGTGGCGTCGCGCTGGTCGCGTTCCGGGCTGATCCGCCCGCCGTTGTAGTAGACGGCGTCGTACCCGCCCCAGAGGATCCGGTTGTCGGCGGTCAGCCGGTAGTAGTGGAACTGGTTGCCGGCGTCGCCGATGCCCTGCCGGCGGCGCCAGCCGATCGACGCCAGCTGGTCCGCACTGAGCGGCTCGGTCATCAGAACGTAGTCGTAGACCGGCACGACGAAGTGCCGCAGCCGCCGCAGCAGGCCGGTGCCGTGCGCGCCGGTCGCCAGCGCGACCTGCCGCGCGGTCACCCGCCCCCGCCAGGTGCGCAGGTCGAGCCCGGCCCGCGACCGGGAGATGGCCGTCACCGGCGAGTTGTCGTGGAACCGCACGCCCAGCGACCGGCAGGCGGCGCGCAGGCCCCAGACGAGGCGGGCCGGGTCGACCATCGCGCAGCCGGTGCGGTCCCACAGGCCACCCCGGTAGGTGGGCGAGTCGACCTCGGCGCGCACGGCGTCGCGGTCGAGCAGGACCACGTCCGCGCCGCGGGCCGCCGCCGCGGCGTACTCCTCGCGCAGCTGGGCCCACTGCCAGCCGGCCGTGGCCACGCTGAGCTCGCCGGTGCGGGCGAAGTCGCAGTCGATGCCGTACCGCTCGACCGTCGCGGCGATCGCGTCGAGGTTGGCCCGGCCGAGGCGTTCCAGGGTGTCCATCTCGTCCGGGAAGCGGCTCAGGCCGTTGTCGAAGCCGTGCGTGACCGACTGCGAGCAGAACCCGCCGTTGCGGCCGGACGCCGCCCAGCCCGCCGTGCCCGCCTCGATCACCAGCACGTCCCGGCCGGGCTCGCGTTCCTTGGCCAGCAACGCGGTCCACAGCCCGCTGTAGCCGGCGCCGACCACCGCGAGGTCCGCGGTGGTGACGCCGTCGAGCGGGTCGGCCGGGGCCGGGGCCCCGGGCTGGGTGAGCCAGTACGGTTCGGGATCGGCGTCCTTGAGGGCGGGCAGCACGTCAGTCCCGCTGGGCGCGCCGCGAGCGGACGTTGGCCAGCACCGCGATCAGCACCCCGCCCACAAAGATCAGTGTGCCCATGACGTTGACCTGCGGCGGGATGCCGATCCGGGTGGCGCCCCAGATCCACAGCGGGAACGTGGTCGTGGTGCCGGCGGTGAACTGGGTGACCACGAAGTCGTCGATGGACAGCGCGAAGGCGAGCAGCAGCCCGGAGAAGACCGCGGGCAGGATGATCGGGAAGGTGACCTTCCAGAACGCCGTCCACGGGGTCGCGCCCAGGTCGGCGGCCGCCTCCTCCAGCGAGCGATCCAGAGTCACCACCCGGGCCCGCACCACGGTCGCCACGAACGCGATCGAGAACATGATGTGCGCGATCGTGATCGTCACGACGCCGGGGCCGACGCCCAGCGAGACGAACAGGCTGAGCAGCGAGGCACCCAGGATCAGCTCGGGCGAGGCGATCGCGGCGAACATGACCAGGTTGAGCGCGCCGGAGCCGCGGAACCGGTAGCGGCCCAGCGCGTAGCCGATGCCGGTGCCGAGCGCCGTCGCGCCCACGCTGCTGACCACCGCGATCACCAGGGACAGCACCAGGGCGCCGGTCAGTTCCTCGTACTCGAAGAGGCGGCCGTACCACTTGACGGTAAAGCCCTGCCAGGTCTGGTTGTAGCGGCCGGGGGTGTCGTTGAAGCCGAACGCGATCATCACGGCGATCGGCAGCACGAGCCAGGCGATCAAGATCCAGGTGTACGCGTGCATCAGCCCGGTCCCGCTGATCCGCCGCCGCGGCCGGACCGGCGCGGGCGCCTCCTCGGCCACCTGCCGTTGCAGGGTCTGCGCCGTCATCGGGCCGCCACCTTCATCACGTCTTCAGTGCCCAGCAGCCGGGCGTAGGCGAAGATGCCGATCAGCAGCACCGCCATCAGCACGAAGGACAGGGCCGAGGCCGTCGGATAGTCGGAGTTCTGCAGGTACTGGGCCTGGATGACCTGCCCGATCATGGTGGTGTCGGAGCTGCCCAGCACCGAGGAGTTGACGTAGTCGGAGCTGGCCGGCACGAACGTGAGCAGCACGCCGGCGAACACCCCGGGCAGCGCCAGCGGGAAGATCACCCGGCGGAACGCGGTGGCTGGGCCCGCGTACAGGTCGCGGGCCGCCTCGACGACCCGCGGGTCGATGCGTTCCAGCGCCACATAGATCGGCAGCACCATGAACGGCAGGAAGTTGTACACCAGGCCGGCGATCACCGCGAACGGCGTACCGATGAGATGGAACGACGCCGAGACCAGGCCGAGTTCGCGCAGCGGATGCAGGACCGGGCCCTCGTCGGTGAGGATCTGCCGCCACGAGATCGTCCGCAGCACGAACGACACGAAGAACGGCAGCAGGATCAGGAACAGGTAGGTCGGCTTGCGCTTGCCGCCGTGGAAGGCGATCCAGTACGCCACCGGGAAGGCCAGCACCGCCATCGCGAGCGAGGCGATCGCCCCGTACACCAGCGATCGCACCAGCTGGGTGTGGTAAGCCTCGACCGAGTCGAGGTAGGTCTGCCAGTGCCCGGTGAACCGGTAGCCGGAGACGATGTCGCCCTGCTGCAGCGAGAGCGACAGCATCGTGATCATCGGGATGGCGAAGAACAGCAGCAGCCACACCCCGCCGGGGAGGACCAGCAGGTAGGGCGCGAGGCGCCGGCGGAACAGGCTCATCCGGCTCAGCCCAGCACGATCGGTTCGAAGATCTTCTGGTACGCCTGCTGCTTGGCCACCACGTCGAAGGACACGTAGTAGTGCAGGTTGGCGTAGTCCGCCTGGCTCGGGAACACCAGCGGGCTCGTCGCGATCTTCTCCATCGCCTTGCGGTCGTCGCCGGAGCGCTTCGCCGCGTCCTTGCCGATCTGCTCCTGGGCGGCGGGTACCGGGCAGACATAGCTGATGTACTCGGCGAGCGACGCCGCGATCTCCACGTCGTAGAAGAAGTCCATCAGCTCGATCGCGTCGACCGGGTTCTTCGCGGTGATCGGGATCGTCATGTTGTCGGTCCAGATCGTGCCGCCCTCCTCGGGGACGACGAACTTGAAGTCGGTGCCGTCGGACACGTTCTTCTGGAAGACGTCGCCGGACCAGGCCTGGGTGAGCCAGACCTCGCCCTGGCCGAGGGCGTCGATGTAGCTCTGGTCGTAGTACTTGCGGACCAGCGGCTTCTGTTCCTTGAGCCGGGCCGCCGCCTTCTTCCAGTCGTCCTCGGTCGACTTCGCCGGGTCCACGCCGACCGCCATCAGGCCGAAGTTGCCCAGTTCCTGGGTGTCGGACATCATGCCGATGTGGCCCTTGAACGCCGGGTCCCACAGGTCGGCGAGCTTGGTGATGTCGCGGCCGGTCTTCTTCCGGTCATACGCGATGCCGGTGATGCCCGAGGTCCACGGGACGCTGAACTGGTTGCCCGGGTCGAACGCCTCCTTCTTGTACGCCTCGGCGGCGTTCTTGGCGAAGTTGGGCATCTTGGACAGGTCGAGCGGGGCCAGGAAGCCGGAGTCGCGGAACTGGCTGAACTGGAAGCTGTTGGTGATGACCATCAGGTCGTAGCCGATCGACTGGCCGGCCGACAGCTGCGGCTGCACCTTGGCGAACCAGGGACCCATCTCCTGGATCACTTCCTGGTACTTGACCGTGATCTTGGTCTTGGCGGTGAACTTGGCCAGCTCGGGCTTCTTGGGGTCCATGTAGAGCGGCCAGCTGGCGAAGTCGACATGACCGTTCTTGGTCTTGCCGGCCCAGAACTTGGCCACCGCATCGGGTGCCACGCTCGCCGCCGGCTTGCCTTTGCCTTCCACGCCGCAGGCGGCGAGGGCCAGGCCCAGCGCCGACAGTCCGGACAGGCGCAGCGCGTCACGCCGGCCGAACCGGCGCGAGGTGAGCCCGCGGAGCAGGGCGGGATCGGGGATATTCGACGCAGACATCAGACTCCGATCGGGTACGAGTGCTGGGGGGCCCAGGTCAGATACACCTGGTCGCCGCGGTCCGCCAGGTCGTCGGCGTTGGCGGCGTTCTGGTCGAAGACGGTGAAATCGGCCCCGGCGGCGGTGGCCACCGTGTAGTTGGTCGAGGTGCCGTGGTAGACGACCTCGGTCACCACCCCGGAGAGCACGCTCCCGTCGGTCGCCGGCGGCTGTTCCCGGTGCAGGTCGACCTTTTCCGGGCGGATCGACACCTGAAGCTTGTCGCCCGCCCGCACTTTCCCGTCGACCGGCACCACCACCCGGTCCCGATCGGTGTAGCTGATCAGCGCCAGTCCCCCGTCGGCCCGCTCGACGTGCCCGTCGACGATGTTGGAGGTGCCGATGAAACCGGCCACGAACCGGGTGCCGGGCCGCTCGTAGATCTCGCGCGGCGAGCCGAGCTGCTCGATCACGCCGGCGTTCATCACCGCGATCCGGTCCGACATGGTCAGCGCCTCGCCCTGGTCGTGGGTGACGTAGACGAAGGTGATGCTCACCTCGCGCTGGATGCGCTTGAGCTCGATCTGCATCTGCTGGCGCAGCTTGAGGTCGAGGGCGCCGAGCGGCTCGTCGAGCAGCAGCGCCCGCGGCCGGTTGACCAGGGCCCGGGCCAGCGCGACCCGCTGCTGCTGGCCGCCGGACATCTCCCGCGGCGCCCGCTTCTCCATCCCGGTCAGCGAGACGATCTCCAGGATCTCGCCCACCCGGCGGCGGATCTCGTCCTTGCCGGTCTTGCGCCGCTCCAGCCCGAACGCCACGTTCTGGAACGTGTTGAGGTGCGGGAACAGCGCGTAGGACTGGAACACCATGTTGACGTCGCGCTTGTGCGCGGGGACGTGGGTGACGTCCTTGCCGTCCAGCAGGACCGTGCCCGCGGTGGGCTCCTCGAAGCCGGCGATCATGCGCATCGTGGTGGTCTTGCCGCAGCCCGACGGGCCGAGCAGCGAGAAGAACTCACCCTGCGCGATGACCAGGTCGGTCGGCTTCACCGCCTGCACCGTCTCGCCGTGTGACAGATAGTTTTTGTGCACGCCGGCGAACTCGATGGCGGCCTTCGGGTCGGGGGTCATGTGGTTCCTCTCCGCGGGGGCGGCGGGGGGTGGGGAGGTCAGCCGAGAAAACTCATCACGTGCTTGATCCGGGTGTACTCCTCGAACCCGTACAGCGAAAGGTCCTTGCCGTGCCCGGACTGGCCGAACCCGCCGTGCGGCATCTCGGAGACGAACGGCAGGTGCGTGTTGATCCAGACGGCGCCGAAGTCGAGCCGGCGGCTGACCCGCATCGCGCGGCCGTGGTTCTGCGTCCAGACGCTCGCGCTCAGTCCGAACCGGACGTCGTTGGCCCAGCGCACCGCCTCGTCCTCGCCGGTGAACTGCTGCACGGTGATGACCGGGCCGAACACCTCGTCCTGGATCATCTCGTCGCGCTGAGCGAGGCCGGCCACGACGGTCGGCTCCAGGAAGTAGCCGCGGTCGCCGATGCGCTTGCCGCCGGCCACGATCCGGGCGTGGTCGGGGGTGCGCTCCAGGAAGCCGCGTACCCGGGCCAGCTGGGCCTCGTTGTTGACCGGACCGAAGTAGGCGCCGGGGTCGGCCGGCGGGCCCACCCGGGTGGCCCGGGCGGCCTCGGCGAGCGCGTCGGTGAAGTCGGCCGCGACCCGCCCAGCGACCAGCACCCGGGTGGCCGCAGTGCAGTCCTGGCCGGCGTTGAAGTAGCCGGCTCCGGCGATCGCGCCGGCGACCGCCGCCACGTCCACGTCGTCGAAGACGATCACCGGGGCCTTGCCGCCCAGTTCGAGGTGGGTGCGCTTGAGGTCGGCGCCGGCCGCCGCGGCGACCTCGGCGCCGGCCCGGGTCGAGCCGGTGATGGACACCAGCTGCGGCACCGGGTGGGCGACCAGCCGCCGGCCGGTGTCCCGGTCGCCGCAGATCACGTTGAGCACGCCGGGCGGCAGGAACTCGGCGGCGATCTCGGCGAGCAGCAGGGTGGAGACCGGGGTGGTGTCCGACGGCTTGAGCACGACCGCGTTGCCGGCCGCGATCGCCGGCGCGAACTTCCACACCGCCATGACCATCGGGTAGTTCCACGGGGTGATCTGCGCGCACACGCCGATCGGCTCACGCCGCACGTACGACGTGTGGTCGCGCAGGTACTCCCCCGCCGACTTGCCCTCCAGGATCCGCGCGGCGCCCGCGAAGAAGCGCAGCTCGTCCAGGAGCGGCCCCATCTCCTCGCGCCGGGTGGCCTCGACCGGCTTGCCGGTGTTGCGGCACTCGGCCGCGATGAGCTCCTCGGCCCGCGCCTCGACCGCGTCGGCCAGGCGCAGCAACGCGCGCTGCCGCTCGGCCGGGGTGGCGTCGCGCCACACCTCGAAGCCGGCCCGGGCCGCGGCCATCGCGGCGTCCACGTCGGGCTGGCCGGAGACCGGCGCCAGCGCGTACGCCTCGCCGGTGCTCGGATCGACGACCGGGGCGGTCAGGCCGTCGGCGGTGCCGGTGTGCACCCCGCCGACAAGGTTCCGCAGAACGGGCAGCGAGGTGCTCACGTAGATGACCTCCCGGTCGCGGCCCAGTGGCGTCCCGCACATGACGCCGTGCGAGACCTTGACACATGCGGCGGACCGAATTCAAGGGAATCCGAAGTAATTCCCAGAACCGAAACGGAATCAGGTGTTTTCGACCGGCCCACGCTACGCATTCCGTTCATCGCGTCTGCGGGAAGCCGAGGTCGACGGCGCTCGTGCCGGGGTCGGGCCAGCGGGCGGTGACGACCTTGGTACGGGTGAAGAAGTGCACGCCGTCCGGGCCGTACATGTGGGTGTCGCCGAACAGCGACGCCTTCCAGCCGCCGAACGAGTAGTAGGCGACCGGCACCGGGATCGGCACGTTGACGCCGACCATGCCGGCGTTCACGTCGAACTGGAAGCGGCGGGCCGCGCCGCCGTCGCGGGTGAAGATGGCGGTGCCGTTGCCGTACTCGTTGTCGTTGATCAGGTCGACCGCCTCGGCGTACGTCGCGCAGCGCACGACGCACAGCACCGGCCCGAAGATCTCGTCGGCGTAGACGTCCATGTCCGGGGTGACGTGGTCGAGCAGGGTGACGCCGAGGAAGTAGCCGCCGGCCGGCACGTCCGCCGTGCGGCCGTCGGCCACCACGGTCGCACCGGCCGCCTCGCCGCGGTCCACGTAGCCGGCCACCCGGTCCCGGTGCTGGGCGCTGATCAGCGGTCCCATCTGCGCCTCCGGGTCGGTGCCGGCGCCGATCCGCAGCTTGGGCAGCCGGGCGGCGATCGCGTCGACCAGCGGGTCGGCCACGTCGCCGACGGCCACCACCACGGACACCGCCATGCAGCGCTCGCCGGCCGACCCGTACGCGGCGCTGACCGCGGCGTCGGCGGCCGCGTCCAGCTCGGCGTCGGGCAGCACGACCATGTGGTTCTTCGCGCCGCCCAGCGCCTGCACCCGCTTGCCGTGCGCGGTGCCGGTCTCGTAGACGTACTTGGCCACCGGGGTGGAGCCGACGAAGCTGACCGCGGCGATGTCCGGGTGGGTGAGGATCGCGTTCACCGCCTCGGCGTCGCCGTTGACCACGGTGAAGACGCCGTCGGGCAGCCCGGCCTCGCGCCACAGCCGGGCCAGGAACAGCGCCGCGGACGGGTCCTTCTCGCTGGGCTTGAGCACGAAGGCGTTGCCCGCGGCGATCGCCGTGGTGCACATCCACAGCGGCACCATGGCCGGGAAGTTGAACGGGGTGATGCCGGCGACCACGCCGAGCGGCTGCCGGATCGAGTAGACGTCCACGCCGGTCGCGGCCTGCTCCGAGAAGGCACCCTTCATCAGGTGCGGGATGCCGGTGGCGAACTCCGCGTTCTCCAGGGCGCGGGCCACCTCGCCGGCCGAGTCGGACAGGACCTTGCCGTGCTCGCTGGTGATCACCGCGGCCAGCTCGCCGGCCCGCGCGGCGAGCAGCTCGCGGAACGCGAACAGCACCGCGGACCGGCGCGACAGCGACGCGGACCGCCAGTGCCGGCCGGCCTCCTTCGCGACGGCCACGGCGTGCCGGACCTCGACGGCCGAGGCCAGGTCGACCTCGGCGGCCTGCTCGCCGGTGGCGGGGTTGTGGACCGGGCCGACGCGGCCCGAGGTGCCGGCGTGCTCGGCGCCGCCGATCCAGTGCGGGATACGAATCATGTTCGGAGGCTACGTAACAACCCTTGGCCGAACAATGCTCGATTCGTTCTGTAACAAAGACTGCATCAACACATCCACATCTCGCGATTAGACGATCCTTATTGAAAACGATTACCGTTCCGCACGTGAGAAACCTTCCCCGCACCCTCGCCGCCGGCACCGTCGCGGCGGCCCTCGCGACCCTGGCCGGCTGCGGCGCGACCGGCGACGGCGCGGCCGGCACCACCGCGGACATCAAGACCCGCCTCGCCGTCGTGGCCACCACGCCGGAGGTCGCCGACTTCGTCCGCAACCTCGGCGGCGACGACGTCGCGGTCACCCAGATCATCAAGCCCGGGGTGGACCCGCACGAGTACGAGCCCACCCCGGCCGACATCAAGGCGATCGGCGAGGCCAAGCTCGTCGTGAAGAACGGCGTCGGCCTCGAAGGATGGCTCGACCAGACCATCCAGTCGGCCGGCTTCACCGGCACCGTCGTCGACTCCAGCCAGGGCGTCAAGCTCCGCAAGGGCGATACCGGCGACGAGGAGACGCACGACGGCGACCCGCACATCTGGCACGACCCGCGCAACGCCAAGACCATGGTGACCAACATCGAGAAGGGCCTGGCCGGCGCGGACGCGGCACGGGCGGACACCTTCGCCAAGAACCTCGCCGACTACGCGGCCAAGCTCGACAAGCTGGACGCGGACAACGTGGCCGCCTTCGCGAAGCTGCCGGCCGGCGACCGCAAGCTGGTCACCAACCACGACGCCTTCGGCTACTACGTCGACCGCTACGGCCTGCGGTTCGTCGGCTCGGTGATCCCCAGCATGGACACCTCGGCCGAGCTCTCCGCCCGGCAGCTCACCGACCTGGTCAACAAGATCAAGTCGACCGGCACGAAGGCCATCTTCACCGAGAGCTCGCTGCCGCCCAAGACCGCCGAGGCGATCGCACAGCAGGCCGGGGTCAAGGTGATCGGCGGCGAGGACGCCCTGTACGGCGACAGCCTGGGCGAGCCCGGTACGCCGCAGGGCACCTACCTCGGCGCGGAACAGCACAACACCGACGTCATCGTCGCGGCGCTGGGCGGCTGAGAATGACCGGCCTTCAGTCCGGTCAAGGGTGGCGGCGGGGCGGTCGGACGGGGGGCGCCGCCCTGCACTACGCCGGCGCCAGCGTCGGCTACCACGGCACCGCCGTGCTCACCGGCCTCGACCTCGACCTGCGGGCCGGCGAACGGCTCGCCCTGGTCGGCCCGAACGGCGCCGGCAAGTCCACCCTGATCAGGTCGGCGCTCGGGCTGGCCACGGTGCTCGGCGGCACCGCGGAGGTGTTCGGCCGGCCGCCGGCCCAGGCACGCGGCCGCTGCGGGTACGTGCCGCAGGTGGACGACCTGGACGCCGACTTCCCGGTCACCGCCGCGCAGGTCGTGCTGATGGGCCGCTACCGCCGGATCGGCTGGTGGCGGCCAACCCGGCAGGCCGACCGCCGGGCCGTCCGCGAGGCGCTCGACCGGGTCGGGCTCGCCGAGCTGGCCGGCCGCCGGTTCGGCCTGCTCTCCGGCGGGCAGCGGCAGCGGGTGCTGCTGGCCCGGGCGGTCGCGGCCGAGCCGGACATGCTGCTGCTCGACGAGCCGTTCAACGGCGTCGATCTGGTCAGCCAGGAGGCCATCCTCGCGGTGCTGCGGGAGCTGACCGCCGCCGGGACCGCGCTGGTGCTCAGCACCCACGACCTGGCCCTGGCCCGCGACTTCGCCGACGTCGTGGCGCTGGTCAACGGCCGGCTGTGGGCGGCCGGCCCGCCGGCCGCCACGCTCACCGCCGAGCAGCTGCGCCGGGCGTACGGCGGGCACGCCATCGACCTGGCCGACGGCCGCACGGTGCTGGTGGAACCGTGATCGAGCCGTTCACCGTGCCGTTCATGGGCCGGGCCCTCACCGAGCTGGCGCTGCTCGCCCTGATCTGCGGCCCGGTCAGCGTCTTCGTCTTCGCCCGGCGGCTGTCCTTCGTCTCCGACGCGCTCACCCACACCGTCTTCCCCGGGGTGGTCGTCGGCTTCCTGGCCGGCGGCGTCGACGGCATCTTCCTCGGCGCCCTGGTCGCCGCGCTGCTGACCGCCGTGGTGCTGACCCTGTTCACCCGCGGCGGCGCGCTCTCCGACGACGCGTCCACCGCGGTGGTGCTCACCGCCATGTTCTCGCTCGGGGTGGTGCTGGTGTCGCGGCGCTCCTCGTACACCGCGGACCTGACCTCGTTCCTGTTCGGCCGCCTGCTGACCGTGACGGCACGGCAGCTCGCCGAGACCGCCGTGCTCGCCGTGGTGATCCTGGCGCTGCTCGCCGTGGGGGCCCGGGCGCTGCTGTTCCGCACCTTCGACCCGGCCGGCGCGGCCGCCGCCGGCTACCGGACCGGCTGGCTCGACCTGTGGCTCAACGTGATCGTGGCGCTCGTGGTGGTCGCCGCGGTGCGCGCGGTGGGCACCATCCTCGTGGTGGCGCTGCTGATCGTGCCGGCCGCGGCGGCCCGGATGCTCACCGAACGGCTGGCCGGCATGGC
>Ga0070668_100002995_pt1 | contig 12481 bp, 6 predicted proteins | sample KBSS43metaG_FD_64661 | JGI IMG/M metagenome (GOLD analysis project Ga0070668, IMG submission 64661) | Switchgrass rhizosphere microbial communities from Kellogg Biological Station, Michigan, USA - KBS S4-3 metaG | ecosystem: Host-associated > Plants > Roots > Rhizosphere > Soil ... | reverse complement strand
CACTGGTCGCGACCTGGCCGATCGAGCCGTCCCGGCTGCGGGACTACCTCGACAAGGCGGCCAAGGAAGCCAAGCTCCGGACCAGCTGGACCGACCACGACGAGGCGTTCGAGGCCGACGTCGCCGCCTGGCCCGGGGCCGTCATGGGCGACGCCGAATTGGCCTCGGAGATCGAGGCGTTCGTCGCGCGCATCGAAAACCCCGGGTACGCGAACTCGCTCGGCCAGAAACTGGTGCAGCTGACCGCGCCCGGCGTCCCGGACGTCTACCAGGGCACCGAGCTGTGGGACTTCTCGCTGGTCGACCCGGACAACCGCCGTCCGGTCGACTACGCGGCCCGCCGCGAGATCCTGGCGCGGATCACCGACGGCGAACTGCCCGAGGTCGACGCTTCGGGCGCGGCGAAGCTGCTGGTGGTGCACAAAGCACTGAAGCTGCGCCAGGAGCACCCCGCGCTGTTCCACGGCTACCGGCCGCTGCGGGCCGAGGGAGCCGCGGCGGAACACTGCCTCGCCTTCACCCGGTCGGCCGATCTCGCCGTCGCGGTGACCCGGCTGCCGGTCGGTCTCGACGCCGACGGCGGCTGGCGCGACACGGTGCTCCCGCTGCCCGGCGGCGTCTGGACCGACGTCCTGACCGGCCGTGAAGCGAGCCCGGAGCTGTCCGCCCTGTTCGGCCGTTACCCCGTCGCGTTGCTGGTGCGAGGAGACGCATGAGGTTCAGCGTGTGGGCCCCGTCCGCCGAGCGGGTCCGCGTCCAGGTCGACGCCGGCGTGCACGAGATGACCGCCGTCGACGGCGGCTGGTGGCACGCCGACGCCGACGGGATCAACTACGCCTTCTTGATCGACGACGACGAGAAGCCGCTGCCCGACCCGCGGTCGCGGTGGCAGCCGCACGGCGTCCACGAGCTTTCGCGCGTCTACGACCACGCGGAGTTCGCGTGGACCGACGACGCCTGGACCGGCCGCCGGCTGCCCGGCGGGGTCGTCTACGAGCTGCACATCGGCACCTTCACCGAGGGCGGCACCTTCGACGCGGCGATCGAGCGGCTCGACCACCTCGTCGACCTCGGGATCACGCACGTCGAGCTGCTGCCGGTGAACTCCTTCGACGGCACCGCGGGCTGGGGTTACGACGGCGTCCTGTGGGGCGCGGTCCACGAGCCCTACGGCGGGCCGGACGGGCTCAAGCGGTTCGTGGACGCCGCCCACGCGCGCGGCCTGGCCGTGGTGCTCGACGTCGTCTACAACCACCTCGGGCCGTCGGGGGCCTACCTCGACCGGTTCGGGCCGTACTTCGCCGGGCAGAACGACTGGGGCCCGGGCCTCAACCTCGACGGGCCGGGCTCCGACGAGGTCCGCCGGTACGTGGCCGACAACGCGCTGAGCTGGTTCCGCGACTTCCACGTCGACGCGCTGCGCCTCGACGCCGTGCACGCGCTGCTCGACCGGCGCGCCGTCCACCTGCTCGAACAGCTCGCCGTCGAGACCGAGTCGCTGTCGACGGCGCTGGGCCGGCCGCTGACGCTGATCGCCGAGTCCGACCTCAACGACCCGAGGCTGGTCACGCCCCGCGAGCGCGGCGGCCACGGCCTGCACGCCCAGTGGTCCGACGACTTCCACCACGCCCTGCACGTCAAGCTCACCGGCGAGACGTCCGGCTACTACACGGACTTCGCCGCGCCGGACGCGCTCGCGAAGGTCCTCGGCGAGGTGTTCTTCCACGCCGGCACCTGGTCGTCGTTCCGCGAGCGCACCCACGGCCGTCCGGTGGACACCCGGACCGTGCCCGGCCACCGGTTCCTCGGCTACCTGCAGAACCACGACCAGATCGGCAACCGCGCGACCGGCGACCGGCTTTCCGCCACGGTCGCGCCGGGCCGGCTGGCCTGCGGCGCGGCCATCCTGTTCTGCTCGCCGTTCACGCCGATGGTCTTCATGGGGGAGGAGTGGGCGGCGAGCACGCCGTGGCAGTTCTTCGCCTCGTTCCCGGACCCGCAGCTGGCCGAGGCCGTCCGCACGGGCCGCCGTCGCGAGTTCGCCCGGCACGGCTGGGGCGAAGCCGACGTCCCCGACCCGATGGACCCGGCCACCGTGGAACGGTCGCGGCTCGACTGGGCCGAGGTGGACGCGCCCGGCCACCGGGAGGTGCTGGAGCTGTACCGCGCGCTGATCCGCCTGCGCCGCGAGCGGCCCGAGCTGGCCGGCCCGTGGGTCGCGGACCTGCGCGTCGAGTCCGGCCCGTCATGGCTCGTCCTCCACCGCGGCGGGCTCAGGCTGGCCGTCAACTTCGGCCCGGACCCGGTGACGCTCCCGCTCGGCGCCACGGAGACCCTGCTGGCCTGGGCTCCGGCCACCGTGGACGGTGGTGCCGCGCACCTCCCGCCGGACACCTTCGTCCTGGTCGAAACGACACCCTGACGGCGGTTGCCTCCCGGCAACTCCTCTGACAGCCGCGCGCGGACCGGCTTCGATCTGGGACGATTCAGGAATGGCCACACGACCCTCCGCCGACCACGTCCTCGCCGGTCGCCCCTTTCCACTCGGTGCCCACCCCGAGGCCGGCGGGGTGCGGTTCGCGATCACGTCCGCCGTCGCGGACGCCGTCGACCTGTGCCTGATCGATGCCGACGGGTCCGAACGCCGGATCGCGCTCACCGAGCGCACCTTCGGCGTCTGGCACGGCCTGGTGCCCGGGGTGACGCCGGGGCAGCGGTACGGCTACCGGATCCACGGCCCGTACGACCCCGCCCGCGGCCTGCGGTGCAACCCGCACAAGCTGCTCCTCGACCCCTACGCCCGGCAGATCACCGGCGGGCTCACCGACCTGCGCGCGGCACAGGGCTTCACCGGCGACCCGGAGCGCGGCCCGATGTCCACAGTGGACTCACTGGGCAGCGTGCCGCTGTCGGTGGTCACGTCGCCGGGCGGGCCGGACACCGGGAGCAAACCGGACGTCCCGTTCGAGGAGGCGGTGGTCTACGAGCTGCACGTCAAGGGGTTCACCCAGCGGCACCCGTTCATCCCCGAGGCGCTGCGCGGCACCTACCTCGGCCTGGCCCACCCGGTGGCGATCGAATACCTGACCCGGCTCGGCGTCACGTCGGTGGAGCTGCTGCCGGTGCACTCGTTCCTCGACGAGCCGTCGCTGATCCGGGCCGGGCAGCACAACTACTGGGGCTACTCGCCGCTCGGGTTCTTCGCGCCGCACGCCGCGTACGCCAGCGAGCCGGGCCACGAGGTCGAGGAGTTCCGGCTGATGGTGGCCGCCCTGCACGCGGCCGGCATCGAGGTGATCCTCGACGTCGTGTTCAACCACACCTGCGAGGGCGGCCCGGACGGGCCGACGCTGAGCTTCCGCGGGCTGAACGCGCCCGTGTACTACCTGCACACCGAGCGCGGCCACATGGCCGACATCACCGGCTGCGGCAACACCCTGGAGGCCGGCTCCCCGACCGTGGTGCGGCTGGTCACCGACTCGCTGCGGTACTGGACGCAGGAGCTGGGCGTCGACGGCTTCCGGTTCGACCTGGCGAGCACGCTCGGCCGGCCGCGCGGCGGCGCGTTCGACGACGCCTCGACGCTGCTCACCACCATCACCACCGACCCGGTGCTCTCGCGTTGCAAGCTGATCGCCGAGCCGTGGGACGCCACCGGCGAGGGCTACCGCGTCGGCGGTTTCGGTGCCCAGTGGGCGGAGTGGAACGGCCGCTACCGCGACACGATCCGCGACTTCTGGCGCGGCGCGACCGGCGTGCGCGACCTCGCCTACCGGCTGTCCGGTTCGTCCGACCTCTACGACCACAACCTGCGCCGGCCGTGGCAGTCGATCAACTTCGTCACCGCCCACGACGGCTTCACGCTGCGGGACCTGGTGTCCTACAACGAAAAGCACAACGAGGCCAACGGCGAGGACAACCGCGACGGCGGCAACGACAACCGCTCGTGGAACCACGGCGCGGAGGGCGACACGGCCGACCAGGGGATCCGGGAGCTGCGGGCCCGGCAGGCGCGCAACCTGTTCGCCACGCTCCTGCTGTCCACCGGCACCCCGATGCTCACCGCGGGCGACGAGTTCTGGCGGACCCAGCGCGGCAACAACAACGCGTACTGCCTCGACGACGAGACGTCCTGGTTCGACTGGACACCGGACGACCCCGAAGCCGAGGCCATGCTCGCCTTCGCCCGCCGGGCGGTGCGGCTGCGGGCGAACAGCCCGGCGTTGCGGCAGCCGGAGTTCTTCGAAGGCCGGACGACGCCGACCGGCAAGCCGGACCTCGTCTGGTTCCGCCCGGACGGCGAGGAGTTCGGCGAGAGCGACTGGTTCGAGGACCGCCACACGCTCGGCATGTGGATCGACGGGTCGAACAGCCAGGCCCGCAACCGCGAGGGCGAGCTGGTGCCCGACCACTCGTGGCTGCTGTGGCTGCACGCCGGGGACGCGCCGGCCGAGGTCGTGCTGCCGGGCCGGGAGTACGGCGAGACGTTCAAGCCGACGCTCGACACCAGCACCGCGGACGGCAGCCCGGCCAACCCGGGCGCACTGGAGGCCAAGAGCCGGCTGACGCTGCAGTCGCGTTCCCTGCTCCTGCTGCGCGCCCCCCGCCTGGCCGCCGACCCCCACCCCGAAGGCCCCTGATCCGTACCCGGTGGGTCGGTTCGCGTACCCAGGGAGTCGGTTCGCGTACCCGGAGGGTCGGACGGCGAGCCGACTGTCCGGGTACGCGAGCCGACCGGCTGGGTACGCGAGTCGTCCGTTCGGGTACGGGTGGTGGCCGTTCGGGTCCGCGTGTCGTGCGGTTCGGGGCGGCATCGGCGGGGACCTGGTCGTAACCTGCCGGACATCCGGCCGGAACTCGTTGCGCGGAAAGCGTTTCATCTGATCCAGTTTGGGTACCCGGCTAGAGAACCCTGCCGCGTGGGCGCTTGATCGTGTCAGGCAGACTGTCGCCGTCTGCGTCCAACCGACACACCGAGGGGCGTTGCCCATGACCGGCCGGCTCGGCATCGACGACGTCTCCCCCAGCGTGAGCTGTGGCCGGTACCCGGCCAAAGCCGTTGCGGGAGAACACATTCCGGTCTCCGCGACCGTCTGGCGGGAAGGGCACGACGCGGTCGCCGCCACCGTCGCGTGGCGCGGCCCGGACGACCGGCTGACGCGCCAGACGCGGATGGTGCCGCGGGGCCCCGACCACCCGGACGAGTTCGCCGCGGTGATCGTGCCGGACACCACCGGGCTGTGGACGTTCCGCATCGACGCCTGGGGCGATCCCTGGGCGACGTGGGAGCACAACGTCGAGGTGAAGGTCGCCGCCGGGCAGGGCCCCGAGGACCTCGCGAACGATCTCGAGAACGGCGCCCGGCTGCTGGAGCGCGTCTCCCGCCGCCCGGACCGCCGGGCCGAAAAAGCACTGCTGACCGGCGCGCTGACCGCGTTGCGCGACGAAGAGCGCAGCCTCGCCGAGCGCGTCGGGCCCGCGCTGTCGCCCGAGGTCCGCCAGCTCATGCACGAGTTCCCGGTGCGGGAGCTGATCACCAAGGGCAAGCCGCGCAAGGTGTGGGTCGACCGCAGGCGCGCCGCGTACGGCTCCTGGTACGAGCTGTTCCCGCGCTCCACCGGCGGGCTCGACGCCGAGGGCAAGCCGGTGCACGGCACCTTCGCCACCGCCACCACCGCGCTCGACCGCGTCGCGAAGATGGGCTTCGACGTCGTCTACCTCCCGCCGGTCCACCCGATCGGGCGCGTGAACCGCAAGGGACCCAACAACACCCTCGACGCGACCCCGGACGACGTCGGCTCGCCGTGGGCCATCGGCTCCGACGAGGGCGGCCACGACGCCATCCACCCGGACCTCGGCACCTTCGACGACTTCGACGCCTTCGTGGCCCGGACCGAAGAACTGGGCATGGAGGTGGCGCTCGACTTCGCGCTGCAGGCCGCCCCCGACCACCCGTGGGTGCTCAAGAACCAGGAGTTCTTCACCACCCGCCCGGACGGCTCGATCGCGTACGCGGAGAACCCGCCGAAGAAGTACCAGGACATCTACCCGATCAACTTCGACAACGACCCCAAGGGCGTCTACGAAGAGATGCTCCGGGTCATCACGGTCTGGATCGACCACGGGGTGAAGATCTTCCGGGTCGACAACCCGCACACCAAGCCGCCGGACTTCTGGGCGTGGCTGATCCAGTCGGTGAAGGACGCCCACCCGGACGTGCTGTTCCTGGCCGAGGCGTTCACCCGCCCGGCGCGGCTGTGGGGCCTGGCCCGGCTCGGTTTCACCCAGAGCTACACCTACTTCACCTGGCGCACCGGCAAGCAGGAACTGATCGACTTCGCCATCGACCTGCGGGAGCACTGGACCGAGGGCCGGCCGAACCTGTTCGTCAACACCCCGGACATCCTCCACGAGTCGTTGCAGCGCGGCGGCCCCGGCATGTTCGCGCTGCGGGCCGCGCTCGCGGCGACGATCTCGCCGACGTGGGGCGTCTACTCGGGCTACGAGCTGTTCGAGCACGTCCCGGTCCGCGAGGGCAGCGAGGAGTACCTCGACTCCGAGAAGTACCAGCTGCGTCCCCGCGACTTCGAGCGCGCGCTCGCCGAAGGGCGTTCGCTGGAGCCGTGGCTGACGAAGCTGAACACCGTCCGCCGCGCGCACCCGGCGCTGCAGCAGATGCGCACCCTGCACTTCCACCACGTCGACAACGACGCGCTGCTGGCCTACTCCAAACAGGACCCGGCCACCGGCGACACCGTGGTCACCGTCGTCACGCTCGATCCGTACGGGCCGCAGGAAGGGATGCTGTGGCTCGACACCGCGGCGCTCGGCTTCGAGGCGCACGAACGGCTGATCGCCCACGACGAGGTCACCGGGGACACCTGGGACTGGGGCTCGGCGAACTACGTCCGGCTCGAACCCTGGCGTGCGGTGGCCCATGTCGTGTCGCTGAGACGACGGCTGGCCGGCTGAAGGCGGAAGGACAGGGACTCGAGGGACGAGGTGGAACACATGGCGGAAGAAGCCCGGCCCGACGCGGCACTGGGCCTGGAGGGCGTGCCGCACACCGGTGAGGCGATGACCGCGGACGGCATGCTCGTGGAACCCCAGGCCGGGGACTTCCGCTCGGCACAGCAGGCGCCGAGCAACCCGGAGTGGTTCAAGGGCGCGGTGTTCTACGAGGTGCTGGTGCGCGCCTTCGCCGACTCCAACGGTGACGGGACCGGCGACCTGAGAGGCCTGGCGGGCCGGCTGGACTACCTGGCCTGGCTGGGCATCGACTGCCTGTGGCTGCCGCCGTTCTACGCGTCGCCGCTGCGCGACGGCGGGTACGACATCAGCGACTTCCGCGCGGTGCTGCCGGAGTTCGGCAGCGTCGAGGACTTCGTCTTCCTGCTCAACGAGGCGCACCGCCGCGGCATCCGGGTGATCACCGACCTGGTGCTCAACCACACCTCGGACGCGCACCCGTGGTTCCAGCAGTCCCGCAGCGATCCCGACGGCCCGTACGGCGACTACTACGTCTGGAGCGACGACGACTCCCGCTACGCCGACGCGCGGATCATCTTCGTCGACACCGAGACGTCGAACTGGACGTACGACCCGGTGCGCGGCCAGTTCTACTGGCACCGGTTCTTCTCCCACCAGCCCGACCTGAACTTCGAGAACCCCGACGTCCAGAACGCGATGATCGACACCCTGCGCTTCTGGCTCGACCTGGGCATCGACGGGTTCCGCCTGGACGCCGTGCCGTACCTGTTCGAGCAGGAGGGCACCAACTGCGAGAACCTGCCGCGCACGCACGAGTTCCTCAAGCGCTGCCGCAAGGTCGTCGACGACGAGTACCCGGGCCGGATCCTGCTGGCGGAGGCCAACCAGTGGCCGTCGGACGTCGTGGAGTACTTCGGCGACCCGGCGGTCGGCGGCGACGAGTGCCACATGGCTTTCCACTTCCCGCTGATGCCGCGGATCTTCATGGCCGTCCGCCGCGAGTCCCGGTTCCCGATTTCGGAGATCCTCACCCAGACCCCGCAGATCCCCAGCGGCACCCAGTGGGGCATCTTCCTGCGCAACCACGACGAGCTGACCCTCGAGATGGTCACCGACGACGAGCGCGACTACATGTACGCGGAGTACGCCAAGGACCCGCGGATGAAGGCCAACATCGGCATCCGCCGGAGGCTGGCCCCGCTGCTGGACAACGACCGCAACCAGCAGGAGCTCTTCACCGCGATGCTGCTGTCCCTGCCGGGCTCGCCCGTTCTGTACTACGGTGACGAGATCGGCATGGGAGACAACATCTGGCTCGGCGACCGCGACGCGGTCCGCACACCCATGCAGTGGACCCCGGACCGCAACGCCGGGTTCTCCTCCTGCGACCCGGGCCGGATCTACCTACCGGTGATCATGGACCCGGTGTACGGCTACCAGGGCCTGAACGTCGAGGCGCAGTCGAACAACTCGTCCTCGCTGCTCAACTGGACCCGCCGGATGATCGAGGTGCGCAAGGAGCACCACGCGTTCGCCGAAGGCGAGTTCGTCGACCTCGGCGGGTCCAATCCGAGCGTGCTGGCCTACAAGCGCCAGTGGCGGCGCCCGGACGGCGGCGAGGACGTCGTGCTCTGCGTGAACAACCTTTCCCGGTTCCCGCAGCCGGTGGAGCTGGATCTTTCCGCGCACCACGGGTGCACGCCGGTGGAGCTCACCGGCGGCGTGCGGTTCCCCAGCATCGGGGAGCTGTCGTACCTGCTGACGCTGCCGGGGCACGGCTTCTACTGGTTCCAGCTGACGAGCCCGGGAGACGAAGGCGAAACGAGGTGAGTTCCTTGTCCGACCCGCGAGAGCTGGTCGACGACCTGGCCGAGGACCTGAAGCGCTGGCTGCCCGAGCAGCGCTGGTTCGCCGGCAAGGACCGGCCGGTGACCGGAGTCCGGCCGCTCGGCGTGACCGAGCTGGTCGAAGGCGACCCGCAGCTGCTGCACGTGGTCGTCGAAGTCGTCCAGGACGACCGGCGGGAGCCCTACCAGCTGCTGGTGGGCCGGCGGACGCACCCGCCGGAGATCGCGTCGGCGAGCTGGATCGGGGCCGGCGGGGACCTCAACGCGTACGAGGCTTCCGGGGACCTGGACCTCACCAGCGTGCTGCTGGACCTGATGGCCCGCGAGGAAACGGTGGGCTCGCTGATCTTCGAGCACGAGCCGGGGGCCGAGCTGGAGACGGGCCTGCGCGCCCGGCCGATCTCGTCGGAGCAGAGCAACACGTCGCTGGTCTACGGCGGGCAGTACATCCTCAAGCTGTTCCGCAAGCTCACCCCCGGCAAGAACAAGGACCTGCTGCTGCACCGCGCGCTGCAGGCGGTCGGCAGCAAGCACATCGCGGCACCGCTCGGCTCGATCACCGGTGACCTGGAGGGCGAGCCGACCACGGTCGGCATGCTCCAGCAGTTCATCCCGGACGCGGTCGACGGCTGGGCGATGGCCACCACCAGCGTCCGCGACCTGATGGCCGCGCCGGAACTGCACGCCGAGGAGGTCGGCGGCGACTTCGCCGGCGAGGCCGAGCGGCTCGGGCGCGCCGTCGCCGAAGTGCACGCGGACCTCGCCGAAGCGCTCGGCACGGAGGCGGCCGACGCCGACGAGCTGGACCGCTCGACGAAGGCCATGGTGTCGCGGCTCGACGCGGTCGCCGGCCGGGTGCCGGAGCTGGCGGCGCACGCCCCGGCCCTGCGGAGGTCGTTCGAGACGGTGCGCACGCTGCCCGCCGACTCGGTGACCATGCAGTACGTCCACGGCGACCTGCACCTCGGCCAGGTGCTGCGGACGGTCACCGGCTGGCTGCTGATCGACTTCGAGGGCGAGCCCGCGGCCCCGGTGGAAGAGCGTCACGCGCTCCGCTCGCCGTTGCGCGACGTCGCGGGCATGCTGAGGTCGTTCGACTACGCGGCCCAGCAGATGCTGGTCGGCCAGCCGGACGACCCGGCGCTGGCCGAGCGGGCCATGGAGTGGTCGGACCGGAACCGGACGGCTTTCTGCGAGGGGTACGCCGCGGTCGCGGCGGACCCCCGCGACCAGGGCGAGCTGCTGCGCGCCTTCGAACTGGACAAGGCGGTCTACGAGGTGGGCTACGAGCACGCGAACCGGCCCGACTGGCTCGGCGTGCCCCTCGCCTCGATCGCGCGGATCACGAGCGGAGAGGGATGACACCGTGAACGCCGTTCCGGAAGGCTTCCCGGCCGCGGCCCCGCCGGCCGCGGACATCGACCGGCTGCTGGCCGGGTCCCACCACGACCCGCACTCGGTGCTGGGCGTGCACCAGGTGGGGACCGGGTTCGCGGCACGGGCGCTGCTGCCCGGCGCCAAGGCCGTCGCGTTGCGCGCGGGCGAAAACCGGTACCCGATGGAGCCGGTGATCGACGCCCTGTTCGCCGTCGCCGTGCCGGAGCACCCCGGCGACTACCGGCTGGAAGTCGAGTACGACGGGCACGCCGTCACCGCCGACGACCCGTACCGCTGGCTGCCCACGGTCGGCGAGCTGGACCTGCACCTGATCGGCGAGGGCAGGCACGAGCGGCTCTGGGAGGTGCTCGGCGCGCGCGTCCGGTCGTACGAGACGCCGAACGGCGACGTCGAGGGGACGTCGTTCGCGGTCTGGGCGCCGAACGCCCGCGGCATCCGCGTGATCGGCGACTTCAACGGCTGGGACGGGCGCGGGCACCCGATGCGCTCGCTCGGCTCGTCCGGCGTCTGGGAGCTGTTCGTGCCCGGCGTCGGCACCGGCACCTGCTACAAGTTCCGGATCCTCGGCGCCGACGGGAACTGGCACGAGAAGGCCGACCCGATGGCGTTCGCCACGGAGCACCCGCCCGCGACGGCGTCGGTCGTCACCGGCTCCGCGCACGTCTGGGAGGACGACGAGTGGGTCGCTACTCGTGAAGCGACCCAGTGGGCCGCGGCGCCGATGAGCGTCTACGAGGTCCACCTCGGCTCGTGGCGGCCCGGCCTGGACTACCGCGAGCTGGCCGACCAGCTCGGCGACTACGTCCTCGAGACCGGCTTCACGCACGTGGAGCTGCTGCCGGTGTCGGAGCACCCGTTCGGGGGCTCGTGGGGCTACCAGGTGACGTCGTACTACGCGCCGACGTCCCGCTTCGGTTCCCCGGACGACTTCCGGTACTTCGTCGACCGCCTGCACCAGCGGGGGATCGGCGTGCTCGTGGACTGGGTGCCCGCACACTTCCCGAAGGACAGCTGGGCGCTGGCCAAGTTCGACGGCACCTCGCTGTACGAGCACGCGGACCCGCGCCGCGGCGAGCAGCCCGACTGGGGCACGCTCGTGTTCGACTTCGGCCGCAACGAGGTCCGCAACTTCCTGGTCGCCAACGCGCTGTTCTGGCTCGACGAGTTCCACCTCGACGGCCTGCGCGTCGACGCCGTGGCGTCCATGCTCTACCTCGACTACTCCCGCAAGGACGGGGAGTGGCTGCCCAACCAGTACGGCGGGCGCGAGAACCTGGACGCGGTGAAGTTCCTGCAGGAGCTGAACGCGACCGTCTACAAGCGACACCCGGGTGTCGTGATGGTGGCCGAGGAATCGACGGCGTGGCCGGGCGTGACGCGCCCGACGCACCTGGGCGGCCTCGGGTTCGGTTTCAAGTGGAACATGGGCTGGATGCACGACACGCTCCGGTACCTGGCGCACGAGCCGATCCACCGGGAGTACCACCACAACGAGATGACCTTCTCGCTGGTGTACGCGTGGAGCGAGAACTTCGTGCTGCCGCTGTCGCACGACGAAGTGGTGCACGGCAAGGGATCCCTGTGGGGCCGGATGCCGGGCGACGCCTGGAACAAGGCGGCCGGGCTGCGCTCGCTGCTGGCGTTCATGTGGGCCCACCCCGGCAAGCAGCTGCTGTTCATGGGCGGCGAGTTCGGCCAGGAGGGCGAGTGGTCGGAGCAGCGGTCACTGGACTGGCACCTGCTGGAGGAGCCCCTGCACCGTGGCGTGCAGGACCTGCTGCGGGCGCTGAACTCGGTGTACCGATCTTCGCCGGCCTTGTACAGCCAGGACACTTCCCCGGACGGCTTCGCCTGGATCGACGCCAACGACTCGAGCGGCAACGTCCTGAGCTTCCTGCGCATCGGCACCGACGGCTCCCGGCTGGCCTGCGTGGCCAACTTCGCCGGCGTCCCGCACCACGACTACCGGGTCGGCCTGCCGGCGGCGGGCCGCTGGCGCGAGGTGGTCAACACCGACGCGGAGAGCTACGGCGGCTCGGGCGTCGGCAACCTCGGCGCGGTGGAGGCGACGGCGGACCCGTGGCACGGCCAGCCGGCCTCCGCGGTCCTCCAGCTCCCCCCGGCCGGAGTCCTCTGGCTCCTGGAGGACACCACAGACCCCGACCTGGCGTGATCGCAGGGCCGACACGCGTGATCAGAAGGTCGACACGCGTGATTGAAGGGTCAACACGGCGGCCGGGCCGTGT
>Ga0070668_100002994_pt1 | contig 12485 bp, 12 predicted proteins | sample KBSS43metaG_FD_64661 | JGI IMG/M metagenome (GOLD analysis project Ga0070668, IMG submission 64661) | Switchgrass rhizosphere microbial communities from Kellogg Biological Station, Michigan, USA - KBS S4-3 metaG | ecosystem: Host-associated > Plants > Roots > Rhizosphere > Soil ... | reverse complement strand
GCCATAAGAAGCGCGCAGCTCGCGCAACGTATCGATGCTGTAGCTGCGTCCGTCGCGCAGGAGTTCGCGCCGGTCGATGCGCAGTCCGGCTTCGCCGGCGATCGCCAGTTCCACCATCGCCGCGCGATGCGTGGCGGCGGCGCCGGGCGGCGCGCGATGCGGCGGATCTGCCGCCGGCATCAACCTGATGGTGCTGTCGAGCGAATCCGCGGCAGCGCGCGCGATCGCCAGATGACCGTTGTGCACCGGATCGAAGGTGCCGCCGTAGAACACGCGCAACGCGGTCATGGCTTCAGGACGCCAGCAGCGTCATCGCTTTCGGCTCGGCCACTGCGAGCAAGACGCGTTCGAGCACTTGCCAAGCGTCGCCCGCGGCGCGGCCTTTCGAGATGCGATCGACGCGGCCGATCTCGGCAAGCAACCGGTCCCAATGCGGCGCAGCGTGGCGCTGCAGTGCACGCCGGTACACCGCTTGCTTCGAATCCCAGACGCGTTGCGCCTTGAACTCCGCCGCCATGTTGCCGCCACGCTCTTGCACGCGTGCCAGCGAGGCCACGCGCTGCAGTTCCAGGACCACCATGCCCATCAGCGCATGCACCGCTTCGCCTTCGACTCGCAGGCCGGCGAGCATGCGCGCAGCTTGCGCGCCCTGCCCGTTCAACGCCGCGTCCACCAGGCGGAACACGTCGAAGCGCGCGGCATCGGCCACCAGCGCCTCCATGCGCGCGGCATCGAGCACCTGACCGTCGCTGAGCAGGGCGAGCTTGTCGATCTCCTGCGCGGCCGCCAGCAGGTTGCCCTCGACGCGTTCGCTCAGGCGCAGCACCGCATCGCGCTCGGCCTGCACGCCTTTGGCGCGCAGGCGACGCTCGATCCAGTCCGGCAATTCGTTGGGCTTGACCGCCCAGGCCACGACGACATGGCCGATGCGTCCGATCGCCTCGCTCCATTTGCCGCCGTGCTGCTTGCTCCATTCGCCGCCGGTGACCAGCAGTGCGACATCGCCCGGTGGCTGAGCGCAGAAATCGATGATCGCTTCGGCGCCGTCCTTGCCCGGCTTGGTCGTGGGCAGGCGCACTTCGAGCAGGCGTTGCGAGGAAAACAGGCTCGGCGCGCGAAAACTCGCAGACAGGCGATCCCAGTCGAAGTCGCGGGCGTCGGCCTCGAACACTTCACGCTCGGCATAGCCTTGCGCACGGGCCTGCGCGCGCACCGCATCGGCAGCTTCGAGCACGCGCAAGGGTTCCGGGCCGGCGATCAGGTACGCGGGACGCAACGGTTCCGCGGCGAGCTGGCTGGCGAGCCGTTCCGGCGTCAGCTCCATCGCGGCGCCGGCAATTCAGCCCTTGGGCTTGCGCGAGGCGGCATCGATGCGGCGCATGATCGACTGGGTCATCTCGCGCCGCATTTCGCGCGCCAGCAACTCGCGCTCGCTGTTCTTGCCGAGCGAGTCGACCGGGGACGAGACGTAATCGCGCGCCAGCTCGATCGCCTGCTTCGGCACGATGTCGCCAGCGTTGCCGCCGCGCCGCAGCGTGAAGACGACGGCGTAGCGCAAGGTGAATTCCTGCGCGCGGCCGAACTGATCCACGCTGATCTCGGTATCGGCGAAGCGTTCGGACACCACCTGCAACGTCGCCACTTCGTTGCCCGCATTCTCGGGGGCAGGCGTGGCGCCGGCGCGCTCGAGCGCTTCGGCAAGCGATTCGGCGAGCGGGCTGTAGGGGTCGGCCGCGACCACGCGCACCGGGCCGAGGTCCGGCGGCAGCATCATCGCATCGCGCAGGTGGAACCCGCATGCGGACAGCGCGAGCGCCAATATCGCAATGACGCCGTGTCCGGCGAGGCGTGGCCCGATCAGGCGACGGCAAAGGTGCGAGCGGGATGTGTTCATGCGGGAAGTCTGGACGAGGCGGCTACGGGGGGCAAGCGGAGCGGGTTGGCGCCGGGCCCGCGCGGGTGCGCCATGTTCAGGCAACCACGATGTTGACGATCTTGCCGGGCACCACGATCACCTTGCGCACGGTCTGGCCGGCGACGAACCTGGCGACATGCGGCTCGGCCAGGGCAGCCGCCTCGATGGCTTCGCGGGAGGTGTCGGGCGCGACCTCGATCGTGCCGCGCAGCTTGCCATTGACCTGGACGGCCAACGTCAGCGCATCGCGCACCAGCGCGGTGGCGTCGACGGCCGGGAACGCCATGTCGTCGACCAAGGCTTCGCCATGACCGAGCGCCTGCCACAGGGCATGGCTCGCGTGAGGCGTGATCGGATTGAGCAGCAGCACCATCGCCTCGCAGGCTTCCTGGCGCAAGGCGCGTCCGTTCGCCGATGCATCATCGAATTTCGCGACGTGGTTGAGCAGCTCCATCACGGCGGCGATCGCCGTGTTGAAGCTATGGCGGCGGCCATAATCGTCGCTCACCTTCTGGATCGCGGCGTGCAATTGCCGGCGCAGGACCTTTTGCGCAGGCGTCGCCTGCGCGGCATCGAACGCTGGTGCCGCGCCCTCGCCCGCATGCCGGTGCACCTGCGTCCACAGGCGGCGCAGGAAGCGCGACATGCCTTCGACGCCGGCTTCGTTCCATTCGAGCGACTGGTCCGGCGGCGCGGCGAACATCGAGAACAGGCGCACGGTGTCGGCTCCGTACTTGCCGACCATCGATTGCGGATCGATGCCGTTGTTCTTCGACTTGGACATCTTCTCGGTGCCGCCGATCAGCACCGGCCCGCCATCCATCTTCGACTTGGCCCCGACGACACGACCACGCTCGTCGCGCTCGATCTCGACGTCGGCCGGATTGATCCAGTCCTTAACGCCGTTGCCGTCCTCGCGATAGAACGTTTCCGCGACAACCATGCCCTGCGTCAGCAGGTTGATCGCCGGCTCGTCGCTCTTCACCAGGCCCTGGTCGCGCAACAGCTTGTGATAGAAACGGAAATACAACAGATGCAGGATCGCGTGCTCGATTCCGCCGATGTACTGGTCGACCGGCAGCCAGTGATCGGCGCGCGCATCGACCATGTCCACTGCTTTTGGTGAGGTATACCGCGCGTAGTACCAGCTCGACTCCATGAAGGTATCGAACGTGTCGGTTTCGCGTTCGGCCGCGCCGCCGCATTGCGGGCAGGCCGTCTTGCGCCATTCGGGATCGGCCTTGATCGGCGACCCGGTGCCCATGAACACGACGTCCTCGGGCAGCACCACCGGTAGTTGGTCCTCGGGCACCGGCACCGCGCCGCACTGGCTGCAGTAGATCACCGGAATCGGACAGCCCCAGTAGCGCTGGCGGCTGACGCCCCAGTCGCGCAGGCGGAAATTGACGCGTCGCGTGCCGCGCGATTCGCGCTCGAAACGCGCGGCGATCGCATCGAACGCCTGCTGGAAGTCCATGCCGTCGAACTCGCCGGAATTCACCAGCCAGCCGCGCTCGGTGTAGGCGCTTTGCGTGGCGATGCGCTCCTCGAAGGCCTGCACCACCTGCACTGCGGCGCCGGTGTCGTAGACGTCGATCGTCCGGCTCTCGCCGAGCGCGGCGCTCATCGCATCATCGTGGTTCGCCACGTGCGCGGTCATTTCCGCCAGCGCGTCGCGCACCTCGTCCGGCACGATCACCATGGTGATCGGCAGGCCGTAGGCGTGAGCGAACTCCCAGTCGCGCTGATCGTGGCCGGGCACCGCCATCACCGCGCCGGTGCCGTAGCTCATCAGCACGAAATTGGCGACGTAAATGGGCAGTGCTTCGCCCGTGATCGGATGCAGCGCCCACAAGCCGGTGCTCATGCCGCGCTTGGCCTGGGTCTCGAGTTCGGCTTCGGACACGCCGCCTTGCTTGAGTTCTGCGATGAACGCGGCCAGCGCCGGATTGTCCTGCGCGGCCTGCAATGCCAGCGGATGCTCCGCGGCGATCGACAGGAACGTCACGCCCATCAACGTGTCCGGACGCGTCGTGAACACGCTGACTTTCTGGTCGCTGCCTTCTACGGCGAACGAGAATTCAAGACCTTCGCTGCGCCCGATCCAGTTGCGCTGCATGGTCTTGACCGAGTCGGGCCAGCCCGGCAACGCGTCGAGTCCGTCGAGCAATTCCTGCGCGTAATCGGTGATCTTGAGGAACCATTGCGGGATCTCGCGCTTCTCGACCAGCGCGCCGCTGCGCCAGCCGCGGCCGTCGATGACCTGTTCGTTGGCCAGCACGGTCTGGTCGACCGGATCCCAGTTCACCACCGAATTCTTGCGGTACGCCAAGCCCTTCTTCAGCAGGCGCACGAACATGCGCTGCTCGTGCACGTAGTAATCCGGCGAACAAGTCGCGAATTCGCGCGTCCAATCGATCGCATAACCCAGCGACTGCAGCTGCGTGCGCATGTGGTCGATGTTGGCGTAGGTCCATTTCGCCGGCGCGGTGTTGTTCTTGATCGCGGCGTTCTCGGCCGGCAGGCCGAAGGCATCCCAGCCCATCGGCTGCAGCACGTTCTTGCCGGTCATGCGCTGGTAGCGGCTGATGACGTCGCCGATCGTGTAGTTGCGCACGTGCCCCATGTGCAGCGCGCCCGACGGGTACGGGAGCATCGACAAGCAGTAGAACTTGGGCTTGGCGGAAGTTTCGTCGACTTCGAAAGCCCGGGTGCTCGCCCAATACTGCTGGGCGGCGGACTCGATGGCGGCTGGGTCGTAGGCGGTTGGTTCGGCGGTCACGGCGACAACGGAGAAAGCGGGCCGGCAAGCCTACCGCAGCGCACCAATCCTCGCCATCGACCCCGGTATGATGGACGAAATCATCGGGGAATCCGTATGCAACGACTCGCTATCGCCGTCATCGTCGCGCTTGCCTGCGCATCCGCTGCCGCAGTCGAAACGCCGGTGCCTGCCGCCGCGTCGGGCGCTGCGCCCGCCATGCGCATCGTGCATTGCGGGCGTTTGTTCGACGCCGCGAGCGGACAAATGCGCGGGGAAACCAGCATCGTCGTGCGTGGCGAGAGGATCGAATCGGTGCAGGCCGGCGTCGTCGCGGCGCCCGCCGGCGCGACCAGCATCGAACTCGGCAATGCCACCTGCGTGCCCGGGTTGATCGATAGCCACACGCACCTGACCTTCGAGACCAGCCCGACCACCTACAGCGACCAGTTCCGCTGGAACGTCGCCGATTTCGCGGTCCGCTCCACCGTCTACGCCGCGCGCACGCTGCAGTCGGGCTTCACCACGGTGCGCAATCTCGGCGACAACGACGGCGAATCCATCGCGTTGCGCAACGCCATCAACGCCGGCATCGTGCCCGGGCCGCGCATCTACACCGCCGGCATGGCGATCGGCTCGACCGGTGGCCATGCCGACGGCACCGATGGCTATCGCAAGGACCTCGCCGGCGATCCCGGACCTAAGGACGGCATCATCAACAGCCCCGAGGACGCCTACAAGGCCGTGCGCCAGCACTACAAGGACGGCGCCGACCTGATCAAGATCATGCCGTCGGGCGGCGTGCTCGACGAGAGCAACAGCGTCGACAACCCGCAGATGACGCTCGACGAAGTCAAGGCCGTGGTCGCGGCCGCGCATGACTACGGTTTCAGCGTCGCGGCGCACGCGCACGGCGCCGAAGGCATCCGCCGCGCCGTCGTCGGCGGCGTCGACTCGATCGAGCACGGCACCTTCATGGACGACGCCGACATGAAGCTGATGAAGGAACACGGCACCTGGTACGTGCCCACGATCATCGCCGGCAAGTACGTCGGCGAGAAGGCCGCGATTCCGGGGTATTACCCGGCGCAGATCGCCGCCAAGGCGCAACAGGTCGGGCCGTTGATCCAGCAGACCGCCGGACGCGCCTACAAGGCCGGCGTCAAGATCGCGTTCGGCACCGACGCGGCCGTCTATCCGCACGGCCAGAACGCGAAGGAGTTCGTCTACATGGTCGAAGCCGGCATGCCTGCTGCCTACGTGCTGCAGGCGGCGACGACGCACGGCGCGGAGCTGCTCAGGCATTCGAAGGACATCGGCAGCATCGAAGCGGGCAAGTTCGCCGACATCGTCGCGGTCGACGGCAACCCGCTCGAAGACATCGCGATCATGCAGAAGATCGGCTTCGTCATGAAGGCCGGCCAGGTCTACAGGCAGGACGGCCGCGCGGTCGCGCCATGAACGTGGAATGGCTCGGCGCGATCGCCGCCACGTTGACCACGGCGTCCTTCGTGCCGCAGGCCATGAAAACGCTGCGCACCCGCGACACCCGCGGCATTTCGCTGGGCATGTATGCGATCTTCACCATCGGCGTCGCGTTCTGGTTCTGCTACGGGCTCGCGCTGCACTCGTGGCCGATGATCGTCTCGAATGCGATCACCTTCGTGCTGGCCGGCTTGATCCTGGTCCTCAAATTGCGTCACGGCTAGCCGGACGCAGCGCGTCGACCGTCGCGCCGCACGCGATCAGCCAGCCGAACCAGGCCGCATAAGCCATGCGCTGCGTGGCGCCCGACGGCAGCCATTGCCAGGGAGACGCGGCGAACAGCAGCACCATCAGCGACGCGATCATGCTGACGGACGCCAGTCGCCGCGAACCGGCGCGGCCGCGCAATCCGACGGCAAGCAAAGCCGCGCCCGGCATGAAGGCGATCCACCACAGCGTCCACGCGGTCGCATGCAGGCGCGTCGAAGGCGCTTCGAGATCAGCTGGATCGAGCGGCAGCAATCCTTGCGCGGCGAACGCCATCGCCGCAAACATGACCAGCCGCGCGCCGATCCGGGCGGACCAGCGCGTATCGCCAGGCAATACGCCGCGCAATGTCGTGGCGATCCAGATTGCAATCGCGCCGGGCACGACGAAGGCCGTCAAATTGAAGTAGAGCGCGCGCGGGACGGCATCGCCGCCCAGCAAGGCGACCGGAAGCAGTGCTTGCCGATATCCTTCCAGTGCGGCACCGAACGCATACACCGCAATCGCAAACGACAACCCCGCGACCAGGCCGGCCGCGCGCAACCCATGTTTCATGGCTGCTCCCAACGAAAGACCTGCTCCACGCCGACGCCGAACGCACGCGCGATGCGAAAGGCCAAAGCCAGAGAGGGCGCGTATTTGCCTGCTTCCAGCGCGATGATCGTCTGCCGCGTCACGCCGCTGGCCCGGGCCAGCGTTTCCTGCGTCATCTCGCCATGCTCGAAGCGCAGGCGGCGAATGTCGTTGCCGATCGGAGTTCCGGTCATAGGCTTGTTCGATGCCGTTGGTGGCGGTGGTCCGCGGCGGCGGCATCGCATAGTTGCATGATGTAAATAATATAGAACATTATGTAATCTAAATAGTACATCGAGATCCACGGATGTCCAATATCGTTTACATCGTCTTGGATTCCGTTGCGGCTGGCACAATCTCCGGCTGAACGCATTCCGGAACCTGCCATGCCTGCCGACGCCACCAGCAAACCCAACGTCTTCGACGCCACGACCGATGGCTTCGAAGCCGACGTCCTGCAGAAATCGCTGCAGGTCCCCGTCCTGGTCGACTTCTGGGCGGAATGGTGCGGACCGTGCAAGACGCTGGGGCCGATCCTTGAGAAGCTCGCGGGCGACTACAACGGGGCCTTCCTGCTGGCCAAGGTCGATGTCGACAAAGAGCAGCAACTCGGCGCGGCTTTCCAGGTGCGCTCGATCCCCACGGTGTTCCTGGTCAAGGACGGGCAACTCGTGGACGGCTTCCCCGGCGCGCTGCCGGAAGGCCAGGTGCGTGAATTCCTGAAGCATCACGGCATCGAACCCGCCGAGGCGCCCGCCAACGACGAACCGGACGCTGCGACTGCGACGGTCGCCCCGCCCGACCCGCACGCCGAAGTCATGCGCTTGCGCAAGGCGGTCGAGGCTGAGCCCGACAAGGCGGAATTGAAGCTCGATCTCGCGCTCGCGCTGTTGCAGACCGGCGGGGCGCGCGAGTCCGAGCAATTGCTCGATGCCCTGCCCGCCAATCTGTCGACCGACGATCGCGCGGTCAAGGCGCGCACGCGCCTGGGATTCTCCAGCCTGCTCACCGATGCGCCGCCAACGGAAGTGCTGGAAGCGGCGATCGCCGCGGATCCCGACGACCTGCACGCACGCCACCTGCTGGGGGCGCATCGCATCGTCGCCGGCCAGGCCGAGGCGGGCCTCGAACAATTCCTGGACATGCTGCGCCGCAACCGCAACTTCGAAGACGGACTGCCGAAGAAGGCCCTGATCGACGCGTTCAGGATCATCGAGGACGACGACCTGGTCGGTCGTTACCGCCGCAAGATGTCGTCGCTACTGCTGGTCTAGGCGATGGCCCGGCAAGTGCGCGCGCGCACGCTGCGGCGCGTCCTCAACCTCTGGCCGCCGTTCCTGTTCAGCGGCATCCGCGTGCGCGCGGTCGCCGACGACTGGCGCCATGCGCGCGTCGAGCTGCGCCAGCGCTGGTACAACCGCAACTTCGTCGGCACGCATTTCGGCGGCAGCCTGTTCGCGATGACCGATCCGTTCTGGATGATCATGGTGATGCAGGTCCTGGGCCCCGACTACATCGTCTGGGACAAGGCGGCGGAGATCGAGTTCGTGAAGCCTGGCCGGGGTCTGGTGCACGCGGATTTCCGGCTCGAAGACGGCATGCTCGATACGATCCGCGCGGCGACCGCGAGCGGCGACAAGTACCTGCACTGGTTCGAGACCGAAGTGGTCGATGCAGCGGGCGAGGTCATCGCGCGGGTGCGCAAGCAGGTCTACGTGCGCCGCAAGCAGGCGCGCTGAGCCCGACGACGAGTGGGTCGCGGTGACCAGGTCGTTCATCCGGCTCCGACGCCCGACGCGTATCCTCTGCGCCAGCCACAGGGGGCTTGCATGACCAGGGAACCTACCGCCCGCGATGCCGCGGCGCCGTTGCCGGAGATTTCCGGCTATCGGCTGTCACGCGTGCTCGGCGAAGGCGGCATGTCGACGATCTATCTCGGAGAGCAGGAATCGCTGGGCCGCGAAGTGGCGATCAAGGTCATGCTGCCGGCCGCGCTTGCCGACGAAGTCAGCCGGCGGCGCTTCGAGAACGAAGCGCGCACGATCGCAAGACTGGAACACCCGAACATCGTCAGCATCTTCGAAGTCGGCCGCACCCGCGACGGGCTGCCCTACTACGCCATGCCGCACCTGGCGCGCGGCCATCTCGGCCAGCGCGACATGACGCAGGATCCCGCCCGCGTGCGCTCGATCCTGCGCGCGTTGCTGTCGGCGCTGGACTACGCCCATGCGCGCGGCGTGATTCATCGCGACGTCAAGGCTGAGAACGTCCTCTTCGACGATGCCGAACGTCCGCTGCTCGCCGATTTCGGCATCGCCCTGCGCCGCGGCTTCGGCCCGCGCGTGACCACCGCCGGCCTCGCCGTCGGCAGCACAGCGTACATGGCGCCCGAGCAGGCGCGCGGCGAAGAAGTCGACCATCGCGCCGACCTCTACAGCGTCGGCGTGCTTGCGTGGGAAATGCTCAACGGCAAGTTGCCGTTCAACGCCGGCGATGCCCTGTCGATGGCGGTGATGCATGCGCAGGATCCGGTTCCGCGCTTGCCGCCGGCGCTGCGGCACTGGCAACGCTTCCTCGACAAGGCGCTGACCAAATCCCCGGCGCAGCGCTATCGCAGCGCGCAGCACATGCTCGAAATGCTCGACCGCGTGCCGCAGCGCGCGGCGCCTTCGGGAAAGATCCCGCTCATGCAGCGCGGACTGTCCAGCGTGGGTCGTTGGCCATGGACGGTCTGGATCGGCATCGGCCTGGTCGGCGCCGCGCTGGCGGGCACGGCATTGCGCAACAGCGCGCCGGATTCGCCCGATCGCTTCTTCCGCGCTGCGCAAAGCAACGACGTCCCCATGCTTCCCGCACCGGCGTCACCGAACGCGGCAGGGGTGCTCGCCGATCCCACCGACGCGATGCTGCGCGCGGCGCCCGAGTCCGCTGCGGATCGATGGGTCGTCGCGGCCGAACGCCAGTTGCGGCAGCACAAGCTGTCGGCACCGAAGGGCGACAACGCCTTCGACAGCCTGGTGACGGCATGGAAAACAGACCCGACGCACGTGCGCCTTCCCGAAACGATCGGCGCCGCCATCGCCGCCTTTGGTGCCGACGCCGAAAAGCGATTGAAGGAGGGCAACGACGCGCGCGCCAGCGACTACGTCAGGCGCGCGCTCGATCTCGCCGCTCAGACCCGGCAGCAGGCCAACCCCGCGGTCGCCACCCTGCGCCAGCGGACCAGCGCCGCCCTGGCCGCGCGCGTCGATCGGGCCGTGGCGAAACTCGACCGCGACGGCGCGATCGCCGCAGCCAGGCTCTATCAATCCCTGCGACCCGACACGGCTGCGGGCGACGCGTTGCTTGCGCGTGCACAGGGTGTGCCGCAAGCCGGCGACCGCGTTCCCGGCGACCTCGCGGGCGTCGTGCTGACGCGCGTCGGCGACACCATGCTGGCGGCCGCGCCGGGCAAGGTCACGCGCGACGACTACGCGCGCTTCGCCAGCGCAACCGGGCGTGCACCCGCGCTATGCCGCGAGCGCGCCTCGTTGCTGCGCATCGTCAAGCCGCGCGACTGGAAGTCGCCGGGCTTCGTGCAACCCGGTAATCAACCCGTCGTCTGCGTGTCCTGGTCGGACATCGAAGCCTACGCGCGCTGGATGAGCCAGCGCGGTGGCGCGCATTACCGGCTTCCCACCGCCAGCGAGGCGCGCGCGCTGCCGCAGGGAGGAAGCGTGCGCGCGGTGTCCGAGTGGTCGAGCGACTGCAACAGCGCGTGCAGCGAACGCATCGTCACCGGCCATGGCTGGCGTGGCGTCGGGGGCACGCGATCGCTCGACGCCAGCCGCGGCTATGACGATGTCGGCTTTCGACTGGTGAGGGATTTGTAGGGCGGGTCTCGACCCGCGGCTCTGAGCATCGCCAACATCGGCAGGCCAATTCCCGATCCGCCTTCCCAACCCCCATGCTCACGGCCGGCGAATTCACACGTCCGGAAAGCCGCGGGTCGAGACCCGCCCTACAATCCCCCCATGACCACGCCCCCAGCCTCTTCCCCGCGCCGACTGCAGCGCCTGTTCCTCACCGGATTGTTGACGCTGCTGCCCATCTGGCTGACGTGGGTGGTGGTCAAGTTCGTGTTCGTCCTGCTCAGCGACCTCAGCAAGCCTTGGGTGCAACCGCTGTCGCGCCGGATATCAGCGTCGAATCCGGCGATGCTGGGCTGGTTCGACGATCCCTGGGTGCAGACGGCGATCGCGCTGCTGGCAACGCTGCTCGTGATTCTAGTCGTCGGCTGGTCCGCGCGGCGCGTCGTCGGCCAGCGCCTGCTGGCCTGGTTCGAGAAGCTGGTCGCGCGCGTGCCGCTGGCCAGCATCATCTATTCGAGCGCGCGGCAGTTGCTCGACATCCTGCAGACGAAGCCCGACGGCACGCAGCGCGTGGTGCTGATCGACTTTCCGCATACCGAAATGAAATCGATCGGTTTCGTCACCCGCGTGCTGAAGGAACACGGCACCGGGCGAGAACTCGCCGCGGTCTACGTTCCGACCACGCCGAACCCGACGTCGGGCTATCTCGAAATCGTCCCGGTCGAAAAGATGACCCCGACCGACTGGACCGTGGATCAGGCGATGAGCTTCATCATTTCCGGCGGCGCGGTCGCGCCGGACACGATCCCGTTCGCGCCGCCAGCGGCGCGGGTGCCTTGAGCATGCATCCGTGAGCGCGCGCCTGCTCGACGACCGCGCCACGCGATTGTTCATCGCGCTGGCCGCGTTCTTCTGCGTCAACGCGGTGTTGGCCGAATTCATCGGCGTCAAGATCTTCGCGCTCGAAGACACGCTGGGCCTGAAACCGCTCGAGTGGAATCTGTTCGGACAGAAAGGTTCGTTGAGCTTCACCGCCGGCACGCTGCTGTGGCCGATCATCTTCATCTTCACCGACGTCATCAACGAGTTTTTCGGGCGTCGCGGCGTGCGCATGATCTCGTGGATCGCGGTGGGGCTGATCGTCTATGGCTTTCTGTTCGCATTCGCGGCCATCTCGCTGGCGCCGGCCGACTGGTGGGTGAAGGCGGCGCAGTCGCAGGGCGTGCCCGACTACCAGGCGGCGTTCGCCGCGATCTTCGGGCAAGGCATGTGGACGATCGCAGGATCGGTGGTCGCGTTCCTGCTCGGGCAGTTGATCGACGTGTCGGTGTTCCATCGCATTCGCCGCGCCACCGGCGAGCGGCACATCTGGCTGCGCTCGACAGGCTCGACGGCGGTGTCGCAGCTGGTCGACAGCTTCGTCGTGCTGTACATCGCCTTCGTGCTCGGCCCGCAGCATTGGCCGACGTCGTTGTTCCTGGCCGTCAGCAGCGTCAACTATGCCTACAAGATGCTGGCGGCGATCGCGTTGATCCCGCTGATCTACCTCATGCGCCGCGCGATCAACCGCTACCTCGGCATCGAGCGCGCCGAGCAGCTGCGGGACGAAGCGGCCGCGGACTAGCCGGCGCCC
>Ga0070668_100002993_pt1 | contig 12486 bp, 9 predicted proteins | sample KBSS43metaG_FD_64661 | JGI IMG/M metagenome (GOLD analysis project Ga0070668, IMG submission 64661) | Switchgrass rhizosphere microbial communities from Kellogg Biological Station, Michigan, USA - KBS S4-3 metaG | ecosystem: Host-associated > Plants > Roots > Rhizosphere > Soil ... | reverse complement strand
TCGGCGATTTGCAGAAGCTCGCCGACATCGCTGCCCGCCGCGATGTATTCGTTCTGGGTCATGGCGCTTCTCCCGGGCCGGTGCCGTAGTGCCGGAAATCAGCCGGCACTACGCCACCCTATCGGCTCGGCCGCGCCATTGCGGTTATCCGGGCCGTCAGTTGCGGCCGCCGGATCCCACCGGCTGCGGCTGGATCACCGGGGATTGGGCCGTCTGCTGCTGCGCCTGGAAGGGCAGCATCGCCCAGAACGTGTTGCCGATCTGCTGACCCAGGCCGCCGTGTCCGATCTGGCTGCCGCACCAGCCGCCGAGCGCGCCACGGAGCGCCCGCCCGAACGCGCCCGGCGGCACGAACTGCTGCGCGTACTTCTGCATCCCGCCTGCAGAGGTCCCTACGTCCATTCATTACCCGGGGTGATTGAACGCGGCCCTCACTCTTCACCGACGAATAGCATGGCCCAATCGGCTCGTACGAATGAACGGTTTCCACCTTGCCACGACCACAATGCCGGTTACAAAGATTGTCGATCTCGCCGGCGAACTGGTCATTTGCAGTCAAGCAAGGATCACGGACCGCCGCGTTGCGCCACCCACGCCGCGATCAGCGAGCGATTGGCGAAGCCCAACTTGTTCAGGACGTTCTGTACGTGCGACTCGGCCGTCCGCTGCGAGATCACCAGCCGGGCCGCGATCTCCTTGTTGCTCAGGCCCTCGGCGACCAGCTCACAGATCTGCCACTCGCGCCGGGTGACCTCGGGCGTGGCGGCCGCCGCGCGGCGGGGCCGGGCGGCGTCCTCGCTCAGCGCGTAGCCGACCGCCTTCTGCAGGTCCATGCCCGCCGCCCGTACGAAGGCCTGGTGAAAGGCCTGCTCGCCGAGCGCGGCCCGGCACCGCTGGACGCAGTCGTCGTGGTAGGCGCGCAGGTCCGGGTAGCTGCCGGCGGGGGCGCCCATGGTGCGGGAGAGCCCGTCGACCACGCCGAGCAGGGTCGCGGCGCGGTGCGCCTGGCCGCGGTGCCCGGCGATCCAGGCCAGCGCGTCCAGGCACAGCGCCGCGCCGAAGGTGTCCCGCATCCGGCTGCGCAGCCGCAGGCTCCCGGTCAGCCGGCGGGCCGCCTCGTCGGGCTCGCCACGCGCCCACAGGCCCACCCCGAGTCCCCACAGGGCCAGGCTCTGCAGCCGGATCTCGCCGCGTTCCCGGGTGATCGACAGCAGGTCCTCGTACGCCTCGGCGGCACCGGCCGGATCGCCCCGGAACCCCTTCGTCATCGCCAGCCCGGCCAACGTCATGACCGTCCAGTACACGTCGTTGTGGGCCCGGAACACGTCGAGCGCGGCCCGGTCGAGCACCTCGGCCTCGACCGGGTCGCCGCTGTGCACGGCCACCGCACCGGCGGCCAGGGCGGCGATCGCCGCGCTGCGCGGGTCGCCGAGTTCCCCGGCGAGCCGGCGTGCCTGCCGGGCCATCGTGCCCGCCGCCGGGAGGTCGCCCTGTACCCCGGCCAGGATGGTGGCGGTGTAGGTGGCCTTGAGCCGGTCCACCGTGGGCGGGCCCGGGGTGGCCAGGGCCTGGCCGAGCCACCGCCGGCCCTCGCTGGCCAGGCCGGCGATCAGCCAGTACGCGTGCAGGGCCGCGCCGATCCGGAAGGCCGGCTCGATCTCGTCCGGGGTGCCGAGGCTGAATCCGAGCGCGGCGCGGATCTCGGGGTAGGCGCGGTCCAGCCGGTCCAGCCATTCCACCTGGCGGGGGCCGATCCAGTCCGCCTCGGCGGCGAGGGCGAGCCGCTCGTACCAGTCGCGGTGCCGGCGGCGTACCCGCGGTTCCTCGCCGGCCTCGCGCAACCGCTCCAGCCCGTACGTCCGCACGCTGTCCAACAGCCGGTAGCGGACCACCGCGCCGTGCTCCTCGGCGATCACGACGGACTTGGTGACCAGCGCGGCGATCAGGTCGGGCAGGCCGTCCTCGACCTCGTCCGGTCCGTCGCAGACCGCCTCGACGGCGTCCATCTCGAACCCACCGGCGAACACCGACACCCGCGCCCACAGCCGCTGCTCGGACCGCGTGCCCAGGTCGAAGCTCCACCCGATGCAGTCGCGCAGTGTCTGGTGGCGCGCCGCGGCGGCCCGGTTTCCCCTGGTCAGCAACGCGAACCGGTCGCGGAGACGGTCATTGATCTGGTCCGGGGACAGGACCCGCAGCCGGGCCGCCACCAGTTCGATGGCCAGCGGCACCCCGTCCAGCCGCCGGCAGATCTGCCCGACCGCCGCCGCGTTGTCGCCGGTCAGCGAGAACCCCGGCAGCACCGACCGGGCGCGGTCGACGAACAGGGCGACGGACTCGGACAGGGCCAGCTCGCCGGGCGATGCCTGCTCCGGGTCGGGCGTGGCCAGCGGCGGCACCGCCTGCAGCCGCTCGCCGCCGATCTCCAGCGCCTCCCGGCTGGTGGCCAGGATGCGCAGGCCCGGGCCGGCCCGCAGCAGCAGCTCGGCCAGCTTCGCCACCGCGGCGACGACGTGTTCGCAGTTGTCCAGGACGAGCAGCGCCTGCCGCGCGGCCAGGTGGTCGGCGAGCAGCGCGGCCGGCGGCCGTCCGTGTCGTTCGTGCAGCCCGAAGACCGCGGCGACGGTCTGCGGCACCAGCGTCTCGTCCCGGATCTGGTCGAGTCCGACCAGCCACACCCCGTCCGGGAAGGCCCGCCGCAGGGCCGAGGCGACCCGCACGGCCAGCCGGGTCTTGCCCACCCCGCCGGTACCGGTCAGCGTCAGCAACCGGGCCCGGCCCAGCTCGCGCTTGGCGGCCTGCACCTCGGCGCGCCGGCCGACGAAGCTCGTCAGCTCGTGCGGGAGATTCCCCTGCCCCGCCCTCGACGGCATACGTCTTTCTACCGGATCACCCGGCGCGGCGTCAGCGGCGCCGGGCGCGCGTCACCGGTTCGGGGGGTGCGGGCCGCCGAAGTCGGGAATCGTCACCGTCCCGTCCTCGGCGAGCGGAAACCCGGGGTTGTGCGCGACCTCCCAGGCGTGGCCGTCCGGGTCGGTGAAGGCGCTGGAATAGAAGCCGATGGCGTTGTGGGCGGCCGGCTTGGTGATCGTCGCTCCATGCGATCACCGTACGGTCCCGTCACCGTCTCGGCACGCCGGTCGTTAGACGTTACGGTGCACTGGTGGGTGCGCCCGTCCTACCCCCGCCCGACTTACCCCTCGCGACAGTGGATGACAACTGATGGCACGCGGATCCCCCCTCCGTCCGATCGTTGTGGCCGGGCTCCTGCTCGTGGCCGTGCTGGCCCATGTGTTCGTGCTGGTCCCGGCGGCGGCCGGGGCCGGCCTGCTGGCGGCGTGCTCGGCGGGGATCGCGGCCGTGATGATCCGGGCCGCGGCCACCGGCCGGACGGCCGGGCCTCGCCTGCGGTCGCTGGCGCTGGCCGGCGGCGCGCTGCTCACCGCCCTGGCCGCCGCGGCCGGCGGCATCGCGGCCCTGGCGGCACCCGGGGTGCTGGTCGCCGAGGTGCCGCTGCCCGCGGAGATCCCGCTGGTCAGCCTGTTCTTGGTGGCGGCGCTGTACCTGCCCGCGATCCTGCGCCCGCAGCAGCGCCGCGACCCGCTGGGCCGGCTGCGGGTAGGGCTCGACGTCCTGGGGCTGACCGCCTGCCTGATCTTTCCGCCGTGGCTGCTGCTGTTGAGCACGGAGCGCCGCGGCGCGTCGATCACCGCGCTGGTCTTCGGCGGGGGCGCGGCCGCGGTCGCCGCCGTGGCCGGTGTGCACGCCGTCCGGCACCGGGCCGCGCTGCAATGGTGCGGGCCCGGCGCGGCGCTGTCCCTGATCGGGCTGACCGCCCTGGTCATCGCCATGGACTTCCCGTTCCAGCCGAACGCGGTGATCGCCGCGGTGGCGGCGGCCGTCGCGATCAACGTGGCCGCCGGTCTGCTGTGGTACGGATCGGTGCGGATCGCCCCCGACGACCGTCCGATCCCGCCGGTGGGCACCGACCCGACGGCGGGCCTTCCGCTGTTCGCGCTGCCCGTGCTCGGCTCGGCGCTGATCACCGTGTTCCATCTGATCAACGGCGGCACCCTGGACGCGGTGTCGATCGCCCTCGGCACCACCGCGATCCTGGCCGTGGCGGCCCGGGAGTGGACGTCGGCGATCGCCCTGCGGCGGCATGCCCACCACCTCAGCGACCAGGGCAACCGGCTGCGCGACCTGGTCTTCGGCGCCGCCGAGGTGGCCCTCGTCCTGGACGGCGACCTGGCCGTGCGGTGGCAGTCGCCGGCGGCCGCCCGCCAGTTCGGCCTGTCCGATCAGGAGGTTCTGGGCCGGGCGGTCACCGCGCTGGTCCACCCGGCACAGGCCGACGCGGTGCACACCTGCCTGACCGACCGCCTGGTCGCGGGCGGTACGGCCACCGGCGACAGCCTCCCGGTGCGGCTGCGCGACGGCTTCGGCCAGTGGCGGGAGACCGAGTGGACGACCAGCGGCGGCGACCCGGCCGACCCCGGCCGCACGCTGGTGGTGCACGTCCGCGACGTCAGCAACCTGCGCAACCTGGAACAGGCGCTGCGCGAGGCGACCCACCTCGACCGGCAGACCAGCCTGGCCAACCGGCAGGGCCTGCGCCGGGCGGCCGAGCTGATCCCGGACGCCGGCGCGATGATCGTCATCGAGCTGGGCGGGTTCACCGCGATCGGTGACGTGCACGGGCCGGATCTCGCCGACGTGGTCGTGGTCGAGGCCGCCCGCCGGCTGCGGATCCGGGTGGACGGCACGGACGTGCCGGCCCGGCTCAGCGAGACCCGGCTCGCGGTGCTCACCCGCCGCGGCGCGGTCCGGGCCCACCTGCTCGCCAGCGAGCTGCTCAACGCGCTGACCGCGCCGTACTCGGTGGCCGGCACCGCCTCGCACCTGTCGGCGTGGGCCGGCCTCGCGGACGTCACCGCGGACGTCACCCTCGACGAGGTCATCCGCCGCGCGTCGCTCGCCCTGCGGTCGGTCCGGTCCGGGCCACCCGGCGCCGCCGAATGGTATGACGAGGAGATGGAGACCCGGCTGCTGCGCCGGTCCACCCTGGAACAGGACCTGCCCGGCGCCGTCTCCCGCGGCGAGCTGCAACTGAGCTATCAGCCGATCGTCGAGTTGCCGAGCGGGCGCCCGGTGGGGGTGGAGGCCCTGCCGGTGTGGCGGCACCCGACCCTCGGCCCGGTGCCGGCCGGCGAGTTGCTGCCGCTGGCCGAGGATCTGGGCCTGCTCAACGAGATCCGGCACTGGGCGCTGCACCTGTCCTGCCGGCTGCTGGCCGGTTGGCGCCGGCCGCACGGTTCGCTCTGGCTGGCCGTCAACGTCCGCCCCCGCGAGCTCGGCAGCCCGGCCTTCCAGGCGGCCCTGCACACCGCCCTGGAGACCTGCGAGATCCCGCCGTCCGCGCTGGTCGTCGAGATCACCGAACAGGACCTGATCCAGGCCGGCACCCAGCAACCGCCCGTGGAGGACCTGGCGGCTCAGCTCGGCCGGCTGCGCGCGCAGGGCGTCCGCACCGCGATCGACGACTTCGGCGCCGGCCCCACCTCGCTGAGCCGGCTGCGGACCCTGCCGCTCGACCTGCTGAAGATCGACCGGGAGGTGTTCGGGCAACCGGGCGACCCGTCCCGGCACGTCGGCGCGGCCATCGACCTGACCGTGAGCTTCGGCCGGCGGCTCGGCCTCGAGATGATCGCGAACGGGCTCGGGTCGCCGGCCGACCTCGACGCCGTGCAGGCGGCCGGTTGCCGGCTCGGCCAGGGCGACCTGCTGGGCCGGCCGATGCCCGCCGAGCACCTCGAGGCGCTGCTCGACCAGCACCGGGACGCGCCGCACCGCTGAGCACTTGCGGGTGGTTGGCACACTCTCGCGGGTGGGAGAAAACGGGGCAATGAACTATCAGGAGGCACTGGCGTCGCTGTTCCTGCCGGAGGGGCGCCTCGATCCGTACCCGGCCTATGACGCGCTCCGCGAGCACGCGCCGATGTTCCAGGCGCTCGACGGGCGCTGGTTCGTCACCACCCACGCGCTGATCAACCGCCTGCTCCGCAGCCCAGACCTGCGGGTCGCCGACCCGGCCGACTACGACGGCTTCTGGCCGGACTGGCGGGACAATCGCGGTGTCGCCCCGATCGTGCTGTCCATGTTGAAGAACAACGCGCCGGATCACACCCGGGTACGCCGGGCGGCCGCGGCCACCTTCACCGCCCGCCGGGTGGCCGAGATGCGCGACCTCATCGCCCGCCAGGCCGAGGACCTGATCAAGGCGATGCCCGGCCGTACCGACTTCATGACCGCCTTCGCCTATCCCCTGCCGATCGCCGTGATCTGTGCCCTGCTCGGCGTCCCCGAGACCGACCGGCCGTGGTTCCGGCAACGGGCCGCCGACCTGACCGTGGTGCTCGAACCGGTCAGCACCGAGGCCGAGATGCGGCTCGCCGACGAGGCCGGCCGCGAGCTGGAGGCGTACTTCGCCGGCCTGATCGTGCAGCGCCGGCGGCACCCGCAGGACGACCTGACCAGCGCGCTGGTCGCCGTGCACGACGACACCGGCGGCGCCGGGTTGACCGGCGAGGAGTTGCTCGCCAACCTGGTACTGCTGCTGATCGCCGGTTTCGAGACCACCACCAACCTGCTCGGCACCGGCCTGCGGATCCTGCTCACCCATCCCGAGCAGGCCGACCGGTTGCGCGCCGACCCGGAACTCGCGCCGGCGTTCGTCGAGGAGATCCTCCGGTACGACTCGCCGGTGCAGCTCACCTCGCGGTTCACCGCACGCCCGATGGACCTCGGCGACGGCATCCGGCTCGGCGGCGGCGTGGAGGTGACCATGCTGCTCGGTGCCGCCAACCGCGATCCGGCCCGCTACCGCGACCCGCACACTTTCGACCCCGACCGGGGCAACGTGCAGGCGGTCTCGTTCGGCGGTGGCGCCCACTACTGCCTCGGCGCGCCGCTGGCCCGGCTGGAGGCGCAGGTCGCGTTCCCGCTGCTGCTGACCATGCTGCCGCGGTTGGCCCTGGCCGGCCCGGCCGAGCGCCGTGACCGGCTGGTCCTGCGCGGCTACGCCACGCTGCCGGTGACCACCGGCTGACCCGAGATCCGGGCATGCAGATGCATGTCGTGCCGGCCGTCGGCGTGCACGGCGGCGCTGCGCTTGGTGCCTTCCAGGAGGAAGCCGGCCTTGGTGGCGACCCGGCAGGACGCGAGGTTGCCGGTCGAGTGGTCGAGTTCCAGCCGGTGAAATCCGGTCTCGTCCAGCGCCCACCGGCTCACCGCCGTGAGCGCGCGGGACGCCACGCCCACGCCGCGGGCGGCGGGCACCACCCAGTACGCGCAATCGGCGACCCCGTCGTCGAAATTCATTCCGCGTACGGCGATGCGCCCCACCACCTCGCCGCCGCGGGTCACCGCCCAATGCCCGCCCCACTCGGCGGCCCAGTCCCGGCGATACTGCTCGAACCACTCGTGCACGTGCTGTTCGGAGTCGGGTTGCCGGGTGTGCCAGCGCCGGATCTCGGGATCCCGGTAGGCGGCGAGGAAAGCCTGGACGTCGCCGGCCTGCCAGGGGCGCAACCGCAGGCCGCCGCCGGCCGCGATGGTCGGCTGCGGGTGCTCGGCCAGCGTGCCGGCGCGGAGGGCGGGCGACGGCATCAGGCGCCCGCCGGGGTGATGCGGTAGACGGCGCCGGCGAGGTCGTCGCTGACGTACACGGCACGGTCGGGGCCCAGCACGGCCATGACCGGCCGGCCCCAGCGTTTGCCGTCCTCGTTCTGGAAGCCGGTCAGCAGCGTCTGCTGCGGGCCGAGGGTGCCGTCGCGCCAGGCGAAGAACGACACCTCCGGCGGCCGGGGCGGGTTGCGGTTCCACGAGCCGTGGATGCCGACCAGCGCGCCGGCCCCGTACCCGCCGGGCAGCCCGGCACCGGTGACGAAGCTCAGCCCCAGCGGCGCCGAGTGCGCGCCCATGCCCTGCTCGGTCGGGGCCAGGGCGGCGCAGTCGAGCTTCGCGCCGTCGGGGTTGGTCTGGACGTCGCGCACGAACGGGCGCCGGGTGTAGCTCAGCGGCGAGTCCTTCTCCCCCGGCTTCAGGTCGGGGTCCGGATTGCAGTACGGCCAGCCGAGGTCGCGGCCCTGCCGCAGGCGGGCCAGCTGCTCGAGGGGATGGTCATTGACGTACGCCTCGGCGACCTCACCCTTGTCGTAGGCGCCGTCGCCGTACGGGAATCCGATGTTGTCCCGATGGTTGACCGCGGTCCACACCGCGCCGTCGGGGGCGACCGCCAGCCCCGTGCCGTTGCGCACGCCGCGCGCGAAGGTGGCCGGCTCCCCACCGCCGGGCGGCACCCGCAGGATGGACGCCCGCTCCGGTTTCGCGTCCCGGTCCTCGGCCGAGATGTTGCCGGTCGAGCCGACCGACACGTACAGCGAGCCGTCCTTGCCGATCGCCACGCTCTTGAGCGCATGCGCGTAGGCGCCGCGCAGCTCCGGGCTCTTCGCGTCGGGCAGCCCGTCGACCACGACCCGCCGGCCCGACAGCGCCCCCGCCCGGTAGGTGAACGCGTCCACCTGGTCGCTCTCGGCCAGATAGAGCGTGTTGCCGGTGAACGCCAGCCCGTGCGGCTGGTTCAGCCCGCTGACCAGGGTGCGCTGGGCAGGCGCGGCGTCACCCTGGCCGGGGGCCAGCTCGACGACGTCGCCGGACTTGGGCCGCGACACCAGCAGCCGCCGGTCCGGCGTCCAGGCCAGCAGCCGGGCGCCGGGCACCCGGGCCCAGACGGTGACCGTCCAGCCCGGCGGGGCCGACAGCCGCCGGGCCTGGTCGAACGGGGCGCCGTCGGTGCCGGCCAGCGGGCGTACGGCCGTCGCGGCCAGGGCGGGCACCGTGACCGCAGACGAGGGCGCCACGGTCTGCCGCGGCGGCTCGCCGCCGCCGGGCTCGTCGAAGGAGCACGCGGCAAGCACGAATGCCAGGCCGCCGGCCACCACCCCACGCACGATCGTTTTCATCGGTGCATCTGTACCCACTCAGACCGGCGATCCGCAACTCGTCACCCCTGGAGCACCCGTACGGTCGCCGCGGCACCCGCCGGCTTGCGGTCCGGGTAGCGGTGGCCCTCGGCGTTCTGCGCGCCGGCGCGCAGCTCGCACCGGGTGTCGAGCGGGCCGGCCGGCGCGGTGAGCCGGAGGGTGAGCACCCGGTCGGCGCCGTCGCCGAGCCGCGGCATCGTGCAGGTCAGCGGGCTCTCGCCGGGCGCGAAACGGCATCCGTCGTCCGGCGCGGCGGACCAGCCGGCGCCGACCCGCAGCGAGAACCACAGGTCGCCGGCCGTGTAGTAGGCGGAGGAATTGTGGATGGTCACCCGCAGGGTGCCGGCCCACGAGCCGTCGCCCTGCTTGGTCATGGTCAGCGGGTCGGCGGCGATGTTCAGGTCGGTGACTTTCGTGTTGAGCCCGAACGCCGCCGGCCCGGTGGTCTGGGTGAATCGCTTGCCGTCCCAGCCGTACGTGCGCCACTGGTGCTGAGACGCCGGCGACTGCCGGTAGTCGCCCACGTCGACCCGCACCTGACCGTCGTCGGCGGCCGCGATGTCCCAGATCCGCATGACGTCCGACTCGTCCCGGCCGGCGGTGCCGACCACCCGGCCCAGGGTGACGATCTTGCCGGCCCCGCTCCGGTCCAGGGCGAGGACCTGGTAGTCGGCGCGCTGCACAGTGCACAGCACGACGACGACGGTCTCCTGCGCCCCGTCGTGGTCGACGTCCGCGTAGATCGGCTCGCCCTGCAGGTTGATCATCCCCTTCGTCCCGTCGGTGAACCTCACCGCGCCGGCCGGGCAGTTCGGGGAGACGCCCGCGGGCCAGGCCGGGATGCGCAGCGTCGCGTTGCGCAGGCGGTCGACGGGGATGCGCCCGTCCGGCGCCGCGGGCCGGCTCGGCGAGGCGGACGGATGGTTGCCGGCCGGCGGGCCGGGGTTCGGACGGCCGGGCAGGCCGAAGACCGCGAGCGGCGTGAGGATGGCGACCAGCACCAGGACGGCCGCCGCACCCACCGTCCGGTTGCGGCGCGCGCGGACCGTCCGCACCACGTCGTCCGCGCCGCGGGGCCGGATGTGGCGGGCCGCCTCGTCGGCCGCCGCGACCAGCAGGCCGGCGACCCGTGGGTCCGGTTCGAACTCAGACATCGCGCTCCTCCTCCCCGAGCAGCCCGGCCAGCGCCAGCCGGCCGCGGTGCAGCCACGTCTTGACCGTGCCGACCGGCACGCCCTCCTCGGCGGCGATCTCCGCCACCGGCTTGTCCGCGAGGTAGTGCAGGACCACCGCCCGGCGCTGCCGCGGCGGGAGCTTGCCCAGCGCGGCCACGGCCGCGACCCGGTCCGGGTTGGGCCCCTCGGTGTGCTGCTCGCGTTGGCCGCGCAGATACCGCGCGGCCACCTTGGCCCGCTGCCACCGGCTGTTGGCCAGGTTGAACGCCACCCGGCGGATCCACGCGACCGGATCGTCGTAGGTGGACACCTTCGACCATCGGGGCAGCGCCCGGCAGAACGCCTCCTGCACGAGATCCTGCGCCAGGCTCAGGTCCCCGGTGTACACGAAGATCTGCTTGGTCAGCGCCGGGTAGCTCTGCTCGTAGCACTCGGCAAATCCGTCCGGAGCGCGGCGGACGGCCGGGCCGCCGGTGCCCGCCCCCGTGACTGCGACCAACGTTCGTCCTTCCTCCCCGACGAACGGCCGGCTGCCGTCCCCCGAGCACTACACCCGCGACCCGGCGGCGAGGTTTCAAGCCATTCTTCTCGGGACGGGTCTCCGGGTGGGGCGACTCTTCTCAGGACGGGGTGACGGCCGGGAAGCCGTCGGTGAGGGCTTTCATCGCCCGCCGGACCCGGGTGTCTGTGGTCTCGCCGGTCAGCGCCATATGGTGCAGCACCGCGACCACGGTGAGGGCGAGGGCCGGGAGGTCGGCGCCCGCCGGCACGCGGCCGAGTTGCTGCTCGGCGGCCAGGTAGCCGGCGATCGCCCGCTCGACCGCCCGGAGCCCGGCCGTCCGTTCGCCGAGCACCGCTTCCACGCCGGCCGCCAGCTCGGGCCGCAGCACCATGAGCCGGGTCAACGCCAGCAGGGTGCCCGGCGGCGTCGCCAGGACGGCGTCGGCGAGATTTCCGGCGACCGTGCCGGAGCCGGCGCGGCTGGGCAGGCCGGCCACCTCCCCGGAGATCTGGAAGGCCCGGTCGATCGCGTAGCCGGCCAGGAAGTCGTCGAAGGTGGCGAAGTGCGCATAGAGCAGCCCGGTGGCGACGCCGGCCTCGCGAGTCACGGCCCGGCCGGTGAGGCCGCCCGCCCCGGATGTCGCGATCACCCGCTCGACGGCGGCGAAGAGCTGCTGCCTGAGCTCGGGAATGGCTACTCCGCGCGGCATGCACCCGAGTCTAGGCGGTTGCGCCCAGGATGAGCGACTGCTCATACTGGTTTGAGCAAGTGTTCATTCTTGACGGCGGGAGCGTGTGTGATGAAGCGTGCGGTGATCGTGGGCGCCGGCATCGGCGGGCTGGCCACCGCCCTGCGGCTCGGCCGGGACGGGTGGGACACCGTCGTCGTGGAACGCGCCCCGGCCCGGCGCAGCAGCGGCTACCTGGTGAACATCATCGGCCCGGGCTACGACGCCGCCGAGCGCCTCGGCCTGCTGCCCGCGCTGGCCGCGCACGGTCTTGGCGTGTTCACCACCGTGCTCGTGCGGGCCGACGGCCGGCCCAAGTTCACCGTGCCGTCGGCCGTCGCCGACGCCGTGCTGGGCGAGCGGGCGCTGACCGTGTTCCGCGGCGACCTGGAGTCCGCCCTCCACGAGGCGGTGCGGGAGCGCACCGACTTCAGGTTCGGCACCACTGTTACGTCCATCGACGGGGTACGGGTGGAGTTGAGCGACGGCACGACCGAACACGCCGACCTGCTGGTCGGCGCCGACGGGGTGCACTCGGCCACCCGCACGGCGGTGTTCGGCCCGGACTTCCGCGTCGACCTGCCGTACGTCGTCGGCGCCTTTCCCCTGCCGCAACCCGTGCCGGGCGTGCCGGAGTCGTCCGCCACCACCTTCATCGGCAAGGGACGCATGGCGGCGGTCGTGAACCTCGGCCCGCGGCGCTCCGCGGCGTTCTTCACCTACCGGTGCGCGGACCCCGCCGCCGAACTCGCCCGCGGACCGGCCGGCGCGCTCGGCGCGGCGTTCGGCGACCTGGTCGGCGGCGTACCCGAGGCACTCCAGCACCTCGCGACGGATCCGGACGCCGCCTACTTCGACGCTGTCAGCCAGGTCGTCATGCCACGGTGGAGCTCCGGCCGAACCGTACTGCTGGGCGACGCCGCGTGGTGTGTCACACTTTTCGCCGGCCACGGCGCGGCCCTCGCCCTGGCCGGCGCCGACCGCCTCGGCGCCGCCCTGCAAGAGCACGACGACATCCCGGCCGCGCTTTCCGCCTGG
>Ga0070668_100002992_pt1 | contig 12486 bp, 15 predicted proteins | sample KBSS43metaG_FD_64661 | JGI IMG/M metagenome (GOLD analysis project Ga0070668, IMG submission 64661) | Switchgrass rhizosphere microbial communities from Kellogg Biological Station, Michigan, USA - KBS S4-3 metaG | ecosystem: Host-associated > Plants > Roots > Rhizosphere > Soil ... | reverse complement strand
GGGTTGCGTCCGTTCGCGGCGCCGACCGCGCGGGCCGCATCGTTGCCGAGCCCGAGCCGGCGCGCCTGCTCGCCGTAGCTCACCGTCTGTCCGTACGGAATCGACGCGAGCGCGAGCCAGCAGCGCCGGTTGAACTCCGTGCCGTGCACTTCCAGCGGCAGGTCGAATGTCACGAGATCGCCGTTGAAGTAGGCCTCGAACTGGCGAGCCGCCTCATCGAGGACGGGGGAGCTGCCCTCCGACCTGACTCTGCGGCCGTTGAACAGCACCGACTGCAGCTCGGCTTCGGAGGCAATCAGGCCGAGCGGGCCGATGGGACTGTCGACGACCGTACTGGGCATGTCATGAATCTAGAACGCACGCTCGACGTACCGTGTGAGATCAAGGAGGAGACATGACCGATCATCAGGTCGTTAGTCGCGAGGACTGGACCGCAGCCCGTGAGGACCTGCTCGCGCGCGAGAAGGAGCACACCCGGATGGGCGACGAGCTGGCCGCGCAGCGGCGCGAGCTGCCCTGGGTCAGGGTCGAGAAGGAGTACCGCTTCGACGCCGACGACGGCTCGCGCACACTGGCTGACCTCTTCGACGGCCGCGGCCAACTGCTCGTCTACCACTTCATGTTCGGGCCGAGCTACCAGGCCGGCTGCCCGACCTGCTCGTCGATGGCCGACACGATCGACGGAGCTCTCCCCCACTTGCACGCTCGCGACGTGACGATGACGTACGTCTCGCAGGCCCCGCTCGAGAAGCTGCAGGCCTACAAGCGGCGGATGGGCTGGAACATGCCGTGGATCTCTGCGGCCGAGACCGACTTCAACTTCGACCTCGGCTACTCACGCACCGAGGAGCAGACGCGCGAGGCGTTCGCGCCGATGCTCGCGGCGGGAGTGCCGCCGGGCATCGAGCACGGCGCGAGCTCGAGCGGCACCGACGCCACGGGCTACCTCACCCAGGGCCCCGGCTTCAGCGCGTTCGCCCTCGACGACGGCGTCGTGTACCAAACCTACGGGACCACGGCACGCGGCCTCGAGTTCCTGATGGGCTACTACGGGATTCTCGACCGGGCGCCGAAGGGGCGGGAGGAGGGCGACGGCGCCCGCCCCTGGATCCGCCGACACGACGAGTATTGAGCTAACCGCCGGCGACGTCGAACACGACCTTGCCGCGCTTCCCGTGCGCGGCGACCCGCTCGAACGCCTCCGGCGCGTTCTCGAGTGGGAACGTCGAGTCGATCGCCGGCACGAGTTCGCCGGCATCGGCAAGCCGTGCGAGCTCGACCAGCTGCTCTCGGTCGGGCTCCACGGCGTAGTAGGTCGCGCCAGGTGCCTCCGCCCCGATCGTGACGACGCGGTCGCCTTCCGGCAGCTCGCCGCCGACCGTGTCGAACACGAGCTCGGCCGGCCCTTCGTCCACGACCTCAGCGCCGGCCTGCCGCGCCAGCTGAACCGCGAGATGGCCGACTCCGCCGGAAGCGCCTGTGACGAGCACGCGCTCCCCCGCCTGCAGGTGCCCGTGCACGAAGAGTCCCTGCCAGGCGCTCAACCCGCCCATCGGAAGCGCCGCCGCCTCAACATGGGTCAAGCGCGCCGGCTTCGCCGCCAGCACGGCGGACGGCACTGACGCGTACTCCGCTGCAACACCGTCACGGTCGAATGGGGTCAGTGCAAACACCTCTTCATCCGTGTCGACGATCACGCCCGACAGCTCGTACGAGGGAACCGCCGGCAGGCGATCCACCGGCCACTCCAGCTCGTCGCGCGTGATCGCGGCGGCATGCACGCGCACGAGAACCTCTCCCTCTGCGCGGACGGGCTGCTCCACCTCGTCCAGCCTGAGGCCGTCGGGATGGAGGCGAACCGCACGCACGACCCTTACTTACCACACGCCCGGAAGCATGCTGAGGTCGCTCTGAACGTTTGAGATCATCAGCCATCGCAGCGGAATCAGAAATGATGGAGGTACGCGATGAGCGAAGGCGACGAGCCTAGTCGGATAGAAACCGTCCTGTACGACGCCGACGGGAACCGCACCGAGGACGAGAACGTCGCGGTGCGGGGAGAGATCGTGGAACTCGATGCCGCGGGGCGCGTCCTGGCGAGGCGCCCGCACGATGGTCTTGACTGGCAGGTCGACCCGAAATCGCTCGAGGGCGACGAGGGCGAGCTCGCCACCCGCCCGGGCCACGAAGAGAGCTGACGCCCCGGCCGCCACGTGATGCTGTGCATCAGCTGAAGCGCATAAACCAGCATGGTTGGCACGATGGGCGGTGCCGGGCTCGAACCAGCGACCTCCTGGGTGTAAAGGATGCGCCGGGGGCTTCGGCTGGTTGCGCCTAGCCTCGGCGAGCCGAATGCCTAGGACGCTTCCCACGACCCGGCACGTGGCCAGCCTATGGCGAGACGCGCGCTCTTAGCTGGTGACCGAAACAGCCGCGTCCGGCGCGGACATCGGGGGTTTTCATCATGCCTCGGAAGGGAACGCGGTCGTCGTTAGGAATTTGCGTGTTTTCCGAGGAGGGGTTGATGTCGATGTTTGAACGAACGCGAACCGGTTTACGGGAGATGCCGTCGAACGCCGCCTGGCTCCTGTCCCGGGCGCTGCAGCCTACTGAAGCACTCGAAGACGCTGCGGCCGGCGCACGCGACCAGGGGCGAAGGGTGACCGCCGCCGTGGTCGACGCCGCTCCGGTCGGCGACTCCGTCGAGATACGCGCGAGGCGCGCACGCGACGCCGCGGAGCGTGCTCGGGAGGCCGAGGAGCGAGCAGTCGAAGCCGCGCGGACGTCCAAGGAGCTCGCCGACCGGGCGCGCGAAGTGAGTGAGCGGGGTCGCGCCCGCCTCAAGGACGTCGACCGCGAGATGACTCGGGAGGTTACAAAGCGCGTCGAACAGGCTCAGAAGGACGCCGAGGAGTTCGTCAAGCGCGAGCGCCAAGCCGCCGAGGCGGACGCCGAAGAGCAGCGACAGGAAGTCGAGGAGGAGGTCGAGGACGAGGTCGCGGAAGCCGAAAGCGATGCAGAGGCCTCCCAGCGGCGAGCCGAGGAGCTCGTCGAGGATGCAACCGAGGCGCTGGCAGAGGCAAGGCGGCTGGCCGACGAGGCCGCCAAGGCCGCGCGCTCAGCCGCGCAGGAAGCGAACCGCCAGGCCCAGCAGCTCCAGAACGAGGCGAAGCAAAGAGCGAGCGACGCCGAGGTGAGCGTGGAAGCCGCCGAGGCCCTGCGCGAACGGGCAGCGGCAACCGCGAAGCACACCGCGCGTGAGCTCGATCGGGAGACGGCGGACGGCGGTCTCGATGCTTACAAGAAGCCGGAGCTCGTCGAGCTCGCGGCCAGTGTCGGGATTGAAAAACGGACGAACATGACGAAGGGCGAGCTCGTCGACGCCATTACGAAGGCGGCTCGTCAGCGGGCAAGACACGGAGCGAGCACATGAGACTTCTTCGCTCAAAGAGCGAACCCGACCGGCTTCTGGACACGGTCGGAGACTCGCTTGCCGCACTGAGCGGCGGCGTGAACAGGAGCAAGCTCCTAAAGGCGGGCCTGATTGCCGGCGGGGTGGCCGTACTCACGGCGGGGAGCGCTGCCATCTCCTCGATCCGGCGCCGCATGGAGGGGAACGGCTTGTGAGGCAGAGTCGCGTGGCCCGAGTCGTCGGAACGCCGGCTCTGACCGCGGCGGTCGATCCCACCAGACGCGTCTCCGAGGGAGCACTTGTACAGGCCTCCGTCCGCGCGCGCCTCCTGGGCATCCCGCTCTTGCGGCTGGACGCAACCGTCGCACTGATGCCGGCCGCGATCACGGCGCCGTCCTCCGCACTCGGCGCGGGGAATGGCTTGGCCGAGGCTGTACGCAGCATCAACGACGGGGCCGAGGTGCTCGCCCAGGTGCGCCGGAACGGCCGGCGCTGACGTCCTACTCTGGCTAAGCGTCGAGGCGCGCGACACTGGCTGGGGCCAGCTCCGCGATCTTCGTCGCCGAGTATCCCGCTCGCCAAGGATGTCGGCGGAGTCCTCGCTGAGCAGCGGGTGCCCTTCGGGGGGAGCTGGCTGCGAACTCGGTCACCCTGCCGCACCTTGTCAGCTAGTCAAGACTTGAACTCGCGCTCGGCGCAGTTCGAGCAATAGAACGCCAGCTCAGGCGGCTCGTCATCTGTCAGGTAGGCCGCAAAGCGATCCTCTTCATCCGGCCGCCACACCAAATCCACACTCGACACAGCATGGGATCTGAGCTACTTGCTCGGCGCACACACGTCGAGTCTTAAAACGGGAGGCGGCGAATGCCTCACAGCCCTCACCGCCTCCCAACCTTCGTCCAGACGCAGGACTACCGATCTGGATAAGGATCGTTCACGCTGTCGCCGCCGGAGACGGGCTCCCACATCCCGTTGCCACAGGAAGGGCACGGCGGAAGATGCTTCGTCGAGCTGACGTCAATCTTGTTTCCGCAGTTCGTGCATTTGTACGTTCCGGACGAGACGTCGCTGCCGGCTGGAACCGGATTTGCCAACGGTGCCTCAGCTCCTCTGCATTACTTGGTTGACGCGCTGCTCGACCTGCTCGCGCGGCTGGCCCGTCTTCTGCTGAACCTTGTCCACGATCTGGTCGGGGTCGTCCCCGGCCTCATCCATGTCCTTCTGCGTCACCTCGCTGAACTCATTGACGAGCTTCTGCTTCAACTCCGGGGCACGGTCACGGATCTGCTGCTTGAGCATGTCGTCAAGACCCATCCTCGAACCTCCTCTGGTCGCGTGTCCTGCACGCAGTTACCCGAGACGCCCTTCCCAAACCTCGGAGCTGGCGATTGACGAATCTCGCCGCTTGCCCAATGAATGAACGTATGCGGCACGGTGTTCAGATCACGACGATCAGGAAGCGAGACGCCGATTGCATCTGTGAGGCATTGACGGGGTACGGATGCATTGTCGAACGAGCCGGCAAACGATGGTCTGTCGATCTATCGAGATCGGATACTCGCGACCTCCCAGATCTGTTGACGGCCCTGAAGGCCTGCTTGGACGAGAACGCAATCGGCGCCGTGAAGGTGGCGATCGACGGACAGGCGTATGCCATGGAGGGTGTCGCTTAGCCCCGCTGGACCCCACGGTCACAGAGGTAAGCGCAGAGTGATTTACTCGGCTCGGGCTCCGGAGCCAGCGAGCCCCCTCAGGCTCCGTAGCTTGTTAGTCCGCCCGGTTGAGTAAGCGCCCCGGCTTGACCCCGCTGGGGCGTTTGCTTTGGTCTCGGAAAGAGTTGGGGCGGCTCTTGACCCCAGCCCCGAGCCGCCCCTGATGCTCGCACCGCAGGAAGGGCTGGCGAGCGCGACGACCAGCTCGCGCTCATGCCTAATTGACCCCTCTGATCAAAGGCGAGCGGAGCTGTGATTTCCAGATCTGGACAGGAGTAAACTTGGAGACCGTGGGGAGCTCCGGCGGCGCATCCCGGCAGCCAAGCTCCGCCGCAGTCAGTTCTCGCGCAACCCCCTGAAAAACGTCTGACGACAACCGCTGATCGGCCGACCTGCTTCTACGCGGGCAGTGTCGGGAATGTCCTGAGCGCATCACCGGCTCCGGACATGCCCTACCGGCTGCGTGGATCGAGGTGCTCGACGTAGTCGCCGGCCTCACCCGTTTTACGGACGATCCAGTGAGTGTCTTCCTCGATGACCAAGTCCTCGACTTCCGGCGTGTAATGCAGGGGTAGGACGACGAACTGCCGGGGGTCTGCGCGGATGCTCTCGTAGACCGATAGTGGGAGGCTGATCCGGAAGGTGCAGTCAGCATTCGCGCACTCGCAGAGGAACTCATAGGGGACGTCCGGCCCGAGTTGATCGGCCACGGTCTCGACGTGCTCGTTCGCCTCGCGGAAGAGGGCCTCGTTCAGGGCGAGTCGGCGCTCACGTTCGTCCACCTCCATTTCAACGCGGCCGGAGCGCCCGCAGTTTCGCGTCGATGCTCGTCGATGAACGTAACTAGAAGGCGCTCAGAGGTGTTCTAGCTCGACGCGTGTGCGCTCGACCTTCTTCTCGAGGCCCGCGACGACTCGCCGTCGATTGGGTCATAGTGGCGTGGAAGCGGCGCGATGCCCGGTCCCTGCCGCGAAGGACAAGGCGACAGCGCGTGTTCGGAAAAGAGCAGACTGGGGGAAGAGGGTTCGCGATGGATGAGCGCTCTGCGAGGCTGGCCAAGAACGAAACGATCTTTCGAGCCGGGAACGAAAGCATCGACAAAGCGGCCGGCGGCAGGGTGGAGAAACCGCCCTACCTGTGCGAGTGCGGGGAGAAGAGCTGTCTTGCGCGCGTCGAGCTTACCCCGGCCGAGTACGAGGGAGTCCGTACCCACCCGGCCAGGTTCTTCGTCGTTCCCGGCCACGAGGACCTCACGGCTGGAGAGGTCGTAGTTGAGCAGAAGGATCGCTTCACGGTCGTCGAGAAGCAGGGCGAGGAGCGGGAAATCGTCGAACGCGTAAGCCCACAGCTCCCGTAGCGATGCCAGGCGACGCTCGAGAAAGGAACGAGGCCCTCTTCCGGGGCGTGAACGAGCGGATCGAGGACGTGGGCACGGCCCTTGCGCCTGACGACGTGCCGATGGAGTTTCTCTGCGAGTGCGACGATCGGGATTGTGTCGAGAAGGTCAGCGCGACACGAGCCGAGTACGAGGCGATTCGTGCCGTAGCGACCAACTTCGTCGTGTTGCCCGGGCACGAGGATCCCGGCGTCGAGCACGTCGTCCAGCAGACCGAACGCTTCCTGGTCGTCGAGAAAGAGGGCCAGGCCGCGCTCGAAGCTGAGGAAAGCGACCCGCGAAAGACGTAGGGCAGCCTGAGACGGCAAGCTCTGTCGCTTCGGACTCGTTGAGGATTAGGTGGCGAAACTGCTCTCGCCGCCACCGGAAGACCTCCTCCTCGGCATCGAGAAGCGGGAAAGCCGGCTCTGGCGGAGTCATCGAAACGCCTGCATTCCTTTGCTGCCACGCACGATCGGTCCGCATGAGCCCGGTCTCCGCATACTCCTTCCAGATCATTCGTGCGGCGTCACGCAGGGACGCAGCGGCTCCGCTCAGCTGCCTCGACCCGGCCACGAAAGGACACGCGCGTGCCTGTCTGAGCAGCCAGGGCGACGATTTCTGCGAGAAGAGATGCTTTACCCCCCTTCCGCTAGGCCGTGCTCGGTTGCGCCTCGGCCTCCAACGCCACCGCGGCGGGATTCAACCCCGCGACGCAGGACTCGGGAAGCGCCGCGCACCCCAGCCACGCGACCTGCGGACGAAGCGCGATAACGACGATCGCTCCGACGACCACCGCCACGCCATCGACGAAGACCGCTCCGCCCGGGCCGATCACTGCCGTCAGGCCGCCGGTCAGCAGCGCACCGAACGGGAGCATGCCGACGAAGGAGGCCGCCCAGATCGCGAGCGCCCGCGCTCGGAACTCGTCGGTACTCATCGCCTGCACCACCACCGTGGACAGCCCGACGAACAGGACGCCGGCGAGTCCGCCCACGAACGCCAGTGCGAGCGAAAGCCATGCGTTTGTCGACGCCCCAATGCCAGCCAAGGCCACGCCTGTGACGACGAACCCTACGAGTAACGGCTCGCCCTTGTTCGGCCGGCGTGAAAGGCGTAACAGCGCGATCGAGCCGAGCAGCGACCCGAGACCGATCGCCGCCATGATCGCTCCAAGCGTCCCCGCGCCCGCGTGGAGGTTGTCGCGGACGATCGCCGGGATCATGAACGCGACCGGCGGCGTCCCGAACAGGCCAGCGACCAGCATCAGCCCCATCATCGCCGCAAGGCTGCGCTGCCCGAAGACATAGCGGAACGCCTCCGAGATCGCGCCACCGCCCGTGGCTGCGGCACTCCGGACGGGACGCGAAGCTGGCAACGATGCGAGCGTGCCGAGCACGGCGACGAAGCTCGCCGCATTCACACCGAACACCCACGTCGGGCCGGCCACGGCGAGCAAGAACCCTGCGATCGCCGGTCCAATAAAGCGCGCGAGCTGCAGCGAGAGGCTGTTGATCGCCACGGCGCTCTCAAGGTCGCGCCTCGGCACCATCGCGGCGAGCATCGCCTGAAACGGCGCGAAGCTGAGCGTCCCCAGGATCCCGCCGAGCACGGCCAGGACGCCGAGCAGTCCGACCGTCAGAGTCCCCGTCGCCCACGTCACAGCGAGCGCCGCCGCGAGGGCCATGTTCAACGACTGGAAGATGAGCAGCAGCTTGCGCCGGTCGTAGCGGTCCGCGAGCGCCCCCGCGGGCAAGGCGAAGACGAGGTTGGGGATCGTGTTCAGAAAGCCGATCAGGCCGAGCGTCGCCGCAGAGCCGCCGAGGAGGAGAACGACGTACCCGTACGCCGCCGCCTCGACCCAGTTCCCAATCAGGGAGAGCAGGACACCGGTCGAGTAGCGGCGGAAAAGCGGCGAGCTCAGGGCCGCCAGCACGCGCGCCGGCGGAGTCGGGGTTGCCTCGTCCGCGGGCACCGGCTCGGCCTCCAGTCCTTCGCCGGTGAGCGCGGCGATTCCGCCCCGTACCGCGTGTGCCTCGAACCCTCGGTCCCTCAGCCAGTGCGCCACACGGACGCTCGTCGCCTCACGTAGTCAACCGCAGGCGAGCACGATCGGAGTGTCACGCGAGAACTCGTCCAGGTGCTCCGAAATCTCGTCGGGTGGCATCCGCAGCGCACCCTCGAGCGTCACAGCCGGATCGTCCTTCCGCCGGACGTCGATGAGGAGCGCGCCGTTAGCGACGAGCTCGCGCGCTGTCGCCGCGTCGATGCGGGCGGCAGAGCCGCGCACGGCCGAAGGCAGGTGAAACCGCCTTGTCGGGGCGCTGCGCTCGGCCATGACCACGACGTTACCTCTGGTCTCGGAATGGAGTAGCGCCGGCGAGTCACCCATCGGTTTCGCCAGCGCCGGACCGTCTAAGCACCCGAAGCCGCGAGACCGAGCTCCACGCGGCCGTCCCCGAACAGTCGCTGACGCGCGGGTCGGCGAGAATGCGCGCGTGCCCGCCTACACGGTGAACAATGACGCGGTCAGGCACGCGAAACGGCTGATCGACGCGCGCCAGTACGTGCTCCGCTCGCGTTGGCAGGACGTGCAACCGCGCGCACGGGAGCAGAACGCGTTCCTGAAGACGCACTCCTGCGAGGAGTACGCCGCCTGGCATCTCGGCCTAACTGAGGGCGCGGACGAGGCGACGAAGGCGCGCTACGCGTTTGTCTACGGCGACTTCCGCCGTCTGCACCGGATGGGGCTGATCGCCTGCCACTACCGTGCCGCGGAGTGGCGGCACAAGGAGATCGAGCTCGCAGCACACGAGCTCCTGCAATACCTCGACCGAAAGAGCGCCTCATGACGCGGCGGCGCGCGCGCCTCGGGGCCTCTAGAGGATGATGTGCAGTTAGCCGCGTGAAGAGCAGCCCGGCGCGGTTCGTGTCGACAGTGGCTCGAGCTGGCTGCGCTGGCTCCGCGCGTGGCCGGAGCCGATGACTTCTGCGTCGCCCCCCGGGACAGCGTCATTCAAGGGTCGACCGGCTCTTCCCAGCTCCAGTCTCAAAGCCCTAGCTGCTCCTTGCGCGCCGAAGAGACGAGGCCGATGACGAAGAGACGAGGCCGATGAGGAAGAGACGAGGCCGATGAGGAAGCCAGCGGGGAGAAGCCGGGCAGGCGCGGGCAAACCGGCCCGGTGTTCGGCTCGCGCGTCGGTGGCAGGCCGACGCGCGTATCCGGGAGGCGATGAGCAGCTAGTCGGTTCCAAAACTGGTTCCAACGGCGACCATCCTGCACGAAGCGCAAAAGAACCGCTCGACGAAAACCCGCCCTTTGCGGCGGGTTTTCTCTATGGGCGGTGCCGGGCTCGAACCAGCGACCTCCTGGGTGTAAACCAGGCGCTCTCCCAACTGAGCTAACCGCCCGTGTTCCTAGGTTGCCACACGCCGGCGCGGCCGACCTGCGCGGCTGCGGGCTCACCAGCGTCTCTTCGAACGAGACGAGCCGACGAAAGTCGTCATGCCCGCGAAGCGGGCGGACCTTCGTCGGGAGTGCCCCCGACGGGATTCGAACCCGTGCTACGGCCTTGAAAGGGCCGTGACCTAGGCCGCTAGTCGACGGGGGCGGCCCGCGAAGGATAGCCCTCGGCGGGGTTAGGAGAGATGGGGCGGGAGGGCAGTTCACCCATTGGGGATGATGCAGCCGCGTTGCCGATGCGGCGACCATCACGGTTCTTCGAAAGTGGCCGGCGATCGGATAAGCGCATCGATGGGTGGGGACGCTCCCGCGGTCGATCCGCGCTCGCTGATCCGGACGAGGCAGTACCGGATCATGCTCGTCTTCGCCGCGGCGATCGGCCTGCTCGTCTCGGCGGTCTCGTGGGGATACCTCGAGCTCGTCCACTACATCCAGAACTGGGTCTATAAAGACCTTCCCGAAGACCTGGGCTACACCGCCTTGACGCCGGGCGACCTCGGTCACAGCACGCTCCCGTGGTGGTACCCGCTGCCCTGGCTCGCGCTCGCAGGGGTGCTCACCGCGTTCGCGATCACGCGGCTGCCGGGAGGCGGGGGCCATGTGCCTGCCGAGGGCCTCGCCGCCTCCGGTTCTCCCACGCGGCCGATCGAGCTCCCGGGTGTCGTCCTCGCTGCCTTCGCCACATTGGGGCTCGGGCTGGTGCTCGGACCCGAGGCGCCGCTGATCGCGATCGGCATGGGTCTCGGAATGCTGGCGATTCAGCTGATCAGGAGAGAGGCGCCCGATCAGCTGCTGTCGCTGATGGCGGTGACCGGCGCCTTTGCGGCCATATCGAGCCTCTTCGGCTCGCCCGTCGTCGGGGCGGTGATCATGATCGAGGCTGCGGGCTTCGGCGGCGCGACGCTCCTCGTCATCCTGGTTCCGGGCCTGCTCGCCGCGGGGATCGGAGGACTGGTCTTCACCGGGCTGGGATCCTGGTCCGGTCTCAGCACGAGCGCCTACGCCCTGAGCCCGATCGCGCTGCCCGCGATCGCCAATCCGGATTGGGGAGACGTGGGCTGGACAGTCGTCCTCGCGCTCGCCGCCGCCGTCGTCACGTTCGCCCTTGTCGAGCTCGCACGGTGGACGAAGCGCATAGTCGAGACGCGGCCCCTGCTCTTGACTACGGCTGCGGCGCTGACGGTCGGCGGGCTCGCAATCGCCTTCAACGAGGCCACCGGGCAGCCGATCACCGCGGTGCTGTTCTCCGGACAGAACGCCTTCGGAGACCTCGCCAAGACCGAGTCGACGCTGTCGCTGTCGACGCTCGCGCTCCTGCTCGTGTTCAAGGGGCTCGCCTGGGGCATCTCGCTGGGAAACTTCCGCGGCGGCCCGGCCTTCCCGGCGCTGTTCCTCGGTGCGAGCGCAGGCGTGCTCGCCGCGCACCTTCCAGGGCTCGCACAGACGCCGGCGGTCGCCGCGCTGATGGCGGCCAGCTGCGCAGCCGTCCTCAGGCTTCCGCTCTCGTCGGTGGTGATCACGCTCGTCCTGGTGTCGCAAGCGGGGGTGGGCGTCACGTCGCTCATCGTCGTGGCGGCGGTCGTAGCCTTCGTCGCCGTCGAAGCGCTCGACGCGCTCCGGAGCCAGGTCCGTGGGCCGGCGCCGGCGGGCGCGACCTCAGTTCAAGGCTCCCTCTCGGCCCGGTGAAGCGCTAGCAATGGGCCAGGGAATCAGCGAGGTACTGACGTTTGCCGTCGGCGTCGCGATCAGCCCGGCGGCCATCATCGCCGTGATCCTGATCCTGTTCTCCCGTCGAGCCCGCGTAAACGGGCCGCTCTTCCTGCTCGGCTGGGTCGTCGCGCTCGGCGTCCTGGTTGCCGTGGTCTACACCATCTCGGACCAGAGCAACGCCGGGACGAGCGACACCTCGTCCGATTCGGTCTCGTGGCTGAAGATCGGGCTCGGCGTGTCGTTCCTGCTCCTCGCGAGGCGCGATTGGCGGAAACGGCCCAAGCCGGGGGTCGAGCCGGAGACGCCGAAGTGGATGGCACGCATCGACGCGCTCACGCCGGCGGAGTCGCTCGGCCTCGGCGTGCTGCTCGGCGCTGTGAACCCAAAGAACCTGGCCCTGTCGATCGGCGCCGCCGCCGGACTCGCCCAGCTCGGGCTGTCGACCCCCGACGCCGTCGTCTCGCTGATCGTCTTCGTCGCCATCGGGAGCCTGTCGATCGCAGGCCCCGTCATCTACCACCAGCTGGGAGGTGAAAGGGCGGCGGCCAACCTCGAAGAGCTGAAGGACTGGCTCGGCCGGCACAACGACGCGGTGATGGCGGTTCTGTTCCTCGTCTTCGCTGTCGCCCTGATCGCGAAAGGCCTCGAGCCGCTCACCAAGTAGGAGACCTAGGTCTCGAGCAGCCCCTTGAGCCGGGCGACATAGCCGCTGATCCTTTCTCGCCGTGCGCCCCTCAAGGCAAGCGCATCTCAGCGCATACGACCGCACCCGTCCGGAGCCCGCTCGCCGGCTTCATCCGGCCCAGCAAGGCAA
>Ga0070668_100002990_pt1 | contig 12496 bp, 7 predicted proteins | sample KBSS43metaG_FD_64661 | JGI IMG/M metagenome (GOLD analysis project Ga0070668, IMG submission 64661) | Switchgrass rhizosphere microbial communities from Kellogg Biological Station, Michigan, USA - KBS S4-3 metaG | ecosystem: Host-associated > Plants > Roots > Rhizosphere > Soil ... | reverse complement strand
TCAGGTATCGCGCAAGGCGGAATGGCCGAGCTGGACACCGCCGGCAGAGATGCTGCAGCGACGGCCGGAACTGCCGCGTTTCATGGAAGGCGGCGAGAACAATCCGCTGGGCGCGCGGGCGCTTTACCTCGGCTCGACGCTCTATCGCATTCACGGAACCAATGAGCCGTGGAGCATCGGGCAGAATGTGTCCTCGGGTTGTATCCGCATGACTAACGCGGATGTGATCGATCTTTACGAACGCGTAAAACTACACAGCAAGGTCGTCGTCATTTCATAAGGATTTTCGGCGAGATTGGTGCGGCTCCCGGAGCGGGAGCGCAGAATGCATGGGTGCCTCGTTGATCAATCGTCTCTCTACCCTCCTCCGCCGTTTCGGTCGCGATGAAGGCGGCGCCTTTGCGCTGGTGTTCGGGCTTATGGCTATCGTGCTGATCGCCCTGGGCGGGGCAACGGTGGATTATGTTACGCTGGAGCAGGTGCGTAACCGGTCGCAGATTGCGCTGGACGCTGCTGCATTGGCGCTGCAACCCGATAGCCAGATCGTGGGCGCAAAGACAACCGACATTCAGCGGGAAGCGCAGGCCCTGGTCGATGATCGGGTCGGCGGCGACGGCGTCGTAAAGATCCTCACCACCACCATCAACCGTACGGACGGCAAGCTGTATTTTCTGGCCGAAGTGAATACCTCGACAACCTTCGTGGCGCTGGTCGGTGTGAACTCGATGAAGGCTCGCATCCAGTCGGAGGCAATGCGCCGGCAAAGCCAGCTCGAAGTCGTCATGGTGTTGGACAATTCGGGTTCGATGAATGACTATTTCGAGAACCGCAACCAGTTCCGCATGACCAATCTGGTCAATGCAGCACGTAACGCATCGGACATTCTGTTTGCCGGCGCGTCCACAACCGACCCCAATGTTCGCATCGGCATCGTTCCGTTCACGCAGTATGTGAATATCGGGACTAACAATGCCAATCAGCCCTGGCTCAACCGCTCGGGCAATAATCCGATCGTGCGAGACAATTTCGATAGCGACGCCAACCCGACGACGGCGTTTACTGCAAGCTTTGACCGCATCAACCTTTTTGGACAGTTGGCCGGCCTTTACAGCTGGGGCGGCTGCGTCGAGGCGCGTCAATCGCCCTATGATACCAATGACACTCCGCCGACCAGCCCGGAGACGCGGTTCGTGCCGCTGTTTGTGCCTGACGAACCCGATACCGGGGGATTTCAGAACAGCTATCTGAATGACGACCCGGCGGCCTGCACGGTCGAGCCAACTTGCACCGTTGTCTGGAAGTACAACAACTACAGCAACCGCAACGGGTTTACGGGCCTGATTTCGACCACCGCCACATTCAAACCCGCGTCCGGCGGCACCTCGACCGGCACCAGCTGCCCCGCGGCTTACGATCCCTGGGTCCAGACCGGTAGTGTCAGCAGCAATACCAACAACAATACGCAGACAGCCAACTATGTTTCCAACCGCGTTCGGCAGGAGCGGATTTGCAAGTATAACGGCGGCATCGTGACTAAGGCGAGCCGTTCACAGGCGACCGGTCCCAACGCGGACTGTCCCGTCAATGCTGTTTTGCCATTGACTGCCAACAGGACGACCGTGACCAACGCTATCGAGAAGATGCGTCCGGTCCTGACGCTGAACCAGCCGGAAGGCGGCACCAATATCGCGCAGGGCGCAATCTGGGGCCTGCATGTGCTCTCACCCGGCCTGCCGTTCAGCGAAGGGGCGGCCTATGACCCCAACGTCAAGAAGGTGATCATTCTGATGACGGACGGCGACAATTTCGCCAAGCCCAACAACAATATGAACGGCTCTACCTTCTACCCGGCCTATGGCTATCCCTATAACAACACCACCCGAGCCAATGCGGGCCGTCTCGGCGCGCCAGGCTGGACGGAAGATCAGCTCATGTCGGAAATGGACGACCGTACGCTCGCGGCCTGCGCAAGCGCCAAGGCCAACGACATCGAGATTTTCACGATCGGCCTCTATTCCACCACCAGTTCCACAATCCAGATGCTCAAGGATTGTTCGAGCGGTGCAAGCGACCACTATTTTCCGGCCACTGCGGACAATCTGAATAGCGTGTTCGAGTCGATCGCCCGACAGCTACAACCGCTGCGCATCACACAATAAAGGGCGCTGCGCATCACACAATAAAGGGGTGGTACCACCTCTCGGGATCGAACCGAGGACCTCTAGATCCACAATCTAGCGCTCTAACCAACTGAGCTAAGGCGGCAAAGGCTGTTCAAGGGATGGCCGGAGGCAACGTCCCGAAAGCGGGCGGAACATAGGTCGAGAATTCCGAGATGACAAGCCGTGATTTTGGGCTGTGGACAGCGATGTCCACAGCTGGCCGGATTTAACCATCCCGCAGGAAGGTCGGCGCTAGGGTCGGCTCGATGCTGGGCCGGTGCAAACTCACCCTATATTGAAGAAACATTAAGTTTGCCGCAGAAATTGTGCCGTAATGGCACGTATTGTGTCTCGCATCCGGCCCGGAGAGTTTTAGCGTATATGGATGCCGACTGGATCACATCGCCGAGCGCCCGCCGCGTGCTGCAGCATGCCGGGGATTCGCGACCGGCGTGGCTGTGGTCGCAGGACGGGCAGCTGTTGCTCTGGCATAATGACGCGGCTTCGCTGTTTCTGGCCAAGCTGAAGAAATCTGGCCTCAAGCTTGCCCAGCCGGCTTTGCCGATCAAGGGTCAGATCGCGCGCAATATCCGGCTTGGCTCGCCAGGCCGAACAAGCCTCGCGCGCATCCAGTTTCTGGCTGGCGACAAGCCGGCATCGAGCACCTGCGCCACGACGCCGCTGCTGTGGCAGGACGGGCAGATGGGGTTGCTGATCGTCGGGGTCGATCCGATCGATGCGGAGATTCTGGTCGCTGCGCAGGGTGACGCAGACGATCTTGGCGCGGCGGAACCGATTTCCAATGAAACGGTCGCTGTAGAAGAAGAGCCCGCTACCGAGTACGACCAGCCGGCCGAGGTTTCGCCCGAGACTGCGGAGGAATCGGAGAACGTCACTCCGCCTGCCGAAGAGCAGGACATATTGGCCGCGCAAGAGGCGCTGGACGAACCGGAGGCCCCTGCCCCTGAGGCCGACGCAAATCCCGAAGAGCCGGTTGATGACGAACAGGCCTATGCGCAGGAGCTGGAAAACTGGCGCGCTGCCGGGCCTGATGGTTCGGCCACGCTGGAGGTCGTCACCGAGGTTGACGCTCCTGTTGCAGAACCGCAGGAGCCAGAAGACGCGGCACCGCAGCGGAGCCGGCTGGGCCTGCTGGTCGATCGGCTTGCTGCCCATGATGACCTTTATACGCCACTGACCGATGCCGATGACGCGCCGCCCGACGTCCTCCCGCTGGATGAACCGCAAGACGAGAGCGACGAGGATCTGGCCGATCTGGCCGCGCTTGATGGCGCCATGGAGCCCGTCGCCGAAGCCGAAGAGCCGATGGAGCCGCATGCCGCTATTGAGGCTGAGGCCGAGGAAGGGCCAACAGAGCTGTTTGCGGATGAGACCGAGGCTGAGAGCGAGCAGGCCGACGGACCAGTCGAGACAGCCGAGTCTCCCCCGATGTCGGATGCCCCCGTCGACGAGCCGGAGCCGATTGCCGATCCCGAAACCGTAGAGCGCGCTTCACGCTACAATTTCGACGAGCTGGCGCGCATCCTGACCGATCGTGTGGGCGAGCCGGCGCAGCCATCTGCACCGTCCAATGTGGTTGCGGGTCCGCAGCGTGGCGGATCGCTGATCAATCTGGGCGGCGAGACGCTGGTGCTGAACCGGTTGCCGCTGGGCATATTGGTATTCCGCGACCAGCAAGTGCTGTTTGCCAACCGCGCCATTACCGAAATGGTCGGCTACGGATCGGTGGAAAGCCTGCGTGCGGCGGGTCTGGGCGCCGTGTTCCCCTCGGCAGGCCCGGATGGCGAAAGCAGTGCGGGACCGGTCAACCATCTGGTGCAGCGCGATGGCACTTTGGTGCCGGTAACGGCGCGTCTGCAGTCGATTTCCTGGCAGGGCAAGCCGGCGCTGATGTTGTCGGCCAGCACGACGGAAGTGCGCACCGGCCACGAAGCGGCGGTCGCCGCCTTTGCGCGCGACTTTGCCGAGCAACGTCACGACGGCTATTTCGAGGCCAATCGCGCCGGCACGATCAGTGTCATCAACAAGCGTGCCACGGCCATGCTCAAGGTCGAAGGCATGCTGGAAGGCAAGCCGATCTCGGCACTGCTCGCCGCCGCGGATTTGCCAGCGCTGCGCGAATTTTTGGAGCGCCCTGCCCGCTTCGCCGAAACAGCGCGCCCGGCACTGACGCTGCGCACCGCCAATGGGGCGGCGGAGATCATGTTGTTTGCACAGGGCCAGGCGGGCATGGTCACCGGCTATTTTGCCCTGGTGCGCAATCGCGATGTGGCTCCGGTGCGCGTGACCAGTTCGACAGATGCCGATCCAGCGCTGTTGTCGCGGATCAGCCGCGGCGTGCGCCGTCCGCTCAATTCCATCGTGGGCTTTGCCGACATGCTGCGGGGGGAGGCCGGCGACAATGAGCGCCTGCGCTCGCACGCGCAGGATATTGCCACTGCTGGCCAGGAAATCGCTGCGTTGGTGGATGAGCTGGACGATTATGCGCGGCTGCGTGACGGGCGGTATCTGCCGCAACGCGCCAGCGTGGAACTGACCAGCCTGCTCGAAAGCTGCGTGCTGCGCATTCGTCAGCAGGCCAGCAATGCCCGTGTCATCGTGCGCAATGCGATTTCCGAAACGCTGCCGCGGGTGACGGCTGACCGTGCCTCGCTGGCACAGGCGGTCCTCAATCTTCTGGCCAGCGCCATCGATCAGACGCCAACGGGCGGCGGCGTGGTGATTTCGGCGCAGCGCGAGGACGATGGCAGCATTGCCGTACATGTGCGCGACAGTTCCAACAATGCCGTCGACATGGCCGAGCGCTTCGTGGTGTTCCGCGACGGGATGAGCCGTGATGGCCAGCTCATGGTGCCGGTTCGCTCCAGCATTGGGCTGGCGCTGACGCGCTCGCTGCTGGCAGTCAACGCTTTCTCGCTGTCAGTCGATCCGGCAGGGGAGCAGGGGATGTTATTTACAATGATAATCCCGGCTGACCTGGTCGAAGACACCGCAACACCGGCGGCTGACGTTTAATCCCGAAAAACTGCGCTTCTATTTGCCGCAGGCCTAAAAGTGGAGTTCTATACTCCGCTAAAGGATTGATTTCGTTCAGGTTCGCCCACGGTATTTTGAACCATTCCAGACTGCAAGCCATTGAATTCAATCAACAATATTGACGCAGATCATTGCAGGACCGAAAAGCTCCCATGACGGAAATGTGAATCCGTCTCTAAGGGAGAACTGACATGACGACGACCACGCGCCTCGCCCTGACCCTTCTTGGTTCGGTGGCCCTGAGCGGCCTTGCCATGCCGGCCTTTGCCCAGAGCGGCGAAGTGAACATCTACAGCTATCGCGAGCAGGCTCTGCTGCAGCCGCTGATCGACGCCTTTGCCGAGGAAACCGGCATCAAGGCCAATGTACTCTATGCCGGTGACGGCCTGCTGGAACGCGTCGCCTCGGAAGGCGAGCTGTCGCCGGTCGATGTCGTGCTGACAGTCGATATCGGCAATCTGGTTGGTGCCGAGGAACAAGGCCTGACCCAGCCGATCACCACTGCCGCGCTGACCGAACGCGTGCCGGAAGCCTTCCGCGATGAAGACGGTAACTGGACCGCGCTGTCGCTGCGCTCGCGCGTCTTCTATGTGTCCAATGAGCGCGTCGATGCGACGGCACTGACCTATGACGATCTGGCGACCGAAGAGTGGAAAGGCCGTCTGTGCACCCGCCCCGGCGATCATGCCTATAATATCGGCCTCATTGCCCATTACATCGCAGCCAATGGCGAAGACGCCGCCCGCGAATGGTTGACCAAGGTGCGTGACAACCTGGCCTATGCCCCGAACGGCAATGACCGCGGCCAGGTGAAGAACATCCTCGAGGGCACCTGCGACCTCGCGCTGGTGAACACGTACTACATGGGCGCCATGCTCAACAACGACGCCGAGCCGGAGCAGAAGGACTGGGCTGCTTCCGCGCGCATCGTCTATCCCAATGCCGAGACCGACGGCACTCAGGTGAACGTCTCCGGCGCCTTCATTGCCGCCCATGCGCCCAATGTCGACAATGCCAATGCCCTGGTGGAATTCCTGCTGTCGGATACGGCCCAGTCGATCTATGCCGACACCAATTATGAGTTCCCTGTCGTTGCCAGCGCGCCGATCAACGAGCTGGTCGCCAGCTGGGGCGCGCTCAAGGCTTCCGAAGTCTCGCTGACCGAGGTTGCAGCCAATCGTGCTGCGGCCGCTGCGCTGGTCGACGAACTCAAGTTCAACGAAGGTCCGCAGATCTAGTATCTGCGACAACAGATCGGGGCCGGCGGAGCGATCTGCCGGCCTTTTTGTTTGCCGAGCAAAAGATGACGCATGAAGTCAGCTTGACAGGCTGACCGTGCAGTCCGACAAGGCAGCGATAGACGGAGAGTTTCCATGGCATTCTGGCGTGGCGTTGGCGTTGTTGCGGCTTTGGCAACATGGAGCGGACCGGTCTGGGCGCAGGATGGCGCGGTCAATGTCTATACCTATCGCGAGCCGGGTCTGATCCAGCCGCTGCTCGATCGCTTCACCGAAGAAACCGGTATCAAGACCAATGTGCTGTTTGCCGCGGACGGTTTGATCGAGCGCGTTGCGGCCGAAGGCGAACTCTCGCCGGCCGATGTGATCATCACGGTGGATATCGGCAATCTGGCCAATGCCAAGGAATTGGGGATCAGCCAGGCCATATCCGCTGATGCGCTGGCGCGGGTGCCGGACCAGTATCACGACCCCGACGGACAATGGGTGGCGCTGTCGTTGCGCGCGCGCGTGTTCTACGCCTCGGTGGATCGCGTCAGCGAAACCACTCTGCGCTACGAGGATATCGCCGGGCCGGAATGGAAGGGGCGGCTCTGCACGCGCTCGGGCCTTCATGCCTATAATATCGGGTTGATCGCGACCCGCATCGCCCATTGGGGCGTGGACGAAACGCGGGACTGGCTGACCAAAGTGCGCGACAATCTCAATCACGCCCCGACCGGCGCGGATCGCGATCAGGTCAAGCAGATCTTCGACGGCACCTGTGATCTGGCGATCGGCAATACCTATTACATGGGCCTGATGCTGACCAATGACACCGAGCCCGAACAGAAGGAATGGGCCGCCTCGGCGCGCATCATCTATCCGGACGCCAACGGCGACGGCACGCAGGTGAACCTGTCGGGCGCCGTGGTCGCCAAATATGCGCCCAACAAGGACAATGCCGACGCGCTGGTGGAATTCCTGCTGTCGGACGAGGCGCAGCATCTTTACGCCAGCGGCAACTACGAATTCCCGGTGGTCGAGGGCGTCGAGGCTTCCGAGCTCGTCGCCGGCTGGGGTGCGCTGAAGGCGGATACGACGCCGATGGTGGAGATCGCATCGCACCGCAAGGAAGCGGCTGCGCTGGTCGACGAAGTCAAGTTCGACGAAGGTCCGCAGAACTGAAGCCGATTGGTTCAAGCATAGCCAAAGGCTGGTCCATTCTGCCGCTACTGCTGGTGGCGCTGATGGGCTTGCCGATCCTCTGGCTCGGCTGGTCGGCACTGGCGTCGCTGAGTGGCGGCAGCAATGGGCTGGCGGCAAGCATGCTGCCGACGGCGCTGCGGGAGACGGGCATGCTGATGGTGCTGGTCGGCGTGCTGACAGGCAGCGTCGGGCTGGTGGCGGCGTGGCTGGTGACGCATTACGAGTTTCCGCTGCGGCGGGTGTTCGACTGGGCGCTGGTGGTTCCGCTGGCGGTGCCGACCTATCTCGCGGCCTATGCCTATGTGGAATTCCTGGGCTTTACCGGCCCGCTGCAGACCGGCCTGCGGGCGGTCAATGGCGCGACGTCGCTGCGCGACTACTGGTTTCCCGATATTCGCAGCCATTGGGGCGCGGTGCTGGTGCTGTCCAGCGTGCTCTACCCTTATGTCTATGTCGCCTGTCGCGGCTTTTTCCTGATGCAGTCGGCCAGCCTCAATATCGCGGCGCGGACGTTGGGCGCCGGGGGCATGCGGACGTTTTTTACGGTGACCTTTCCGCTGTCGCGGCCGGCGCTGGTGGTGGGCGTGACACTGGCGATGATGGAAGTGGTCAACGACTTGGGCGCGGTGCAGTATTTCGGCATCAATGCGATCACGGCGATCATCTATTCCACCTGGATCAACCGCTCGGACTTCGGCGGCGCCGCGCAGCTGGCGGTGACGGTTGTGCTGGTGATTGGCCTGCTCATTCTTGCCGAACAGCGGGCGCGGCGGGATCGGGTCTATCTGGCCAGCCGCGACAATCGCGTGCCGCCAGCGCGGGAGCGGCTGGAGGGCGGGAAACGCTGGGCGGCGTTTGCCTTTTGCCTCGTGCTGCTGGGGTTCGGCTTTGGCATTCCGGTGGGGCAGCTGAGTTATTCGGCGTTCCGGCTGGTGCTGCCGGAGACGATCAGCATGACGGTGACGGCGCTGATCCCGACGGTGACACTGGCGGGGCTGGGTGCGGTGATTACGGTGGTGATCGGGTTGGTGGCGGCGAAACTGGCGCGGCGGGGTCGTGTGAGCGGGGGCGCCATTCGTCTGGCGACGCTGGGCTATGCCATTCCGGGCACGGTGCTGGCGCTGGGCCTGCTGCAGCCGCTGGGCCAGGCGGACCTGTGGTTCAACCGCATGACCATGGCGCTGATGGATTGGCGGCCGGGTTTGATCCTCTCGGGATCGATGGCGGCGCTGCTTTACGTCTATGCGATCCGGTTCCTCGCGGTCAGCCATTCGACGCTGGATGCGGCGATGAAAAAGCGGGGCGATTCCATGCTGCATGCCGGGCGGGTGCTGGGGGAAAGCGGGCTGGGGCTGTTGTTCAAGGTCGACCTGCCGACGCTCATGCCAGCCATTCTCAGTGCGGCAACGCTGGTTTTCGTCGAGATCGTCAAGGAATTGCCGGCGACACTGCTGCTGCGACCGCTGGGCGTCGATACGCTGGCTACGCTGGTCTACAGCCGCGCCAATGTGGGGCTTTTTGCCCAGGCGGCGCTGCCGGCGCTGGTTATTGTCGCGACCGGACTTATCCCGGTCATTCTTGCTACACGGCTGGGCGATCGTAGGAAAGTATAACAGCTTGGCGTGCTGCCATGTTAGTGGCCCTACCCTATATGTTCGACCAATGCGCTTAAGCGCGCGGCATGGGGATAGGATATGCACGAGATCACCAAGGCAATCGGGCTGGCACTGGCACTGACGACCACGATCGTGGTTCCGGCCATGGCCCAGAAGACCGAGCTCAGAGTCGGCGTGGCGCTGGAGCCGCCATTGCTCGATCCAACAGCTGGCGCGGCCGAGGCGATCGACATCGTCGTCTATCAGAATGTGTTCGAAGGCCTGACGCGGATCGACCAGAATGGCGATGTGCAGCCGGGCCTCGCCGAAAGCTGGACCATTTCGGACGACGAGCTGACCTATACGTTCAAGCTGCATGACGGGGTGACCTTTCACGACGGCAGCACGTTCGATGCCGAGGATGTCAAGTTCACCTTCGACCGCATCCAGGCCGAAGACAGCGCCAATGCGCATCGCGAATTCTACGAGCCCATCACGGCGATCAACGTCGTGGACCCGCTGACGGTGGAAATGACGCTGAGCCGGCCGATCGGACGCTTCCTGTTCGATCTGGGCCGTGGCGATGCGGTGATCGTGGCGCCCGAAAGCGCTGACGGCAATGCCAATAATCCGATCGGAACGGGGCCTTTTGCCTTTGTGCAATGGGACAAGGGCAGCCGGGTGATCCTTGAAGCCTATGGCCCCTATTGGGGCGAGGCGGTGCACCTGACCAAGGCCACCTATGTGTTCATGAACGACGCATCGACCATCACCAATGCGCTGCTGGCGGGCGACATCGATGGCACCAATAATATGGGTCAGGAGTCACTTGCGGTCTTCGACGGCAATCCGCAATTCCAGATCCTGGCCGGGACGACCGAAGGCGAGACGATCCTCGGCACCAACAACCGCAAGGCGCCCTTCGACAATCCGCTGGTGCGCCAGGCGATGGCCCATGCGATCGACCGCCAGGCGATCATCGATGGGGCGACCTATGGCTATGGCGTGCCGATCGGCAGCGCCTTTGCGCCGCACAATGCCTATTATGTCGACCTGACGCAGACCTATCCCTATGATCCGGAAAAGGCCAAGGCCTTGCTGGCGGAAGCGGGCTATCCGGATGGGTTCAGCGCGACGCTGAAGCTGCCTCCGCTGGCCTATGCCCGCACCTCGGGACAGATCATTGCCAGCCAGTTTGCGGCGGTCGGGATCAAGCTTGAGCAGATCAATGTCGAGTTCGCGCAGTGGCTGGAAGACGTCTATACGAACAAGGACTTCGACCTGACCATCATTGCGCATGTCGAACCGTTCGACATTGGCAATTATGCCAACCCCGACTACTACTTCGGCTATGACAATCCTGAATTCCAGGCGTTGATCGACACGCTTGAGGGGACCAGTGACGAAGCCGAACGCAAGGCATTGGCGATCGAAGCACAGACCATTCTCGCCAAGGATGCCGTCAATGGCTACCTGTTCGAGCTGCCACAGACTGGCGTGTGGAATGCCAAGCTCTCGGGCATGTGGCAGAATTCGCCGATCGAAGGCCTCGTGCTGCGCGACATCGCCTGGGCCGAGTAAGATCGAAGGCCTGCATGACATCGGCGCGCAAGTGATGGCGCGCCGATGATTTTCTTTGCTCTCAAACGTCTGACCGGTTTTGCCGCCACGCTGTTTGCCGCAGCGCTGGTGATATTCTGGCTGCTCAACCTGCTGCCCGGCGATCCGGCGCAATTCATCCTCGGGATCAATGCCACGCCGGAATCCGTAGCGCGTTTGCGCGCGCAGATGGGGCTCGATGCACCCGCATATGAACGGTTTCTGAACTGGATCTGGGGCATGCTGCAGGGCGACTTCGGCATGTCCTATACGCAGCGTGCGCCCGTGGCCGAACTGATCTGGGGACGGCTGGGCGTGACGCTGCCGCTGGCGCTGTTTGCCATGGTCATTTCGGTTGCAGTCGGCCTGCCGCTTGGCATCATTGCGGCGCGCAGGCGCGGCAAGGCACTCGATACTGGCGTGATGGTGCTGGCACAGACCGGCATTGCGATCCCCAATTTCTGGTTCGGCATGCTGCTGACGCTGGTGTTTGCCGTGGCGTTGCGCTGGCTGCCGCCGGGCGGGTTCACGCCCTGGCATGAAGACCCGATGGGGGCGCTGCGCGGGCTGGTGCTGCCGAGCCTTGCCCTTGCTCTGCCGCAGGCGTCGATCATCGCGCGGGTGATGCGGACAGCGCTGGTCGATGTCACCGGGCAGGACTTCATTCGCACGGCGCGCGCCAAGGGATTGACCATGGGCGAGGCCGTGTGGCGGCATGGGCTGCGCAATGCACTGCTGCCGGTGCTGACGATCCTGGGGCTGCAATTTGCCTATCTGATCGCCGGCACGATCGTGGTCGAGAATGTGTTCTACCTGCCGGGGATCGGCAGGTTGATCTATGACGCCATCCTGCAGCGCGACCTCGTTCTGGTTCAGGGCGCGACGATTATCCTGATCGTTGCGGTCACCGCGACCATGCTGGTGACGGACATTGCCTATGCGCTGGTGGACCCACGGCTGCGGGAGCGCAGCGCGCCATGAAAAAGCTGTTTGCCCATCCCAGCCTGACGATCGGACTTGGCGCCACGGCGATCTTTGTTGCGCTGGCGCTGCTGTCGCTGGTCTGGACGCCGTTTCCAATTGACCAGATCGATGTTCCGCGGCGGTTCCTCGGGCCAAGTGCAGAGCATTGGCTGGGGACCGACAATCTGGGCCGGGACATGCTGTCGCTGGTGATGGCCGGGGCCTGGACCAGTTTTCTCGTCGCGGCAATCGCCGTGGTGATCGGCATCGGCGTGGGCGTGCCGCTTGGGTTGGCGGCTGCCACCTGGGGCGGGCCGGTGGAATGGCTGGTGCTGCGCCTGTCGGACTTTATCTTTGCCTTTCCCTCCGTCGTGCTGGCCATTCTCATCACCACGCTGATCGGCCCCGGCGCGACCAATGCGGTGATCGCCATCGGCATCTTCAACATTCCGGTGTTTGCGCGGGTGGCGCGTGGCGGGGCGATGAGCATTGCCACGCTGGATTATGTGGCAGCAGGTCGGCTGGCCGGGCTCAACAATGCGCAAATCGCCTGGCGGCACCTGTTGCCCAATATCATGAGCCTGCTGATCGTGCAGGGCACAATCCAGATGTCCCTTGGCATTCTGGGGGAAGCAGGACTGAGCTATATCGGGCTGGGCACGCAGCGCCCGGCGACGAGCCTCGGGCTGATGCT
>Ga0070668_100002989_pt1 | contig 12499 bp, 9 predicted proteins | sample KBSS43metaG_FD_64661 | JGI IMG/M metagenome (GOLD analysis project Ga0070668, IMG submission 64661) | Switchgrass rhizosphere microbial communities from Kellogg Biological Station, Michigan, USA - KBS S4-3 metaG | ecosystem: Host-associated > Plants > Roots > Rhizosphere > Soil ... | reverse complement strand
GGGATCGCGGCTACCTGAAAAAACAATAGTCGCACACCGCGCCTGCGGCGCGGAGCGACTAAAAAAAGCGCCCGCCAGGCCGATAATTTAGGTCACGAAACACCACCTGGGCGTCACATGGGTTTGGCTGCTGACAAGGAGCCGACACATGGCATCGGAGGGAGCGACCATCGTGATTGTGGAGGCCGGCGACGACCCATCGCCGTCGATCGAGGCGGCTTTGCGACGCCAGGAACATGGCGCGGCGCTGACCCTGTGCGCGCGCCAGCACGGCGCGGCGATCGGCCGGCTGTGCATGGCGCTGGTGGGCTCGCAAGCCGACGCCGAGGATCTGACGCAGGAGACGCTGCTGGCAGCTCACGACGCGTTCGACAGCTGGCGGGGCGAGGGTTCGATCCGCTCGTGGCTGTTCGGGATCGCGCGCCGTAAATGCGCGCGCCATCTGGAGGGCCGGACCGCCGGCCGCGCCAGGCTGGAGCTGCTGCGCGAGGATGCGCCCGCGCCTGATCCGGCCGACACCGCGTCCGAACGGCAGCTCGCCGAGCGAGCGCGCGCGGCGCTGTCCCAGGTCAAGCCCAGCGAGCGAGAGGCGTTGATCCTGCGTTACGCCGGCGGCCTCAGCTTCCGCGAGGTCGCCGCTGCCTGCGGCATCGACGAGGCGGCGGCGCGCAAACGGGTGTCCCGGGCGCACGCGCGCCTGCGAGAGCAGCTCGATACCGACGCCGAGACCGATGTCAGGAGCAACCGATGAGTAACGAACTGTGCGCCGAGGTGACCGAACACATGGCCGACGTGCTGGACGGCTCGGCCGACCGGCGCCTGCTGGACCACATCGCCGAATGCGACAGCTGCCGCGACGCGCGCCACGACGCCGAGCGCGCGCGGGCGCTGGTCGAACGCGCCGGCGCCGACTTCGTGGCCCCTGCCGACCTGGAGGCACGGCTGGCCGCCGCGCTGGAGCGGCGCAAACCGGCGCCCGCGCCCGCGGCCCCACCGCCCGAACGCGCGTCCGCGCCGGCGCCGCGCTTGACCCGGACGGGCGGCTCACGGTGGGTGGGACGGGCCGCCGGCTTGGCGCTGGCATTCGCGGCGGCCATCGCGCTGGCCTGGCGCGTGAACCACCGGTCGACCAGTGGCGGCGACTCGCACGTCGCCGCTAACCCGTGGCACGGTCGGATCACGCACGTGTCGCGCGCCGGCGGCGGGACCGGCGGTCTCGCGTTTTGCGACGCGGGAAACGAGTCGTGCATGCCGATCGAAAAGGGCGCGGCCGTCGCGCCGGGCGTGCGCCTGCGAACCGACGAGGTGACGCGCGCCTTTCTGGAGCTCGACGATGGATCGCGACTGGCCCTCGATCGATCGACGGAGATCGTGTTCGGAAAGGACGGGCGGCGGGCCCATCTGGTGCGCGGCGCGATCGCCGCGGACGTCGCCCACCTGCCCTCCGCCGGCACGGCGCGGATCGATCTGCCGCAGGGCCGCGCCGACGTGCTGGGCACGAAGTTCGCCCTGCGCGCCGACGACGAATGGACGTCGGTCGACGTCAGCCGCGGCGCGGTCCGCCTGGAGGACGGGCGCGCGCGCAGCGTCACCGTGCGCGCGGGCGAGGAGGGACGGATCTTCACCGACCTGCCCCCCGACGTGGGCGCGGCGCCCGATCTGGGCGGCACGCTGGTGTGGGGCGAATCCGGCGGCCAGCCGCAGGAAGAGACCTCGGCGCGCGGCCTGGGCGAGCTGCGCGCGAAGAAGCCGGGCACCCAGCGCGAGCTGGATCGCGCCGTCCGGCTGAGCGGGCACGCCGTCAAGGTGCGCATCGCGGGCGCCGTCGCGCGCACCGAGATCGACGAGGTGTTCACCAACGACACGGGCGACGTGCTGGAGGGGATCTACCGCTTCCCGCTGCCGCCCGACGCCAAGATCGAACGGCTGGCGCTGGAGGTGGACGGCCGCATGGTCGAAGGCGCGTTCGTCGATCGAGATCGGGCCGCGGCGATCTGGCGCGGTGCGATCGTTCACGCCGCGCCGCAGGCGCCGAAGCCGAAGGAGGAGATCATCTGGGTGCCGGGCCCGTGGCGCGATCCGGCGCTGCTGGAATGGCAGCGCGGCGGGCGCTTCGAGCTGCGCATCTATCCGATCCCGCGGCACGGGTCGCGGCGGATCGTGCTGGCGTACACGCAGACGCTGAGCCCGACGGGCGGGATGCGCCGCTACGCGTATCCGCTGGCGCACGATCCGGCCGGGTCGACGCGCGTCGATCGCTTCGACATCGATGTGCAGGTGCGCGGGTACGATTCCAAGCTGGGCGTTCGCGCGTACGGCTATCCGCTCCGCCGTGACAAGGACAGCAACGACGGCGCGGCTGTGCTCGGGTGGACGGCCAGCAACTTCGTGCCCAGCGGGGATCTGCAGATCATGTTCCCGCCCGCCGACCGCGACGCGGAGCTGTCCGCGTGGGCCTACCACGCGGGCGGCAACGACCAGTCGCCGGCGATGTCGGCCGACGGCAGCTACGTCGCGATCGCGCTGCGCCCGAAGTTGCCCCGGGTCGAGGAGAACGCGCGCCGCGACTTCGCGCTGGTCGTCGATTCCAGCCGGTCGATGTTCGGCGAGACCTACCAGCGCGCGATCAAGCTGGCGACGAGGTTCGCGGCCGAGCTGGATCCGGCCGACCGCGTGACGGTGCTGGCGTGCGACAGCCAGTGCCGCGCGCTGCCCGGCGGTCTGGCGGCGCCGGGACAGGACACCACCGCGCGCATCAACAAGTTCCTCGCCGGCATCACGCCGGACGGCGCATCGGACGTCGCGGGCGCCGTCGCGGCCGCTGCGGCCGCCGCGGCCAAGAACGGCGGCGCGCTGCGCGTCGTCTACTTCGGCGACGGCGCGGCGACGCTGGGCCCCGTGCGTCCCGCCTCGGTCACGCGCGCTGTCGCGCACGCCATCCCGGCCGGACGCGGCACCGTCACCGCGGTCGCGATCGGCCCTGAATCGGATCTGCAGATGCTGGGCGCCGTCGCGCGCGGCGGGGGCGGCGTGGTGCTGCCGCACGTGCCCGGCCAGACGACGGCGGAGGCGGCTTTCGCCGTGCTCGGGTCGGCGTACAACAGCGCGCTGCGCGACGTGACCCTGACGCTGCCGGAAGAACTTCACGAGATCGCGCCGCGCAAGCTGGACACCATCGCGGCGGGCAGCGAGGCGTTCGTGGTGGCGCGGCTGGCGGGCGCCGAGGCGACGGGCACGGTCGTGCTGAAGGGCAAGCTGGGCGCGCGCGACTTCGAGCAACACTACCCGGTGAAGATCGTGGCGTCGTCCGGCGCCGGCAACGCGTTCGTTCCGCGCCTGTTCGCGGCCGTGCGCATCGCGGATCTCGAGCGCGACGACGCGCCCGAGGCGAAGCAGCGCACGCTGGAGCTGTCGCGCCGCTTCAACGTCGCCAGCCGCTACACGTCGCTGCTGGTGCTGGAGAGCCAGGCGATGTTCCGCGCCTTCGGCCTGGACAACGCGCGCACGACGCCGGAGTGGACGGGCGAGGAGGCGAGCGAGGGGACGAGCGCCGACGGCGAGATCGCCACCGGCGGCGACGACGCGAAGCTGGAGAAGGCGGGTGGACTCGGCATCGGCCCCGGCAAAGGCTTTGGCGCGGGCGGCGGCGGCGTCGGCAGCCTGGGAACGATGGGAGCGATGGGCGGGCGCGTCGAAGGCGGGTATGCGAAGGCCTCCAAGAAGGCGGACGCCGCCGACAAACCTCTCGCGAATTTCGAGCGCAGAGCCGGGGCCGAGGAAACGCTACAGCGAGCCGAGAAGCCCGCGCCGAGCGCGCCGGCCGCCGCGCCCGCGCCGGCCGTAGCGGCACCCGCGCCGGCCGTAGCGCCACCCGCGCCGGCCGCGACCCCGGAACTAGCGCCGCCGGCGCCCACGCCGCCGCCCGCGCGGATGCCGCCGAGGCACAAAGCGGCGACCAGACCCGCGCCGCCGGTTCTGGAGATGCGGAACAACGTGTTCGTGAACCGCCGCCAGATGATCCCGATGCGGCGGATCTGGGAACGCGTCGGCGCGGTCGTGGTCGATCGCCTCGAGCCGCGCGCCGCGGGCCGCACATCGATCGCGAGCCTGGAGGCGCGCCTGTCCACCGACGAGAACCGGCGCGATCTGGTGAAGCGGCTCTACACGCTGCACATGCTCGCCGATGACGTCGACGCCGCGGCCGACGCCGCCGAGCGCTGGGCCGGCAAGGCGCCGCTGGATCCCGAGGCGCTGCGCGCGCGCGCCGACGTCGCCGCCCGCCGCGGCGATCGTGACGGCGCCATCCGCATGCTCGGAAGCGTCGTCGAGGTCCGCCCCGAGGACGTCAAGGCGCAGGGACGGCTGGCCCGCCTCTGGCGCTGGGCCGCGCAGCCGGCGCTCGCCTGCCGGCCGCTGCAGGCGCTCGCCGAGCAGCATCCCGGCGACGCCGCGCGCGTGGTCGAGGCCGTTCGCTGCGCGCGCCGGGCGGGCCAGCAAGACCTGGCCGAAGATCTGCTGGCGGCGGCGGAGCCGAAGGCGGCCTCCGCGATCCACACGCTGCTCGAGCGGCCGGATCCGGACGACAACGGGCTTCGCGGCGACATGAGCGTCGTAGCCACCTGGTCGGGCGACAGCGATCTCGACCTGGCCATCGTCGATCCGCGCGGGCAGCGCGTCTCGTGGTTCGGCGGCCCCACGCGCGCGACGGTCAGCGCGCGGGACGCGGTCACCGTCGGCCGCGAGGCGATCGCGCTGCGCGGCGCCGGTGCCGGCGAGTACGCCATCGAGATCGGGCGAGCGGGCGGCGAGGACGACGGCGAGATCGTCCACGGCGAGCTGACGGTGACCGTCGCGGGAACACGCCACCGGCTGCCCTTCACGCTGCGCGGCCAGCACGCGCGCGTCGCGCTGGCGAACATCACGCTGGTGCCGCGCCTGGTCCCGCTCGAGCCGTCGCCGGTATCGCCTTTCCTCCGATAGTCGCTCCGCGCCGCAGGCGCGGTGTGCGACTAGGTATTTTCTGTGGCCGGACCCCGCGCTTGGCGCGGGGCGGCCAGCCCGCGCGGATCGGCCGCTCGCGCCGGCCCTCGGACCGTTCGGCCGCCCCGCGTCCCCGTCCGTCGCTCGAAGCGGCAGCATGGGCACATGAGGAAGCGTCCGGCCTGGCTCCGGTTCACGTCGCTGGCAGCGTCATTCGCCGTGACCATCGCCGTCGTGCCGCGCGCGCTGTGCGGGCGCGCCGCCCAGCCGCTGTTCGAGGGCGAGCTGGCGGCGCAAGACCAGCTCGCGCGCACCGTCGCACGCGAGATCACCGCGGCCCCGGGCCGCCAGTTCTACCGCAGCGGATCGTCGCGCTTCGACGGCCAGTCAGCCGTCGCCATCTATCAGATGGCGATCCTGGGCATGGGCCAGATCATCCGCGAGCACCCGGAACGGCGCGACGAATACCTGCCCGCGATGCGCGCCGCGGCCGCGAAGTTGACCGACCCGCGTACGCTGCCCACGGCCACGCGCGCCTGGGGCCACAACGGCCTGACCTCGATGGAGCCCGGCGAGGGTCACGCGTACCTCGGCTACATCAACCTGGCGCTGGGCATGCTGCGCGCCGTGGATCCCGAGACGCCGTACGCGCCGCTGCACGATCGGCTGACCGCCGCGCTCGCCGACCGGCTGGATCGCGCGCCGACCGGCCTCATCGAGACGTACCCGGGCGAGACCTGGCCGCCTGACGTCGCCGCGGTCGCGGGATCGATCGGATTGCACGCGGAGGTGACCGGCGTCGATCGCCGCGCGCTGCTCGAGCGCTGGGCGCGACGGTTCGAGGCGTGCGCGCTGCACCGCTCGGGCTATCTGGTCCAGCGCGTGAAGACCGGCACGTGCAAGCCGGTCGACGCGCCCCGTGGCTCGGGCACGGCGGTCGCGTCGTACTTCCTGTCGTTCGCGGACGTGCCGCTGTCGCGGCGCCTGTTCGACGCCGTCCGCCGCGAGGGACGCGTGTGCGCGCTGGGGTTCTGCGGCATCCGCGAATACGCGCCGGGGTTCACCGGCAAGGGCGACGTCGACGCGGGCCCGATGGCGATGGGTGTCTCGGTGGGCGCGACCGGATTCGGCCTGGGCGCGGCGCGCGCGCACGGCGACGCGGATCTGTTCCGCGAGCTTTACCGCAGCGCCTACCTGGTCGGCGTCCCGGTGGCCCGCGGCGGAAAGACCAGCTTTGCGGCAGGCGGCACGCTGGGCAACGCGCTGCTGCTGGCGATGCTGACCGCGAACCGCGTCTCCGACGCGCCAGGCGCGCGATGAAGCGCCGCGCGCTGTTCCTGGCTGCCGCCGTCACGGTCGCCGGAATGCTCCATGCCGTCGGCGGCCGCGCGCTCGCGGCGGCCGATCCGATCGCGGCGCTGCTCGAACACCGCGGCGCCGGCGTCGTCGCGGCGGCGATCTGTGTGGCGTTCGCGCGCCTCTTCTTGCTGTTCGTCGCGCCGGGCTGGGCGGCGCATCTCGCCCTGATGTCGGCGGCGCGCTGGCGTCACATGCCGCCGAAATAGCCCCCGATCGTCGACTGCAGACCAAACTCCGAGGCCTTGTAGTAATCCGTCATGCTGCGCTGGGAGACGAGGTCCGTGCTCAAGAACGGCCCACCGCCGATGAAGAAGTGCGGCGCCGGTTGAAAGATCACCGGAACGAACGCGGACAGCGTCACCTTGTAGCTGGGGATGCTGGTACCGCCGCCGGTCTGACTTTCGCTGGTGTGAGTGTATGCGATTCCCGCCCGCGGCCAGATCGAGGCCGTCGGCCCGATCGGGATGTTGTAGCCGATGCGCGGCGCCAGCCCGATCGTCGTGCTGTCCTGCGCGTCGTCGGAAACGAAACCGATCAGCAACTGACCGCCGACCGAAAGGCCGGCCGCGACGAAGTAGTCGATCGCCGGCGCAAGGGTGACCACCGTTCTATTCATGCTCGTTCCCACCAGGCTCTCGCTGTGGCGCAGGGCGACCAGCAGCAAATCACTGCTGATCGCGATCTGACTGACGGCGCCGAACGCGCCCGACGACGTGGCCGCGGCCGGTGGAGGCGCGTTTTCCGGCGGCGGCGCGTATCCGGGCGGTGGCGCTTCGCCAGGTGGCGGCGCCCCGCCGGGCGGCGGCGCGCCTTGCGGCGGCTGCGAACCGGGCGGCGGGTAATCCTGCGGATAGTCCTGCGGCTCCTGCGCGAACGCGGTGGCCGCGAGCAACGTCGTGAACGCCGCGAGCGCGAGAACGGGCCTCAGCCTCTTCATAAGTGACCTCCTCGTCGCAAACGACCTGTCGGGCCAGTGTCGACCACCGGCGGGCCGATCGCCAGTTTCGCCCTCGCCGGTCAGAGCGGGCTGAACGCGGCGTCGACCTCGGCGTCGACCTCGTGCGACAGCGCGGTCGCCGCCGCCGTGTCGAGGATCTTCTGGCCGGCCAGCCAGGCGCGGACGCGGTCCAGCGGATCGCCGTTGTCGGCCACCACCGCTTCGATCAGCGCCGGTCCCTCGCCGCGACGCGCGCGACCCACCGCCGCGCGCGTCGCCGCGAACACCGCGAACAGGTCGTTGCCGTCCACGCGCACGCCATCCAGCCCGTAGGCCAGCGCCTTGACGGCCAGCGTCTCCGAAACGGTCTCCACCGACGCGGCGGTCGCGCTGGCGCCGTCGATGCACACGAACACGGCCGGCACCCGGAACACGCCCGCGAAGTTCAACCCGCTATGGAAATCCTCGGCGCTGGTCGACTCGCGGTCCAGAAACGCCAGCGTCACGTGATTCGCGGTGCCCGCCTTCGCCTGCATCCTCATCGCCCACGCGATCCCCGTCGCGTGCGGCAGCTGCGTCGCGCGGTAGGGCGAGCCGGGCAGCACGCCCAGCGCGCGCGGAATGGGCTGCCCCGCCGCCAGCGCTGCCACCGTGTGGCCGCGCCACAGCGCCGCCGCCGTCTCGCGCCGGCCCGGGACGACGACGTCATCCGCCTCCAGCGCCGCAACCGCGCCGACGATCGCGGCCTCCCAGCCGCGCGTCCCCGGCGGCGCCTCCGCCGCGTCTTCGCCCGCGCGGGCGCGCGTCCGTCCGTCGAGCGCGCGCATGCGCAGCATGGTCCGGTAGCACTCGCGCAACGCCTCGGGGGCCAGCGCCGGAACGCCCGCGCGATCCGCCTTGCCCTCGGGCGACAGGATCGTTCCCAGCCCGGTCGCGCGCCGGTACTCGTCGTCGCTCCACGCCTCCACCGTCGGGGACTCCATGTCCCCCATGCCGGCCCTGATCTTCGGCAACCCTTTCGCCGCCATGTCCGCCGTCGCGCTCAGGCCGCTTCCGGAAAGAGAGGGCCGGGCGACTCCAGCGTCGCCTTGATCTCGGCGATGAACCGGGCCGCGTCGTAGCCGTCGACGACCCGGTGGTCCACCGAGATCGACAGGTTCATCAGATCGCGGATGACGATGCTGTCGCCCCGGACGGCCGGCCGCCGCGCGATCTTGTGCACGCCCAGGATCGCGATCTCGGGGTGATTGATGATCGGCGTCGCGAGCAAACCGCCCAGCGCGCCGAGGCTGGTGATGGTGAACGTCGATCCGGACAGATCCTCGCGCGCCGCCTTGCCCGAACGGGTCAGCGCAGCCAGTCGTTCGATCTCGCCCGCCAGCTGCGTGATCGACAGGCGGTCCGCGTCGCGCACGACCGGAACGATCAACCCGGCGTCGGTGGCGGTGGCCAGGCCGATGTGGCGGTGCCCGCGCTGGATGATCTCGCCGGCGGCGTCGTCCAGGGTTGCGTTCAGCTGCGGAAACTTCACCAGCGCGTTCGCCGTCGCCTTCACGATGAACGGCAAGAACGACAGCTTCGTGCCCTGATCGGCCAACTTCGCGTTGGCGCGCTCGCGCAGCGCCACCAGATCCGTACAGTCGATCTCCTCGACGTAGGTGAAGTGCGCCGCGGTGTGCTTCGAAAACACCATGTGCTCGGCGATCTTCCGGCGCACGCCCCGGAACGGGATGCGCGTGTCGCCTTCCGCCGCCGACGTGGGCGCCGGCGACTCCGCGTGGGCGCGCACGTCGTCCGACGTCACCCGCCCAGCCGGCCCCGAACCGGTGACGTCGCGAATGTCGACACCTGCGTCGCGCGCCAGCTTGCGCGTGGCCGGCGTCGCGAGCACGCCCGCGTCGCGCGCGTTGACACCGTTGTTGCGCGGCGCGCGCTCGCCGGTCGAAGCCGACGGCGCCACGTCCACGCGCGCGGGCTCGGGCGCGGCGGCGGCCGTACCCGGCGCGTCCGCCACCTCGATCGCGATCAGCACCTTGCCGACCGGGCAGATCTGGCCCTCGGCGTACATCAGCTTCGCGACGCGGCCGGCCCGCGGCGTCGGGATCTCGACCGTCGCCTTGTCGGTCATGATCTCGACCATCGGCTGGTCTTCCTGCAGCTCGTCGCCCTCCTTCACCAGCCAGCGCACGACCTCGCCCTCGGCCACGCCTTCGCCGATGTCCGGCAGCCGGAACTCGTACAGCATCAGAACTTCACCACGCGCTCGACGGCGTCCAGGATGCGGTCCGCGTCGGGCAGGTATTCCTGCTCGAGGGTGTACGGGAACGGCGTGTCGAAACCGGTGACGCGAAGGATCGGCGCTTCCAGGTGCAGGATCGCCTTCTCCTGGATGGTCGCCGCCACCTCGGCGCCGAAGCCCGACGTCTTGGGCGCCTCGTGCACGATCACGACCCGGCCCGTCTTCTTCACCGAGGCGAGCACGCGGTCTTGATCCCAGGGGATCAGCGTCCGCAGATCGATCACCTCCAGGTCGAACCCGCGCGCGGCGCCCTTCTCGGCCGCGGCCAGCGCGGTCTGCACCATCGCGCTCCAGGCGATGACCGTAACCTGACGTCCTTCACGAACGACCTTGGCCTCGCCGAGCGGGATCGTGTACTCGCCCGCCGGTACGTCCAGCTTGGGCTTCTTGTAATAGAACTTCGGCTCCATGAAGATGACGGGGTCGTCGCCGCGGATCGCGCTGGCGAGCAGTCCCTTGGCGTCGATCGCGTTCGACGGGCACACCACCTTCACACCCGGGATGTGCGTGAAGAACGCCTCGGGCGACTGCGAGTGGTAGTGCCCGCCCCTGATGCCGCCGCCGATCGGCATGCGCACCACGACCGGCGCGGTGTACTCGCCGCCTGACCGGTAACGGAATTTGGCCAGCTCGTTGACGATCTGATCGAAGGCTGGATAGACGTAGTCGCCGAACTGGATCTCCGGGACCGGGCGCAAGCCGTACAGGGCCATCCCGATCGCGGCGCCGATGATCCCGGACTCCGCGAGCGGCGTGTCGATGCAGCGGTCGGGGCCGAACTCTTCTTGCAGGTCGACGGTGGCGCGGAACACCCCGCCGAAACGACCGACGTCCTCGCCCAGAACGACGACGCGCGGATCGCGGCGCATCTCGACCTTCAGCGCGTCATTCACGGCCTGGCAGAGGTTCATCTCCGGCATGCGTTGGCCTCTCGGGCTGGCGGACTACCGTATTCCGCGGCCCCTTGCAAGTCGAGTCGAGGAGGTGTCAGGCGGGGGTGCCGCCGGGGGCGCGCAGCTTGTAGCCCACGTGGCGAACGGTCTCGATCATCGCGCTGCCCGGTCCCAGCTTGGCGCGCAGGCGGCGGACGTGGATGTCGACCGTGCGCGTGCCCCCCGCGTAGCGATAGCCCCAGACCCGCGACAGAAGCTGCTCGCGACTGAACACGCGCCCGGGGCGCTCGGCCAGAAACTTCAGCAGCTGGAATTCCTGACGGGGCAGCTTCAACGCGCGGCCGCGGTAGGCCGCTTCGACCGCCACCGCGTCGATCACCAGATCCCCGATCTTGATGCGACCGGCGGCGCGGAACGACGACATCCGCCAATCCAGTTGACGGATGCGCGCGTACAACTCGGGAGCGACGACCGGCGACAGCACGAAATCATCTGCGCCCGCTTCCGGATCCAGGCCGGCCAGGCGGGACACCTCGACGCACAGCAGAACCGGAACGTCCGCCAGCGATCCGACCTCGCGCACGCGGCGGATCGCGGCACGGCCCACCTCGAGGTGCGCGCCCGCGTCCACCACGACGACCGACGGCCGCTGCAGCTCGATGTCCTCCGGAAGCTGATCGACGTCGTACCCGACGGCGACGACCTCGCATCCCAGATCGCTCAACGCGGAGGCAGGCGTTTCCGGCTCCGACGCGGCCGTCGCGGGGTTCGAAGTCACCACGAGGGCCCTCATGTGCCGCGTACACTATCCGTCCCACCCCGAGTCACGCAACAAGGTCGCGATGAATCCCCGCGAATATCAAGATGATGTTTCGGGTCAAGAATCCGCTCGGGGTTGCCGATGCGTTCGCGTGGGCGCGCTCGGGGTTCCCGGGTCAACCTGAGTCAAGATGTCGACGTCGAGATTCCTCGCGAGGGAGCTTGGCGCGGCGCGCTTCGGGTGCAATACTCTTCCTTGATGGACGATTTCCACTGCTCGTTCTGTGGGAAGCGGCGCCGGGAAGTGCGCAAGCTGATCTCGGGGCCGCGCGTCTTCATCTGCGACGAGTGCGTCGCGCTGTGCAACGACATCATCGCCAAGGAAGAGGCGGCGGAGCGTCCGAAGTATCCGCGCCCGCGCGAGATCTACGACGAGCTGAACAAGTACGTCATCGGCCAGGACCGCGCGAAGAAGGCGCTGTCGGTCGCGGTGCACAACCACTACAAGCGCATCGGGCAGCACGGCAAGGCGGGCGAGGTCGAGATCCAGAAGGGCAACATCCTGCTGCTCGGACCGACCGGCTGCGGGAAGACCTTGCTGGTGCAGACGCTCGCCAAGAAGCTGGACGTGCCGTTCGCCATGGCGGACGCGACGACGCTGACCGAAGCTGGTTATGTCGGCGAGGACGTCGACAGCGTCATCAAGGCGCTGTACCGGAACGCGGGCAACGATCCCGAGAAGGCCAGCCGCGGCATCGTCTGCATCGATGAGATCGACAAGATCGCGCGCAAGGGCGGCGGACCCTCCGTCACCCGCGACGTGTCCGGTGAAGGCGTGCAGCAGGCGCTGCTCAAGATTCTCGAAGGCAAGCAGGCGTCGATCACGCCGGACGGCGCGCGCAACCGCCCGCAGCAGGAGCTGATCCAGGTCGACACGACCGACATCCTCTTCGTGTGCACGGGCGCGTTCAACGGCGTCGAGGAGATCGTCCGCCGCCGCGTCGGCGAGCGGGGCCTCGGCTTCGGCGCGCACATCGGCAAGGGCGACGAATCGAAGAACGCGCTGCGCGCGCTCGCCCGCACCGAAGACATGATCAAGTTCGGCATGATCCCCGAGTTCATGGGGCGGCTCCCGATCATCGTGGCGGCCGACGATCTGGACGTCGACATGCTTGTCGAGATCCTGTGGAAGCCGAAGAACGCGCTCGCCAAGCAGTACGAGCGGCTGTTCGAGATGGAAGGCGTGAAGCTGCGCTTCACCGAGGACGCCCT
>Ga0070668_100002980_pt1 | contig 12520 bp, 12 predicted proteins | sample KBSS43metaG_FD_64661 | JGI IMG/M metagenome (GOLD analysis project Ga0070668, IMG submission 64661) | Switchgrass rhizosphere microbial communities from Kellogg Biological Station, Michigan, USA - KBS S4-3 metaG | ecosystem: Host-associated > Plants > Roots > Rhizosphere > Soil ... | reverse complement strand
GCGGTCGTCGCGACCGCAGCGATCGCGGGCACGATGAGCCTCGCCCGCGGCATCAGCGCGCTGAGGCGATCGGCAACCGTGCTCCAGAGGAGAGCGCCGACGCCGCCAACCAGCACGACGATGCCCGTCTTGAGGCCTGCCTGGTCCGGTGCGAGACCGTAGAAGCGGTTGAAGTAGCTCGGTAGCCAGGCCCAGGTTGTCGATACCACGAGAAGATTCAGTCCGGCACCGATGCACGTTATGAGCGCGGTGCGCGGTCTAAGCAGCTCGGTGATCACCGCCCGCGCCGTCATGCGCGGCTTCGCTTCGCTGCCGCCGGGGGAGGGCAGGTCAACCGTCTTGTAGTCGCGAACGACGAACAGGAATACGAGCGCGAGCAGGAGCCCGGGAACGCCGACAGCGCCAAACCCGGCCTGCCAGCCCCAGCGATCGGCGATGAACCCGCCGAGCATTACGCCCAACACCGATCCGAACATGCCGGCGGCGAGGAACGCGCCAAGCACGGTGCTGCGCATTCGCGGCGGAAACAGGCTTGCCAGGAGCGCCATGCCGACGGTTCCATAGGCGGCTTCGCCCAGGCCAACGACGCTGCGAGCACCCATCAATTGCGCGTAGCTTCCGGCGAATCCGGCCCCGATCGTGGCCAGGCTCCAGACCATCGCCATGAGGAAGATGCTCTTCACCCGGCTCCATCGGTCGGCGAGGAACGACAGCGGCACCGCGCCCAGGGCGACGGTAATCGAGACGATCGACACGAGCGCGCCTAGTTGGCGATCCGACAGATCCCACTGAGCCTTGAGATGGGGAAACATCGAGACCACGACCTGCCGGTCGACGTAGTCGACAACCATTAGTGCGAAGATGATCGCGAAGACCGACCACGCGTAGCGGCGCGGCGCCCGACGATGGTCGGCGGCGTTGTACGCAGTTTGGTGAATCGCAATGCTCATCGCTTTGTCATTCCCCCGCTCCCCGAGGAGCGAAGCCAGTTGTTGCCCAGAGGGGCGGTCGAGTTTTGGATTTCTGAACGCGATGCATTCTGTTGCATGGACGTTGTTGCCTATTGATCGGCGGTGACATAACCTTATCTTTTCGGGACACCACTTCGGGCGACGCATGACCGGCCTGATTCGCAGCGGGAGCCTCACTCACTACGCCGCAGTCGCCCGTCGTGCCGGACTGGACCCGGGTCGCATGCTGCGTGAATTCGATCTGCCGCAGCGCTGCCTCGAAGACGCGGAGATCAAGGTCCCTGTCGACTCGGTCCGCCATTTGCTGGAAGCCTCCGCCGATCGAAGCGGCGTCGTGGCGTTCGGACTCCTCATGGCCGAGGAACGCCGGCTCTCGCATCTCGGCCCGCTCGGTCTTCTCGTGCGCGAGCAGCCGACGCTGCGGCTCGCGGTCGAAGCGTTTGCACGTTACGGACGCCGGCTGAACGCGGCGTTGCTGCTCGCGATCGAGGAAGCCGGCGATGTCGTCGTGCTACGCGAGGAGCTGATCGTGGGTCGTGCGGGGCCTATACGGCAGTCGACGGAGCTCGTGGTCGGTGTCGCGTTCCGGACGCTAACTGCGCTGCTCGGCCCGGACTGGCGGCCCAGGCGGGTGTGCTTCGCGCATGACGCGCCCGCGGACCGTTCGGTGCACGAGCGCGTGTTCGGCCGCAACGTGGAGTTCGGACACGACTTCAACGGCATTGTGTGCGCGCGTGCCGACCTCGATCGACCGAATCCCAACGCCGATCCCGCGATGGCGAAGTATGCGCAGCAGCTGCTCGAAGAGAGCTCCGCGGGCTTTGCCGACAGCACGTCGATTCAGGTGCGGCAGCTGGTGGTGACTCTTCTTGGCAGCGGCGCGTGCACGATCGACCGCGTGGCGCAGCATCTCGGTGTTGACCGGCGCACCGTGCACCGCCGTCTCGAGAGCGAGGGCCAGGCGTTCTCGGCGATCGTCGACACCGTCCGGCGGGAACTAGCCGAGCGTTACCTGAAGGACCGTCATCGTTCGCTCGCCGAGGTGTCGTTGCTGCTCGGCTTCGCAGCGCCGAGCGGGTTTTCACGCTGGTATCGACGACAGTTCAGCGGCAGGGCGTCGGACACACGCGCGCGCGCGCCGAAGCGCGCGCGCTAAGAGCTGTTCGCAGACCCTAATTCGCGAGCTGAATGATGCGCAGGCCGCGAAGAAGGGTCTCGACTTGACTTCTATTGCGCTGCAAATCGGACGCGTTCGGCGTGTTAGGGGAGAACTTGGAACGGCGAGCTTGAAGTGTAAGCGCCAGCACCGGCCCCGCTTCGGCGGGGCTAGTGTTTCTAGTGTTTGCCACGAGCTCCGGCGTGTCGTTGTGTAACGCGACCAGTTCGAGGGCTGCCAGCCACGAACGTCACGACGCCGTAAAGGCGACGCGCTGATTGCCCGGCCCCAGCGCCTGGGCCAGCCCGGCGCTCTCTGTAACGCGCCCAATTCGCGTGTAGCTATAGCTGGAACGAAACGTCTCGTAGAACACCACCAGCGTCTCGTTGCCGTACAGCATCACATCGCCGGTTCGGATGGTGCCCGGCCGCACGGCGTTGGTGGGCAGGCTGCGCGGCAGAGAGGCGTGTTTCTCGTTTCCGTTCAGCTCGGCCATCTCGAGCGTGGCGGGCAGCAATTGCACAAACGCGCGCGCGGTTGGATTGTCTTCCAGTGTCACAGCGAAGCGCTGGGTATCAATGGTCATCCACATGTGGGGTCGCTCCTGAGCTGCGGTCGGCGGGTCGGGACGCCGTGTGCCGCCGCGGGGATTCGGCTCGTCGGCGGCGCCGGCGGAAAAAGTGAACGCCAAACGGTGTTTCCGAGGCCCGGCGCCACGTCGGCATTGCGCTCGCCGGCGGCTCGATCCTGCTAGACGTGCGCGAGTAGCGACAGCTCCGGAATAATCGCTCCTTGGCGCGTTCCAGGGGGCACGGCACTAGGCTACCGCCTCGAAGGTCACTTCGCTCCAAGGAGGGAGCGGGAGGTGGTCGCTGGACCGCCGAGTGTCTTCCTTCGTACGCTATTCTGGTCGATAGTAACTATCGACATCGACGCGGTGAAACTTGGATCCGTGGTCCAGGCTTGAAATGTCGGCGAGTTCGCGAGCGGCTTCCACGACATCACTGAGAGCGGAATGCATCAGATCGCAGGCGTCGGCGATTGGCTGAGTGGTTTCCGTGGGGGCGGCAACCGAATCGCGATGGCTGAGGGGGCGCAGGTAAAGCTGAGCAGTTACCAACTTGTCCGGTACGGCGAGTAGCTTCCGAACGATTTCTGCGATTCGCGTCGCCTTGGAGTCCACGATTGTCTCGTTCGGCATTTTCACTGGAGATTGTGCGGCGTCGATCGGCCAGCCGATAACTTAGCCAACCATTCGACCCTTTGGACCTTCGCCTCGTTCCAAGACAGGGGCGCGATGCCCATGCGCCGGCAATTCTCGACGTAGATGTGATACGCGCGATCCGCGTCTGCCCACTCGCCGGGGAATGTGTCCTTGAACGGATACGCCATGTATTACACGGTGCGCCACCCTAACCAAAAAACAAGTACCGTGCGTCGCGCCGATCAGAAAGGTTTACCGAACGAGAACCGCCCCGAAGGGCGGCTCGCGTGTGTGCGACGGGAATCCCTACTGCAGCGGGGCGATACCGGCGTCACGCATGGCTGGGCGCAGCGTGGCGACGTTCCTCTCCCCTTCGGCGATCAACTTATCCAGGTCGATGCGCGCGTCGGTTGGGGCCAGCGCTTCACGAAGGTCGCATAGACTGCAGCGCGTCCTCCGCGCCGTCGAGCGCCTTGCGCGCTTTCTGACGCTGCTCGTCTATCGGAATATGCCGTCGCCGTCCGCTTGCGCTTCACCTTCGGTGCAATCGCTGCTTCCATGAACCGTGAAATCGCTGATCGGTCCGCGCCATGACGTGCAGCATCTCGACGATTTTCCGCGTCTTCGACGAGCGCGTACAGCTTGCTCCCGATGTCCATGAATTGATCGTGCACCGCCTTCGAGTGGCGGTAGGGCAGGGGCGGGCTGTTGCAGACGTTGAAGGCATGAGCGAGAAGGCCTATGCCCTGGCCGGCGACGCAACGCGCGTACTCTCGCGGCTTCTTTCGTCCGCCGTGCTGGACAAACACCGGCGCGTGTTAGCCCTGGATCGCCTCCGCTTCCCTTGACGATGCTGATCGCCGTGGCGCTTGCGCCGCGGTGACGCGGGTCCGCTTCGCCCGCAGCGCAGCGAACTCGCGCGACGAGATCGGTCGCCCAAGCTTCGCCCAGCCGTCGGGTGCGTCGCGCGTGACGTGTAGCGGAGATCCATCTCGAGCGGCCCGCGAACGCCGAGATACCCTCAAATCGGCGCAGCGCCGCGTGCGCGAGCTCGAGACGATCATCGAGGCGTTGAACCGTCGCCTGGTGGAGCCGAATCAGCGCGTGCAAACGGCAGAATCCCACGCCATGGCGGTGATCGGTGCCTTGGGATTGCCTGGGTAGCACCCAAGAATAGATCGCGCCTCCTGGGCTGTTCTGCGGCTCGCCGCGACGAGCATGAGGTTTACAACTCAGCGCCCGGGCTTCGCGTTGATCGAGTCGACGATCAAGGATTGGACCTCCCGTAACCGCCGCTCGTAGATCTGCCAGACTTCACCGAGGGAATCCCGGAGCTCGTGGTCGACGGCGAGCCGCGTAAGCAGATCCGTTACAGCTACCCGCACGATGATCGCCTGTGCAGGATTGAGCTGCACGTTCCCGATTTGGATGTCAGCTTCGCGAAGCTCGGCAGTTGGCCGATCGGCGGACATACCTGACATATAGCATTCGGAGTCTCTCCCCAATCCGTGCGCCACCGCACCGGCCATGCGAGTCCAACCCAAACAGGTGGGGATAGTTTCGGAAGACGCGCGCCTGATTCGGCTAAAAAGATCCGGCCGGTCCTTTTTGTTATCGTCGGACATTACGCCGCGCTAGTGTTTGTTCGTTGAGCTGCCGGTAAGCACCTCAACCAACGCGTCGAGGAGCGTGAGCGCGCCGTTGTCTTGATCGGCGGCAAAGGACGACCGCATTGCATACGTCGAATCGATGCTAACGGCATCCTCGCTCGGATCAATCGCGGCCTCGGGTGGCTGAAGCGTGTAGTGAAACCCGTGTCGACGGTTGAGCTCCCCATCGCACGCGCCTTCCATCCACGCAAGGAGGCCAGGGCGGCGCCTCGTTAGAGGCAACTTTGAGTGCGTGGAGCTCGGCATCGGTAAGGCCCGCCAGGGCGTCCTCGATGTGCCGCAAGTTGGTCACTACACAACTCCCCCGATCGCTACGCATCGCGAGTTCTGTCGGTGCCAAGGGTCGACTTTTTTGACATGCGGGATTGCGGCACCACTCGAGCCTAAGCACATTCCTACGCGTGTGCAACGGTCACCCATAGTGATCGGAAAACTCGCACCCATTTGCCGATACGCGCGTCGCGGTACCGAAAGGCGAAGAGTTCGAGACGCGGGTCATGCGGCATTGTCTGCCCGCCGGCAGCAACCCAAAGGGAAAATCAGCGCAACGCGTTGTCTAGGAATAGAACCAGAGCGGCAGCAATGGCGGCGTAATCGACCGGGGTAAAGTGCCGAAAAAACGTTTTGACGGGTCTCATGCATCTCTCGCGTGTCTGAAGGTGGCGAGCGCGCCTAAACTGGCACGCTAGTGGCAGGGGTTCCACTGTCGTACTGGTGCGGCGCGCTCGCCACCAAAGAGCAAGGCTCATGCCAATTCGCTGCCGACGGCGACGTGTGTCACGACTGGAACGCGACAATGAAGCGCCCTCGACCTCGCGGCCATTGACGCGATCATGGCGACCATGCCCGACGATCCCAATCGGCTCGAGTTCGACATGGACGGCGGGATGTTTCGAACGCAGCGTCGAGAAAATTTACATGTCTATAGGTCGCGAACAATGGAAAGTCTGTCATTTCAAGACTATTCGAAAATGGCATGAAGAGTGCTATCCAAAGGGGAAGGTAGCCTACAGTTCGGTTACCTGCAGCGGCGCTGGCTCAGAACGCGCGCCACCGTGATAACTGTTTGCAGGTGGACTCGATGAAAGACTTCAAAATTGTTTCGGTACTAACCGCATCGCTTTTCGGTCTGTCGACGGCAGCATTCGCAAATTTCTACTCGTTCATGAGCCTTCCGGGGGCAACGCTGGATGGCTTACCGGTGAGTGCAACGGCGCAGTTCACGACCACGCCCGGCACGATTACGCTTGCATTGACCAACAATATTTCAAATCCCACAAGCGTCATTCAAGCCATCAGCGACATTTCCTTCACGGCCAGCGGGGTCACCGGGGGCGGGGGTCTCAAGACGCCCACCGCTAATCTGGTCACGATAGGCGAGGACAAATCGCCTCTGGTCGGCAATCCGCAGTGGTTGTTGACCAACACCTCGGGGAATAACTATCACTTGGATGCGCTGGCCGGTCCCGCGACTGGCCCCGCCTCGTTGATTATCGGGCCGGGACCGTACACCAACGCCAATGGCTCGATCGACAGCAACGATCCGCACAATCCGTTCATCAACACCTCGGCGACGTGGACGCTGGCGTTTGCCGGCGCCACCGCCAGCACCGTCATCTCCAACGTCGTCTTCTCGTTCGGTACGCAGCCGGGCGAAAACGTGCCCGGCGTGCCGATCCCGGCCGCCGTTTGGCTGTTCGGTTCCGGCTTGTTGGCGTTGGTCGCGATCGCCCGGCGCCGTCACGGCGGAGTCATGCGCGGATCGCCCATCGCTACCTGACACGACGTGTAGCAACTTGCTACGCGGGGAAAACCAAGATCGAAGCGTTAAACAATTCCGCGCCGGCACAGGCCCCGCTCCGGCGGGGCTTGTCGTTTCCTATGCAGTTGTCGCTTGTACCTGAGCGAAAAGCCGCGCGCCCCCGTTTATCGCCGCCAACCTGCCGCGCCTGGCGCAATAGGTGACGTAGCGCCGAAGGAACCCGCGAGCAGAAATGCCTCGGCCGCGTCGATAGCGGACTCGAGCTCGGGCGGTCGCTCGCTGCTCCGACGGAGCCCGGCATCCGTCGGTGGCTTGTGCGGCGTGAAGTCGCGCGCCTCCGGGTCGACTTCGCGGATCTCTGCCGCCCCGACGATTCCCACTCGGCATAGCGCGCCTCAATCTCCTCGCGCGTTGCCACGTAGCGTGCGCGGTTCCACTTGCCCGTTCGCGGGTCGCGATAGCGAAAAGGGTGGAGCTCGATGCGGGGGGCGCATTGAAAATGTGCGCCAGGTCCCCACCATGCTGCGGCCGTCCATGAGACCCGAAGGCCTCGATCACCTGGGCATGGTGGCGGTCGACAGCGGCGACGTCGTGCGGATGACGGATGCTTCGTCGTCGGCACTCCTCGAGCAACTCGCCGCCGCCCGCAGTAAATGGCGATTTGCGCCTTTGTTCCTTGTCGGGGGTGCATTGCTTGCTGTAGCGCTCGCGCTGCGACAGCCGCCGTTCCCACACTGGATTCCGACGACGTAGTTGTGCTGGCCCTCGTGGGCGCTCTGGTTGCGCCATATTTCGACGCGGTGTGGAAAACGGTGGTCGTGTTCTATGAGTTCGACGCCGCTGCGCAGGCGCGCTTCCAGCAGTTGCTCGTCCTCGTTGAAGCCGTAATAGATGAAGTCGTGCAGGTAAGCACCCCGTTTGCGATGCTCCGGTCGCATAGGTGCGCGTAATCCCGGCGCCCAGCGGATTCGGCGTGCCGACGTCAGTTTCGCAAGCGTCAATAAAGCTCGCGTCGCGTGCGCACCGGTTGAGCGCCGTCGGAGCTCGCCGAAGTCGGAGCGGCCGTCAAGAAGCCCGCCGAAGCGGGCTCCCATCACGGGGCAATGAGTCGTCTACGCAGGAAGCGCGCGAACCGTTAAGGCATCCGTCCCTCACTTACCTCAGGACGCGCACGATTGTGCTCCCCACCAGCGGACCTTGTGCTCCGCCCTGGTTCGCGGTGCCGGTTACCGTGAAGGTCACCGCATCACCGGCCGCGACGTTGATGAGATCGCTTCGCCGGAACGAGGCGACTAACGACGTACCGTCGCTCGACAGCGCGGTCGAAACCGCCGGCGCGCCTTCCGCGCGAACGTCGACCACGCCCCACTGCCGCAGGTCGTAGCCCGCCGGCACGGTCAGCACTATTGTCACCAAGCCGCCCAAGGTGCGCAAGTTGAGCACGCTCGGCACCACCTGCAGCATCACCGGCGGCAGCGCGGCGCGCGGAATCTCGGCCACGATGCCGAAGAGGCTCAGGTTGACCGCGTTGCCCATCGCTTCATAGCCGGCGTCATTCGGGTGCAGCGTATCGCCGCTGTCGTACTGCAGCAGCATCCGGCGCGGGTTGGACGGATCGCGAACGGCTGCGTCGAAATCGACATATCCGTCGTATTCCGGAGTCGTGCGGATCCAGTTATTCACCTCCAGGCGAATGGCTTCGCGAGCATCGGGCGCGTTGCCGAACGGCGTCATCGTGCCGCCGATGATCTTGATGCCCACCGAATGCGCGCGCGCGGTCATCTGCTCGAGCGCCGCGATCACCTGCGCCGCAGTCGCCCCGCCGCTGATATCGTTGATCCCCAGCAGCTGGATGATGTGCGTCGCGTTGGTCTGCACCAGCACGTCACGGTCAATCCGCGACATCGCGCTTGGGTTGGTGTTGGTGCCGCCGGTCCAGACGCGATTGCCGCTGATGCCCACGTTCGCCACGCCGCGCTCGTTGCCGGCATCGGCCGCGATGATCCGCCGAGCCAGCACATCGGGCCAACGCCGGTTCGTGTCGTTGGTCGAGCGCAGGCCTTGCGTAATCGAGTCGCCAAACGTGACGATCGTTCCGGTCGGATGCGAAGCTCGTGTGTCGATCGCGGATAGGAACGGCCATGCCAGGCGAGTCGACGCCACCGGGAACGGCGTCTCGCCGGCGTGATTGCCGGTCGTCGAAACGTAGTTGGTCTGCATCGCGCCGTTGAATCCGGTGATCGGCGAGCCGGTGGCGACCGTTCCGGTGTCCCCGGGGATATACACGTCCACCGCCACGTCAGACAGCGCCGGGACGGTGAAGGAGATCCAATCGCTCATGAGCTCCGCGCCCGTGGGGATCGCGAACGACGCGGTTCCGCTGAACGTCAGCGGCCTGCTCGACCCGGCCACGATGTCGGAGCCACCCGCTGCCGCGCGCAAACCCACCTGTGCGGCGCCGATGACCAGTGGAGCCGTGCCGTAGCGGTTCGACAGCTTGATGCGCACCCGGTCGCCGCCGATGCTGACGTGCGCGATCAGGCGCAGCGTCTGGTTGTTGATCCGGTTCGCCGCGCTTGGGGCCGACGAGACCATCGGCGCGCTCCATGTGGCGATCTCGCGCGGGTCAAAGGGATCTTCGGATGCGTAGGCCCAGGGCGCCACTGGCACTGATACGACCGCGACGGCCAAAGCGGCCGCGACGGTCATCAGGAAACGGCGGCGGGTCGGCTTCAGCATCGAACACACCGCTGCGCATTCATCGAGCACTGCCATCAATGTTGGCGTGAACTTCATGACTAGGATCTCCTCGCGTTCTATCGGTGGTTGTCGATGTCTTGTCGGGGATCTGTACTAGGGCTTGAACAGATTGAGGTCGATCGCATTGGCCATCGCCTCGTAGCCCGCGCTGTTGGGATGCAGCGTGTCGCCGCTGTCGAACTCGGGACGCATCCGCAGCGGATTGGCTGGGTCGCGGACTGCAGCCTCGAAATCGATTACCCCGTCGTAGGCGCCGCTCGTGCGTATCCAATTGTTAAGCGCTTGCCGCTCGACTTCGCGCTGGGGATTCATGGCGATGGCGTTGAAGAACGTGGTGAGCGTGGCACCGTAGATCTTCATGCCGCGCGCATGCGCGCGCTTGATGAGCTGCTGGTGCCCCTGAATGATTGCGGCAGCAGTGGCGCCGCCCGAGATGTCATTGATGCCTTCGAGCACGATGATGTATTGAGCGCCCGTCTGCACGAGCGCGTCGCGATCGAAACGCGTCAGCGCCGGCTCGCCGGTGCCGCCGTTCAGCACTCGGTTGCCCCCGATGCCGAGGTTCGGCACGCCCATGGGCCGGATCCCGGATTGGCCGGCGATAATGCGGCGGGCCAGGAAGTCGGGCCAGCGCGCGTTGGCGTTCAGCGTCGACGCCGTGCCGTCGGTGATCGAATCTCCGAACGCGACAATCGCGCCGACTGCTTCCGGTGCCGCGACGTCGACGCCGATGAGGAAGTACCACTGCGTGCGAGTTGCCTCGGTGGGCAGCGTTGGAGCGTCGAGCTGATTACCCGTAGCAAGGTAGGAAAGGATTTGGCCGGCAGGCCGCGCGTTATGCAGGGTGACCGGCGACGTCGAGGCCGACGTGTCCGAAGTGAGATAGATGTCGACGGCAAGGTCCGTCTGATCGGCAACTCGCAGATCGGCCCAATCGCTCACCAGCTCCGCGCCGATGGGAATCGTGAACGACGCCGCAGGGAGGCCGCCGAATGTAAGTGTCCGGCTCGTTCCTGGAACGATCGATTCGCCGCCGGAGCGGATCGCGACCGAAGCCCCGGTCAGCACCAGTGCCGAGGTGCCGTAGCGGTTCGAGAATTTCACACGCACTTTGTCGCCGCCGACGCTCAGGTGAATGACATTGCGCACCGTCTGATTGTTGATCCGGTTCGCATCGGCGGGCGCGGCGGAGACCGGCGCGGCCGCCCAGCTCGCGACCGCATAGTCCTCCGTTCTGACCACCGCGCTCGAATGTGTCGGCAGCCCGCTGAGTGTCGCCGCTGCCAGCGCCAAAGCCGCGACGAATGCTCGACGGCCCGGATCGTACAGGGGCAACAGCTTTCGAACGACGTTGCATACCAGCGTAGTGAATATCCGCGGGATACCTGTCATGGTTTGGGCCTCCTGTCGGTGTACGGCGGCTGATGAAATGCTTGTACCTTCTTGGCGGCTGTTTCGCCATATCCCGGAACTTGGACGCGGGACGGCCGCGACCGTTCTAGGGTGGCGAATGACACCGGTTCTCAATCGCCGGGTCGGTCGCGGTCTGATCGTACGCCCAGTTGTTGTACTCAACAACAAGGGAACGCACGCAATGCGCAAAGCGGCAGGTCTATCCCTAGCCGCCGGCGAGCGCGCGACGTAATTAAGTCTTGTCCGGCGAGCGTTACGGGTCTCATTGGAGCCGGGAAATGTCCTACGGTAATGCAGTATTTCGAAGCATTGCAGAGGAAGGACCGCCCACCCCGCGACGCTGGTACAGACGGTGTAAGGCGACGGTCACTGTCGAAAAACATTACAGCCGGGGTGCCGCAGCGTGCCGCTGTTGTGTCCAACTTGTCGTAAACATAAGGTTTAGAACGATTTGTTCCGGGCGGGCATCTCGCTTGCTTGCGACTCACTGAGGGGTCTAGGTTGCGTTCACGGGAGAGAAAATGCTGAAAGCAGTCCTTGTCACTCCGCTGTTGGCATGCTGGGTGGCGCTGGCCAGTGCAGCGCCGATTCTGTTCACGAGCAGCCAGTTCCTCGCTGCGACTGTTGCGTCCACCTCGACGCTGGCGGATGCCGACAACGCTTCCAATCCGCCGACGGCGTTGCCGCTCATCATCGACTCGACGGTATTCGACGCGAACAACTTCGCGTCCGGCGCTTCGATCGCGGCCCCGGGACTGCTGAGCACGACGGCGGATGTAACCACCACCGCCGGCTTCGCAAGCGCCGTGGGCTCGGCTGAATTCATCGGCATGTTCACTCCCACGCAGCCATACGTGCTCCTGCAGTTCCCTGCGTTCACCAGCAGCGACTTCACGAATGGTGCGACGGCTTTCTCGGGGGGCTCGCTGTTCGTGCGCCTCACGAGCGGCACGTCGACACTCTTCGACCAGGTGTTCACGGTGGGCGGCCCGATCTCGACAAGGATTGAGATACCAGTCGGCGCCACGGGCACCCTCGACATCCTGTTGTTCAGCGAAGCCAGCGTACTTACGGGCGGCAGCGCATCTAACACGGCGACGGCCCAGTTCAACGTTACCGGAGTGCCGGAACCTGCTCCGCTTGCACTGCTCGCGCTCGGAGTCGTGGCGCTTGTGTGGTCCCGGCGGCAGAACCCTTCGTGACGTTTCCGATTCGTCCTTCGAGCGTTCGAATGCCGCTGGCACACGCTTAGGGTCGCAACCCGAATGGCCCCGCATTGCGTGACGTTCGTGGAGCTGATGAAAATGCGGCGGGAAGCCGAGGCAAACAAGCCGCTGGTCGAGGATGAGGATGAATCAGATGAAGGGAGTGACGAGGACGATGGGGCTACCTGTCCCTTCTGCGACACAACTGAAGAGTGTGACCACCTGCTGTTGATGGTCGACAAGACATTTGCGGAGGCCCAGGGCGGCGTCCTCCGCGAGGCTTTCAATGATCGGTGGTTCAACCGGGGCGAGCAAGCGCGGGACGCCGAAGAAGGGGATTTCTTCCAGAAGCGACTCGATGAAGTCGATTCTCTTGCAG
>Ga0070668_100002979_pt1 | contig 12520 bp, 11 predicted proteins | sample KBSS43metaG_FD_64661 | JGI IMG/M metagenome (GOLD analysis project Ga0070668, IMG submission 64661) | Switchgrass rhizosphere microbial communities from Kellogg Biological Station, Michigan, USA - KBS S4-3 metaG | ecosystem: Host-associated > Plants > Roots > Rhizosphere > Soil ... | reverse complement strand
CAACAACGGCGGTGACAACAACGGCGGCGGCGGTGACAACAACGGCGGCGGCGGGAACAACGGGGGCAACAACGGCGGCGGGAACACCGGCGGCGACGGCAACGGCGGCGGGAACACCGGCGGCGACGGCGGCAACAACGGCGATGGTGACAACGGCGACGGCGGCGACAACGGCGACGGCGGCGGCTACAACGGCGGGAACGGTGGCGGCAACAACGGTGGTGGCGGCGGCACCACGACCACGCCTCCGCGGGGCGGGGCCACGGCGCCGACCACGAAGGACGACTTCACGCCGGACCCGACCACCAAGCCCCCAGCCCCCAAGCCGGTGACGACCAGGAAGCCGGCCACCACGACCAACAACAAGCCGGCCACCCCCAAGCGGACGACGACGACGGAGACCACGGGCGAGGACGAGAGCCCGACCGTCGTGATCCCGAAGAAGGCCGGACCGTCGAGCAGCAAGGCGGCCGGGACGCAGTACACGTACTCCAACGAAGACGGCAAGTTCAACTCGGGCAACGACGCATCGGTGGAGGACCAGGTCGCCGCGGCGCAGAACGCGAGTTCCCAGCAGGAAAGCGGCATCCTCGCCCTGACCGGCACCAACGCGGTGGCCGCGGTCGGCGCCGCGGCGGTCCTACTGCTGGTCGGCCTGGTCATCATGGCCCTCACCCGCCGGCGTCGGCCCGGCAGCACCTGGCAGTAGTCCGGCAAACCAGCCGAAAGGGGCGGCCCGCCTGCGCGGGCCGCCCCTTTGCGCATGGAGAAGTACGGCTTCGATGTGGGATTCGTCCCAGTGCGGGCAAGAGATTGTGACGGCACCGGGGAAAGTGAGGGTAGCCTTACCGCCAGCCCGGGCAACGCGCAGCGAAGAGGTCCCCCAGGGCCTGGCAAGGGCGCGGCACGGGGTCAAGGAAGACCCAGGAAGAGGACAGCATGCCGAACAGGCCGGCACGCCCGGCGACCGAGGCGGTCGTCACGCGGGTGGAGCGGCTCACGCCGCACATGGTCCGGGTCGTTGTCGGGGGCGACGCGCTCCGGCGGATCCAGTGCGGCGAGTACACCGACCACTACGTCAAGGTGCTCTTCCCGCCGCCGGGGGTGGTCTATCCGCAGCCGTTCGACCAGGCGGCGATCCGCGAGACGATGCCGCGCGAGGCCTGGCCGCTGATCCGCACGTACACCGTACGCAGATGGCTGCCGGACATTCCGGAGATGTGGATCGACTTCGTGGTGCACGGCGACGAAGGGGTGGCCGGCCCGTGGGCAGCCGCGGCGCGGCCCGGCGATGTGCTGCGGTTCATGGGGCCGGGCGGCGGTTACGCGCCCAGCCCGGAGGCCGACTGGCATCTGCTCGTGGGGGACGAGAGTGCACTGCCGGCGATCGCGGCCGCGCTGGAGGGGATGCCGGCGGGTGCCGCCGTCAAGGCGTACCTCGAAGTGGCCGGCGCCGACGAGGAGCAGAAGCTGGAGACCGCGGCGGACGCCGAGATCACCTGGCTGCACCGAGGCGACCGGCCGGTCGGCGAGGCCCTCGTCGGCGCGGTCCGGGAGGGCGATTTCCCGGCCGGCCGGCTGCACGCGTTCGTGCACGGCGAGGCCAACTTCGTCAAGGATCTGCGCGGCTACCTGCGCAAGGAGCGCGGCATCCCGATCGACCAGTTGTCGATCTCCGGGTATTGGCGGCGCGGCCTGAACGAGGACGGCTGGCAGTCCGCGAAGCGCGAGTGGAACGCCCGGGTGGAGCAGGAACAGGAGACCGCGTGAGCGGCCACCGCGCCGACCACCGATGATATGTAAGTGGTGACCACCGGACAGCAGCTGACAACACCGACCCGCGACCGGCTCTTCGCGGTGGTCGCGCTGCTGCTCGCGGCGGTGAACCTGCGCCTCGCGGTGACCAGCGTCGGCCCGGTGCTGACCGAGATCCGGGCCGGTCTCGGGATGAGCTCGGCGGTGGCGGGTCTGCTCACGTCCGTACCGGTGGTGTGTTTTGCCTCGGTCGGCATGGCGGCGCCTCGGCTGGCCCGGCGGTTCGGTGCCGCGCGGGTGATCCTGGCCGGCCTGCTGGTACTCACGGCCGGTCTCGGTGTGCGGCCCTATGCCCCGGGCACCGCCCTGTTCCTGCTGCTCAGCGTGGTGGCGCTGGCCGGCATCGCGGTGGTCAACGTGCTGCTGCCGATGATCGTCAAGGAGCGGTTCCCGGGCCAGGTCGGCGCGATGACCGGCCTTTACACGGTGGCGCTGAACATCGGCGCGACCGTCGCGGCGGCCGCCACGGTCCCGCTCACGCATTCGTTCGGCGACGACTGGCGGCTGGGTCTGGCGTGCTGGGCGCTGGTGGCGGCGCTCGCGGTGCCGTCCTGGCTGCCGCTGGCCAGGCACCAGGTCAGGACCCTCGACGAGATCAACACCCCGGCTCCGGTACGGGTGAGCCGGCACCCGGTCGCGTGGGCGCTCGCCGTGTACTTCGGCATGCAGTCCACCTCGGCGTACGTGATCATCGGTTGGCTCCCGCAGATCTACCGGGACGCCGGGATCTCGGCCGACGAGGCCGGGGTGTTGTTCGCCGTCACCTCTTTCCTCGGGGTGCCGCTCGGCTTCGTGCTGTCCGCGGTGGCCGGCCGGGTGCGCAGCCAGAGCGGGATAGCGTTGACGCTCGGGCTGTTCGGCGTCGCCGGGTACGCCGGCCTGCTCTGGTCGCCGGCCGCCGCGCCGTGGCTGTGGGCCGTGCTGCTGGGCGTGGTGAACACCGCGTTCCCGCTGGTCCTCACGATGATCGCGCTGCGCGGCAGCACGCCGGCCACGGTGGTGCGGCTCTCCGCGTTCGCCCAGGGCGTCGGTTACCTGCTCGCCATCCCCGGGCCGATCCTGGTCGGCGTGCTGCACGATCGTACGGACGGCTGGCGGGTCCCGCTCGCCCTGATGATCCTGCTGATGGTGCCGCAGGCGGTGGCCGGCATGGCCGCCGGCCGCGACCGCCAGGTCTAGGCCCGAAGCAGGGCGATCACCTGGGCGAACTGTTCGAGGAACATGGCGTTCACCCCGATGTAGGACACGTCGAACTCCTCCCGCCGGCGGCACAGCAGGTCGGCGATGTGCTCGGCCGAGCCGGTGAGAAACGAGATCGCGCCGGCCGCCGCCATCTGCCGCGGGTCGTCGCCGACCATCCGGGACAGCCACTCGGGGATCTCGTCCACGGTCTCGGTCACCGCGGCGACGTTCAGGTGCACCTCCAGGTCGGTGAACCGGTCGCCGGCCGCGCGGCGCAGCGCGTCCACGGTGCGCGCCAGTTCCGGCTCGGTGGACTGCGGCGGCAACCCGAGCGCCACCACGTCGGCCTGCTCGGCGGCGAGCCGGAGCATCCGCGGCCGGCTCGCCGCGACCATGACGGTCGGCGGCTGCGCCAGCTTCCGGACCACCTCGATAGTCTCCGAGACCCGGGCGAGCCGCTCGGCCGGCGTGCCGAATTCGCCGCCCAGCGCGGCCGCGTCCCGTTCGGCGCCCGGCCGGCCGCCGCCGATGCCCAGCTCGAACCGCCCTCCGCTGAGCTGCTGCAGGGTCTCGGTCTCCCAGGCGACCACGGCGGGCGTACGATTCGGCGCGCTCAGCACGTACGTACCCAGCCGCAGCGTGCTGGTCACCGCCGAGGCGGCGGCGAGCGCCGCGAACGGCGTAAAGGTCTGCAGGGTGTCCGGTATGAGAAGGGTGTCATAGCCCAACTCCTCCGCTCGCCGCGCGGTGGCGGCCCAGTCCGCGCCGGTCGGTGCCCGTCCGGCGACGACTCCGAATCGAAACTTACGCTCAGTCATGCCGTCATCGTCGCGTGCTATGCCGGGGCGGTCGTCGGCCCAGCGGAGACACCTCGCGTACGCCCTGCGGCGTACGCGCAAGGGTTTTCCCTGATTCGGTGAAGGTCATCGATGCCTAGCGTCTCCAGTCAAGCCATCCAGGTGTGACTTCCCCGTCCACTGGATCTTGAGCCTGCCCAAACCCCCGGGCGGGAAGGAGCACCCGCGTGAAACGTCGAACCCCCCAGATCATCGCGCTGGCGGCCGGTGTGACAGCCGCGTCGGCCATGGTCGTGGCGGCTGGCCCGGCGACGGCTCAGCCCGTCGACCCGGTCGCGGCCGCCAAGCAGGCCGCCAGCAACGCCGACGCCTACGTCGCGAGCCGTCCGAGCCTCCTGAAGGCCGGCAGCGGCGACACCTTCCAGCAGCGCAAGGTGTTCACGTCCAAGGGTCTGCACTACGTGCAGTACGACCGCACGTACCTGGGCCTGCCGATGATCGGCGGCGACTTCGTCGTGGTGACCGACGCGGCCGGAAAGACCAAGTACACCTCGGTGGCGCAGAGCAGCCCGGTCAACAACCTGTCGACCAGCCCGAAGCTGACCGACTCGGCGGCGGTCACCATCGCCAAGCGCGAGATGAAGACCGTCAAGACGGTCGAGGGCAGCAAGCTGGTCGTCTTCGCCCCCGAGGGCACGCCGGCCGCGCTCGCCTGGGAGACCACGATCCAGGGCACCAGCGCGGAGGGCCCGAGCCGGCTCACCGTCGACATCGACGCCACCACCGGCAAGGTGCTGCGCACCTACGAGCACGTCACCGACGTCGCCGGTACGGGCACCGGGTGGATCAACGGCTCGGTCTCGCTGAACACCACCCAGTCCGGTTCGACGTTCTCGCTGCAGGACCCGGCGCACACCGCGATCCGCTGCCAGGACTCGGCGAACAACACGACGTTCAGCGGCTCGGACAACGTCTGGGGCAACGGCACCGGCACCAACAAGGAGACCGGCTGCGTCGACGCGTTCTACGTCGCGCAGAAGCAGTACGAGATGCTCTCCAGCTGGCTGGGCCGCAACGGCCAGAACGGCAGCGGCGGCGCCTGGCCGATCCGGGTGGGCCTGAACGACCAGAACGCGTACTACGACGCCACCCAGGTCCAGATCGGCAAGAACACCGCCGGTCAGTGGATCTCCTCGGCGGACGTGGTCGGCCACGAGCTGGGCCACGGCATCGACGACACCACCCCGGGCGGCATCTCCAAGGGCAACACCCAGGAGTTCGTCGCCGACACGTTCGGCGCGGCCACCGAGTGGTTCATCAACAACCCGAACGACCCGCCGGACTACCAGGTCGGCGAGGAGATCAACCTGGTCGGCAGCGGCCCGATCCGGTACATGTACAACCCGTCGCTGGCGGGCGACGCCAACTGCTACTCCAGCAGCACGCCGAGCGCCGAGGTGCACGCCGCGGCCGGCCCCGGCAACCACTGGTTCTACCTGCTGGCGCAGGGCACCGGCGGTGGCGGCGGCGGCCAGCCGACCAGCACCACCTGCAACAGCACGTCCATCACCGGTCTGGGCATCCAGAAGGCGATGACCATCATGTACAACGCGATGCTGATGAAGACCAGCAGCTCGTCGTACCTGAAGTACCGCACCTGGACGCTGACCGCGGCGAAGAACCTGTTCCCGGGCAGCTGCACCGAGTTCAACACGGTCAAGGCGGCCTGGGACGCGGTCAGCGTGCCGGCCCAGTCGGCGGACCCGACCTGCACCGGCGGCACCACGCCGCCGACCACCGACCCGACCTCGCCGCCGGCCGGCACCTGCACCGGCACGAGCACCACCAAGGTGTCGATCCCGGACGCCGGCGCGGCCGTCACCAGCAGCATCGCGATCAGCGGCTGCGGCCGGGCGCCGTCGACGACCTCGAAGGTGGCGGTGGACATCACCCACACCTACCGCGGTGACCTGAAGATCGACCTGGTGGCACCGGACGGCTCGGTCTACGCGCTGAAGGCGTCCAACTCGGACAGCGCCGACAACGTCAAGGAGACCTACACCGCGAACGTGTCCGGCGAAACGGCGAACGGCACCTGGAACCTTCGGGTGCAGGACGTCGCGCGGCAGGACGTCGGGACGATCAACAGCTGGACGCTCACCCTCTGACCGAACTCTCCCAGTGGAAGGCCGGCGCGATCGCGCCGGCCTTCCTTTCTTTCGGCTCCTTCCTTTCCGTTCCTTCTGACCTTTCCGGCTCCTTCTGCGTGGTGGCTCTCCCTGCTTGGCTGCTTCTGCGTGGTGGCTCTCCCTGCTTGGCTGCTTCTGCTTGGTGGCTCTCCCTGCTTGGCTGCTTCTGCTTGGCTGCTTCTGCGTGGCGGCACTCCCCCGCGTGGCGGCACTCCCCGCAGGGCGGCACACCCCGCATGGCGGCACACCCGCGTGGCGGCACACCCTCGCTGCGCCTCCCTCGCTCGCTGCGCCGGCGCGATCGCGCCTGCCTCTCCCTCGCCGCCTGCCGGTAGCCATTCGGTGGCCCGGGTGGAGCAGGGCGGTTCACCCGCTCAGCGCTTCGGTGGCCGGCCCGATCGGTACCGCTGTCAGCCGATCGCAGAGGAGTCAGTTCGTGAACCGGTTCGTTCGCCGTACCATCGTCGCCGCCGCCATCGTCGCCGCCCCGCTGCTCGCCGGGACGCCCGCCCTCGCGGCCGCCGGCACGACGACGCCGAAGCAGCCCGCCGTGGTCGACGCGGTCGCCTACGAGGCCGAGGTCGTCAAGCTCACCAACGCCGAGCGGACCGCACAGGGCTGCCCCGCGCTGCGGATCGACGAGCGCCTGGTCGCCGCCGCCCGGGCGCACAGCACCGACATGGTGCGGGCCGGCTTCTTCAGCCACACCGGCTCGGACGGCACCAACTTCGTGGCGCGCGAGGTCGCGGCGGGTTACCCGAGGAAGGGCGCGTCGGCGGAGAACATCGCCTGGGGTTACCGCACGCCGCGGGACGTCGTGAAGGCGTGGATGAACAGCCCCGGCCACCGCAAGAACATCCTGAACTGCGCCAGCATCGCGGTCGGTGTCGGCCTGGCGATCAAGCCGGGCGGCGCGCCGTACTGGACGCAGGACTTCGGCCGGATCTGATCCGTCCGGTCACGGAGGCTCTTGCCGGGGCCTGGTGGGCAGGCCAACCGGCGGCAGAGCTAACTATCAGTAGTCGCAGTTGCTGACTCTGGGCTATTTTGGCGGGCGGCCGGGCCGCAGCGCCCCGTATGGGGCGCTGCGGCTCACCTGGTCACCCACCGGAGAAGTTGACTTTGTGTAGGCACTTCCCATCGGTGCGTGCTCGTCGGTAGGCTCTGCGCTCAGGAACTGATGTCGAATTCGCCATCCTTGGCAGAGTCCACGAAGGCGGTCCACTCCGCCATCGTGAACATGAGAGCAGGGCCGGACCGGTCCTTGCTGTCCCGGACGGCAACGCCCGTGTCGAGGAAGGCGACTTCGACACAGTTGTTGCCGCCGTTTCCGTTGCTGCGGCTGGCCTTCTTCCAGACAGCACCGTCGAGATGGTGCGTGAGCATCCCCAAGCACCCCCCTTCAATATGCGGTTGTCTCCGGAGCCCTACGCGCCGAGCAGGCTCTCGATCATCTTGATGGTCATGCGATGGTCAAGCGCCATTGCGCTCAATCGCTCGAACTCTTCTCGGTAACGGGCAACCTCGGATGGTTGCTCTTCGTAGAAGTCTCCCGCAAGACCTTCAAGATAGACAACATCCAAATGGGTGGTCTCTCGAAACTCCAAAAGCGCTGCTGGCCCGCCCAGGAACTGATGTTCGCCGGCGCCGAACGGCAAGACTTGAACTGTCACATTCGGTAATTGAGCAGTCTCGATGAGATGCCGAAGCTGATCACCCATCACGTCCTCGCCGCCGATCACCCGGCGCACCGCCGACTCGTCCACGATGGCGTGCAGCTCGAGCGGGCGCGGCCCGGTCAGCCGGCCCTGCCTGGTCAGGCGCAACGACACCCGGCGGGTCAGGTGCGACTCCGGCTCGGTGGGCATGCCGGTCCGCATCAGGGCCCGCATGTACGCCTCGGTCTGCAGCAGGCCGGGCACGATGATCGGCTCCCACGCGCGCATGGCCGCGGCACCCGCCTCGAGGCCGATGAAGTTGCCCGGGCGCATGATGTCGCGGTAATCGGTCCACCAACTGCGCTCCCGGGACAGCCGGGCCAGCTCGACCATGGCGTCGCGGTAGGCCTGATCGCCGACGCCGTAGAGGGTGAGCAGGTCCTTGACGTCGCGCGGAGTCACCGCCACCCGGGCGGTCTCGATGCGGGTCACCTTGGCCGAGTGCCACTCGAAATGCCGGGAGACATTCTCCTGTGTCAATCCGGCGGCCTCCCGGCACCGTTTCAACTCGGCACCCAGGCGGCGCCGGCGGAGCGTCGGACCCTCATCAATGGACACCTGGACTCCCTCTGTCCCGTGGAAACCGATATTACGACTGGCTCCCTCATGATCCAACCTGGACAGAATGCCTAGACAAGAAGTCTAGTACTTCTTGTCTTGACCTTGATGTTGGGTACATGATGCTGCCGACATCAAGTTAGGGCTTCCCGTACGGAGAGTGATCATCGGTGGGCGATGATCACTATCTCGGGTTGTACTTGAGGGGCGTGGCGGTGTGTTGGCTGACCAGTACTTCCTGATCGCTCACGAGGACCGCACCGGCCGGTCCCGTCTTCATCCACGCGCGACCGGACTGGGTCTGGCCGCCGCGCTGCTCGGCGAGTTGGTCCTCGAGGGACGGATCGGGATCACGGACGGAGATCTGCTGATCCTCGACCGGCACCCACCGTCCGACGCTCTCGCCCACGACATCCTAGACCTACTGGTCGCGCAGCCGCGGCACCGCGACGTGCGGACCTGGCTGGCGTTCCTGTCGCAGGACGCGGCGATCCGGGTCGGCGAGCGGCTCATGCGCCTCGGCGCGGTCGAGTCGGTCACCCGCCGCCGCATGCTCTCCACCGAGACCCTCTACATGCCCAACAGCGCCGAGCAGCGCAACGCTGCCGCCTGGGCGCCGGCCCGCCTCGCCAACCTGCTCGTCCGCGGCGTCGGCATGAGCATCAGCGACCGGGTGCTCATCGGCCTGGTGGCCGCCACCGGGCTGACCCGCCACGTGCTCTACGACTTCGAGATGCACCGGCACGCGTTCCAGTCCCTACCGAGCGCCGTCTCGTCGCTGCCCAGCGACCTGCGCGAGCTCGTCGAGTACACCGAGGCCTCCGTGGGTTCGGTGCTGACCGTCGGCCGACGGTGAAGGCCGTCGGACGGCATCACCTCGGGGCCAACAATTTCGATCATTGGGCCGGGAGGATGTTGATGGCGCGTATGGATCCCGCAGAACCGGACATCATCGACCGGGCTCTCGCCAAAAACAGGCTGGGTGTGCCGTCGGTCGTGTTCTTCGGTGTCGCGGGCGCCGCACCGCTGACGGTGATCATCGGAGCGATCTCGGCGATCTACGCCATCATCGGCAGCACCGCCGTCCCCATCACCTACCTGGTCGTGGCCGGCATCCTGTCGTTGTTCACCGTGGGCTTCGTCGCGATGAGCCGGCACATCGTCAACTCCGGGGCCTTCTACTCCTATATCAGCCACGGCCTGGGCCGGGTGATCGGCGTCGGCGCCGCGTTCGTCGCGCTCCCGGCCTACTCGCTGATGCAGATCGGCCTGTTCGGCCTGTTCGGCAGCGCGGCCGCCGGAATCCTCGCCGCCCTCGGCTTCTCCGTGCCGTGGTATGCGTGTGCCCTCATCGCCTGGGCGATCGTCGCGGTGCTCGGTCTGCTCTGGATCGACCTCAGCGGCAAGGTGCTGGCCGTCCTGCTGGTCGCCGAGATCAGCATCGTGCTCATCTACGACCTGGTGATGGTGGCCAACCCGGCAAACGGCCAGATCACCTTCTCCACCTTCTCCCCCGCGCCGCTGTTCACGCCGGTGGCGGGCACGTTGCTGGTGCTGGCCATCGCCGGGTTCGTCGGCTTCGAGGCGACCGTGGTGCTCTCCGAGGAGGCCAAGGACCCGAAACGTACGATCGCCCGGGCCACCCACATCGCGGTCCTGCTGGCCGGCCTGCTCTGCGGCATCTCCGCCTGGGCCATGTCGGTCACCACCGGGCCCGACCGGATCGCGGCCGTCGCGGCCGAGCACCGTACCGATCTGGTCTTCAACCTGGTCGGCCCGCACCTGCCGCGTGCCTTCATCGACATCGGCTACGTGCTGTTCCTGACCAGCGTGTTCGCGGCGCTGCTCGCCTTCCACGCCGCGGTGGCGCGATACCAGTTCGCCCTCGGCCGCGAGGGTGTGCTGCCGGCCGCGTGGGGTCGCACCCACCCGCGGACGGGCGCGCCCCTGATGGGCGCGGTGACGCAGAGCGTGCTGGCCCTCGGCGTCCTCTCGGCCTACGCGGCGGCCGGCGCCGAACCACTGGTGTTCGTCTTCGCCTGGCTGACCACCATCGGCGGCCTCGGCGTGCTGATCCTGATGTGGGCCGCGTCGGCCGCGGTGATCGCGTTCTTCATCCGCAGCCGGCGGCGCGAGTCGGTGTGGCGCGCCTACATCGCCCCGTTCCTCGCGTTCCTGCTGCTCACCGTGGTGATGGTGGCGACCATCATCGGCTTCGGCGAGCTGCTTCAGGTCAGCGGCGACTCGCCGTTCCAGTGGCTGATCCCGGTGCTCTACCTGGCAGTCGCGGCGATCGGCTTCGTCTGGGCGCTGGTCATGCGGGCCGCCCGGCCCGAGGTCTACGCGGCCATCGGACGCGGAGCCGACAACCGGGTCAGCGTCCTCTCGGAAAACCCGATCACCAAGTCCTTACATGCCGACCCCGTCGGCGCACGGGGCTATCCATATTGACCCGCCCGACGCCATTGACCCGCCGGACGTCATTGACCCGCCCGATCGCCTTTGACCCGCCCGATCGCCTTTGACCCGGCCGGTCGCCAGGAAAGGAGGGGAGCCCGATGCCACGAGCCATCGATCCGGTGATCCGGGACGTCACCCCGGTCGAGGAACGCGATCCGCTGGAGCCGCATCACCACTATGTGGTCCTGGCCGTCCACGCTGACGACCAGACCCACGGCATCGGCCACGCTCTCCTCGACTACCTGGAGGCCAAGCATCATCCCGGAACCACGATCCGTACCTCCGACACGGATACCAGGTCCGGTCTGTGATCGAACCACCCGACGGACCACCGATCGCAAACAATGTGGAGGTCGCCTATGGCATGACGTTCGATCAGGTCACCGAGGCTTATTCACGACCGACCTTCGAGCACTTCCTCTGCGTAGGCCGTTGCCCCAGGGTCTCCCCCCGTCGTGGATAAGCCTCACTACGCGGCATTCGGAAACTCGTACAGCCAGTACGATTGCTGGTCGATCCGATTGAACTTCATGTTGTCGGAGAGCCTGCCAACCATGAGACGGAAGACCCGGGACATGCGCCGGACGTCGTCGTTGTAGGTGCAGATGTCCAGGCCGACCAGCCCGTTCTGAGCAGAAGCCACCAGATACATCTGCTCGACCAACTGGGCAAAGGCCTCCCGGCCCTGGGCGTGCGGACTGACGGCGACAAATCCGATGTACCAGATCCGCCGTGCCGCGTAATGCTCGGGCCAGTGACGTTCGAAATACTGTGGAGCGATCAGCGGTACCGCGCCGAGATCGTTGGTGTAGGTGGCAACGCCGCACAGGCTCCCGTCGTCGTCGTAGGCGACGTACTTGTGCACCCGAGTGTCCAGCATCACCTCGTCGAACTCTTCGCGATACATCAGGTGCCGCTGGACAGCCAGGGTGTTGAGCTCCTCGAAGCAGTCCAGATACATCGTCCACACGGCCTCGTGCAGATCTCCGTCAGTGATCTGATCGACGACTTTGATAAGCATGCTCGACTCCCCCGCAGGCCGCCGCCAGGTCGGCCCGCTTCTTCGCGCTCATGTTGATCGATGATCGTTGACCAACAGAGTACGAAGAGTGAGGGGACTATGACAATGCGTGTTCGCCGCTCGAATGTGCCAATGTCGGAAGGCTAGTACTCCGTGTGCTGAGCACGTGTGCAACTTGCAAAGCCCAGGTGAATCCACAGTCGATTTGACGTGCCGATCTCCCCGCCTTCGGGGCATATCGATCTCACAACCCACGCCGGCCGCGCCGCCACCAAGTTTGCACTCTATGCACAAACCGGCTCCTGCCACCCGCGCAGATCGGCGATCATCACCGCAATAGAGATCAGCCGGCCGCATTCCCGCGCCGCCCGGCCAATGACGCGCGCGCAGCCGTCGGCCCATTTCGGATGCCCATCCCACCATTGCCGTGAGTAGACATTCGGGAACCGCCCCGCCTTCGTCGTCGCCTTACGTGCCGATCACCATCACGGCCAGGCCACGCCTCCCGGACCGTCGCCACCGCTCAAAGGTTCGCTCCGCCATGGATTACGGCAACGCCGTACACTGCCCTCCGGAATTCATTCCCACCCACGATCCGCCAGCATGATTACAGGGCGCAACGACGCCCCGATCAGCGCACCGCGACCGCCGGCTCAAAGCAACAGAACCCACCGATACGCGGCTCCGCCACCAACACCGTGTCGCCACACCCACCCGCCAACCACCGCCGACCGCGTCGACCGACCACACCAGCCAGCCGACGCCGCCCGACAGACCGAG
>Ga0070668_100002978_pt1 | contig 12521 bp, 12 predicted proteins | sample KBSS43metaG_FD_64661 | JGI IMG/M metagenome (GOLD analysis project Ga0070668, IMG submission 64661) | Switchgrass rhizosphere microbial communities from Kellogg Biological Station, Michigan, USA - KBS S4-3 metaG | ecosystem: Host-associated > Plants > Roots > Rhizosphere > Soil ... | reverse complement strand
GGGCCAGCCCGTGGCCGCCGCTGCTGAACTCGCTGACCGCCAGCATCGTCTCCACCCTGCTGGTGCTGCTGCTGTCGTTCCCGGCCGCGTACGCGTTGTCGATCAAGCCGGTGAAGAAGTGGACCGACGTCCTGTTCTTCTTCCTGTCCACCAAGATGCTCCCGGTCGTCGCCGGGCTGCTGCCGCTCTACCTGTTCGCGCAGAACACCGGCCTGCTCGACAACATCTGGCTGCTGATCGTCTTCTACACCTCGATGAACCTGCCCATCGCCGTCTGGATGATGCGGTCCTTCCTCTCCGAGGTGCCGGTCGAGATGCTCGAAGCCGCCTCGGTCGACGGCGCCGGCCTGACCAGGACGCTGCGCTCGGTGATCGCCCCGGTGGTCATGCCGGGGATCGCCGCCACCGCGCTGATCTGCTTCATCTTCAGCTGGAACGAGCTGCTGTTCGCCCGGGTGCTGACCGCGACCGTGGCCGAGACCGCCCCGGTGTTCCTCACCAGCTTCGTGACCAGCCAGGGCCTGTTCCTGGCCCAGTTGTGCGCGGCCGCCTTCGTGGTGTCGATGCCGGTGCTGGTGGCCGGCTTCGCCGCCCAGGACAAGCTGGTCCAGGGCCTGTCCCTGGGCTCGGTGAAATGACCTCTGCCCCCTGGTGAGGGCGGCCGGCCCGGAAAATCGGGCCGGCCGCCCGTACTTTCGACCGAAATCTTCCCTCCGGGCCGGAACCCGGGCGGGGGCCGGATCGTCGTACCGGCATGACTCGTCTCCGCGGCCCCCTGATCGCCGCCGCCGTCCCCCTGCTCCTGATCAGCGCTTGCGCGCAGCCCGCCGCCGACGGCGCCGGCCTGCCCGCGCCCGGCACGCCGGAAAGCTCCTCCGCCTCTCCCCAAGGCGGCAACGACCTGGTCATTCGTACCGAACAGTTCGGTGGATTCGTGCCTCCCGACCGGGTTGTCGGCGCGCTGCCGCAGGTCAGCGTCTACGCCGACGGCCGGGTGATCACCGACGGCCCGGTCCCGGCCAAATACCCCGGTCCGGCCCTGCCCAACGTGCAGGTCCAGACGATCACTCCCGAGCAGGTGCGGGAGCTGATCCGGTCGAGCGAGGCGGCCGGCGTGCGCAACGGCGCCGACCTCGGCCGGCCCAACGTGGCCGACGCGCCGAACACCCGGATCACCGTGGTCACCCCGCAGGGCACCCAGTCGGTCACCGTCGCCGCCCTGCACGAGAGCCGGCCGCAGGATCCGCAACTCACCCCGGCGCAGCGGTCGGCGCGGGAAAAACTGGCCAAGTACGTGTCGTCGCTGACCAGCCTGCAGACCAGCCAGGCGAACGTCGCGCCCTACGAGGCGGGGTCGGTCGCCGTGCTGGCCCGGCCGTGGGTCGACCCGGGCGGCACCGACCCGAAGTCACCGGAGAAGGCGTGGCCCGGTCCGGCGCTGCCGGGGACGTACCTGAACCCCGCCGTCAAGATCGGCTGCGTGCTGGTCGCCGGCGCCGAGAAGGACAAGGTGTGGGCCGCCGCCAAGGAGGCCACCGCGATCACCCCGTGGACCGCGGGCGGAACCAAGTATTCGGTCACCTTCCGGCCGCTGCTGCCGGACGAGGCGGGCTGCGCCGAACTGAAGGGCAAGGGGTGAGCGCCGCGTGATTCCGATCGGCGAGCCGTTCGACCCTGACGAGGACGGCCGGGGCGAGACGGCGGACGGGTGCGAGGACAACGGGCCGGGACGGGGCAACCCCGTCCCGGCCCGGCCGGCCTGCCGGCCCGCGCTCACCGCACGCCGAGGAGATCCACCACGACGATGAGGGTCTTGTTCGGCTTGCTCACACCGTCGGTGCTGCTCAGTGCCGCATTCAGGGGACCCGCCGGGACGCCCGGCGGGTTTCCGCCGATCGCTGCGCAGACGGATTCGCCTCGACGGCGACGGGACCGGGTAGGTGGCGATTGAGTGCAACGGTCCGGGGCGACGGGGGAGTGCCATTCATCCGGTATCCGAACGGCTGACGTCAGCCGCTGAACACCTGATGCGATGCACGGGTAACCGCTTACTCGGTGGCGTTCCGGCTGATCCCAACCCTCGCGATGATCGATACCGTAGCTGACACGCGTTCGATCTGTATCGGGGAGCCATTGTGGATGTTCTGGAGGCGTTGACCGACACCATCACGCGTGCCGACAAAGCCGCGGACCAGTTCGGTGTCACCCCGAGCCAGGTCGCCGACAGTATCCGCCGCGTCCACGCCCTCGACCAGCACGAACGCGTTGCGTACGCGGCCGGCAGCGTGCTCGGCGCGATCATCGACATCGCCGTCACGCATCGGCTCGACTGCCGGCAGGAGGACTGTCCGACCTGCACCGCGATCCGTGACGGCCTCGCCGCCAACCTGGCCAGCCTGCGCACCCTGCGCACCGACGCGATCGAGCGCCGGCAGGCGGAGGGTGCGTCGTGGAGGTAGCGGGCGGCACGGCAGTGGGGTCCGGCAGGGTCGCCAACGGTTGGGTACGGTCGTTGGCGACCCCTGACCTGACCTGCTAGCCCTCAACGCCCAGAAGATCCACCACGAAGATGAGGGTCTCGTTCGGCTTGATCACACCGCCCGCCCCGCGGGCGCCGTAGCCGAGGTGCGGCGGGATGGTCAGCTTGCGCCGCCCGCCCACCTTCATGCCCGCCACGCCCTGGTCCCAGCCGGCGATGACCTGGCCGCCGCCGAGCGGGAAGGCGAACGGCTCGCCCCGGTTGTACGACGCGTCGAACTCCCGGCCGGTCGAGTGCGCCACGCCGACGTAGTGCACGTTGACGAGCTGGCCGGGCCGCGCCTCGGGTCCCTCGCCGACCGCCAGGTCCTCGACCACCAGTTCGGCGGGCGCGTCACCCTGGATCGGGCCGATCTCGGGCTTGTCCATGACGTTCTCCTTGTCTTTTCGTTCCCGGCCATGCAATCACAGGCCCGATGACCTGAACGACTCCGGGCCGATCTCCGTACTCCATCCCAGCGTGACCGACCCGTACTGGGGGAGTAATGATCATTTGCCGCCTGGCCGCCGTGGCCGGTGCCGTCACGGTCGCCGGCCTGGTGCCCGCCCTGCCCGCCGAGGCGCACGGCACCCCGACCACGCCGATCAGCCGCGCCGCGGCGTGCGCGTCCAGCGGCGTGGACAGCGGCGGCGGCACCCGGACCGGGACGGCGGCCTGCCAGGCGGCCCGCTCGGCGAACGGCCGCCCGCTGGGCGCCTTCGACAACCTGCGGCTCGCCGGCGTGGCCGGCAACGACCGCCGGATCGTGCCGGACGGCGAGCTGTGCAGCGCCGGGATTCCCGCCTTCCGCGGCCTCGACCTGGCCCGCGACGACTTCCCGGCGACGAAGGTCAGCGGTGGGCAGACGTTGAAGATCAAATACCGGACGACGATCCCGCACGAGGGCTCCTTCCGGATCTATCTCACCCGTCCGGGTTACGACCCGCTGCGGAAACTGACCTGGGACGACCTCGGCAGCAAACCGATCGCCGAGGTCACCGACCCGCCGATCCGGGACGGCGCCTACGCGATGAGCGCCAAGCTGCCCGACCGGGCCGGCCGGCACCTGCTCTACATCGTCTGGCAGAACACCAGCACGCCGGACACCTATTACTCGTGTTCCGATCTCGTCTTCCCGGCGGCGGCGAGGGCCGCGGCGCCCGCGGCGGCCACGGCGCCGGCGACGGCCGATCCCGCGCCGTCCCGGACCCCGCGCAAGGCCCCGGCAAAGGCCGCCGCGGTCAAGCCGGCCGCCACGAGCGCCGGGCCGGAGGCTGCCGAACCGCCGCGCCCGCAAAGCCTCACTCCCGTGAGTGACAAAAGCCAGATCACCCTGGGTCATCGCATCGTCGCCGGAGCGATCTTTGTGGGGCTCGGTGTGGCCGCGTGGGCGGCGGTCGGCGGAATTCTCCGGCGTCGTCGAGAAAACCGTTGAACCGCAACGGTTCGACCTCCGTACTGATGGGCGTCGACGCTGTAAGCCCGCATCCGTTACTACTTCCGCAGTCGAAAGGCCGAGCATGAGTCGTGTTCGTTACGGCAGCCGGACGGGCAACCGTCTGTCACGCCGTCGTGTCCTTGCCATTGCCGCTACGGCCGGTGTCGGTGCCTCGGTCGCCGGCGTGGCCGGACTGAGCCTGGCGGGCGAGAGCAGCTCCTCGTCCGGCGACGGCGGTCCCCTGGTGCTCTCCCTCCGGGACGCCTCGAAGGGCACGTTCGACGTGTTCTCCGGTGGCTCACGCAAGACCCTGACCGACAAGAAACTTGCCGAGCGCCTGCTCAAGGCAGCGAAGGGCTGAGGGGAATACCACCATGTCATCGCACCGCGAAGCTCCCGAGATCAGCAAGGATCCGGTAGCGGACAGCTCCGACCTGTACGCGTTCGTCAGCCCGGACGATCCGGACACCGTGACGATCATCGCGAACTACGTGCCGATGCAGTTGCCGGCGAGCGGCCCGAACTTCTTCGAGTTCGGCGACGATGTGCTCTACGAGATTCACATCGACTCGAACGGCGACGCCCGCCCGGACCTGACCTACCAGTTCCGGTTCCGCACCGAGCTGCGCAACAACAAGACGTTCCTGTACAACACCGGCCAGATCAAGTCGCTGGACGACAAGAACTGGAACCGGCGGCAGTTCTACTCGGTGACCAAGGTCGACGCGCACGGCAAGAGCACCGTGCTCGCCCAGAAGCTGCCCTGCCCGCCGTGCAACGTCGGCAAGCTGTCGATCCCGGATTACGACAAGCTCGCCGAGGACGCGGTCAAGAAGCTGCGCACCGGCGAGAAGGTCTTCGCCGGCCAGCGCGCCGACGCCTTCTTCGTCGACCTGGGCTCCATCTTCGACCTCGGCACCCTGCGCCCGTTCCAGGACAAGCACCTGGTCGGCAAGACGGTGTTCAACTACGCCGGCAAGGCGGTCAACGCCCTCGCCGAGCTGAACGTGCACAGCATCGCCATCCAGGTGCCGCTGTCCGCGGTGCGCCGCAACGGCAAGAAGAGCGTGCGCGGCCGCGACCGGGACGCCGTGATCGGCGTCTGGACCTCGGCGAGCCGCCGCCAGGTGCAGGTGCGCCACGGCGACAAGAAGAACGAGGACGTCGAGGTCGGCCCGCAGGTGCAGGTCTCCCGGCTCGGCAACCCGCTGTTCAACGAGGTCATCGTCCCGATGGCGGAGAAGGACAAGTGGAACAGCCTGCCGCCGAGCGAGGACAAGCGGTTCGCCGGTTTCGTCGAGAAGCCCGAACTGGCCGGGCTGCTGCCGGTGCTCTACCCGAAGCTGTTCGACAAGCTGGACGCGCTGAACAAGGCCGGCAAGCCGCGCGCCGACCTGGTCGCGATCCTGCTCACCGGTATCCCGGACGGGATCATCGACAACTTCCAGAACAACACCGGCGACGTGAAGGCGGACATGCTGCGGCTGAACACCGCTGTCCCGCCGGCCAAGAAGGAGAACAAATTCGGCGTGCTCGGCGGTGACCTGGCCGGCTTCCCGAACGGCCGGCGGATCGCCGACGACGTGGTCTCCATCTCGCTGCGGGCCATCGCCGGCGTCACCGTCCCGCTGGTCGACAAGAACTTCAAGCCGGACGCGGCCGCCGCGCTGGTCGAGCAGGGCCTGAGCGTGAACGACTCCAAGGCCAAGCTGCTCAAGAGGTTCCCGTTCCTGGGGACGCCCTTCGACGGCTTCAACAACCCGAAGTGAGCGTCGACCAGCACCACCACCACGACCAGCTGCACGACCACGACCACCAGCACCCGCACTCGCATGACCACCACACGCTCGCGCCGTCGGGCCAGGGCACGGTGGTCCTGAACATCGGGGCCGGCATCGGTGCGCTGATCATCCACACGCCCGGTCACATGCACGGGCAGGAGATCGAGGTCAGTCCGGTCGACGACTTCACGGTCCGGACGCACGCGGCGGTACGGGCCCGGTACGTCAGCGGCGGGGTCACCTGGAGCGTGGTGATCGACAACCTGCCGGCCGGGCGGTACGTGGTGTGGCGCGACCCGGTGACGCCGTTGACCGGGGTGGACGTGCCGGACGGCGGCGTCGCGGAGGTCACCTGGCCGGACACGGCCGCCGCTTGACGGGTATACGCCGCCGTTCGGGACTAGCCTGGACGGATGGCGGACGGGCAGGTTCCGCACCCCGGTGTTCCGGGTGCGGACAACCCGATCCACGTCGCGCTGCGAACCGACGACGTGGACGAGGCTCGCGCGTTCTGCCGCAAGATGTTCTACGGCCCCCTGCAGGCGAACCCGGTCGGTGACCGGACCGGGTTCGCCTTCAGCGGCGACGTGGTGCTGCTCGGCCCGCTCACGGTGGGCGAGATCAGCTACGGCGTCGACATGCACCTCACCATCGCCGACCTCGAGACGTCGTACCACGTGCTCGCGCCGCTCACCGGCACGCTGCGTTCCCGGCACCGGGGCACGCTGGTGCTGGCCGACCCGACCCGGGCCGCGGTGTACCGGCCGGTCGGCGCCATCGACCTGGACTGGCCCGGCGACTGCCGGCTGCTCAGCGTCAAGGTGGACCGGGCCGCGCTGGAACGCGAACTGGACGCGGCGCTGGACCAGCAGGTCGTCTCGCCGCTGCTGCTCGGCGCGAGCTTCGACCTGGTCGAGGGGCCCGGCCGCACCTGGGCCGCGCTGGTCCGCCTGATGCACGCCGAACTGAGCGCCGAGGACGGGCTGGCGGCGCAGCCGCGGATGGCGGCCCGCTGGCGGGACATGCTGGTCAGCGGACTGGCATTGACCGTCGAGCATCCGTACGGCGAGGAACCGGCCGGGATGCAGGGGCCGCGCCGGCCGCGCACCGTGAAGCGGGCCCTGGACGCGATGCACGCCGAACCGTGGCGGCCGTTCACCGTCACCGAACTGGCGGCGGTCGCCGGGGTCGGGGTGCGCGTGCTGCAGGAGGCGTTCCGGCAGCACGTCGGCGTGTCTCCGCTCACCTACCTGCGGCGGCTGCGGCTGGACGGGGTGCACGCCGAGTTGTCCCGGGCGGATCCCTGGCAGGTGAGCGTCAGCGAGGTCGCGTACCGCTGGGGTTTCACGCACCTCGGGCGATTCGCCGGCGCCTACCGTGCCCGGTACGGCGAACCGCCCTCGCAGACCCTGCGGGCGCCGCGTTAGAGCTCGACCGGCTGGCCTTTGCCGATCACCACGATGCCGTTGTCGGAGACGGTGTAGAGCTTGCGGTCGCGGTCGAGGTCGACGCCGATCTGCGCGCCCTCCGGGATGATCACGTTCTTGTCGATGATGGCGTTGCGGATGACCGCGCGGCGGCCCACCGAGACACCCTCCATCAGCACCGACCCCTCGACGTGCGCCCAGGAGTTGACCCGGACGTTCGGCGAGATGACCGAGCGCTCCACCAGCGAGCCGGAGACCACCACGCCGGGCGAGATCATCGACTCGACGGCGCGGCCCTGCCGGTCGTCGAAGCCGTGCACGAACTTGGCCGGCGGCCAGGAGCCGTAATTGGTGAAGATCGGCCACTGGTGGTTGTACAGGTTGAAGATCGGCAGGGTGGCGATCAGGTCCATGTGGGCCTCGTAGAACGAGTCGAGCGTCCCCACGTCGCGCCAGTAGCCGCGGTCGCGGTCGGTGCTGCCCGGTACGTCGTTGTCGCGGAAGTCGTAGACGTTGGCCTCGCCGCGCTCGACCAGCATCGGGATGATGTTTCCGCCCATGTCGTGCTTGCTGTCCGGGTTTTTCGCGTCGCTGCTGACCGCCTCGCACAGCGCCCGGGTGGTGAAGACGTAGTTGCCCATCGAAGCGTAGATCTCGTCCGGCGCGTCCGGCAGGCCGTCGACCTCCTTGGGCTTCTCCCGGAAGGCGCGGATCCGCTTGCCGTCCTCGGCCACGTCGATCACGCCGAACTGGTCGGACATCGACTTGGGCTGCCGGATGCCGGCCACGGTCACCGACGCGCCCGAGGCGATGTGGTCGTTGACCATCTGCTTCGGGTCCATCCGGTAGATGTGGTCGGCGCCGAAGACGATGACGTAGTCGGGCGCCTCGTCGTTGATCAGGTTGAGGCTCTGGTAGATGGCGTCCGCCGAGCCGGCGAACCAGCGCGGGCCGAGACGCTGCTGGGCCGGCACCGGGGTGACGTAGTTGCCGAGCAACGTCGACATCCGCCAGGTCTTGCTGATGTGCCGGTCGAGCGAGTGCGACTTGTACTGGGTCAGTACGACGATCTTCAGAAAGCCGCCGTTCGCGAGATTCGACAGCACAAAGTCGATCATGCGGTAGATGCCGCCGAACGGGACGCCGGGCTTGGCCCGGTCCGCCGTCAGGGGCATCAGGCGCTTACCCTCACCACCGGCCAAAACGATTGCAAGCACCTTGTCAGCCATGAATGGACGCTAACTTTCCGCCAGCGCGAGCGCCAGCCGACGGGCGCAACTCGCCGTGCGCGATGCGGCGAGCGCGACGATACCGGATCTTGGTGCGTTGCGCGCTACCTTCCCGCCGAGAGACTAGGCTGCGTCTCGTGGCCGGAACAGGTGTTGAATCGCTGCGCGTGGATCTGATGACCAGGGAGTACCCGCCGGAGGTCTACGGGGGTGCGGGCGTCCATCTGGAGTACCTCAGCCGAGACCTGCGCGCGCTGGCCGACGTACGGGTGCACTGCTTCGGCGCGAAACGCGACGAGCCCGGCGTGACCGCCTATCCCGACCCGCTCGAGCTGGCCGGGGCCAACGCGGCGCTGCGCACCATGGGCATCGATCTGGCCATGGCGGCCGGCGCCGAGGGCACCGACATCGTGCACAGCCACACGTGGTACGCCAACTTCGCCGGCCACACCGCCAAGCTGCTGCACGGCGTGCCGCACGTGGTCACCACGCACAGCCTCGAACCGTTGCGGCCGTGGAAGGCCGAGCAGCTCGGCGGCGGCTATGCGCTGTCCTCGTTCTGCGAGCGCACCGCGATCGAGGGCGCGGACGCGATCGTCGCCGTCTCCGCCGGCATGAAACGCGACGTCCTCACGGCGTACCCGCAGGTCGATCCGAGCCGGATCCACGTGGTCCACAACGGCATCGACACCGAGCAGTACAAACCCGACCGGAACACCGACGTGGTCGAGCGGCTCGGCATCGACCTGGCACGGCCCAGCGTCGTCTTCGTCGGCCGGATCACCCGGCAGAAGGGCCTGCCCTACCTGATGCGGGCCTGCCAGGACCTGCCGCCGCAGACGCAGATCGTGCTGCTGGCCGGCGCCCCCGACACCAAGGAGATCGCCGCGGAGGTCGAGGGCCTGGCGATCCAGCTGCGCAACGTGCGCGACGAGCACGGCGTGATCTGGGTGCAGGAGATGCTGCCCAAGCACGAGGTGGTGCAGGTGCTCACGCACGCCACGGTGTTCGTCTGCCCGTCGGTGTACGAGCCGATGGGCATCGTCAACCTGGAGGCGATGGCCTGCGAGACGGCCGTGGTGGCGACCGCCACCGGCGGCATCCCCGAGGTGGTGGCCGACGGCGAGACCGGCCTGCTGGTCCCGATCGAGCAGGTCGCCGACGGCACCGGCACGCCGGTCGACCCGGAGAGGTTCGTGGCCGCCCTGACCGCCGCGATGACCGAGCTCGTCGAGGACCCGGAGCGGGCCCGGCAGATGGGCCTGGCCGGCCGGCGCCGCGCGGTCGAGCACTTCAGCTGGTCGCGGATCGCCGAGGACACGATGGCGGTCTACCGTTCGGTGCTCTGACGGCCGTTCTCCCGCAGGCTGTTGTCCCGCAGGATGGCCCGGGCCACCGCTCGGCCGCTGAGCCAGGCGGTCTGCACCCGCGGCCGGCCGAACGCGTCGCCGCACAGATAGACGTGGCCGTCGCGCGCGAAAGTGGGGTGCGCCAGCCGGTCCGCCGTCGGTCCGGTCAGGGGCGGTGGCGGGCCGGCCGGCCGGGGCGTCGCGTGCGGCCAGTGGAACAACTCGACCACCGGCTCGGCCGCGATGCCGCAGAGTTCGCCGACCGCGGCGGCCATCGCCGCCCCGGGCGCGTCGCCGTGGTCGCGCGCGAAACCCGCCGTCGAGTGCGCCACCAGCACCGGCGCCCGGTCGCCGCGCCGGTCGCCGTCGTCGCAGACCGTCGCCACCACCGGGTGATCGTTGACGAACACCCCCGCGAAATCCGGCCAGCTCCGCGCGGGATAGGTCAGCACGGCGGTCAGCACCGGCGACCACGCCTGCCCCCGGGCGACCGGCAGGTCGGCGATCCGCAGCGCCTGCGGACCCGGCATGGCCAGCACCACGGCCTGCGCCCGGGGCAGCTCGGTCACCTCGACGCCGAGCGTCACGTCGAGCTCGGCGGCCAGGCCGGCCGCGAGGCTGCGCAGGCCGCCCGGCGCCGACCAGCGCATCGGGGCGCTCCCGTGCTGCCCGCGGAAGGCGTCGGTCCACGGCCGGATCAGCCCCTCGATGCGCCAGCTCTGCACCCGGCCGCGGAACGCCGGGTCGTCGGCGGTGAGGTAGGCGGCGCCGACGTCGACCGGCCGGCCGGCGCGCCACACGCTCGCCAACCGGCCACCCACCACGGTGTCCCGCTCCACCACCCGGGCCGGTACCCCGGCGTCGACCAACTCCCGGGCGCAGGCCAGGCCCGCGATTCCGGCACCCACGACGACGACCGTCACAGTGCAGAACTCTACGGCGCCGCGGCCGGTCCGGGCGGCAAGGCACACTGGTGCCATGCTCCGCCGCCGTCCACCTGTCAATGTCGTGATCACCCTGGCGTCGATCCTGTTCGCGGTCGCCGTCCTCGGCCTCGGCTTGTTACGCGCCGCCGTCTACGACCCACCGGTGGTGACGTCCGGGCAGTGGACCCCCTCGCCGGACGCGGTGCCGGCGGTGACCGGCCGGTGCGGCACGGTGCCGGTGCGGGCCACCCGCGAGCTGCGCGGCATGTGGCTCACCACGGTGGCCAACATCGACTTCCCGAGCCGGCCGGGCCTGCCCGAGGCGCAGGTCAAGGCGGAATACCTGGGCTGGCTCGACCTCGCCGTCGCCCAGCGGCACAACGCGATCTTCGTACACGTGCGACCGAGCGGCGACGCGTTCTGGCAGTCGGCGTACGCGCCCTGGTCGGAATGGCTCACCGGCAAGCGGGACGGCAAGTCGCCGGGGTGGGACCCGATGGCATTCATGGTGACCGAGGCGCACGCCCGCAACCTGGAATTCCACGCCTGGTTCAACCCCTACCGGGGCACCCAGCCCGGCCCGGCCGGGCCGGGCGCCGACTTCGCGAAGCTGGCGCCCAACCATCCGCTGCTCGCCCACCGCGACTGGGCGATCAGCTACCCGCGGGGCCGAGCCGCCCGGCTCTACTTCGACCCCGGCATCCCCGAGGCCCGCAAGTTCGTCGAGGACTCCATGCTGGAGGCGGTGCGGAAGTACGACGTGGACGGCGTGCACTTCGACGACTTCTTCTACCCGTACCCGCAGGCCGGCGAGGACTTCCCGGACGACGCCAGCTTCGCGAGGTACGGCCGGGGCAAGGCCCGGGCGCAGTGGCGGCGCGACAATGTGGACACCCTGGTCCGCGAGATGGACGAGCGGATCAAGCAGCTCAAGCCCTGGGTGAAGTTCGGGATCAGCCCGTTCGGCATCTGGCGCAACTACGCGAACGACCCGGACGGCTCGCAGTCGCGCGGGCTGGAGGCGTACGACGCGATCTATGCCGACACCCGCAAGTGGGTGCAGCAGGGCTGGCTCGACTACATCGTGCCGCAGCTGTACTGGACCATCGGCTTCGACAAGGCCGACTACGCCAAGCTGCTGCCCTGGTGGGCGGCCCTGGTCAAGGGCACCGACGTGCAGCTCTACATCGGGATGGCCGACTACCGGGTGGGCGAGAAGGGCGACTGGAGCGACCCTGGCATGCTCGACCGCGAGCTCGCCCTCAACGACCGGTACGGCACGCTCGGCCAGGTGCATTTCAGCGCCAAGCAGATCCGGGCCGACCGGCTCGGCGCGGTGACCCGCTACCGCGCCCGCCACTACGCCACGCCCGCCCTGCTGCCGCGGATGAGGCAACTGCCGGACCGGCCGCCGGCCGCCCCCCGGCTGACCGGCGCGGAGCGGGCCGGCGGGGTGACCCGGCTCGCCGCCACGGCCGGTGCCGGGGCGCCGGCCGCGAGCTGGGCGCTTTACCGCGTCGACGGCGCGGCCGCGCCGCTGGTCGCCACCGGCCGCACCGGCAGCCCGGTGGCCGATCCGGCGCCGCCGGCCGGCCCGGCGACGTACTGCCTCAGCGGCCTCGACCGCTCCGGCAACGAGGGCCCGCTCAGCGAGCCCTTCCGGCTCAGCCGGTGACCTTGCCGTCGGCGACCTCGAGGTGCCGGTCGGTGGCGACCGCCTCGAGCATCCGGCGATCGTGGGTGACCAGCAGCAGCGTGCCGGTGTACGAGCCGAGCGCCGACTCCAGCTGCTCGATCGCCGGCAGGTCCAGGTGGTTGGTCGGCTCGTCGAGCACCAGCAGGTTGACCCCGCG
>Ga0070668_100002972_pt1 | contig 12533 bp, 12 predicted proteins | sample KBSS43metaG_FD_64661 | JGI IMG/M metagenome (GOLD analysis project Ga0070668, IMG submission 64661) | Switchgrass rhizosphere microbial communities from Kellogg Biological Station, Michigan, USA - KBS S4-3 metaG | ecosystem: Host-associated > Plants > Roots > Rhizosphere > Soil ... | reverse complement strand
TCGATGCGGCAGGGCGCGCTCAACCACAACGGGGCCACGAGGCGCAGGTCGAGATGGGCCCGGCGCATGGCGGCCTCGACGGGCTGCAGGTGGACGCAGGCGGCGAGCGCGCCGGGGTCCCGGTCGTAGGCGATCTGCCCGTCGCTCCAGGCCTCGCCCGCCGCGATCCGCTCGGCGTAGCCCCGCAGCGCCGGGTCTGCGGAGAGGCGCGCGATCCGCTCGCGTCGCTCGGCCTCGAAGGCCTTGCGTTCGGCGCGCCACTTCGCGCGCAGGCGTCGCTGCTCGAACGGGTTGAGCGCTCGGGGGCGGGGCCCATCGGCGGCGAACGGCCGCTTGACGACCACGTAGGCGATCACGCCCACGAAGACGACGATGGCCGGGTAGAAGCCGGAGCCCAGGTACCCCGGGGGCGTCTCATGGTGCAGTCGGAAGCCCGCGCCCAGGACGACGATGAAGCCGGAGCCCACCATCGCCATGGCGGTCAGGATGCCGAGCGCCCGACGGCCGAGCGGCTCGGGTTGCGGCCCGACGAAGACGACCGGGGCCGGCGCGACGGGCGCAGGCGCGGCGGTGGGCGCGACGGCCGGCGCGGGCGTGGGACGGGCCGCCCTCGCCATCGCCCAGAACCCGAAGGCGCCGAGCGCCGTTCCCAACGGGATCACCAGCAGCAGGAAGGCCGACAGAGCGCCGATCACCAAGGGCGCCCAGCGCGCGCCGCGCAGCAGGCCGATCCCGCCGACGAATGCAGGCGCCAAGTAGACGACGCCGATCATCAGGAAGGGCGGGGCTATGTAGCTGAGCGCCTTGCCGCCGTCCGGATCCGCCGCCAGGCCGAGGCACAGCACCGTGCCGACCAGGAGGCCCGCGCCGCCCAGCACCACGTGGATCCATGCCAGCAGCTTGACCGTCGCCCGCCCCCGTTTCGGTGCGGACGATCCCTAGAACCGCCGCGAGTAGCCGAAGGAGAAGATGTTGGCCTTGATCCGCGAGGTGCGGAAGTCTTGGCGAGTATAGTCCGCCCGAACGCCTTCCTTGGCGCTCGGCGAATAACGGGCGCCGAAACCGATGCGCCAGGCGCCTTCGTCGGGGGTGCGCCCCTGGGCGAGGTTCAGATCGGTCGCGCCGTATCCGGCCCGGGCGAACAGGTCGGCCTTGGGGGCGACCGGCAGGTAGGCGACGCCATAGGTCGCGCCCCGTTGCTGTAGGTTCCGCTCACGCTCGAGACCGCGGGCGAACGCGGACCCCAGCGGCATGGGCTCGGTTTCCGCGCCGAAGTGGCGATTGAGCCGCAGGTTATGACGCCCTTGCGGTTCGACCTGCAGGACGAGCGGACGCGAGGGCTGGACTTCGGTAATGCGCGCCGGGACCGAAGATGATTGCTGCGCGGCGGTCGCCGTCGGAAGCAAAACCGCGAGTGCAAACAGGGCGAAGCGCGGCGACATCTCGGTGTGTCCAAAGCAACAGTCTTGTCACTGTCTGTTACTTGACAAACTCCGAATTCGGTGGGTGGTTGCCATGCTCAAGTTCAATTGTTTCGGCATCTCGCAGACTGGGGCATCGGCGCCCGATTGAGGGACTAGCGGCAGTATCCCAGGAACTTGCGCAGCATGTCCTTGGGCGGCGCCGGCGCGTCGACGCTTTCGCGCAGGGCGGTGACGCGCAGCAGGCCGGTCTTGCGGAACGCCGCGATCACCGGCGACTCGCTGGACAGCTCCGTGGTCACGAACGAGCCGCCGTGGGTCTTGTCCGGGCCGACCTGCCCGGGGACGGTCGCGGTGGCCGTCCCGGAGGCGACGGTCACGGTGGCGGGCCGCGAGGCGACCACGCGGCTGGCGCGCGGCGCGTCGGGATCCTGCGGCTCCATCAGTCGCACCGGGCTCGCGGCGATCACCTTCACCTGGCCGGTCTTCTTCGTGCACATGAAGCCCAGCGCCAGGTCGTCGGAGTCCAGGAAGGCGTAGCGCAGCACCGCGTCCTGCGGGTCGCCCTTCTTGGGGATGGCGATCGCCCACACGCGGCTCGCCGGCTGGGCCGCCGCCGGGCCTGCGGCCAGCGCAAGGATCAAGGGAACGAGCCAACGGTGTCTCATGACGGCGACCTTAGCGGGCTGAACGTGAACGCATTCCGACCAATCTCCAGCGCCCGTGGCGTCAGAATGGCGAGAAGCGTTCCACCAGGGCCTGGCCGGCCGGGGTCTTCTGCACGCGGCTGATGTCGCCGCGCCCGCCGTAGCTGATCCGAGCCTCGGCGATCTGGGTGTGGCGGATGGTGTTGGAAGAGGAGATGTCCTCCGGCCGCACGATCCCGGCCACGGTGAGCTGGCGCAGCTCGTTGTTGGTCCTCACCTCCTGGGTGCCCTGGATCACCATGTTGCCGTTGGGCAGCACAGCGGTGACCACCGCGGCGATGGTCAAGCTGATCTTCTCCGAGCGGGTGACGGCGCCTGATCCGGACTTGCTGGTCTTCGATTCGGTCTCCACCGCGTTGGCAGGATCGAAGCCGCCGGGCAGCACCCGGCCCAGGCTGGATTCCAGGCCCAGGAAGTGGGGCACGCCGGCCGAGGTTCCGGCGGTGCGCGAGGCGGCCGTGGAGTTGGAGGTCTTGGCGCTGTCGTCGATGTCGATGTTGACGGTCAGGATGTCGCCCACGCGGCTGGCGCGCTGGTCGATGAAGAAGGCGCGCGCGCCGGTGCGCCACAAGGAGTTGGCGCTGGCGGCCTGCGGTCCAGGTTCGCGCGCCGACACCAGCGGCATCACCTCCTGGTTCCGAGGCACCAGGGCGGCGGGATAGCCCACGGGCGCAAGTTCGGGTCCGCGCACGGTCTCCTTGATGGTGGAGCAGGCGGCGAGGGGAACGAGCGCGAGGACGAGCAGGATCGGACGCATGCGGGAAGCTCTCATCAACGGGATGCGAATTGCGGGTGACGGGCGGCCTGGTAGCGGTCGGCCGCCGGGCCTGTCAGCGCCTGGCCGGGCCCGACCGCCACGGCCTGGACGATCTTCTTGGAGGCGGGGTTCTGCACGGCGAAGGACTCGCCCACCGCGGCGTTGGCGGTCGCCTTGCCCTGCAGCGCCACCGAAACGCCACTGTCCTGCCAGGTGACGGTGACCATGTCGCCGGTCTTGATGACCAGGGCGGCGGCCAGGTCGCGGCTCAGCGCCACGGCTCCGGCGCGCAACGGCCGGCGCGCCTGCATGCCGATGACGGCGTCGGCGTCCGCCACCGCGTCGGCGGGCGCGGCGGCGGCCTTGCTCCAGACCAGGTCCTGCGGTCCGACGATGTCGCCGGCGTTGAGGCTGCGCGCGTAGGTCAGCACCTCGACATTGCCCTTGGCGGCCGCCACGGCCCCGCTGCGCACGATGATGCGGCGATAGCCCTCGGCGTTCGGCCAGTCGAGGCCGGCCCGCCGGGCGACGGCCTGCACGGCGCCGGCGTCCAGCACCACGGTCTGGCCGGGCTTCGAGGCCACGGGCGTCTTGCCCGCCGCGCCTGCGCCCTCGAACAGCTCTCCCAGGGTCACCACGCCGTCGGCGTCGACGGGTTCGGGCTTCAGGGCGACGGGCTGGCCGGCCAGGCAGGGGCCGGCGACGGCGGCGAAGGCGAGAGCGGCGATGACTTTGCGCATCAGGTTACGTCTTCAACTGGCTGGTGACCGACAGCATCTGGTCGGCCGTGGAGATCACCTTCGAGTTCATCTCGTAGGCGCGCTGGGCGACGATCAGGGCGGTCACTTCGCTCACCGGATCGACGTTCGAGGCTTCGGTGTAGCCCTGCAGCAGGGTGCCGATGCCGGTGGTCCCGGGCGTGCCGGTGGTGGCCGACCCGGAGGCGCCGCTTTCCTTCAGCAGGTTGCCGCCGATGGCCTCCAGCCCCGCCTCGTTGACGAAGGTGGCGAGCTCGATCTGGCCCAGGATCTGTGGGGCGGTCTGGCCCTCGACGCCCGCCTGCACCTGACCGCTCTTGGAGATCGAGATGCTGGTCGTGCCGGGCGGAATGGTGATCGCCGGCTCGATCAGGTAGCCCTCCGAGGTGACGAGTTGGCCTTGGTCGTTCAGCGACAGGTTGCCGGCGCGCGTATAGGCTGTCTCGCCCGAGGGCATCGTCACCTGGAAGAAGCCGCGGCCGTCGATGGCCAGGTCCAGGTTGTTGTCGGTGCGGGTCATCGAGCCCTGGGTGGTGACCCGGTAGGTCGATCCCGCTTTCACGCCCGCGCCGACCTGCACGCCGGTGGGCACCACGGTGCCCTGGTCCGAGGACTGCGCGCCCGGAGTGACCAGCGTCTGGTACAACAGGTCCTCGAACTCCGCCCGCTGCCGCTTGAAGCCGACGGTGTTCATGTTGGCGATGTTGTTGGAGATCACCTCCACGTTCAGCTGCTGGGCGGCCATGCCCGTGGCGGCGGTGCGAAGTGCCTGCATCGGCTAGGTTCCTATTGTATGCGGCCCATCCGCTCGATCGAGCGGCGGGAGAGTTCGGCCTCGGCGTCCATCATCCGGGCCATCTGTTCGTACGCGCGGCTGACCTCGATCAACCGGGTCACCTCGAGCACCGACTTGACGTTGGAGCTCTCCAACATCCCCTGGCGCACGATCGCGTCCGACGCCGGCGTCGGCTGGGCGTTGGCGGAGTTCTTGAGCAGGTTGTCGCCGGACTTCTCCAGGACCGACAGGTTGTCGAAGCGCACGACGGCGATCTTGCCGACCCGCTCGGTCCCCTGACTGATAGTTCCGTCGGGCGCGATCAGCACCTCGCCCTTGGTCGCGTCGATGACGATCTCGCCGCCGCCGTCGCCGTGCACCGCCTGGCCCGCCTGGGTGACCAGCTTTCCGGTGTCGTCCAGCCGGAAGCGGCCGTCGCGGGTGTAGCGCTCGCCCTCGGCGGTGGTGACTGCGAAGAAGCCGTCGCCCTCCACGGCCAGGTCGAACGGCGCGCCCGTGCGGCGCAACGCGCCCTGGCCGAAATCCCGCGCCACGCCGTCGCCGACCACGAACGTCACCGGATTGGGCGCGCCCAGGGTCCGGGCCGGTCCGGCCGGGTCGACCTTCTGCATCAGTGATTCGACCTTGAACCCGGTCGTGTCGACGTTCGCCAGGTTGTTGGCGGTGATGTCCAGCTCGCGACGCAGGGCGATCTGGCGCGACAATCCGACGAAAAGGGCGTTGTCCATTTACGAAAAGCCCGGAAGGCCCCTGCTGCGACACTTTCTGCCCATTTTCTCCTGCAACCTTCGGGCCAGTCTGAAATATCAACAATATCAATGGAAAAGTTGGTTAACGGACGCCGCCGGGCGGATTTTGCCGGGCAGGGTTAGCCCTCGTTAATTTGGGTTAAAAACTGATCCTTAACCAAGCCGGCGCGATGGAGGACGGAACTCGGACTCTAAGGAATCGCGCGCGTGGCGAAGGACAAGGTCAAGGAAGCCCCCGAAGGGGAGGCTCCCGCCGAGGGCGAGGAGGGCGAAGCTCCCCCCGCCAAGAAGAAACTGCCGCTGAAGATGCTGATCATCGCCGGCTCGGCGGCGCTCGTGGTGCTGGGCGGCGGCGGGACCGCGGCCTTCATGTTCCTGAAGCCCAAGCCCGACGCGGCGCACGCCGAAAAGGGCCACGAGAAGAAGAAGGACAAGAAGAAGGGCGAGAAGGGCCACGAGAAGAAGGGCGAGGGCGCCAGCAACGTCACCGAAGGTCCCGATGGCGTGCTGTTCTACGCCATGCCGGACATCACCGTGAACATGCAGGCCGCCGACGGCAAGGCTACCTTCCTGAAGCTCAAGCTCACCCTGGAGCTGCCCGACGAGGCGGCCGTGGAGAGCCTGGACCCCAACCTGCCCAGGCTGCAGGACATGTTCCAGAGCTTCCTGCGCGAGCTGCGCCCGGAGGATCTCGCCGGCAGCCAGGGCAGCTACCAGCTCCGGATGGAGATCCTGCGCCGCGTCAATCTGGTGATCGCGCCCGCCCGCGCCAACGCCGTGCTCATCGAGGAGATGCTCATCAACTAGGGGCCCGTCCGGGACCCTGGCGAGCCCGCCATGTCAGACGACGAAGATCCCTCACTGGAAGCGGGCCCCCGGGGCGACGCGATGTCCTGGTCGAAGGCGGCCAGCGACGCCGACGGCGGTCGCGAGCGCATCCTCAGCCAGGACGAGATCGACAGCCTGCTCGGCTTCGACATGTCCGAGGACGACAGCGGCGAGCGCACCGGCATCCGGGCGATCATCAACTCAGCGCTGGTCTCCTACGAACGCCTGCCGATGTTGGAGATCGTCTTCGACCGCCTGGTGCGGCTGATGACGACGTCCTTGCGCAACTTCACCTCCGACAACGTCGAGGTGAGCCTCGACAACATCTCGTCGATCCGCTTCGGCGACTACCTGAACTCGATCCCTCTGCCAGCGATCCTGTCGGTGTTCCGGGCCGAGCAGCTCGACAACTACGGCCTGCTGACCGTCGATTCCAACCTGATCTATTCCATCGTCGACGTGCTCCTGGGCGGCCGGCGCGGCACCGCGGCCATGCGCATCGAGGGGCGGCCCTACACCACCATCGAGCGGGTCCTCGTGCAGCGGATGGTCGAGGTGGTGCTGCAGGACGCGCGCACGGCCTTCGAGCCGCTGACCCCGGTGCACTTCGTTCTCGACCGGTTGGAGACCAATCCGCGTTTCGCCGCCATCGCGCGGCCGGCCAACGCCGCCATCCTGGTCAAGCTGCGCATCGACATGGAAGACCGCGGCGGGCGCATCGAACTGCTGCTGCCCTACGCCACCCTCGAGCCCATCCGCAAGAAGCTGCTCCAGCAGTTCATGGGCGAGAAGTTCGGGCGCGACAACATCTGGGAAGGCCACCTGGCCACCGAGCTCTGGAGCACCCAGCTCGAGGTGCGCGCCGTGCTGGACGAGCTGCAGCTCAGCCTCAAGGACGTGCTGAATTTCCAGGTCGGCGAGACGCTCATGCTCAACGCCAACCCGGACAGTCCCATCGAGCTGCGCGCCGGCTCGATCCCGCTCACCCGCGGCCGCATGGGCCGCCGGAACCACCAGATCGCCGTGCGCGTCGACGCGCCCCTGTCCACCCGGGCGCGAACAGCTCTCCAGAGGTTGAAATGAGCGTCATCGCTATTGGCATGAACCTGCTGTTGGCCGGTCTTCTCGCAGCCGCGCTCGGCATGGGCTGGCGCCTGAACCGCCGTCTGCGCGTGCTGCGCGACAGTCATGAGGGATTCACCCGCGCCGTCGCCGACCTCGACGTCGCCGCCCAGCGCGCCGAGCAGGGCCTGGCCGACCTGCGGGCGGCCACCGACGAGGCGACCGACCTGCTCGCCGACCGGATCGAAAAGGCCCGCGTGCTGGCCCAGAAGCTGGAGATGCTGACGGCCCGCGCGGCGGCTGCGCCCCAAGGGGCGGCGCCCGCAAGGGTCCCGGAGGATCTGGAGCTGGACCGTCCGCTCGACCCCAGCCGGCTGGGCGCGCTGATCGGCGCGGCCCGTTCGGCGGGCTTGCGACCCGCCCGCCCGGCGCCGCGGCCTGAGCCCACGCCGGTCGTGCGCGCGCCGACGCCTGCGGCGCGCGAAGCCGCTCCTGCGCTGCGCGAGCCGCCGCTGCTGCGGTCGCGCCTGGCGGACGACGACCTCTTCGACGAGCCGGTCGGCCGCATGCCGATCAGCGCCATGCTGGGCGCTCGTCGGTGAAGAACGTCCCGCGCATCCTGCCGCTGGCCGGCATAGCGATCGGCGGCGTGCTGGCCATCAACGCGCTCTCGGGCGCGCAGGCGCTCCCGGACCTGGTGTCGGGCGCGCGCGCCTTCGCCGAGGACGCCGCGAAGCCCGAGAAGCCCGCCAAGGGCGCGAAATCCGGCAAGAGCGCCAAGACGGAGTCCGCCAAGCCTGCGGAGGGCGTCCCTGACGCGCCGGGCGCGGCGGTAGGCCAGGCCCAGGACGCATCGGCCCTCTCGACCCTGGCCGCCTCCGCACCCCGCCCGCCGGCGATCTGCGCGCCCACCGCCGCCGAGCTCGCCAAGGAGGCGGGGCTATCGCCGGCCGAGCTGCAGGTGCTGCAGAGCCTGGGAACTCGCCGCGGCCAGCTCGACCAGCGCGAACAGGCGCTCGACACCCAGTTGGCGCTGCTGTCGGCCGCCGAATCCAAGCTCGACGCCAAGATCCGCGCCCTCGACGGGCTGAAGACTGACATCAAGGGGCTGCTCTCCCAGGCCGATTCCCGCGAGCAGGGTGAGATCGACCGCCTAGTGAAGGTGTTCGAGAACATGAAGCCCAAGGACGCCGCCCCGCGCATGGTGCTGCTGGACGACGCCGTGCGCCTGCCGATCGCCGCCAAGATGAAGGAGCGCTCGCTCTCGGCGATCCTGTCGATGATGCCGCCCAGCGAGGCCAAGAAGCTCACCGAGTCGCTGGCCAAGCGCTTCACCTCCGCCAAGACGCTGGCCGCCAACGCCAACACCCTGGCGGCCGCGGCCGCCTCCGCCACGCCGGTGACGCCGGAGGCCGCCGCTGCGGGACCCGCCAAGGCGAAGCCCGCGGCGCCGAAGCGCGCGCCGGCCAAGGCGCCGCCCAAGGCCGCGGCCAAGAAGCCGGCCCCCGCCGCTCAGGCCGCCGCCACCCCGGCGGCGCTGATGGAGCCCGAGGCCCCGAGCCCCGCGGCCAAGCCCGGCTAGCCGATGGGGTTGAAGCGAGCCCTTCGCTCGAGCGTGGCGGCGATCTGCATCGCCGCCGTCGCCGCGCCCGCCGGCCTGGCGGCTCCGGCGGCCAAGGTCGCCTCGGCGCCGGGGCTCGAGGTGCGCGTCGCCCGCGCCAAGACCTTCTCGCGGGTCGAGTTCCGGGGCGGCGGGCGTCCCACCATCGCGCGCGAGCACGGCGCGGTCGTCCTCACCTTCGGCCGCGGCCTCGACCCGGACCTGGCCCGCCTGCGAACCTCGCCGCCGCCCTGGATCAAGGCCGCCGAGGCCCGCAGCGCCGGGGGACGGCTGCAGATCGTCCTCACCCTCACCGACGACGCCGACGCGAGCTTCGGAACCGCCGACGGCGCGGTCTACGTCAACGCCTTCGCCAAGCCGGCCCCGGCGGCTGAGGCCGCCGCGCCGGCGGTCCAGGCCGCCGCCGCGCCGCCGCCCGAGCCGGAGCCCGCCCGTCCAAATCCCGTGCCGGCCGGCGGCGTGGTCCACATGACCGCGCGCATCGCGAACGGCCAGGTCGTCTTCACCTTCCCCTGGGCCAATCCGAACGGGGCGGCGGTGTTCCGGCGCGGCGACGCGGTGTGGATGGTGTTCGACGCCGGGGCTGCGATCGACGTCTCCCAGGCGCCGCGCGGCCTCACGCAGTTCTCGACCATGGAGGCGGTCCGCGGCGCGGACTACGCCGCGGTGCGTATCGCCGCGCGCCCAGGCATTCCGGTGAGCGTCGCCTCGCAGGGGGGTGTGTGGACGCTGAGCCTCGGCGCCGGCCGACAGGATCCGCCGGGCCTGGTCCGCCTGACCCGCGACGACAGCGGCGGCCCCGCCGCGCTCAAGGCGCCGCTCGCCGGCGCGACCCGCATCGTCCGCCTCGCCGACCCCTACGTGCGCGATGAGGTGTCGGTGGTCACCGCGCTCGGCCCGGCCAAGGGCTTGCCGTCGCGGCGCGAGTTCGTCCAGATGGCCTTCCTGCCCTCGGTGCACGGGCTGGCGATCGAGTCCTACATCGACGACCTTTCGGTCACCCACGACGACGACCTGGTCTATGTGGGCCGCCCGAAGGGCCTGGCCCTGTCGCCGGCCTGGGCGATCGACGAAAAGCCCGCCGCCGACGTGGGCGCGCCCAAGCCCGCCGCCATGCCGGCGCTGATCGATTACGCCAACTGGCCGAAGACCGGCACCGGCGGGTTCCTCGCCCGCTACAACGCCCTGTTCGCCGCCGCCGCCGACGAGCAGGCCAAGGGCCGCGACGCGCCGGTCGAAGCGCGCATGGCGTTCGCCCGCTTCCTGGTCGGCTCGGAGCTGTCGTTCGAGGCCATCGGCGTGCTGAACGGCGTCGCCCGCGTCCGTCCGCAGACCATGGACCAGCCGGAATTCCGCGGCCTGCGCGGCGTCGCCCGCGTGATGGCGCGCCGTTACAAGGAGGCCGAGGCCGACTTCTCCTCGCCCGTCCTGGCCGACGACCCGTCGAGCGCCCTGTGGCGCGCCTACATCGACGCCCAGCTCGCGCGCTGGACCGAGGCCCGCCAGCAGTTCGACGCCGGCGCGGAGGCCTTCACCTATTTCTCCCCGGTCTGGAAGGCGCGGTTCGCGCGCTCCGACGCCGAGGCGGCGCTGGCGCTGGGCGATCTCGTCGGCGCCAAGGAGCGGATCGACCTGGCGCTTTCCGACAAGACCGATCCGGCCGAGGAGCTATCCACCCGCCTGGTGCAGGCCCGCGTCGTCGAGGCGCAGGGCTCGACGGCCCGGGCGCTGCGCATCTACCAGGTGCTGACCCGCGCGCCCATGGAGAGCGTCTCGACGCCGGCGATGCTGCGCGCCACCCAGATCCGCCTGGAGACCGGCAAGATCACCGCCGCCCAGGCCGTGCAGGTGTTCGACGGCCTGCGCTACCGCTGGCGCGGCGACGGGGCCGAGCTGGAGATCATCCGGGTGCTGGGCCACCTCTACCTGACCCAGGGCCGCTACCGCGAGGCGCTGGAGGCCCTGCGTTCGGCCGGACGGCGCCTGCCGGACCGCCCCGAGGCCCTGGCGCTGCAGACGGACCTCGCCACCGCCTTCCGCGGCCTGTTCCTCGACGGGACCGCCGACGGCCTGGAGCCGATCCAGGCGCTGGCTCTGTTCTACGACTTCAAGGAACTGACCCCCATCGGCGCCGACGGCGACCTGATGGTGCGCAAGCTCGTGCGCCGGCTGGTGGATGTCGACCTGCTGGACCAGGCCGCCGACCTCTTGCGCTACCAGGTGGACAACCGTCTCGACGGCGTGCCGCGCGCCCAGGTCGCCACCGACCTGGCGGTGATCTACCTGATGGACCGCCAGCCCGAGAAGGCGCTGGAGGCGATCAACGGGTCGCGCACCACCGTGCTGCCCAGCGCGCTGAACGCCGAGCGCCGGCTGATCGAGGCTCGCGCCTGGACCGGGCTCGGCCGCTACGAGAACGCCCTGGAGATCCTCGGCAAGGACGTTTCGCCGAGCGGGCAGGAGTTGCGTTCGGAGATCACCTGGAAACAGAAGGACTGGCCCGCCGCCGGGGCGTCGTTCGAGAAGGCCCTGGGCGACCGCTGGAAGGCCGGGGGCGCGCTGTCCTCCGAGGACGAAGGTCGGCTGCTGCGCGCCGGCGTCGCCTACAGCCTGGCCGGCGACGGCGTCTCGCTGGCGCGCCTGCAGGACCGCTACAAGGGCTACTACGACCTGGCGCACAATCCCGAGGCGCTGCGCGTGGCGCTCTCCGGCCTGCCGAGCGGGCGGCTCACGGTCGCCGACTTCGGCCGCGCCACCGCCGACAGCGAGGTCTTCGCCGGCTGGGTCGCCAAGATGAAGCAGCGGTTCCGCCAGGGCGCCGCCACCCCGCCTGCGCCGCTCAAGCAGGCCGCCGCCGCGCCTGCGCCGCCTGCGAAGGGATAAGGTCCCGCAAGCGGGGACTGCACGTCAGCGCGTGGCCCCTGATCCGCGGCTATCCCCCGCCGGCCCCGTGCTGGAAGCTCTCCACCAGGCTCCCGCAGACCAGCCGCCAGCCGTCGACCAGCACGAAGAAGATCAGCTTGAAGGGCAGGGAGACCACCACCGGCGGCAACATCATCATGCCCATGCTCATCAGCACGCTGGCCACGACGAGGTCGATCACGAGGAACGGCACGAACAGCAGGAAGCCGATCTCGAAGGCGCGTTTCAGCTCGGAGATCATGAAGGCGGGCGTCACCACCTGCAGCGGCAGCTCGGCGACGTTGCGCGGCGCCGGCGTCTTCGACAGGCGCACGAAGAGGTTGAGGTCGCCGCGGTCCACCTGGCCCAGCATGAAGGTCTTTACCGGCGCGCCCGCCGCATTGAAGGCGGCCGGCAACTCCATCTTCTGGTCCAGGAGCGGGCGGATGCCCTCGTCGTAGGACCGCTGGAAGGTCGGGCCCATGACGATGGCGGTGAGGAACAGGGCCAGCGAGACGATCACCGCGTTGGGCGGGCTCTGTTGCAGGCCGAGCGCCGTGCGCAGCAGCGACAGCACCACCACGATGCGCACGAACGAGGTGGTCATGATCACGATGGACGGCGCCAGCGACAGCACCGTCATCAGCCCGACGAGCTGCACCACGCGCTCGGTGAGGCCGGCGCCGGTGCCGAGGTTGATGTTGATCGCCTGGGCCGCCGCCGCCGCCGGGAAGCAAAGGCTGGCCAGGGTGATCAGCAGGGACAGGGCCGCCGCCGTGCGCCAGTCCTGGGCGGGCAGGGTGCGGATGGCGCGGATCAGCTCACGCATCGGAGGACCCGCCGGTGAGCTGGCGGCCTTCGCCCAGCAGCAGCAGGCGCTCCTTGCCGTCGCACGCCACCAGCACCAGCCGGCGGCTCGGGTCCAGCACCAAC
>Ga0070668_100002963_pt1 | contig 12551 bp, 13 predicted proteins | sample KBSS43metaG_FD_64661 | JGI IMG/M metagenome (GOLD analysis project Ga0070668, IMG submission 64661) | Switchgrass rhizosphere microbial communities from Kellogg Biological Station, Michigan, USA - KBS S4-3 metaG | ecosystem: Host-associated > Plants > Roots > Rhizosphere > Soil ... | reverse complement strand
GGCCGCGACGCCGTGCTCGGGCTCCAGCACGTCGCCGACGCCGGTGACGGTGAAGATCGCGGTCTTGTCGGCCACGATCAGCATCGCCTCCAGGCGGCGCAGGTAGCGGTCGGTGCGCCAGTCCTTGGCCAGGTCGACGCAGGCCCGGGCGAGCTGCTCCGGATACTGCTCGAGCTTGGCTTCAAGCCGCTCGATCAGGGTGAAGGCGTCGGCGGTGGCGCCGGCGAAGCCCGCCAGCACCCGGCCTTCGGCCAGCTTGCGGACCTTGCGGGCGTTGCCCTTGACGATGGTCTGGCCCATCGACACCTGGCCGTCGCCGGCGATGACGGTCTGGTCCCCCTTGCGCACGGCGAGGATGGTGGTCCCATGCCAGTCTGGGAAGGCGGCTGCGTTGGACATGGCCGCGACATGGCGAGGGGCGCGTGCGAGGTCAAGACGGATGACGTTTTCCGAAGCCGAGGTGGAGCGATACGCCCGCCATCTGGTCCTGCGTGAAATCGGCGGCCCCGGGCAGCAGGCGCTGAAGGCCGCCAGCGTCCTGATCGTGGGAGCCGGGGGGCTGGGCGCGCCCGCCTCGCTCTACCTGGCCGCCGCGGGGGTCGGGCGGATCGTGCTGGTCGACCCCGACGTGGTCGACCGCTCCAATCTGCAGCGCCAGGTGCTCTACGCCGAGGACGACATCGGCCAGCCGAAGGTCGCGCGGGCCGCGGCGCGGCTCGTCGCGCTCAATCCGCACGTCGCCATCGAGCCGCGGCAGGTCCGTCTCGACGCGGCCAACGCCGCCGAGCTGGTCCGCGGCGTCGACATCGTACTGGACGGCACCGACGACTTCGGCGTGCGCTTCTGCGTCAACGCCGCCTGCGTGGGCGAGGGCAAGACCCTGGTCTCCGGGGCCATCGGCCGCTGGACCGGCCAGGTCGGCGTATTCGCCGGCCGGCCCTGCTATCGCTGCCTGGTGCCCGAGATCCCGCCGGATGCGGAGACCTGCTCGGCGGTGGGCGTGGTGGGCGCCCTGGCCGGGGTGATCGGATCGATGATGGCCGTGGAGACGGTGAAGCTGGTCTCCGGGGCCGGCGAGGCCTTGAAGGGCCGGCTGCTGGTTTACGACGCCCTGGCGGGGGAAACCCGCACCGTGCGCATCGGCGCGGACCCTGACTGCGAGGTGTGCGGCGCCTAGGCTTCAAAGCATCGAGGGGATCACGCGGTCGGGCGGGCGGTGGCCGTCCATCCAGGTCTTGATGTTGATGATCACCTTCTCGCCCATATCGATGCGGCCCTCGACGGTGGCTGAGCTCATGTGCGGCAGCAGCACTACGTTGGGCAGTTTCAGCAGGCGCGGGTTCACCGCCGGCTCGAACTCGAAGACGTCGAGGCCCGCCCCGGCGATGGCGCCGCGGGCCAACTGCTCGGCGAGCGCGCTTTCGTCGATGATCTCGCCGCGGGCGGTGTTCACCAGGATCGCGTGCGGCTGCAGCAGGCGCAGGCGCCGGGCCGACAGCAGGTGATAGGTCGCCGGCGTGTGCGGGCAGTTCACCGAGACGATGTCGGTGCGCGCCAGCATCTGGTCGAGGCTTTCCCAGTAGGTCGCCTCCAGCTCCTCGGCGATCCGCGGGGAGACGGGCTTGCGGTTGTGGTAGTGGATCGACAGCCCGAACGCGCGGGCGCGGCGCGCCACGGCCTGGCCGATCCGGCCCATGCCGATGATACCCAGCCGCTTGCCGTGGATTCGCCGGCCCAGCATCCAGGTGGGCGACCAGCCGGTGAACTGGCCCGCCTGCAGCACGTTGGCGCCTTCGACCACGCGGCGGGCCACGGCCATGATCAGCGACAGCGTCAGGTCCGCGGTGTCCTCGGTCAGCACCCCCGGCGTATTGGTGACGGTGATGCCCTGGGCGTTGGCCGCGGCGACGTCGATGTGATCGACCCCCGCCCCGAAATTGGCGATCAATTTCAATCGGGGGCCGGCGGCGGCGATGACCTCGGCGTCGATCCGGTCGGTGATCGTGGGCGCCAGGACGTCGGCTCGCTTCGCCGCCGCGATCAGGCCTTCGCGGCCGAGGGGCGCGTCGGTCAGATTGAGCTCGGCGTCGAACAGTTCGCGCATCCGGGTCTCGACCGGATCCGGAAGTTTTCGCGTCACGATGACTTTCGGCTTGCGGGCGGGCATGGGCGATCTGAAAAGAGGACCGGGGCCCGGCGGTCGGGCGACGCTTCGACAACCTCTAGCAAAGGGCCCATGCACGGCCAAGGCAAGCCAGCGAAACCGATGCGGTTGAGTCGTATCGTGCCGATCGGGGCGGCGCTCGCCGTCGTGTGCCTGGCGGCGGTCGCCTGGGCGGCGGTCGACCGACCGACGCCCTCGGGCCTGCCGGTGCCGCGCTACGTCTCGCTGAAGTTCGACGAGGTCAACGCCCGGGCCGGGCCGGGCGACGACTATCGGCTGATGTGGGTCTACCGGGTCCGCGGCCTGCCCGTGCAGGTGGTGGCCGAGACGGTGGAGTGGCGGCGGGTCTGCGATCCCCTGGGGCGGGCGGCCTGGGTGCACCGGCGCACCACCGACGGGCGGCGCATGGTGATGAACGCGGGCCTGACGCCCGTGGCGCTGCACAGGGGCGCCAAGGCCAAGACGTCCGTCCGCGCCCTGCTGAACGCCGAGTCGCTGGCCTCGCTGGACCATTGCAGCAAGGGCTGGTGCAAGGTGAAGGCGGGCGGCGTCTCAGGCTGGGCCCCCGCGACCGCGCTGTGGGGCGCGGCCGAGACGGCCCAATGCCGTTGAGCGCGAGGGCGGGCTCTGCTAGGCCCTGACGCCTCGACCGGGCCGGCGAGCTGACAAAAGGCAAGAGATGAACGCCAAGGGCAAGAACCGTTACGAGCTCGAGGATCTGCTCGCCTGCGGACGGGGCGACCTGTTCGGCGCCGGCAACGCCCAGCTTCCGGCCCCCCCGATGCTGATGTTCGACCGCATCACCCAGATCACCGACGAGGGGGGGGCCCACGGCAAGGGCTCGATCGTCGCGGAATTCGACATCAAGCCGGACCTCTGGTTCTTCAACTGCCACTTCCTGGGCGACCCGGTCATGCCCGGCAGCCTGGGCCTCGACGCCCTGTGGCAGCTCGTCGGCTTCTACCTGGGATGGATCGGCGGCAAGGGCCGCGGCCGGGCGCTCGGCTGCGGCGACGTGAAATTCAGCGGCGAGGTCACGCCCAACATCAAGACCGTCACCTACAAGGTCGAAATGAAACGCGTGATCAACCGCCGGCTGGTCATGGGGATCGGCGACGGGGTGTTGGAAGCCGACGGCAATCCCATCTATACGGCGGAAGACCTCCGCGTCGGCCTCTACCAGCGGCCCTAGCGCCGCCCAGTCGGAAAGCAACCATGCGCCGCGTCGCCATCACCGGGATCGGGATCGTCTCCTCGATCGGCAACAACGCCAACGAAGTGTTGGCGTCGCTGCGGGAGGCCCGCTCCGGCGTGTCCGCGGCGCCGCAGTACGCCGAGCTGGGCTTTCGCTCCCAGGTCCACGCCGATCCGGGCCTCGACTGGGAGGCGATGGTCGACCGCCGCGCGGCGCGCTTCCTGGCCAACGGCACCGCCTACGGCCATGTGGCCATGGAGCAGGCCATCGCCGACGCGGGCCTCGCCGAGACCGACGTTTCCAACGAGCGCACCGGCCTGATCGTCGGCTCCGGCGGGCCCTCCACGAGGGTGATCGTCGAGGCGGTGGAGACCGCCAAGACCCGCGGCCCCAAGCGGGTCGGTCCCTTCGCGGTGCCCAAGGCGATGAGCTCCGGCGCCTCGGCCGTCCTGTCGACCTGGTTCAAGATCCGCGGCCTCAACTTCTCGATCTCGTCGGCCTGCGCCACGTCGACGCACTGCATCGGCGCCGGCTATGAGCAGATCGCCCTCGGCAAGCAGGACATGGTCTTCGCCGGCGGGGTGGAAGAGCTCGACTGGACGCTCTCGGTGCTGTTCGACGCCATGGGCGCGATGAGCTCGAACTTCAACGACCGCCCGACCACCGCCAGCCGCGCCTACGACCGCGACCGCGACGGCTTCGTCATCGCCGGCGGCGCCGGGATCGTGGTGCTGGAGGAGCTGGAGCACGCCCGGGCCCGCGGCGCGAAGATCTATGGCGAGATCATCGGCTACGCCGCCAACTCCGACGGCTACGACATGGTCGCCCCGTCGGGCGAGGGCGCTGAGCGTTGCATGCGCTTGGCGCTGCAGGGCGTTGAGCGGCCCGTCGACTACCTCAACCCGCACGGCACCTCGACGCCGATCGGCGACCTGAAGGAGATGGACGCCGTGCGTCGGGTGTTCGGCGACAAGCCGCCGCTGATCTCGTCCACCAAGTCGCTGACCGGCCACAGCCTGGGCGCGGCGGGCGCGCAGGAGGCGATCTATTCGCTGCTGATGCTGAACAACGGCTTCGTCGCCGAAAGCGCTCACATCGAGAACCTCGACCCGGCCTTCGAGGACCTGCCCATCGTGCGCAAGCGCATCGACAAGCCGATCGAGACGGTGATGTCCAACTCCTTCGGCTTCGGCGGCACCAACGGCTGCCTGGTGATGACGCGGGTCTGACCGGCCGCTCAAGGCCGGTCCGGCGTTTTGCGGCTGGCCCGCCCTGGCGCCTTGCCATGCGCCGCGCACCTCGCCACAAACGGCTCGGATAAGGCGAGGGACGAGATGGCCGAAGACTACGACCTGCCCAAGGGCGCGCTGATGTCAGGCAAGAAGGGGGTTGTCACCGGGGTGGCGAACCACCAGTCGATCGCCTGGGGCATCGCCTCGCAACTGGCCGCCCAGGGCGCGGAACTGGCGTTCCTGCACCTGCCCGGCATGGAGCGCCGCGTGCAGCCGCTGGCCGACAGCCTGGGGGTCAAATGCGTGGCGCCGGCCGACGTCACCGACGACGCCTCGATGGACGCGGCCTTCGCCAAGGTCCAGGCCGACCTGGGAACGATCGACTTCTTCGTCCACGCCATCGCCTTCGCCAACAAGGACGAGCTGAAGGGTTCGTTCGTCGACAACACCACCCGCGAGGGCTTCCTGCGCGCCCTGAACATCTCGGCGTTCAGCTTCGTCGACTGCGCCCGGCGCGCGTCGCAGTTGATGCCGAACGGCGGCTCGATCGTCACGCTCACCTACCTTGGCTCGGAGCGGGCGATCCCGAACTACAACACCATGGGCGTCGCCAAGGCGGCGCTGGAGGCGGCCACCCGCTACGCCGCCCGCGACCTGGGTCCCCGCGGCATTCGGGTGAACGCCATTTCGGCCGGGGCGATGCGCACTCTGTCGCTGGCCGGCATCTCCGGGGGCCGCTCGATGCTGGCGCAGGGCCGCGCCCTGTCGGCGATGAAGGACGACACCAGCATGGAAGGCGTCGCCGGTTGCGCGCTCTGGCTGTTGTCCGACCTCGGCCGGTCGACCACCGGCGAGGTGGTGCACGTGGACGCGGGCTTCCACATCATGGGCCTGCCCGACGACGCGGGCGCCGAGGGCTAAGGCGCGAAGGCGCGCAGGAAACGGCCGGCCGCTTCGTCGGCGATGCGGTCGATGTCCTTGGCCGTGAGGTTCGGGTTCAGGCCGAGCGTCAGGGCGAACTGGTAGGTGCCCACCACCATGCCGCTGAAGAAGTCGGCGGCCAGCGCCGGGTCGGGGGTGTCGAGCCGTCCGGCCGCGGTCTCCCGCGCCAGGAACTGGGCGAGGCGGGCGCGGCTGTTCTGCCGACCGGCGCTGTAGAAGGTCTCGGCGAGCTCGGGCAGTTCCGCCGCGCTCAGCACGATGACGCGCATGAAGGCGATCGCGTTCGGGTCGAGCAGCGCCGACATCATGGTCCGCGCAAAGCCGGCCAGCGCCTGTTGCGGATGATCGGCCGCGCCCGGCATCTCCAGGGGCGCGGTGATGGCGTCCACGCGCCGCGCCATCAGCGCGCGCAGGAGCTCGGCCTTGGAGCCGTAGTGGTTGTAGATCGTCTGTTTCGAAACGCCGGCCCGCCGCGCCACCTCCTCCAGTGAAACGGCCAGGCCCCTCTCGCCCATGGCGGCGACGGCGGCGTCGAGGATGGCCTCGTTCTTGGCGACGTCGATCTGGCCGGCGACGCGGGGCATCAGTGGCCCCCCGCCATCTGCGCCGGCCTGGCCTTCAACGGCCTCACGAACACCACCAGCAGCGCCGCGAACACACACCCGAAGGCCATGAACATGAAGGCGTCGCCGAACGACAGCATCAGGGCCTTTTGGTGCAGGAGCCCCGCGAACGCCTTGCGCCCGGCCCCCTCGGGGTCGAGCGAGGCCGACTGGGCCATCATCGCGCCCAGGCCATCCATCAGGTCCAGGCTGGCGGCGTTGCCTGAATTCACGCGTGCGGTGAGATCCGCGTAGTGGACCGCCGACTGGTAGGTCAGCACCGAGGTCATGATCGCCAGCCCCACCGCGCCGCCGATGTTGCGGATCAGGTTCATGAGGCCGGACGCCTCCTTCATCAGCGAGACCGGGATCGTCGAGATGGTGATCTGCTGCGAGCCGGTCATGGCGATCATGGTGCCCGCGGAGCGGACGACCTGCAGGACGGCGAACTCCCAGAACCCCCAGCTCTCCGTCGCCCGCACGCCCATGCCGATGCCATAGGCGGCGACGGCGAAGCCCGCGAACATCGCGACCCGCGGCTCGGCGTGACGGGCCAGCCGCCCGGCGATCGGGGCGCTGAGGAACATCGTCAGCCCCGAGACCAGCATCGTCGTCCCCACCTGGCCGGAGGAGTAGTGCAGGATCTGCGCGAAATAGAGCGGCAGGATGAAGGTCGCTCCGAACAGGCTCATGCCCGAGACGAAGGTCATCATCACGCCGATGGTGAAGTTACGGTCCTTGAACGGGACCAGCGAAACGATCGGCTGGCGATAGGTGAGCTGGCGCCAGATGAAGGCGACACCGCTGATCGCCGCCAGCACAGACAGCCACAGGATCAGGTCGTCCTTGAACCAGCCGTCCTTGGAGCCCTCCTCGATCACGTACTGCATGCTGAGCAGGAACACGGTCATCATCGCCAGGCCGGGCCAGTCGATTCCCTTGGCCAGCCGCGGGTCGCCCTTGTCGAATCCGCCGTAGCGTCCCACCAGGAACAGCACCACCGCGCCCGCGGGCACGTTGATGAAGAACAGCCACCGCCAGGTCAGCCATTCGGTCAGGTGTCCGCCGAGCGTCGGGCCGACGGTGGGCGCGAGCGTGATGATCAGGCCGGTGACGACGTTGGCCGTCACCCGGCGTTCGACCGGGAAGATCGTCATGGCCGTGGCGAACACCGCCGGGATCATCGCGCCAGCCGCCAGCCCCTGGAGCGCCCGGGTCACGATCATCGCCTCGATGGTCGTGGTCAGGCCCGTTGCGACCGACGTGGCCATGAAGGCGGCGCAGGCCGCGAGGAAGAACGGCCGCGTGCCCCATAGCTTGCTGAGATAGGCCGTGAGCGGAATGATCACGACCTCGGCCAGGAGGTAGATGGTCTGCACCCAGGCGATCTCGTCGGCGCTGGCGCCGACGCCGGCCTGGATCTGCGCCAGCGAGGAGGTGACGATCTGGATGTCCAGAATGGCCATGAACTGGCCGAGCACCATCCCTGCGAACCCCAGGAAGATCTTCACCCACTCGTCGCGGGTGCGGGACGCCGGGAAACCCGCCGCCGGCGCGAAACTGCGATCCGCCACGTCGGCCATTGCGGTCGCCTTCAGCGCGTCTCGCCGCGCCGCGCGTAGTGCGCCAGCGGCGCGCCGGACTCCGCGTAGCTGGGGCCGGTGTTCTGGCGCACGTCGACCTTGATCTCGACGGACAGGCCCGGCCGCAGCGCGCCGGCCAGCTTCGAGGATGAATCGATGACGATCTTCACCGGCACGCGCTGGGCGATCTTGGTGAAATTGCCCACGGCGTTCTCCACTGGGATCAGGGCGAACTCCGAGCCTGTGGCGGGGGCGAAGCTGTCGATCCGGCCGGTGAGCGTCTGGCCGCCGAACGCATCGGCGCGGATCGCCACCGGCTGGCCGATCCGCAGGCGCGCCACCTGGGTCTCCTTGAAGTTGGCCACCACATAGGCGTCGCCCAGCGGCACGATGCTCATCAGCGAGCCGCCGGGACGCACGTACTGGCCCGGGCGCACGGCGCGTGCGCCCACCACGCCGCTGATCGGGGCGCGGATCTCGGTGTGCGAAAGGTCGAGCTTCACCTGGTCCAGGGCGGCGCGCGCGGCGGCGGCCTCGGCCAGGGTCTGTTCGCGGGCCGATCCCAGGGCGGCGGCGCTGCGGCGCTCGGCCTCCAGGGTGGCCTGCGCCTGGGCGACCGCGGCGCTCGCCTGGTCGGCGGCGGCGCTGGCGGTCTGCGCCCGCTGCGACGACACCCAGCCGCTGCCCGCCAGGGCGCCGTAGCGCTGCAGTTCCGCGCCGGCCAGCTTCTGCTGGGCGTGGGCGCTCTGCACCCCGGCCGCCTTCTGGGCGATCATCGCCTGTTCCAGGGCGGCCTTGTCGTCCACGCCGCGGACGGCGGCGTCCAGCGCGTTGGCGTTGGCTTCGGCCTGTTCCAGCCGGGCCTTCAGTTCGGCGGCGTCGATACGCACCAGGACCTGGCCGGCCTGGACGGGCTGGTTGTCGGCGACCAGCACCTCGGCGACGTGGCCTTCGATCTGCGGGGTGACCGAGGCCTTGTCGGCGGCGACGAAGGCGTTGTCGGTGCCTTCGTACTTTTGCTTGCCGTCCCACCACAGCGCGCCGCCGACGATCAGCCCGATCGCCGTCACGACGGCGGCCGTCACCGGGACCACGCGGCCCTTAAGCATGTTCAACCCCACAGAAAATCCGGACCGACAGGGCCCGCTCAATTATGGACTATGCAGTCCATAGAACCGACTTAGTGAAGGAAGCGTCACGGCGCAAGTCGAAAAATGGACGCATACGTCCATGATTGGCGCCGGCTCCTGCGGGCTGGACGCGGGACCGCGATCGTCGGCATATCGCGCCATGCACGAGGGCTTCGACGCCGATGTGGTGATCGCCGGCGCAGGGATGGCCGGCGCGACGCTGGCGCTCGCTCTGGCCCAGGCGGGAGTGACGCCCGTGCTGGTCGATCCGGCGCCGTTCGAGGCCCAGATCGCGCCGAGCTTCGACGGCCGCGCTTCGGCGGTGGCCTACGCCTGTTTCCGCCAGTGGCGCGCCCTGGGCGCAGGGGAGGGGCTGGAGCCCCACGCCCAGAGGATCGAGCAGATCCTCGTCACCGACGGGACCAGTCCGGGCGCCGCCGCGCCGGGACCGTCGCCGTTCTTCCTGCGCTTCGACGCCGCCGAGATCGCCGATCGCTCCGACGGCGAGCCGCTGGGCTACCTCCTGGAGAACCGCCACATCCGCGCGGGCCTGGCCGCCGCCGTGCGGGCGGCGGGGATCGAGGTGCTGGCCCCGGCCAAGGTCGCGCGCGCCGAGTTCGGCCAAGGGGCCGCCGTGCTCGAACTCGCGGACGGGCGGATCCTGCGCGCGCCGCTGGCGGTGGGCGCGGAGGGCCGCGGCTCGGTCATCCGCCGCGACGCCGGGATCGGCAGCCTGGGCTGGGACTACGCCCAGACCGGCGTCGTCGCCACGGTGCGGCTGGAACGTCCGCATCAGGGCGTGGCGCACGAATATTTCCTGCCCCCGGGCCCGTTCGCCATCCTGCCGCTCACCGGCGATCGGGCGAGCCTGGTGTGGACCGAGACGACCGCGCGCGGCGCGGCGCTGGCGCAGGCCCGGCCCGAGGTGTTCCACGCCCACCTGCAGCGTCGGTTCGGCGACCTCCTGGGCCGCGCCGAGGTCGAGGGCCAGGTGTTCACCTATCCCCTGAGCCTGCAGCTCGCCGAGCGGCTGACCGGACCCCGCGCGGCGCTGCTGGGCGACGCCGCGCACGGGGTGCACCCCATCGCCGGCCAGGGCCTGAACCTCGGGTTGAAGGGCGCCGCGGCGCTGGCCCAGACCCTGGTGGAGGCGGCCCGCCTGGGCGAGGACATCGGCTCCGAGCTGGTCCTGGAGCGCTACGCCCGCTGGCGGCGGTTCGACACCATGATGCTGTCGGCGGGCATGGACGCCTTCGTGCGCCTGTTCTCCAACGACAATCCCGTGCTGCGGCTGGCGCGCGGCGCGGGCATGGCGGCGGTCAACCGCATCGGCCCGGCGCGGCGGTTCTTCATGCAGCAGGCCGGCGGCGCCCTGGGCGACTTGCCGAGATTGCTGAAAGGCGAAGCGCTCTAGGTATCGCCCAGGTCGCGGGCTTCCTCGGGCAGCATGATCGGCACGCCGTCGCGGATCGGATAGGCGAGCTTGGCCGAGCGGCTGATCAGCTCGGCGCGCTCGCGGTCGTATTCCAGCGGCCCATGGGTCACCGGGCAGACCAGAATCTCCAGGAGGCGCGGATCGACGTCGGGATCGGAGGGGCTCATGGCCTCCCTCTACTGCAGCGAGCGCGGTTCGTCATCGCCGTCGTCGGCGCCGCCGATCTCCAGGAGCGCGGTCAGCACCTCGAAACGCCGGGAGAAGTCGAGGGCTTCCAGCAGCGCCTGCTTCTCGGCCGGATCGAACGGCAGACCCATGGCCAGGCTGTTGACCAGCGCCTCCAGCGGCGCGGCGTTGGCGGTCTCCCAGTCGATGTCGAGGTCGCGATGGTTGAGATAGCGCTTGAGGACGCGGGCGAACTTGCGCCGGTCCGCCCCGGGGGCGAGCGCGGCGTCGGCCATGTCCGACGCGAAGGCGGCGTAGAGCGCGCGCACCTGGCGATAGGGCGTGAGCGCGGGGAGTTCTTCGCCGACCTCGAACCGGCAGATGCCGGTCAGCTTGATAAGGTAGCGCCCGTCGGGCGTTTCCGCGTAGCTGGTGATGCGGCCCACGCAACCCACGTGCGCCAGGCGCGGCCGGACCCGGTCGCCCCCAGCCTGGGTCTGCACCATGCCGATGAGGCGCTCGCCCCCCATGACGTCGTCGATCATGTTGAGGTAGCGCGGCTCGAAGATCTGCAGCGGCAGCTCGGTGTGCGGCAACAGCAGCGCGCCGTCGAGCGGGAAGACCGGGATCACCTGGGGCAGGTCGCCGGCGTGTCGGTATCCCGGCATCCCGCGGCGGCCCCTACGAGAACAGCAGCGCCGACAGCCGCCGCCGACCCTGCTTGGCCACGTCGCTGGTCGGGCCCGCCGCCTCGAAGACGGTGAGCAATTGCTTGCGGGCAGCCTCGTCGTTCCAGGTGCGGTCGACCTCGATGATCTTCAGCAGGTGGTCGGCGGCGGCGGCCATGTTCCCGCGCCCGGCCAGCGCCTTGGCGAGCTCGAGCCGCGCCTCGTGATCGTTGGGGTCGGTCGACAGTCGCTGCTCGAACTCAGCGACGTCGGACGTGGCCTCTCCGGCCAGGGCCAGGGCGGCGCGGACGCTGTCGAGCTCGGCGCTCTTGGCGCCTTCCGGCGCCATCGCCAGGATCTCCTGGGCCCGCCCCGCATCGCCGCCGTTCAGGTAGACGCGGGCGAGGCCGGCGATCGCCGTGGCGTTGGCGGGGTCCTCCCGCAGCACCTGGGCGAAGGCCTGCGCCGCGCCGGCCGCGTCGCCGAGTTTCAGCGACTCCTGCGCCATGGCCAGCAGGTCGGCGGTCTGCCCGCCGCCGGGCGGTCCGGCCAGGCGGGCCACGAAGGCCTTGATGTCGCTCTCGGGCAGCGCGCCCATGAAGGCGTCCACCGGCCGTCCGTCCACGAAGGCGAACACCGCCGGGATCGACTGCACCCGAAGCTGGCCGGCGAACACCGGGTTCTTGTCGATGTCGATCTTGACCATCTTCACCGCGCCCTTGGCGGCGGTCACCACCCGCTCAAGCGCCGGGCCGAGCTGGCGGCAGGGGCCGCACCAGGGGGCCCAGAAGTCGACGATCACCGGCTGCTGGCGCGAGGCCTCGATGACGTCCTGGGCGAAGGTGGCGTCGGCGCCCTCCTTGATGAGGTCGGCCGCGGGGGTGGTTTCGCCGATCAGGCTCATGGGTGCTCTCGTCTCGGGTGTCTCAAGGGTTTCGCGGTAAAATGGTCGCGACCCCCCGCCGGTTCAACGCGCCGGCGCGTCATGGATAACCTTCATCGCCTCGAAGTCCACCACCAGGGGCGTCACGCCGACCCCTTCCAGGAACCGCGCGAACCCGGCGCGGGAGAGCGCGGTGGTGGCGGTGTTGGTCAGCGGGTGGAAGTTGACGACCTCGGCGTCGGCCAGCGCCCGGTCGAGGACGAAGCGCACCCGGTGGTCGGGGTCGTTGATCAGCGCCAGCGCCGTCACCGACCCCGGCGTCACGCCCAGGGCCGCCTGCAGCCGCTCGGCGCTGCCGAACGACAGCCGGGCCGCGCCGATCACAGGCGGCAGGGATTTCAGGTCGATCGCCGTACGGTCGGCGGCGGAGATCAGCCAGAGCTGTCCCTTGGCGTCCTTCAGGAACAGGTTCTTGGTGTGGGCCCCCGGAAGCTGGGCCTTGATCTCGGCGCCCTCGCCCACGCGGAACACCGCCTCGTGGTCGAGGGTGGA
>Ga0070668_100002962_pt1 | contig 12552 bp, 10 predicted proteins | sample KBSS43metaG_FD_64661 | JGI IMG/M metagenome (GOLD analysis project Ga0070668, IMG submission 64661) | Switchgrass rhizosphere microbial communities from Kellogg Biological Station, Michigan, USA - KBS S4-3 metaG | ecosystem: Host-associated > Plants > Roots > Rhizosphere > Soil ... | reverse complement strand
TCAGCACCGACCTCGCCGAGTTCCCCGGCGGCCACAACGGAAACACCACCCACCCCAAGGCGTACGCCACCCAGCTGCGCCGCGCTCTCCACAGCGCCGGCTGACCGCTTCAGCACCGTGACCATCCGCTAACTTCAACGGGACGAGGACGGGACACGTACGGGTCGGCGGCGTCGGCATCAATGGGCAGCGAGCGCCGCTACGCCGTGCTGGCGAGGCCAGCTGGTCGACGCCGGCCTGATCGTCGGCCACCGCAGGACCGTCGCGCTGATATGGGCGCTCCGCGCCACCGTTCGTCCGTTGAGCCGCACACCGTCCGGCACCGAGTCACCGGAGGATTGCCCGGACGCGGCCGAGCTCGACAGGCAGGTCTGATCGGCAGAGTCGTTCTGTCCGCGGACCTCCATGACGTCGGCCGGGACCACCGCCGCGCTCATCGGCGAACGTCCGGAGGATGAGCGAGGCCCACAATGGTCGTCGTCGGAGTGCCCAAGCGCCGGTGAGGAGCACGATCCCGGCGACGGTGGTGTAGGTCGCGGTCTCGATGTAATGCAGGCTCCAGAACTGGGAGTCGGGGTGGAACGTTGCGCTCAGGCCCGTGATTCCCTGCCGGTGCAGGCACGTCTCGATATTGGTGTCCGCGCTGCGGCAGGACGAGGGATCGAAGGCGACTTCGGCGCCTCGGGCGTCGTAATACCGGGATCCCACCCGCCAGGCATCGTCGGGTACGACGCTTCGGCCGCCCGCTGCGCCGATGCCGGCGCCCTCGGATGTCAAGCGACATCCCCGCGCCGCAACATAACGAGTTCTCATGATCCGCGACCGGCCTCTTTACCGGCAGCATCATCGGCATGACGAACATCAACGAGCTCCAGCCCTCCCGCATCGACATCCTGGAAGCGAAGCCGGAGCAGAAAGCCACCATCCTCGTCACAGGTGCGACCGGAAATGTCGGCCGTCACCTGCTCGCCCTGCTGGTCGCCGACGGCCACCCCGTGCGTGCCCTGAGCCGGGCCCCGCAGGATGCGGTGTGGCCGGCCGACGTCGACGTCGTGGCCGGCGATCTCGGCGACCCGGCGGCGCTGGACGCGGCCCTGACCGGCGTGGACTCGGTATTCCTGTTCGCCGCCCCGGGCAGCGGGCCTGCGTTCGTCGCCGCCGCCCAGCGGGCCGGTGTACGCCGGGTCGTGCTGCTGTCCTCCGGCGCAGTCGACGACGACGCCCAAGTCCAGGACGGGCCGATCGCCGCCTACCACGCCGAACTCGAGCAGACCCTGCGCGACTCGGGCCTTTCATGGACGTTCCTGCGCCCCGACGTGTTCGCCGCGAACACCCTGATGTGGGCCGGCCAGACCAAGGCCGGCGACGTGGTCCGCGGCGCCTACGCACAAGCGGCCGCCGCACCGGTCCACGAAGCCGACATCGCCGCGGTCGCGGTGGCCGCCCTCACCCAGGACGGACACGCCGGCCAGATCTACCGCCTGACCGGACCCCAATCGCTGACCCACGCCGACCAGGCCGCCATCCTCGGCCGGGCCCTCGACCGGCCCATCCACTACGTCGAGCTCCCCGCCGAGGCCGTACGCCAGATGATGAGCGCCCACGTGCCCGCTCCGATCCTGGACAACATCTTCACCACTTGGGCCGCCTCCGCCGGTCGTCCCGCGCCGACCACCACCGACATCGAGAAGGTCACCGGCCGGCCCGCCCGCAGCTACCACCAGTGGGTCCTCGACCACGCCACCTCGTTCTAGCCGCACTCCATCGAAGGGATCCCGAGCAATGACCCGCGTCTACCTGGAAAAGGGCCGAACGAAAATCGTCGCCTGCGCGCTGGACTGGCCCGGCTGGGCGCGCATCGGCACCGCCGAGGACAAGGCGGTGGCGACGCTGAGCGCTTACACCGAGCGGTACGGGCGCATCGCCGCCGACGCCGGGCTGCCCTTCGAACCCGGCCCCGTCGAGATTGTCGAGACGGTGGTCGGCGTCAACACCACCGACTGGGGCGCGCCCGGCGTCCCCGTGGCCGAGGACAGCCAGCCCTACACCGCCCCGGCCGCGCACCGCACCGCCGCCATCCTGCAGACGGCGTGGCTGGCCCTGGACGACCTCGCCCGGTCCGCCCCGGAAATCCTGCCGAAAGGGCCCCGGGGTGGCGGACGCGACCGCGACGAGATCGTCGCCCACGTCATCGACAGCGAACGCACCTACGCCCGCAAGATCGGCATCCGGCACCGGCCGTTCGCAACCGACGACCGGACCGCCCTGAGCGCGCTGCGCACCGCGATCCTCGGCGTGCTGGGCAACCCGGCCGACGGCGCGCCGCTCGCCAGCGGTGGCTGGCCACCGGCCTACGCCGCCCGGCGGTTCGCCTGGCACGTCCTCGACCACCTCTGGGAGATCCAGGACAAATCCTGACCACCCAACAGCCTCCGCCGCCGGGCGGCCACCGTCCCATGACGGACGGTGGCCCCGGCCTTGAGGACCCGTCGTGTCACGACTCACCGCCCGAGCGCTCAATCGCGCCACGCTCGACCATCAGCGGCTCGCCGAGGTCATCGACCGGCTCCGGCCACGCCCTGGCGACCTCCCGCCACGAGCGCGGCCGGGAATTGTTCGACCTCCCCGTCAACTACGCGGACCACGGCTCCGGCACCACCAACGAACAGCCCCCGATCCGTCCTGCTCGACGGTCACGCCGCCGCAGCCAGGATGACCGGGTTTCCCGTAGCGGCGGATCGTCCACGTCAGCCGTGGGACAGCGACGCGTTGGTGTCGAACAGTTTCCGGGCGGCTTCGGTGCGGGTCGCCACGCCGAGTTTGGCCAGGATCCGGGACACGTGTACGCCGGCGGTGTTGGCGCTGATGAACAGCTCCGCGGCGATCTGCCGGTTGGTCTTGCCGTCCGCGACAAGGCGCAGCACGTCGTGCTCCCGCGCGGTGAGCGCCAGCGTCGGCGAGGCGGGCGGCCGGCGCAGGCCGCCGCGGCCGGCTAGCACCGCGGCCTGCCGGCGCGGCGGTTCGAGGCCGATGGCGTCGACCTCGCGCAGCAGCGGCTCCGCCCCGGCCCGGTCGCCACGGGCGAGACAGGCCTCTGCCGCACGCAGCAGGCACTGCGACAGCTCCGCGGGCTGGCGCAGCATGCGCCAGCCGTCCGCGGCGGCGTCCCAGCGGCCCTCGGCCATCGCGCGGTAGGCCTCGTCGACCGGGCCGACCGTCGGCAGGGCCGGCAGGTCGGCCGGTGCCGCGGCGGCGATCAGGGGCCACGCCTCGTGCGGGTGCGCCAGGAGTCCTTCGGTCGCGGCATAGATCTCCGCGGCGCGGTCGGGCTCGAGGCGGGCCTGCAGGGTGCGCAGCCTGATCCGGTACGGGCGCACCCAGAGTTCGTCGCCGAGCAGGTCCTGCGCGGCCACGGCGGCGGTGCGGGCGGCGTCCGGGTCTCCGCCAGTGAGTTCGAGCTCGCCGAGGCAGATGAGCAGGGCGGCGTGGCTCAGCGGTGGCAGCCGCGGCTCACCGAGGGTCTCGGCGATGAGCTCGAGCGCCTCGTCGCGGCGGCCCAGCGCGGTCAGGGCCTGCACCCATTTGACGACCAGGATCGGGCCGTGCTTGGCGTACTCGTACGTGCGGTGGGCGGCGCCGATGCCGGCCCGGATCGCCTCGATCGCCGCGTCGTAGCGGCCCATCGCGATGTGCAGCGCCGCCTCCCAGGTCGCGACGCCGGGCATCGTGTGCGCGTCGGCGGCGGCGCGGGCCCGGGCGAAATGCCCGGCGGCGGTGTCCGGTTCGGCCGCGGCGGTGAGGCCGAGGTAGGCATGGGCGCGCGCGGCGAGCACCCGGTCGCCGAACGCCTCAGCCACGTCGAGCGCTTCCTGGGCGTACTGCCGCGCCCGCCCGGTCTCGGCGGTGAACATGTCGATGGCGGCCAGCTCCGCCAGCACCTCGCCGCGCAGCCGCGACGACTGGTTCCCGGGCAACGACTCCAGGGCGGTGAGCAGGTCGTCACGGCCGCCGGCATGACCGAGGTTCTTGAGCCGTGCCTGCCGGTAGTGGCGCCGCGGTGTCGGCGCGGCGGCGAGCACCTCGGCCGAGAAGCGCAGGCCGGCCTCGACTGCGGTGGTGGCGATCGCCGCATCGACCGCGTGGTCCAGGACGGTCAGCCGGTCGGTGCCCGCGACGGCCGCTGCGTCCGGCACCCGCTCCCACAGCTGCAGAGCCCGTTCCACCAGGCGTAGCCGCTCGGGCGCGGCGCCGAGGCGTTCCGCCGCCTGGGCCCCGCGCCAAGCCGCGTCCAGCGCCTGCCCGTAGTCTCCGGCCGCATACGCGTGCGCCGCCACCTGCCCGAGCCGGTCCTCCCTGCCGGCCAGCACGGCAGCCAGGCGCAGGTGCAAGCGCGCGCGGCGCACCGGCAGCAGTCGCTCGTACACCGCCTGGCGGATCAGCGCATGCCGGAACGCGTAGCCGGTGCCGGCCGCCGACAGCACATGCTCGTCGACGAGCCGCCGCAACGCCTCGTCCAGCCGCGGCCCGCTCAGGTCGGCGGCCGCCTCCACCAGCTCGTGCTCCGCCACGGTGCCCACCACGGACGCCGCGGCCAGCACCTGACGCGCGTCGTCGTCCAGCGAAGGCAGCCCGGCGTGAAGCAGGTCGAGCAGCTCGGCCGGGGTGTCCTCCGGCGAGGCCGCGAGCGCCTCGACGAACAGCGGGTTGCCGTGGCTGCGTTCGGACACCCGTGCCACGAGCGCGGGCTCCGGTTCCCGGCCGAGGACACCGGCCAGCAGCCGGCCCACTTCGTATCGGCTCAGCGGGGCGGGCGCGATGCGGCGCACCGAGGGCACGCGGGCCAGCTCGGCCACGAACTGCCGCAGCGGGCCGTTGGACGGCCGGTGTGTCGCGGCCAGGAACACGGCCGGATGCGCCAGGTTCGCCACCAGGAACGACAGCAGTTGCAGGCTCGACCCGTCGGCCCAGTGCAGGTCCTCCAGCACGAGCACCACCGGTCGCTCGTCCGCGGCCCGCTCCAGCAGCGTGAGCATCGCACCGAACAGCACGACCCGGTCGGCCGGTCCGGCCCGGCCGGACAGCCAGGCACTGACCGGGTCGTCGACGGCGGCGTCCCGCGCCAGCACCCGCAGCGGTGCGAGGAACGGGGCGAGCGGGACCGCGTCGGCGCCGAACTCCAGGCACCGCCCGGTCAGGACCATCGGCGGCGCGCCGAGCCGGGTCGTGAACTCATGCATCAGGCGGGACTTGCCGATCCCGGCCTCACCCGACACCAGCACAGCGTTGACGCCGTCGTCGCCGTGGGCAGCCAGCAACGCCGCGAGCTCGGCGCCGCGGCCCACGTATGTCACCCCCGTCGGGAACATTCCCACGCCGCAATATAACTAATCTTCATGATCCGCGATCAACCTCTTTACCGGCAGCATCATCGTCATGACGAACACCGCAGAGCTCAAGCCGTTCCGCATCGACATCCCGCAGGCCGACCTCGACGACCTGCGTGACCGGCTGCACCGGACCCGCTGGGCCGACGACCTGCCCGGGGCCGGCTGGGAGCGCGGCGTGCCGGCGGCCTATCTCAAGGAGCTGGCCACCTACTGGGCGGACACGTTCGACTGGCGGGCGCAGGAAGCGCTGCTCAACCAGCACCCGCAGTTCACCACCGTGATCGACGGGCAGAACGTGCACTTCCTGCACGTCCGGTCGGCCCGTGCCGACGCGACGCCGCTGCTGCTGATCCACGGCTGGCCGGGCTCTGTGGTCGAGTTCCTCGACCTGATCGCACCGCTCACCAACCCGGAGCCCGAGCAGCCGGCCTTCCACCTCGTCATCCCGTCGGTGCCCGGGTTCGGGTTCTCCGGCCCGGTCACCGAGCGGGGCTGGACCGACACCCGGACCGCCGCGGCCCTGGCCGCGCTGATGGCCCGCCTCGGCTACGACCGCTACGGGGTGCACGGCGGCGACATCGGCGCGTTCATCGGCCCGGCGATCGGCCGGGCCGATGCGGACCACGTCATCGGCGTCCACGCCAACGCCCTGGTCACCTTCCCCACCGGCGACCCGGCCGACATGGCGGCGCTGACCGAGGCGGAGCAGCTGCGGCTGAAGGCGATGAAGAACTTCCAGGACGACATGTCCGCCTACATGCAGCTGCAGGGCACCCGGCCGCAGACGTTGGCGCACGCGCTCGCCGACTCGCCGGCCGGGCAGCTCGCCTGGATCGTGGAGAAGTTCAAGGAGTGGACCGACGCCTCCCGCGAACTGCCGGAGGACGCCGTCGACCGGGACCGGATGCTGGCCAACATCAGCATCTACTGGTTCACCGACACCGCCCGCAGCGTGGCGAACTCCTACTACGAGCGCTTCCACGACGCCAGCATGTGGGCGCAGAAACCGCCGGCCATCGTCCCCACCGGGGTCGCGGTCTTCTCCACCGGCGACTTCGCGATCCGCCGCTTCGCCGAGAAGGCCCACAACATCACCCACTGGTCCGAGTTCTACCGCGGCGGCCACTTCCCCGCACTCGAGGCCCCCGACCTGCTGACCGGCGACATCCGCGCCTTCTTCACCACGCTGACCAGCTAACACTTGACACCAAAGACCGGCGCCGCCAGCCTCCACACCGGAGCCGGCGGCGCCGGGCATCGGCGCATCCGCCAGTCAGGTGCGTGACGCGGGGCGAAGGTGCCGCGCAAGCCGGATTCGCGGCCCTGAACACCACGCAGGGCTACATCGCCACTCTGGTCGCGCTGCTCGCGATACCGGTCGGCGTCTTCACCGCCGTAGGCCTGGCAGCGTTCGCCGCCCTTGAAGCTAACCGAAGGCTCACCGTGCTCGCTGGGCGGCCGTTCCGGTCAGCCAATGCAGCGCGGCAAGATCGACAAGGTCATCGAGGGTGCTGGGGTCGAGCCGGAGGCTGCTGTCCAGGCCGATCAGGTGCCGCGCGTGTTCCTGGATCAGGTGCAGCAGGGTCGTGGGCGGGCGTAGTCGATCGTCCGGTAGGGCGCCCCGCAGCCAGTAGGGCACGTCAGCTGGGACGGGAACGCGGCCAAGCCGTGGATCCGATCCGACGGCGCCACTCCCCCACCGACGGGCCACACCAACAGGCGTGGGCCTATCTGAACCCACACGACGACGCCACTCCCCTCGCCTCTAGGGGTGTAGGGAGTGGCGCGTAGCGGTCGTCGCTGTCCCGGCAGAGGCCGGGTGTTGCGTGCGGGGCATCTCGCCGACGGTGGTGGTGGTGGTGGTGGTGGTAGTAGTAGTAGTAGTAGTAGTAGTAGCAGTAGCAGTAGCAGCAGCAGCAGCAGCAGTCGCGGGGACGGCCGGATCGCGGCCGGGGCTACTCGTCGGCCTCGTCGCGGGACTGGCCGGACGGGCCGTCGCCGACCGCCTTGAAGAGGGCGGCGATCTCGGCGTTCGACAGGTGGCGGAAGCCGCCCGGGCGCAGGTCGCCCAGCCGGATCGGGCCGACCGCCGTGCGGATCAGGCGGGTCACCGGGTGGCCGACCTCGTCGAGCATCCGGCGGACGATGTGCTTGCGGCCCTCGTGCAGCACGATCTCCACCTGGGCGGTCTTGCCGAGCGCGCCGACCAGCTTGAACGCGTCGGCCCGGGCCGGGCCGTCCTCGAGCTCGACGCCGGCCAGCAGGCGACGGCTGACGTTGCGGGAGAGCGGCCCGTTGATCACCTCGGCCAGGTAGGTCTTGGAGATCCCGTACCGCGGGTGGGTCAGCTTGTTGGTGAGGTCGCCGTCGTTGGTGATCAGCAGCAAGCCCTCGCTGTCGGCGTCGAGCCGTCCGACGTGGAACAGCCGCTGCTCGAACTGGCCGAGGAAGTCGGCCAACTCGGTGCGGCCCTTTTCGTCGTCGAGCGACGAGACGACGCCGCGCGGCTTGTTCATCGCGAGGTAGACGAGCTTGGTGTCGGTGATCACCCGCTGTCCGTCCACGTGGATCTCCGCGGTGGCCGGGTCGACCTTGTCGCCGAGCTTGGCGACCTTGCCGTTGACCGTGACGCGCCGCCGGAAGATCAGGTCTTCGCAGGCGCGGCGGGATCCAACACCGGCGGCCGCCAGCACTTTCTGGAGGCGTTCGGCGGTGTCAGCCTGAGGCATCGAGCACTTCTTCCACATCGTCGGGCAGGAACGGGGCGAGCGGCGGTAGCTGGTCGACCGAGTTGAGGCCCAGCTTTTCGAGGAACAGCGCGGTCGTGCGATACAGGTATGCCCCGGTTTCGCCCTCGGTGCCGCACTCCTCGATCAGGCCGCGCGTGACCAGCGTACGCATGACCCCGTCGCAGTTGACACCGCGGATGGCAGAGATCCGCGACCGAGTCACCGGCTGTTTGTAGGCGACCACGGCCAGTGTTTCCAGCGCCGCCTGGGTCAGCCGCACGGACTGCCCGTCGAGCACGAACCGCTCCACATAGGCGGCATATTCCGGCCTCGTGTAGAGACGCCAGCCACCCGCCGCCCGCCGCAGGTCGAAGCCGTGCCCGGCCGCCGTGTAGCGCGCCGAGATGTCCTCCAACGCCGTCGCCACCCGCTCGGTCGGCTGCTCCAGGATCTGCGCCAACTGCATCTCGGCCACCGGCTCGTCCACCACGAGCAGGATCGCCTCGAGCGCCGCGGTGAACTCGGCATCGTCCAGCAACCCCGGAAGATCAACCCCCGAGTCGGTACGCCCGGAGTCGTCATCAACCGCAGCAGGCCCGCTCCGCCCGCCGCGCCCCTGCACCGGAACCGCCGCGCGCCCCTCCACACCGCCCCCGGCCGAATCACCGCCGCCGGCGAACCCCGCACCCGACAACGGCGCAGCCTCCGCAACCGGCGCAGCCTCAGCGATCGGCGCAGCATCCAGAACCGGCGCAGCCTCACCAACCGGCGCAGCATCCACAACCGGAACGGACTCGGCCGCCAGCATGGCATCGGCAGACGAACCGGCCTCGACCGCCGCATCGGCTCCGGCGACCGCGACCTCCTCCGCGAACGGCAGGTCTGCCTCACCGCTGTCGCTCACATCGTCGTCGGCGGCCGCGTCGAATACATCCCCCGCGTCGTCCCCCTCGGGCGGCAAGGGCGCGTCCACCGGCGCGCCGCCCTCGTCCTCGACGTCCTCGTCGGCCGCCTCCTCGACGGCGTCCGGCAACGGCAGCTCCGGCCCGGACCGCACATCGGTCGGATCCAGCCCCGGCTCGTCGGCGCGGGGCGAATCCACCGAAAGCGGTTCGTCCGGCAGACCCGAGGACTCCGCTGACTGGTCGCCGCCGGGCGCCCGATCGCCGAGCGGCGCAGCCTCGGCGGAAGACCCGGACTCCCCCCACTCCACATCAGGGTCCGGCTCCGGCGCCTCGGCACGATCCGCCGACTCGGGCGCCTCGGCAAGATCCGCCGGTGCACGCTCGTCGCCGGCCTCCTGCCCGGCGAGCCGCGCCTCGTCACCAGCCGCACGCTCCGGAAGCCACTCGTCACCAGCTTCAGGCTCCGCGAGCCCCGCCGCGTCATCGGCCTGGTGCTCGGTCAGCGACGCTCCGTCGGCCTCTTGCTCAGCACGCCGCGCGGCCTCCTCGGCCGCCGCCTGGAAAGCCCTGTCCGGCTCGCGCTGCTGGCGCTCCCACGGCGGCACCCAGGCGGCCGCCTGCGCGGCGAGTGACTCGGGGCGCTCGTCGTTGCTCACGATCGTTCCTCCACCGCGGATTCCTCCGCGCCATTCTCATCCCCGCCAAGATCACCGGTTTCGCCCGCGGAGTCAAATCCACCGACACCCGATTTGCCCAATCCGGCATCCGCCGAATCACCGTCATCCGGCTCGCCGCCGCCCACCGCCAACAGCTCATCCGACCCGACGCCACTCGACGCCGACGGCTCATCCGGCCCATCGTCACCCGAGACCGACAACTCGTCCCGCTCGCCGCCACCCGAGGCCAACTCACCCGGCCGATCGTCACCCGACACCAACGGCTCATCCGGCCCATCGCCACCCACGGCCGACAACTCGTCCCGCCCGTCGCCACCCGAGGCCAACGGCTCATCGCCACCCAAGGGCAACAGCTCATCCCGCTCGCCGCCGCCCAAGGCCAACGGCTCATCGCCACCCACGGCCGACAACTCGTCCCGCTCGCCGCCGCCCAAGGCCAACAACTCATCCGGCCCATCGCCATCCGACGCCGACAACTCATCCGACCCGTCGTCACCCGAGGCCAGCTCATCCGGCCCATCGTCACCCGAGGCCGCCGAAGGATCAGGCTTGCTGCCCTCATAGTCGTCGATATCCAGCTCGGCGTCGGGAGCGTCCCCGCCGATCCAGCGGACGGTCAGCTCATCCAGCGACACCGGCTGCTCGAAGTCGATCAGGCCCTCGCGATAGAGCTCCAGCAACGCCAGGAACCGCGCCACCACCTCGAGGGTGCTCTCGCAATCGGCCACCAGCATGCTGAACGTGGCGCTGCCGGCGCGCCGCAGCCGATCGCGCAGCAGGGCCGCATGCTCGCGGACGCTGACCCGCACCTGGTGGATGTGGGCGATGGAGACCTGCGGCGGCCCGGGTTTCGGGGTGAACTGCTTGAGCGCCAGCTTGAACAGCCGTTCCACGCCCACGCCGAGCACCAGGTCGGGCAGGGCCTCGGCATAGCGCGGCTCCATCGACACCGCCCGGGGCCAGCGTTTCGCGCCGGTGCCCTCCAGGTCGGCGATGTAGGCCGCCGCCTCCTTGAACGCCTTGTATTGCAGCAGGCGGGCGAAGAGCAGGTCGCGGGCCTCGAGCAGGGCGAGGTCTTCCTCGTCCTCCACCTCGGCGGCGGGCAGCAGCCGGGCCGCCTTGAGGTCGAGCAGGGTCGCGGCGACCAGCAGGAACTCGCTGGCCTCGCCGAGATCCCAGTCGTCGCCCATGGCCCGGATATACGCAATGAAGTCGTCGGTGACCTGGTGCAGCGCGACCTCGGTCACGTCGAGTTTGTGCTTGCCGATGAGCTGCAGCAGCAGGTCGAACGGGCCGGTGAAGTTGTCCAGCCGGACGAGGAACTTGCCGGAGTCGGCCTCATTTGTGAAGGGCAGACCGGCCGGGTCATCCGGCGTCGGCACGGCGGCATCACCGGACGCCGCGGCGGTGTCTGGCGTGTCGGCGAGGTCGGCCGGCGGGACGGGGGGCTCTTCGGGCACGTGCTGACCGTAGACCACGGGTCCGACAAGCTGCTCCCGGCTCACACCGCCACCCCCGCCGTGGACAACGTCCGAGTGGACGCGGGGTGACTGGCGGTGCCGGAGCGCCACCCGCCCGCCGTGTCAGGCGGCCAGCGCCATTTCTCTCTCGGGCTCGGGGCGTCGCGCTCCGTAGACTGTCTGGACGACACCGCGTGCCCAGCGCATGCGAGGGGCTGCCGTCTCCGGGCAGTCGCCGTAAGCGGCGGCCATCTCGGCCACGCAGCCGCGGGTGCCTCCGCAGGCCCGGATCGAGCCGGCGATGGCGGCCTCGACCACGGCACCGCTGGGACGGCTGCCGGCCGGCACGTCACTGACGAAGAGAGCGGCGGCGCGGGCGGCGAACAGTTGGCTTCTCATCTCGATCAACTCCGCTGGGTGGGAAACCCTGACAGCTTTCAGAGTGAACCCTGCGCGCCACAGATACCTCCGGATTTCTGCCGGAGACGGAACCCCGACTGAACAGGGGAAAACCCTTATCCCCAGAGGCGCACGAACAGGAGGCCGAGTACGTTCAGGACGATCAGCAGCAATGGATATCCGAACGGGAAAAGGCTGCAGGCCAAAAGGACGAGCACCCCGATGTTCTTTTCCTCGAACCACAGCCGGTAGCTCTGCATCCCTCGCCCGCCGGGGTGCCGCTGCGCGTAGTAGAGGATGCCGAAGCCGTCCAGCGGCGGCATCGGGATGAGCGCGAGCAGCCCGAAGCAGAGCAGCCCGACGGCGAGCCCGAGCAGGACCTGGTCGGGGATCGCCTGGCCGGGATAGTTGGCGCCGCGCATCACGTCGGCGGGGCCGAGGAGGGCGAGCAGGTTGTCGGGGTACAGCAGCACGTACGCCAGGAACAGCAGCTGGGCCGCGAGGATGCAGACGGCCGGCCCGGCCGCGAACATCGCGATGGCCCGGCCGCGGCCGCGGTGGCGCGGCACCTCGTCGACGGAGAGCATCTTGCCCCAGCCCATGCCGCCGATCGCGGCCGCGACCGCGCCGAACGGGTCGACGTCCTCGCGCAGCCGGGGGGCGAGCGAGTCACGCCGGTCGGCCAGGCCGAGGCTGCGGGCGGTCAGCCGGATGGCGACGGCGCGCAGCACGAGCCCGAGCAGGAAGGACAGGACCAGGCCGACGAAGATCCACGGCGCATCGAGGGCGAACAGCACGCAGGGTCCTTGGGGAGATCAGCCGCGTTCGGCCTTGGCGGCGATGACCTCGCGGGCGAGCTGGCGATAGTTGCGGGCACCGGAGGACGCCGGGTCGAGGCTGGTGATCGGCGAGCCGGCCACGGTCGACTCGGGGAACTTCACCGTCTTGGTGATCACCGTCTGGTAGACCTTGTCGCCGAACGCCTCGACCACGCG
>Ga0070668_100002958_pt1 | contig 12557 bp, 10 predicted proteins | sample KBSS43metaG_FD_64661 | JGI IMG/M metagenome (GOLD analysis project Ga0070668, IMG submission 64661) | Switchgrass rhizosphere microbial communities from Kellogg Biological Station, Michigan, USA - KBS S4-3 metaG | ecosystem: Host-associated > Plants > Roots > Rhizosphere > Soil ... | reverse complement strand
GGGCCGGGCGACGTCTGCCGGAACGTGCGGCTCGCGAGGTCGCAACCGAGGGTGGTGGGCGGAAGCGTGGTGCCGGGAGTGGGAGTGGGGGTGCTCGCGCATCCGAACAGCGACGACACCACGATCGCAACCACACCGAACCCTGCCGACGTACGCGTTGTCATGGACACCCTCCCGCCCGGCGCGAGGCGCCGGGGCCGGGATTGTAGCGCACGGTTTTGGTGGCGGCATCGGTGCGGGCTTGACTGTCCGCGCGTTCCCGGGAACCTTCGAGCGGTCGATGCCCGAGGCGCGTGCGACCGAGATGGCGGTGTTCCGGCTGAAGGCACGCCAGGCGGCGCAGCAGTGCCTGTACTACCTCTACTTCCTCGAACCGCGACGCCGCCCGCACGAGCCGCGACCACGCCGGGGCGCCGCGCTGGGCGATCGCGTCCTGGAAGCCCTTGGCTGGGCGCTGAGCACCCGCATGATCGATTCGTACCGCGAGCTCGCGCACGACAACATGCGCGCGCTCATCGGCGTCCTGCAGATTCCGGCGAACGCCCCCGGCGATCCGGTCGTCGCGGCCTGGGAAGATGTGCGGCGCAAGCTGGCGGGTGAGCGGCTCGCCCGCGACGAGGTGCTGCCGGCGATCGAGGCCGTGCACGCGTTTCTGGATGCGTCCGCGCCCCGCGGTCCCATCGAGGGCTTCAACCACACCGTCCGCAAGGTGCTGCTGGCGCTGCTGCGCAACCTGACGCTGCTGCTCGCGATCGCGGGCGTGTGGGCGGTGTTCTTCAAGGTCGAGGCGGTGAGCAGCCTGATCTGGAACCGCGCCCACGGGCTGTCGAGCGGCGGTCTGCGTGTCGCGCTGGCGTCATGGAGCCCGTTCGCCGCCGTGCTGATCTCGGTGGGGTTGATGGTGGCGGCAGCGCCGCGCCGGCGCGCGCGCTTCGGCAAGCGGGCGTTCTGGGCGTTCGTCCACCAGGCGCTGCCGCCCGATTCCGGCGTCGAACGCTGGCCGGCGGGACCGCGGTCGATCCAGCAGGCGTTGTTCGGCCGGCAGCTGGTCAAGCTGGCCGTCGCGCTGGTGGTGCTGGCGGTGGAGGCGCTGGTGATGGCGTGGGTGGGCGCGCCGACGACGTTGACCATCTTCCTGATCGCGGCGCTGAGCCTGCTGGCGCTGGTCGTGGCGCACGCGCTCGATTACTGGGATTTCCTGGACGCGGCGCCGCTGCGCTTCCTGGCGCTGGTGACGCTGTTCGCCGTGCTGGGTTTCTCCAGCGATTCGTCGCTGTATCGCTTCGTCGTGTTCGTGGGGATGGCGGCGCTGACCGCGCAGAACCTGTGGGCGTGGCGGGACAGGAAGCGGCGACATCCGCTGCGGCTGGTGCTGGCCGCCGGATTCGCGGCGGCGGCGATCGTCGTCGCCGGGAACCTGGTGTCCTCGCGCATCGCGTTCTTCATCGCAATGTCCGGGTTGGCGATCTGGCGATGCCGTGTGCTGTTCGATCGCAGCCAGCGCACCATCGTCAACTACGCGCTGGCCGGTCTCACGACGTACTGGGGGTTGTTCATGCCCTTCACGGCGGAGCGCGCCGAGCGCCGCGACGTCTGGCACGAGAACGTGACCGCGATCCGGCGTGTTCCGCGGTCCGAATGGCCCCTGCCGGGCGACGGCGCGCCGGTGGTGGTGATGGCGGCGTCGGGCGGCGGCTCGCGCGCGGCGATCTACACCGCCTATACCTTCGAACGGCTGCATCGCGATCTCCCCGACGTGGCGGCGCATCTGCAGGCGGTGAGCAGCGTGTCGGGCGGCAGCCTGGCCTCGGCCGCGTACGTCGCGCGCCGCTTCAACTGGGGCGGGCGGTTCGGCGAGTGGGTCGCCGCGCTGCCTGCCGACGTCGAGCCGGGCGAGCTGGTCGAGGCGATGAGCCAGGATTTCCTGCTGCCGACCATCGCGGGCGCGCTGTCGCCCTTCTCGACGCGCGGCGAGAGCATCGAGACGAAGTGGAAGTACGGCCCGGCGATGCTGCGCGATCGGCGGGTCGGCGATCGCCACACGCCGGGATTCGCCGAGAGCGACGACGATCTGACAATCACCAACCTCGCGTCGGCGTGGCACGACGCCCACGAACGGAAGCAGAGCTTGCCGCCGTTTCCCCTGCCGCTGTTCAACACCTGCACGCTGGACCAGCACGACGTCGTCATCTCACCGCTCGCGGCCGAGCTGTACACGCACCACGACGGCACCATCCCCGGCCACCTCTCGACGCTGGCAAAGCTGGAGAAGGACGACTGGCTGACCTGGGTGGCGGACCGGGACGCGATCTACGGGCTGGACAAGCTGTTGCCTCGGTACGACCCGTCGCTGCCCAGGGCGGTGCGCGCGTCGGCGAACTTCCCGTTCGGGTTTCCGCTGGTGGAGCTGGACACGCGCCGCGCGCCCGACCGGTTCGCGGACCCGAAGGGCGGCGCGCGCTCGGACGTGAAGCTGACCGACGGCGGCGTCCTCTCGAACTCGGGCATCTGGCCGCTGTATCCGCTGCTGACCGACGAGGCGATCGCGAGCGACCTGGCGAGCCGCGGGGTGCTGGTGATCATCGTGGAGGCGAGCAAGATGCCGGAGTACACGGCCGATCGCCGCGATCTGACCACGCTGTACGGCGATCTGAACAACCGCAACCCGATCGCGCAGGCGTTGCACCGGCGGATCATCGACGGGCTGCGCACGCGCCTCGCGGGATCGATCGCGTTCGTCCAGATCGACATCACGCCGCGCGCCGGCGTGCGGTCGGCGAACGTGCTGACCACCTGGGCCCTGGATCCGGCGTCGCAGCAAAGCCTGCGGGAGTCGTTTCGCGACGCGTGGGCGCGCGAGCAGCCCCGCATCCGCGTCGCGTGGGATTGCTTGCGCAAGGCCGGCGACGCCAAGCGCGCTTGCCTGCAGGACGCGGCGGCGCGCGAGACGTCGCAGGACGAGATCGCGTTGCGGCCGCCGCTGGACTAGCCGCCCCCGCGCAAAGCGCGGGATCGCGGCTACCAGAAAAAGCAATAGTCGCACACCGCGCCTGCGGCGCGGAGCGACTAGCCGCCCCCGCGCAAAGCGCGGGATCGCGGCTACCAGAAAAAGCAATAGTCGCACACCGCGCCTGCGGCGCGGAGCGACTAGCCGCCCGCGCGTCAGCCGACCTTGGCGGTGCGGGTGATCTCGCCCATCCGGCCGCTCTGGTAGTCCTGGAAGGCGGCCACCAGCTCGGCGTCGTTGTTCATGACGAACGGGCCGTAGCGGGCGATGGGCTCGTCCAGCGGTACGCCGGCCAGCAGCAGCATGCGGCCACCGCCGGGCGCGCCGCGCAGGCGAACGCTGTCGCCCGCGCCCAGCAGCGCCATCTGTCCGTCGCCGATCACGGCGCCGCCGTCGCTGTCGCCGATCCGCACGCTGCCCTCGAACACGTAGGCGAGCGCCCGGTGATCGCGGCCCACGGCCAGCGTCACGTCGCCGCCCTCCGCCAGCGACCAGTCCTGGTAGATGATCGGCGTGTGCGTGTCGATCACGGCGCGCACGCCCAGCGCCTCGCCCGCGACCACGCGGACGGACGCGCGCCCGTCGGCGGTCTGCGCGCGTGGGATTGTCGCCGCCCCGATCTCCTGGTAGCGCGGCGTGGTCAGTTTCAACCGCGCCGGCAGGTTCACCCACACCTGAAAGCCGTGCACGCGCCCGCCGTTCTCGCGCAGCGTGCGCGACGGCATCTCGGAATGAATGATGCCCGCGCCCGCGGTCATCCACTGCACGTCGCCCGCCCGCAGAGATCCGCGGTGGCCGGCCGAGTCCTCGTGCTCCATCTCGCCTTCCAGCACGTAGGTCACGGTCTCGAAGCCGCGATGCGGGTGATCGGGCGCGCCCACCGCCTCGCCGGGCCGGTACTCGATCGGGCCCATCTCGTCCAGCAGCAGGAAGGGGTCCACGGCCGAGAGGCCCAGGCCCGGAAACGGGCGGCGCACGATGAACCCGCCGCCCTCGCGCTGCTTGTGAGCGGTGACCACCTTCTCGACCTCGCGAACACGGGTCATGGTTTCCATCGTCAGTGTTCGATGCCCGACGGTATCGCGAGGTTTCCGTTCGCGTCGGGCTGAGGAAGCCGGATGCGGAACACGCAACCCGTGCCCGGCATGTCGTGCACGTCGATTTGGCCGCCGTGGGCCTCCACGGCTTGCCGCGCGATGGACAGGCCCAGTCCGAAGCCGGAGCGGTCATCGCCCTTCTGCACCGTCGGAGAGAACAGCTCCTCGACCTTGCCGGGCGGCAAACCGCCGCAAGCGTCCTCGACCTCGATGGTCACCGACCCCGGCAGGTTCGCCACGCGGATGTTCACGGTCGAGCCCGGCGGGCTGAACTTCAGGGCGTTTTGAACGAGGTTGAAGATCGCGGAGCGCAGCAGCCGCGGATCGGCCGTGATCACCGAGCCGTCCGGCGCCGCGACGTTCAGCAGGACGCCGCGCGACTGCGGGTCGCCGCCCGCGTCCTGCTCGATGTCGCGCAGCAGATCGCCCAGCGCGACCGCTTCCATCTTCGTTTCGGCGCCCAGCTTCAACGACGCGTGCGACAGCGTATTGTCGATCATGTCGGATGCGCGCCGCAGGCTGCGTTCCAGCAGCGCGATGGAGCTGCCGCTGATGGACGGCTTGTCGCGCAGGCGATGAACGATTGCGCGCGCCGCCGACAGCGGGTTGCGTAGCTCGTGCGCGATGAACCCCAGGTGCTCGGAGGATTCCCGTTCCATCTCGGCATCGCGCCGCTTCACGTACTGCTCGATCGCGTCCGCGATCCCGCTGTTGATCCACTTCACGACCACCTGCTGCTCGTCCAGGCTGATCGAGGTGCCGCCGTCGCGCGCGAGCTCGATGATGCACTCATGCAGCAGGCCGTACTCGCGCACCACCTCCCAGACGTCGAAGTGCAAGCGCAACCGCTGGGCGCCGTGCTCGCCGGCGTACGCGCTGGTGCTCGGCTCGCGCGCGGCGTTGGGGTCGAGCGCGTCGATGATCTCGTCGACGAACGCCGGGATCCTGTCCAGCAGCTCCGTCGTCGTCAGCGGCGTGCTGACAGCGCCGCGGATCTTGGCGCTCCAGCAGGCAACGAGCACTTCGCGTTTCGCCTTGAGGACACCGAAAAGCGTATCTTCGATGACCCCCTTCTTCACACCTGAGATGTAATGGGCGGAGGGTGAATGGCAAGCCGCTCGGGATCCGATTCGGACGCTCGAGCTCGCGTTCCGGCGGCGCGCCGTAGCGTCAAGACCGCGATTTCCGGGGCCACCGCCAGACGCACGGGCGGCCCGGTCGTGCCAAGGCCGCGGTTCACGTACAGCGTCGTCGTTCCCGATCGATAGAAGCCGCTGGTGAACCGCGTGATCAGCCGGGCCATGTTCAGTTTCCGCGCCAGCAACGGAACGCCGACCTGACCTCCGTGCGTGTGGCCCGACAGTACGAGATCGACGCCGCGCTCGGCGGCCTCGGGGAACAGGACGGGATCGTGCGCCAGCAACACGGCCGGCATGCCGGCCGGGCGCGCGGCCAACGCGCGCGGAAGATCGTGTCGCCGCGTCCACGTGTCGTCGACGCCCGCCAGGTAGATGGCACCGTCCGCGCGCCGCAGCTCGACGCCGCGGTTGCGCAGCACGGTGAGACCTGCGGCCTCCAGCGCCTTGACCATCGCCTCGCCGTCGCCGAAGTAATCGTGGTTGCCCATCGACGCGAAGGCGCCGTCGCGCGCCTTCAGTCCGCCCAGCGCGCCCGCGACCACGTCGATGAATTCGGAGCCGTTCGCGATGAGGTCGCCCGTGACCGCGACCAGATCGGGTTCCAGGCGGTTGGCGGCGGCGACCCAGCGCGCGACGCGCCGGCCGCTGGCGAAGGGGCCGCAGTGCAGATCGGAGATCTGGACGATGCGATAACCGTCGAACGCCTCGGGCAAGGCCTCGATCTCGACGTCGCGGCGGCGGATGCGCGGGCGCTGATACAGGGCGAGCGCGGTGCCAACGCCCGCGGTGATCAGCGCGGCCGTCAGCGCCGTGTCGACAGACGCGTGGAAGACGAGCGCGAGCAGAAGCGCGACCGGCGCCGCGAAGGTGAATATCCCGGCCGCGGTCCACCAGACGAAGAACGGCCACAGGATCAGGTACAGGCGCGCGCGTCCAGGCGTCGCCCAGGCGGTCCGGCCGCGGACGAGCCCGGCCAGAAACGCCGCTGTGAGCAAGGTCGGGATGGCCAGGACCGGAACCAGACGGCCGCCGAGGTGCGCCAGGGCGGCGACCAGCGGGATCTGCAGCCCGATAGCCAGAGCCACGACCACCAGCAAGAACAGGGATCGGCGGCGAAGTCCACGGGCGCGCGCGCGGTCGTTCGTGGACACCATCTCAACTTTGCGCTGCCGACGCCCGGTCGGCAAGCCTGCTCACGAGCGGCTCATCGGGGCTGCCAGCGTGCGCCGCTCGGCGGCGATCGGGAAGATCAGCAACGGTTTGTCCGGCAACGAGCTCAGCGCGGTCCGCGCCGGCGGGGCGCGCAGCGTCGTCTGCGCCGGGTCGAGGATCGTCTGCTTGAAGCCCACCGCCATCACCGGATCGCCGTCTCGCAGCACGAACGCATCCCAGCCGGTCGCGACCGCGCCTATCGGCAGATCCAGCGACGCGATCAGCAGCCGCCGCGCGTTGGCGTCCGCGAGCGTGACGTTCGACGCGCCCAGCATGCGTCCGCCGGCCACCTGCACCATGATGGCGCGGCCGGATTCGTCGACCAGCTCGAAGTCGTTCAGCGTCTCCAGAACCCCCGGGTACCGCTGGTGGCAGGCGAGGGCGAGGCCCACGCACGGTTCGCCGGCCACCAGCTGGGCCAGCTGCTGGCGCGCCCGGATCCACCCGACGACCGACACCTGCGTGCCGTCGGCCTGCTGGTCGAGATCGCCGAGGTCGTCGATGGCGACGCCCAGCGTCGGCGTGCTGTCGCGGACGAGCATCGCCATCTTCGCGCTCTTGCGGCGGAGGATCATGCGCGTCACCGGCCACGTGAGCGCGACGACCGCCATGGAACAGTACACGGTGGTCAAGATCAGCCCGAACCGGAACACCAGCCAGACCGTCAGCCACATGATGAAGCTGAGAAAGCCGAACGCGGCCCACGCGATCCAGCCGACCATCGCGACCCGAAGGCGCTGCGGCTGCGACAGCCAGGCCTCCACCGGATCGTCTCGCAACGGGGTCAAACGATGCAGTGGCCTGCGGGCTTCCTGCGTCATTTCGGCCCCCATCTTACACGCTTCAGGTTTCTTCACGATTGGCCGCGAACGTCCTTAACGTTCGGTGTTCAAGGTTCCTCCACGGAGCAACGGCGCTCCGCAAAGGAGATGAATCGATGATCGGATGCTTGATTGCTGGTGGAATCGCGGTGTTTGCCATCAGCCGCTTGATCCACGCGCGGCGCTGGTGCCACGGGTGGGGCGGCGGTTGCGGCTCGCGTTATGGCGGTTGGCATGGCTGGCACGGGCGTCACCACGGGAGGCACCAAGGGTGGGGTGGGTATGGGTACGGCCCCGATGACGGCGATCCCTGGGGTGCGACATTCCGCGACCATGACCATGACGGCTGGGGCGGCGGCGGTTCCGGAAAGCGGTTCTTCATGCGTTCGGTGCTGTCGCGCGTGAACGCCTCGCCCGCGCAGGAACGGGCGATCGGCGTGGCGTTCGACGAGTTCCGCGACGAGATGAAGAAGCTGGGCGGGGGCGAAGGGAAGCGCAGCCGGCAGGAGGTCGCGGACGCCTTCCGTCGCACCACGTTCGACGGCGTCGTGCTGGGCGAGCAGTTCGCGCGCCACGACACCGTCATCGAGGGGGCGCGCAAGGCGTTCGTCGGGCTGGTCGCGCGCGTGCACGACGCGCTCGAGCCGGAACAGCGTACGCGGCTGGCGGACCTGGTCGAGCGCGGTCCGCGGTTCGGCTGGTGGCAGTGATGTGCTGGTAGGCTTGGCACATGCGGGTGCTGTGCATCGATGACGACCAACGCCTGTTCGAGCTGCTCGCCAGCTACTTCGCCCCCAACGGCGTGAGCCTGACTCACGCGACCGACGGGGCGAAGGGGCTGGCGGCGCTCGAACGGGACGTGTTCGATGCCGTCTTGCTGGACGTCATGATGCCGGGGATGGACGGGTTGGAGGTGTGCCGCCGCATCCGGCAGACCCGCCAGATCCCGGTGATCATGCTGACCGCGCGCGGCGACGAGGCGGATCGGGTGGTGGGGCTGGAGCTGGGCGCCGACGATTACGTGCCCAAGCCGTTCTCGCCGCGCGAGCTACTGGCGCGGTTGCGGGCGGTGTTGCGGCGCGCGCAGCCGTCCGCGGTCGAATCGGAGATCGTGATCGGCCGCGTCGCGATCGACGTCGGCGCGCGGCGCGTGCGCGTGGGCGGCGATCCCGTCGACCTGACGGGGCTGGAGTTCGACATCTTGCTGGCGCTGGCGCGCCGGCCCGGGCGGGTCGTCCCGCGCGAGACGTTGCTGGCGGAAGCCGGACGGAACGACGTGACGGTGAATGACCGCGCGGTGGACGTGCACGTGTCGCACCTGCGCAAGAAGCTGGGCGACGATCCGAGGGCGGGGTTGATCAAGACGGTGCGCGGCGTCGGCTACGTGATGGCGGCGGTCGACGGCGCGCCGGCGCAGGCGGGGGACGACGCGTGAGCTGGCGCCATCACCACCGTCACTGGCACCGCCATCATAGCCACGGGCGCGACTGCGGTTGCGGGCCGCCGTTTTACGGGCATTTCGATCCGGCGGGCGCGCCGTTTCCCTGGGACCGCGTCTTCCACGAGGCGCGCGAGCGCCGTCCCGGCTGGCGCGGGCGCATCCGCCACGAGCTGCACCTGCACTACGGCGCGCACCTGCACCGCCGCCTGTTCCGGTGGTTCGGCGCGGCGATCTTCCTGAGCGTCGGGGCGACCATCATCGCGTCGCACCTCGGGCGCGCCTGGCTGGCGGCGCACCCCGGACGCGCCGTGTTCCTGTTCGGCCTCCCGGCCCTCTGCTTGTGGATCGCGGCGGGGCGGATCGCGCGCCGCATCTCGCGGCCGGTGTACGAGCTGACGCGGGTCGCGCAGGAGATCGGGCAGGGCAACCTGGCCGCGCGCGCGTCGCTGGGCGCGCAGCAGGACATCGGCGAGATCGGCGTGCTGTCGTCGGCGTTCAACGAGATGGCGGTGCGGCTGGAACGGCAGATGACGGAGCAGCGCGAGCTGCTCGCCGCGGTGTCGCACGAGCTGCGCACGCCGCTGGCGCGCATCCGGCTGCTGGTCGAGATTGCGCGCCAGGGCCGCGTCACGCCCGCGACGCTGGACGACATCGAGCGCGAGGCGATCGAGATCGACACGCTGGTGGGCGAGCTGCTGGCCAGCGCGCGGCTCGAGTTCCAGGCCGTCACGCGCAAGCCGCTGGAGGCGGGCGAGGTCGCGCGCCGCGCGCTGGAGCGGGCGGGGGAGGACGCGGGCAAGCTCGCGCTGGGGGGCGCGGGACCGCTGCCGTTCGTCGCCGATCCGACGTTGATCGCGCGCGCGCTCGCCAACCTGATCGACAACGCGCGCAAGCACGGCGCCGGTCTGGACCGGATGGCGGTCCGGGCGGGCGAGGGGACCGTCGTGTTCGAGGTGAGCGATCGCGGTCCAGGCTTCGGGGCCGGCGAGGAGGCGCGCGTGTTCGATCGCTTCTACCGCGGCAACGGCGACGCCGGGCATCACGGCTCGCTGGGGCTGGGCCTGGCGCTGGTCCGCCGCATCGCGGTCGCGCACGGCGGGCAAGCTGACGCGGCGAACCGCCCCGACGGCGGCGCGCGCTTGACGCTCGAGCTGCCCGTGGCGGAGCCGTCGCCTTGACGCAGCCGCCATAGCGTTTATTTCTGGCTCCACGTCGTGTGGCGAACGCCCACGACCATGAAACCCGCCGGGAGCGAACGCCCCGGTGAAAGGAGATGCAACATGCCGAGCTCGGTCGATCCGGTCAGACGCGTATCTCAGCAGGACGACGAGGCGTTGCTCGACGGCTATTCGCACACGGTGACCGCGGTCGCCGCCGCCGTCAGCCCGTCCGTCGTTCGCATCGACGTCGAGGGCGTCGCAGCGAAGACGCCGCCGCGCCCGGGCCGCCCCCCGCGTGGCCCGAACGAGGCGATCGGGAGCGGGTCGGGGTTCGTGTTCACGCCCGACGGCTTCGTGATGACGAACAGCCACGTCGTCAGCGGCGCCAAGCGCATCACCGTAACGCTGCTGGACGGCCGCAAGCTCGCCGGTCACCTGGTCGGCGACGATCCCGACACCGATCTGGCGGTCGTCCGCGTGCACGCGCCCGAGCTGACGCCGGTGGCGCTGGGCGAATCGTCGGCGCTGCGCGTGGGTCAGATCGCCGTCGCGGTCGGAAACCCGTTCGGCTTCGACTGCACGGTGACCGCGGGCGTGGTCAGCGCGCTCGGGCGATCGCTGCGCACGCAGTCGGGGCGTCTGGTCGACGACGTCATCCAGACCGACGCGGCGCTGAACCCCGGCAACTCGGGCGGGCCGCTGGTCGATTCGCGGGGCCGCGTCATCGGCGTCAACACGGCGATGATCCTGCCCGCGCAGGGGATCTGCTTCGCGATCGCCGTCAACACGGCCAGCTTCGTGGTCGGCAAGCTGATTCACGAGGGGCGCATCCGCCGCTCGTTCCTCGGGGTCGCGGGTCAGAACGTGCCGCTGCACCGGCGCGTGGTGCGCTTCCACGACCTGCCGCTGGAGAGCGCCGTGTTCGTGGTGGGCGTCGAACCGAACAGCCCCGGCGAGCGCGCGGGCGTGCGCGACGGCGACATGATCGTCGGCTTCGACGGCAAGCCGATCGCGGGCATCGACGATCTGCACCACCTGCTGACCGAGGATCTGGCCGACAAGGACACCACGTTGCTGGTGGTGCGCGGTTCGGAACGGCTGGCGTTGAACGTGACGCCCACGTTCCGGCGATAACGCCGGTCCTGCCGGTCACGCGCGCGTCGCGCGCGGCCCACGACTGTGCAGGGCCGGCACACGCGGCGTGCGCCGCCTCACGTGTCTAACCTTCGAAGTGAGATCCGTGTCGCGCGCCGCGACGGCACCGTGATTGCTGACAACGGGCCGCGATGATTCATTCAAGAGCGAAGGCCGCCGCGATCGCGGCGCTGGTGTTGCTGTCGGGTGGGATCGCGCGCGCGCAGGCGCATGAGGACGACGGTCCGGATCTCACGTTGCGCAAGGCGCCGCCGGAGGAGGCGAAGATCGCGCCGCCGGCCGCCGTGGTGACGACGACGCCCGAGGACGGATACACGGGCGAGATGCCGTGGGGTTTCTACCGCGATCGCCAGGGCCGGGTGATGCAGGTGTCGTTCGACTTCGGGCGGCGGCTCTGGCTGGGCGTCGGCTATGCGCCGCACCGGACGCCGGCGGGCCAGACCGAGATCTCGCCGGCAGCGTTCGACTTCGGCGTCAGCTACGACGAGCTGTCGGGCAACGGGCGCACGCGGCGGCGCTTCACGGTGCTGGACGGTCAGGTGCGGCTGCATTCGTTCGGGCTGGACGTGACGGGATTTCGCTACGACCTGTCGCACCGCTACGAGCACCCGCTCCTGCGCGTCACCACCTTCGTCAAGGATCCGGAGCGCCACGACCTCTACATGAACATCGGCCTGTTCACGGAGGCGCTGCACTTCCAGACCGAGCCGCGCGGGATCGAGGGCGAGCAGGCGCTGACGCTCGCGACGGTGCAGGCGACGCTGGACCTGTGGCAGTCGGCGGACCTGCGATCGTACGTGCGCCTGCGCGCCGGGCCCGGGATCGAGATGCGCTTCGGGCCGTGGGCGCAGGAGACCCGGTACATCGGCATCCTTCCGCAAGGGACGCTGGAGGGAAACTTCGTGCTCGGCCAGCGCGCCATGCAGCGCTTGAACTTCCGGATGCGGGGCGAGCTGCTGCGATCGGCCAGCTGGCACGCCGAGGAGCTGCCCGGCAACTGGACCGCGGCGGCCGAGGCCGCGTACGAGGTCATCGTCATCGCCATCAACGATCAGCCGGTGTCGATGCGGTTCGCGGGCAGCGCGTTCCTGCGCGACGACGCGCGGGAGGTCGTGCCGGGTTTCCCCAGCGCGCAGGTGTGGGGCTGGACGGGAACGGCCGGCATCCGGATGGCGTTCTTCTCGCCGCCCGTTCCGCCGGCGTTCAGGAAGTAACGAGGGCGGATGATGCGCGCCCGCGCGATGTCGCTGGGCTTGCTGATGCTGTCGCTGGCGGCCAGCGGCCGCGCGGCGGCGGCTGACGCGGAGATCGCGACGGCGCCACCGATCTGGATCACCGACGCCGGCGGTGCGCGCTTTCGCGTCCGCTTCGATCCCGGCGAGCGGTTGATCTTCGGCGCGGGCGCGGAGACCGTGGCGGGCGATCTCGCGGGTCTGCGGGCGGCGCCCGCGTTCGGCGTCGAGCTGGGGCTGATGTTGCGGAGCGACCGCCCGGCGCCGGGCTGGGACGTGCACTGGAAGCGCAA
>Ga0070668_100002957_pt1 | contig 12559 bp, 11 predicted proteins | sample KBSS43metaG_FD_64661 | JGI IMG/M metagenome (GOLD analysis project Ga0070668, IMG submission 64661) | Switchgrass rhizosphere microbial communities from Kellogg Biological Station, Michigan, USA - KBS S4-3 metaG | ecosystem: Host-associated > Plants > Roots > Rhizosphere > Soil ... | reverse complement strand
CCGGCCCGGGCGCCCGTCCCGTGAGCCAGCGTCGTGCCGGCCCGGGCGCCCGTCCCGTGAGCCAGCGTCGTGCCGGCCCGGGCGCCCGTCCCGTGAGCCATCCGGCGGCAGATCCGCCCGGCCCGGCGTCGGCCGCCGGTCAGGCCGGGACGGCCGAGCCCGGGAACCGCACCGTGCGGGCGGCGCCGTGCATGTCATGCGGGAGGTCGGCGTAGGCCCACTGGTGCGCTCGCGCGTGCAGGCACGCGGCCTCCACGTCGCCCGCCTCGAGGACGCGCAGCAGCTCGGCGTGCTGGTCGGCGACGTCGGTGAGCCGGGGCTGCGTCACCACCAGGGTGATCGCGGTCCGGGCCTCGATCTGCAGCCCCTCCCACGCCCGTTCCAGCAGGAAGTTGCTGCTCGCCCGGACCACCCGGCGGTGGAAGCGGGAGCTCGCCAGCCCCATGGCCTGCACGTCGCCGGCGGCGGCGCACTGATACATGTCGGTCACGTCGCCGCGCATCGCGTCGAGGGGTAGTCGCCCGGTCAGCATCGCGAGTCGCGTCGCCGCCTCCTCCAGCGCCGCGCGCACCACGTACGCCTCCCGGATGGTCTGCTCCACGAACGGCAGGACGTGCCGCCCGCGCCGCGGCCGGCTCTCGACCAGCCCGAGGCCCTCCAGCTCCCGCAAGGCCTCGCGCACCGGGGCCTGGCTGGTCCCGAACTCCGCGGCGATCTTGGTCTCGATCAGCCGCTCGCCGGCCTTGAGCTCGCCGGAGACGATCAGTTGCACCAGGCCGTCGCGGATGCTCTCGCTCAGGGTCGGCTTGGACCGGCGGGGCGAGTGTGTGCCGCCGGCCTGCACCGTGGTGGTCACACGTCCTCCGAGGGCGTTGTCGCGGCGGTGTCGTTGACCAGCATACTGAGACCGCCTACGGTTGTTATCGATATCGATAATCCGGAGGGTCGGCATGCTGACCGAGATTCACGTCCCGGACGACGTGCCGGCCGTGCTGAGCCTGGTCGCCGCCGGCGCCCGGCCGCTGGGCGGCGGCACGGTCCTGATGCCGTGGTTCAACGACCACGCGTCGCCGCCGACCGAGCTGGTGAGCCTGCGCCGGGCCGGCCTGGCCGGGGTCCACCGCGCCGGCCCGGCCTGGGTGATCGGCGCGGCGACGACCCTGTCCCAGGTCGAGCACGACCCGCGGCTCGAGGTGCTGAGCCCGGTCGTCCGCTCGATCGCCTCGATGCCGGTCCGGAGCCTGGCGACGGTCGGGGGCAACCTGTTCGCCCGCCAGCCCCACGGCGACCTGGCCGTCGCGCTGGTGGCCCTGGCCGCGACGGCGACGCTCGCCGACCCGGGCGGGACCGTCGAGCTGCCGGTCGAGGATCTCGTCGCCGGCGGTCCCCGGCCCGGTCTCGTCACGGCCGTCGCCGTCGAGCCGCCCGCGCCCGGCACCTTCAGATACCTCAAGGCGGCCCGCCGCCGGCACAACTCCGCGTCCCTCGTCACGGTCGCGGCCACCGTCACCGAGTCCGGCGGCGTCGTCACCGGCGCGCGCGTCGCGCTCGGCGGGGTCGGCGCCCGGGTCGTCCGGGCGCACGCCGTCGAGGCGGCCCTCCTCGGCCGGCCGTTCACCGACGCCACCGTGCGGGCGGCCGGGCAGGCCGGCCTGAGCGAGATCGCACCGGCCGACGACGCCTACGCCTCCGCCTGGTATCGCACGCGTGTCTTCCCCGTCCACCTCCGCCGGGCGCTGCTCGGCCGCTGACCACGGGAAAGGACCGTCCACCATGTCCGCCAAGATCACCACCATCCGGGTCAACGGCGCCGAGCGGACGTTCCTGGCCAGGCCGGAGACCACGCTGCTGCTCGCCCTGCGCGAGCAACTCGGACTGACCGGCGCCAAGCGGGGTTGCGCCCAGGGCGCCTGCGGCTCGTGCACGGTACTGCTGGACGGCGCGCCCGTGGTGTCCTGCCTGGTGCCGGTGGCCACCGTCGACGGCGCCGAGATCGCGACCGTCGAGGGGCTCGCCGACGGCCCCCGGCTGAGCGACGTCCAGCAGGCCTTCCTCGACGGGTTCGCCACCCAGTGCGGCTTCTGCACGCCCGGCATGATCATGTCGGCCGAGGCTCTCCTGGCCCGCAACCCGGACCCGACGACCGCCGAGGTCGCCGAGGCGATCAGCGGAAACGTCTGCCGCTGCACCGGCTACCAGCCGATCGTCAGCGCGATCCTGGACGCCGCCCGGCGCCGCCGTGGGGAGGGCGCGCGCCGATGACCGAGTACTTCCCGGACGAGCACCGGCCCCGCTTCACCGTCATCGGAACCCCGGTCCAGCGCTCGGACGCGCTCGGCCACGTCACCGGGCGCACCGAGTTCTTCGAGGACCGGACGTTCCCCGACCTGGCCCACATCAAGATCCACCGGTCCGTCCACCACCACGCGCTCCTGGACGACGTCGACCGCTCCGAAGCGTTGCGGGTGCCGGGCGTGCTGCGGGTCATCACCCACGCCGACGTCCCGGCGAACTGGTACGGCGTGCTGCGGCTGATCGGTATCGGACCCGACGACGAGCCGGTCCTCGCCGAGGACCGGGTCCGCTACGCCGGCGAGCCGATCGTGGCCGTGGTCGCCGACTCGGAGGCCGCCGCGATCGAGGGCGCGAGCCGGGTGCGGGTCCGCTACACCGAACTGCCCGCGGTCCTCGACGTCGAGGAGGCCCTGTCGCCGGACGCGCCGATCATCAAGCGGGCGGGCACCAACTATTTCGTCTACGAGGGGCACCACGCGCGCCGGATCCGGTTCGGCGACGTCGAGGAGGGCTTCGCCCGGGCCGACCACGTCTTCGAGTGGCGCTACAGCTCGGCCCCGATCGAGCACGCCCCGACCGAGACCACCGGCTGCATCGTGGTGCCGCAGGACCGCGGCCGGCTGCTCATCCACAGCAACACCCAGGCCGCGTTCTTCACCCTGGACAACACCGCGCTGATCCTCGACCGGCCGCCCACCGACCTGCAGGTCAAGGGCGGCACGGTCGGCGGCGGCTTCGGCGGCAAGGTCGACGTCATGGTCGAGCCGCTGGCCTGCATCGCGGCGACCATCACCGGCCGGCCGGTGAAGTTCGTGTACAGCCGGGAGGAGGAGATGCAGGTCTCGTCGCCGCGCGCGGCCGAACGCATCTACCTCAAGGACGGCGTGCTGGCCGACGGGCGGATCATCGCCCGCAAGATCATGCTGTACGTGGACGCCGGCGCCTATGCCCGGCACTCGCCGTACGGCGCGACAAAGGCGGCCGCGCACCTGCCCGGCCCGTACACGATTCCGAACGTCTACGCCGACTGCCACTGCGTCTACACCAACCGGACTCCGTCGAGCGCGATGCGCGGCTTCGGCGTCACCATCGCCGACTTCGCCATCGAGTCCCAGATGGACCGCATCGCCCGGGCGCTCGGCCTCGACCCGCTGCAGTTCCGGCTGCGCAACGCCTACCGCGACGGCGACCTGAAGGCCCATCGCAAGGTGGCGTCCGGCACCGCGCTGATCGAGGTCATCCAGCGGGCCGCCGCCCTCGTCGGGCACGAGCTGCCCGAGGAGTACCGAGCCATGTCGTCGTCCACCCCGAGAGGAGCCGGCGGATGACCCTGCTGCACGGCCGCGGGTACGCCTCGGTCAACTACCCCACCGGGATGAACCTCGGCGGCGACCCGTCGCAGGCACTCATCCACGCGACGACCATGGGCGGCTTCGTCGTGAGCCTCTCCTCGGTGGACCTCGGGCAGGGGCTCAAGACCGTGGTGGCGCAGTGCGCGGCGGAGACCCTGGGCATCCCGATGGCGAACGTCATCGTGGACACCGCGGACACCGACACCGGCCCGCACTGCATGGGCACGTTCGCGAGCCGCGGCACCCATCGGGTCGGCAACGCCGTCATCATGGCCGCCCGCGAGGCCCGCGAGGTGATGCTCCGGGTGGCGGCGGACGAGCTGGAGGCCGACGCGGACGACCTGGAGACCGACGGTACGGGCTACGTCCGGCTCAAGGGCAGCCCGGCCACCCGGATCCACGTCCGGGACATCACCCTGGCCGCCCACTTCAAGCAGGGCCGGACCATCTCCGGGCGGGGCATCTTCCTCAAGGAGCGCAGCTACCCGGTGCCGGAGACCGGCGAGATGGATCCGGATTCCTGCCAGGCCCACGCCTGCACCGTCGCCGATGTCGAGGTCGACGACGAGACCGGCGTGGTCACCGTGCTGCGGCTGCACAACGCGTACGAGATCGGCCGGGCGCTCAACCCCGCGATGGTCACCCAGCAGGTCGAGGGTGGTGCCTGGATGGGGGTCTCGCACGCCGTCTTCGAGTCGACCGAGCCCGGGTATCCGGCGTCGCGGGCGCACGGTCCGATCGACTTCTGTGAGTATCTTATGCCGGGGCCGGCCGAGATCCCGGTCCAGACCAGCGTGATCCTGGAGCGTCCCGCGCCGGACGGGCCGTTCGGCGCCAAGGGCATCGGGGAGATGACCGCGAACGGGCCCATCCCGGCGATCGCGAACGCGATCTTCGATGCCTGCGGCGTGCGGCTGACCACGATGCCGTTCACCCCGGAGTCGGTCCTGCGCGGACTCGACGCCCGGCGCGGCGGCGGGCCGGCCGGCTGATGCTGCCCGACCACGACACGATCAGCCGGCAACTGCGCGACCGGAACTACTTCGCCGACGAGGGCCTGCTGACCGCCGTACGTCTCGCGATCGCGCTCGGCCGCCCGCTGCTGCTCGAGGGCGAGCCGGGGGTCGGCAAGACGCAGATCTCGTACGTCCTGGCGGACGCCCTCGGCCGCGAACTGATCAGGCTGCAGTGCTACGAGGGGATCGACGTCGCGCAGGTGCTCTACGAATGGGACTACCCCCGGCAGCTACTGAGCCTGCGGTCCGCCGAGGTCGACGGCGGCGCCGTCCCGGACCTGTACGCCGCCGAGTTCCTCATCGAGCGCCCGTTGCTGCGCTCGCTGCGCAGCCGGACCGGCGCCGTGCTGCTGATCGACGAGATCGACCGGGCGGACAGCGAGTTCGAGGCGTTCCTGCTGGAGTTCCTCGACGGGTTCCGGATCACCATCCCGGAGATCGGCACCGTCGCCGCGGCCGTGCCGCCGCTGGTCGTGCTCACCTCGAACCGGACCCGGGAACTGCACGACGCCCTCAAGCGGCGGTGCCTCTACCACTGGATACCGTTCCCGGACCCGGAGCGCGAACGAGCGATCGTCGAGGCGTGGACGCCCGGGCTCAGCGCCCGCGGCGCCGCGCAGCTGGTCCGCTCGGTCAACATCATCCGTTCGCTGGGGCCGCTGAAACGGCCCGGCATCGCCGAGTCCGTCGCCTGGGCCCAGGGCTCCCTCGCCCTCGCCGGCGAGGGCGCGGAGTGGGCCGACGCGCTGCGTGCGTCGCTGGGACTCGTGCTGAAGAACGCCGAGGACGGCGCCCTGGTCGCGGCGCACGCGGTGGAGGTCTTCGCCGATGACGACCACTGAGCCGGCCGCCGGGCCCGGCCCGCTGCTGGTCGCCCGCACCCAGGACCATCTGTACCGGTTCCTGCGCGGGCTGCGCGACCACGGGCTCGGCGTCCCGGCCACCAAGCAGGCCGACTTCTTCGCCGGCATCGAGGCCGTCGCGCCGTCGACCACGCGGCAGCTGTACTGGGTCGGTGCCGCGACCCTGGTGACGTCCGAATCCGATCGCCCCGGCTACGACGAGGTGTTCCGGCGGTTCTTCGGCGCGCCGGTCGGCGCCGGCGAGCCGGACGGGGCCGGCGAGGAGCACGAGGACCGGCCGGCCGCCGGCGGGGGAGAGCACGAAACCGGCGGCGCCGTCGTCGATCAAGCCGGCGGTGCCGGGCTCGCGGCCGGCGGCGTCGGCCCCGACGGCGCGCTGAGCTTCGCCGGCACCGATCGCCGGGCGCACGAGCTCATCCGGGAGATCTGCCGCGAGCTGCCCGGTGCGGTCCCGGCGACCCGGTCCCGGCGGCACCGGCCCGGCGGGCGCCGGCAGCGGGTGGATCTGCGGGCGACCGCTCTCGAAGCCCGGCGCACGCACGGCGAGATCATGCGGCTGCGCCGGCGGCACCGGCCGCGGGTCGAGCGCCCGGTGCTGCTGCTCGTCGACGTGTCCGGCTCGATGAAACAGTACAGTCCGGACTATCTCCGGTTCGCGCACGCGGTGGTCGCCACCTGCGCCCGGGCCGAGGTCTTCACGTTCGGCACCCGGCTCACCCGGGTGACCCCCCACCTGCGTGTCCCCGGCGTCGACACCGCGCTCGCCTCGTTGGCCCGCGTGGTGCTGGACGCCGACGGGGGCACCGTGATCGGCGCGAGCCTGCGGGCGTTCCTCGAGCGTTTCGCGACCATGGCCCGGGGCGCCCTGGTGCTCGTCCTCTCCGACGGGCTCGAACGTGGGGACTGCACGGCGATGATCGAGGCCACCCGCCGGCTCGCCCTGCTCGCGTACCGGTTGAGCTGGTGGTCCCCGCTCGCCTGCGACCCCGCCTACCGGCCGCTGACCCGGGGGATGTCCGCGGTGCTCGCCGACCTCGACTCGCTGACCGGGGTCCGGGACCTCGGCACGGCGCTCACCGCGGTGCGCGGGAGGTTCGCCCGCACCCCCGCCCGGCGAAGGGACACCCATGCCTGACGGCCCGCTCTACGCCGGCGACATCGTCGACGCCCACCACCACGTCTGGCGCCGGGCGGACCTGCCGTGGCTGTCCGGCCCGATGGTCCCGCGGATCTTCGGCCGGTACGAACCGCTCCGGCGTGACTATCCGATCCAGGAGTATGTGCGCGACGCGGTCTCGGCCGGCATCGGGGCGTCGGTCTACGTGCAGCCGAACTGGCCGATGGACCGCGTTCTGGACGAGGTCCGCTGGATCGCGCGGCTGCGCGCCGAGACCGGGTGGCCGATGGCGGTGGTGGCCTGCGCGGACCTGTTCGCCGAGGACGCCGTCGAGGTCATGCGGGCCCAACAGTCGATCAGTTCGCTGGTGGTGGGCACCCGCCTGCAGCTGCACTGGCACGAGCGCCCGGAGTTTCGTTTCGCCGACGGCCCCGACCGGATGACGGACCCGGTCTTCCGCCGGAACATCGCGGCGCACCGCGACCTGGGCCGGCTCTTCGAACTGCAGGTGTTTCCCGGCCAGATGCCGGCCGCCGCCGCGCTCGTCGCCGAGCACCCGGGCGTGCGATTCGTGCTGGTGCACGCGGGGATGCTGACCGACCGTACGGATCCGTCGGTCGTCGCCGAATGGCGGGCCGGCCTGCGCGAGCTGGCCGCCTGCCCGAACGTGGTGGTCAAACTGACCGGTCAGGGAACCTTCGTCCACCGGGTCGACCCCGAGTTGCTTCGCTTCGTGGCGGACGAGGTCCTCGCGATGTTCGGCTCGGCCCGGGCGATGTTCGGCACCAACCTGCCGGTCGAGAAGCTGTGGACCGACGCGGCCGAGCTGACCGGCGCGTGGCGACAGGCGCTGCGCGACCGCACCCCCGGCGAACAGGCCGACGTGTTTTCCCGCACCGCGCGCCGCGTGTACGGCCTCGCCGGCTGAAACCGGGTCCGGTGGGAGTGGACGATCACCGCCGGGCTGGACTGAACGCCTCGCCGGCGGCGGAGACTCGGCGCGACCCTGCCCGTCGCGCACGCCACGACTCGTAGTGGTCGAGGACGGTCTCCTCGACCGGGCGATAGGCGATGCCGAGCTCGTCGACGCTGCGCCGGTTGTCCACCGCGAACCGGATGCCGAGATGCTTGCGGATGTAGTCCTGGGTCAGCCCGAAGCGGGGGCCGAGGAGGCGTACCGCCCAGTCGGGCACCGAGTGGCGCGGAAGCAGCAGGCGGGCCGGATACCGATCGCGGATGATGTTCGCCATCCGGGCGAAGGACACCATCTCCGGCCGGGCCAGGATGTACCGGCCGGCCGCCGATTCGCGTTCCGCGGCGTGCAGGTGCGCGGTCGCGACGTCCCGGACGTCGACGAAGGTGAAGCTGAAGTTCGGCGCGCCGTAGAAGAAGTAGCCGCTCATCAGCTCGTTCATCAGGAAGAGGCTGCCCGAGTCGGACTCGGGGCTCAGCGACGGCCCCAGGATCAGCCCGGGATTGACGGTCACCAGGCTCCACCTGTCCTGGGCCCGGGCCGCGTCCCACGCCTGCCGTTCGGCGGCGGTCTTGGCGTAGTGGTACGGGTTGTTCTCCACAGTGCTCGTGGTGTTGAAGTATTTCTCGGTGAGCGTCCGGTCCGCCATGTCGAGGACGTCGATGTAGTCGCCGAAGATCGCGCCCACGGTCGAGGTGAGCACCAGGCGCTCGACCGAGGCGGCCCGGTTGACGCTCCCGATGACATTGAGTGTGCCGTGCACGGCCGGCTCCACCACGTCGCGCCGGCCGTCGCGGATCTGCTCGGGCATGAGGAACGGCGAGGCGACGTGGAAGACGAACCGGCAGCCGTCGACGGCCGCGTCGAACGAGCCCGGCCGAGTCAGGTCGGCCTCGAACAGGTCGAGGCGGCCGGGCCCAGCCTCGGCGAGCCGCCGCAGGGGTTCGACCTTCGCGACGGCGGTGCGGTCCCGCACGGTCGCGCGCACCGCGTAGCCGCGCTCGAGCAGCAGCCTGACCAGGTGGCTCGCGACGAACCCGGTGCCGCCGGTGACCAGGACGGGCGTATTCATGCGGCGTAGGCCTCTCTGTTCCGGGTGGTGGTAGTCCAGCACGTGCGCACCCGGCGAGGGAACCGGTACTTCCGGTCAGCCGTTTCGATCCTGAAAGACGACCTGTCGCGCTGCGGCGATCTCCGGGCGAACGCCCCATCGAGTCCATACTTAGTGGGTCTTGTCGCTTTTTTCACCCGAGGGGTCGTTTCATGCGTTTACATCGACAATGGACTCGGGTGGTCGCGTTCGGCGCGGCGGCCCTCATCCTCGGGGCGACGCCGGCCGCCCGGGCCGACAACGTCGTCGCCGACGGCGACGGGCTCACGCCGATCACCGGCAACGGGCTGAGCTTCGGCACGGTGTGTGCCGGCACCACCGTCACCAAACCGGCCCTCGTCGGCATCCAGCGCAACGGCGGCACCTCCGGGCCGAACGTCTTCGCGAACGGCGCCACCGTGTCGGTGTCCGTGACCGGTGCGACCGGGCCCGGCGTGAGCACGTCGCCGGCCGGCGGCGGCATCGGCACCGTCACGTTGCCGTCGAACTGGTCCTCGCTGTCCAACACGGCCGTCGTGGGAGCCGTCGAACTCTCGGTGCGGCTCGCCGCCGCGACGGCCGGCCCGGTCACCGGGTCGGTGGGGCTCGCCGCGGTCGCCGGCTCGGTCAACCGCGCGACGACCCTGGCGGTGTCGGCGACCGTGGTCAACTGCGACACCACGCCGCCGGTGCTGCATCTGCCCGGCCCGTTCACGGTCGAAGCCACCGGGGCGGGCGGCGCCGCGGTGACCTACACCGCGTCCGCCGACGACGACAATCCCGCGCACCCGGCGGTCAGCTGCGACAAGCCGTCCGGGGCGACCCTGCCGCTCGGTGACACGACCGTACGGTGCAAGGCCACGGACGCGGCCGGGAACACCGGTACCGGCCAGTTCACCGTGTCCGTCGTGGACACCGCCGGGCCGGTCATCGATCCGGTCGCGAACATCACCGGCGTCGAGGCCACCTCCGGCGCCGGCGCCGCGGTCAGCTACCAGAAACCCGGTGCGGTCGACGCGGTGTCCGGGCCCACGCCGGTCAGCTGCACCCCGGCCTCGGGCGCCACCTTCGCGCTGGGCACCACGACGGTGACCTGCTCGGCCGAGGACGGGCACGGCAACACTTCGCGGCGCGCGTTCGACGTCACGGTCCGGGACACCCAGGCGCCCGTGCTGGCGGTGCCGGCGGACGTCACCGCGGAGGCGACGTCGGGCCACGGTGCGAAGGTGACCTATCCGGCGGCCACCGCGCAGGACACCGTGGACGGTGCGGTCACCCCGAGTTGCGCGCCGCCGTCGGGCAGCGCGTTCCCGCTCGGCGCCACCACCGTGACGTGCACGGCCGGCGACAGCTCGGACAACACGGTCAGCCAGACGTTCAAGGTGACCGTGGTGGACACCACCCCGCCGGCCATCGCCCCGGCGGCCGGCGTCGACGCGGAGGCGACCGGGCCGGACGGCGCCGTCGTCCGGTTCGCCACGCCGGCCGCCGAGGACCTGGTCGACGGCGCGGTCCCGGTGCATTGCACCCCGGCCGCGGGCGGCACGTTCCCGGTCGGCGCCACCACCGTGACCTGCACGGCCACGGACGCGGCCGGCAACACCGCCGGCACCACCATCCGGGTGACCGTCCGGGACACCACCGCACCGTCGCTCGTGCTGCCGGCGGACATGCTGGTCACGGCCACCGGTGCGGACGGGGCGCCGGTCACCTTCCGGCCCGGGGCGACCGACGTCGTCGACGGGTCCGTGCCGGTGACCTGCACGCCGGCCTCGGGCAGCACCCTGGCGATCGGCACCACCGAGGTGAGCTGCTCGGCCACCGACCGGGCCGGCAACACCGCCCGGGGTTCGTTCCAGGTGACCGTGCGCCGCACGATCCGCGGGCTCTACCAGCCGGTGGACATGAACCGCGTGCTCAACACGGTCAAGGGCGGCAGCACGGTGCCGGTCAAGTTCGAGATCTTCGCGGGCGGCGCCGAGGCCACGGCCACGAGCATCGTCGCGCCGATCTCGGTGCGGCAGTACAACTGCGACCCCGGCGCGACACCGGACGCCATCGAGGTCACGGCGGCCGGGAACACCAGCCTCCGCTACGACACCACGGCGGGCCAGTACGTCTACAACTGGCAGACGCCGAAGACCAAGGGGGTCTGCTACCAGGTCGGCATCGCGACGACCGACGGGGCGACCGTGATCGCCCAGTTCAAGACGACCTGACCGACCCGGCTGCCCGTCGCGCCGCTGGTGCGGCGGGCAGCCGTACGGTCACCCGGAGCCCGCCGCCGGGCCGGGCGGTGAGGGTGAGGGTTCCGTCGTGAGCCTCGACGATGCTCTTGACGATCGCCAGGCCGAGGCCGACACCCGCGTGCCCGTCGCGGATCCGGGCGGTGCCGCGCTGGAACGGCTCGACGATCGTGGCGACCAGCGACGGCGGGAGGTGCTCGCCGGTGTTCTCGACGGTGAGCACCGCGGCCTGCTGATGAGCGCCGGTCGTGACCCGCACCGTGCCCTGGTCCGGCAGATTGTGGACGATCGCGTTGTGCACGAGATTGGTCGTCATCTGCAGCAGGAGCGGATGGGAGCCGGCGGTGGAGGCGATGTCACCCGAGGTCTCGATGGTGAGCCCGCGCTTCTCCGCGAGCGGCAGCAGCGTTTCGGCGGCCTCCTCCGCGATCAGCGACAGGTCGACCGGGTCCCGCGCGAAGGACCGCTGGTCGGCGCGGCTGAGCAGGAGCAACGCCTCGGTGAGGTCGATCGCCTGGGCGTTGACGAGCTGCAGGCGGTCGACGAGTTCGCCGGGGTCGCGGTGCGGGTCCTTGCGGGCCAGTTCGAGAAGTGTCTGGGTGACCGCCAGCGGCGTACGCAGCTCGTGGGAGGCGTTCGCCGCGAACCGCTGCTGCTCGGCGACGTGCGCTTCGAGCCGGGCGAGCATGGTGTCGAACGCGTCGGCGAGCTCCCGGAACTCGTCCTGGCGGCCCTCCAGCTGGATCCGGTGGGAGAGCGATCCGGCCGCGGCCCGGCGGGTGGCGTGGGTGATCCGGGTCAGCGGCGCGAGCATGCCGCCGGCCAGGATCCACCCGCCCACCACCCCGAACAACAGCAGGAACGCCAGCGCGGCACCCGCGTTCGGGGCGAAGGCGCGCCACAGGTCGGAGCGGTTCGGGATGAACATGCCGGTGGGCACCGACCGCTGGCGGCCGCCCGTTCCCGGCTGCGGCACGTCCGGCCCGGTCTGGATCACCTCGGGCACGTAACGCAGCAGGAACACCCACACCACGGCGAGCAGCAGGCCACCCGCGAGCAGCAGAAGCCCCACGTAGCTGAGGGTGAGCTTGAGGCGAACGCTCAGGCCGGCCGCCCGGTCCACGATCCCGTTCACGGCCGGCCCCCGGCGCCGTCGATGCGGTAGCCGACGCCCGCCACGGTGGCGATGATCCCGGGTTCGCCGAGCCGTTTGCGCAGGGCCGAGACGGTGATCCGGACGGCGTTGGTGAACGGGTCGGCGTTCTCGTCCCAGGCTCGCTCCAGCAGTTCCTCGGCGCTGACGACCCCGCCCTCGGCCGCGACGAGAACCTCGAGCACGGCGAACTGCTTCCTGGTCAGCGCGACGTAGCGGCCGTCGCGGAACACCTCGCGGCGGAACGGATCCAGGCGCAGGCCGGCGATCTCGCGTACCGGCGGGCGGTTGTGCCTGCGCCTGCGGTCGAGTGCCCTGAGCCGGAGCACCAGCTCCCGCAGCTCGAACGGCTTGGTGAGATAGTCGTCGGCGCCGAGCTCGAACCCGGTGGCCTTGTCGTCGAGCCGGTCGGCGGCGGTGAGCATGAGGATCGGCATGCCGCTGCCGGAGGCGA
>Ga0070668_100002956_pt1 | contig 12561 bp, 6 predicted proteins | sample KBSS43metaG_FD_64661 | JGI IMG/M metagenome (GOLD analysis project Ga0070668, IMG submission 64661) | Switchgrass rhizosphere microbial communities from Kellogg Biological Station, Michigan, USA - KBS S4-3 metaG | ecosystem: Host-associated > Plants > Roots > Rhizosphere > Soil ... | reverse complement strand
CTGGTTCCCGCCGCGGCCAGAGCCCTGCTCGTTCTGGAAAATGTCGCCCCCGCGACCACCGGTCGAAGCCTGCTCGTTGAACTGGTTCCCACCGTGGCCACCCGAGCCCTGCTCGTTCTGGAAGATGTCACCGCGGCCACCCGTGGAAGCCTGCTCGTTGAACTGATTCCCGCCCGAGCCACCGGAACCCTGCTGGTTCTGGAAGATGTCCCCACCGCGGCCACCCGTCGAGGCCTGCTCGTTGAACTGATTCCCACCCGAGCCACCCGAACCCTGCTCGTTCTGGAAAATGTTCCCCGAGCCGCCCGCGGCCGCCTGCTCGTTGAACTGGTTCCCGCCGGAACCGCCCGAGCCTTGCTCGTTCTGGAAGACGTCGCCCGATGAAGTCGTCATCGTGTGCACTCCTGACATTCGGATCGGTGAAGCCGGTGCCCCTCCGTTGTCTCCAGTCTTGGGCCGCGGGACGCTCCGGTCATGAGTAGCGCCTACTCGGCTTCGCGACGGCGGCCGGCGCGGATTACCCATGGGCCGTCGCCGGGAGTACTCTCCGGCTCCGGTTGCCCCACCACCGAGGCCAGCTCGCGGCGCCCGGAGATACCCAGCTTCGCGTAAACGCCGTGCAGGACGTTGTCGACCGTCCGCACCGACACCACGAGCCGGTCCGCGACCGCGCGGCTGGTGAGCCCGGTCGCCACCAGCCGGGCGATCTCCAGCTCCCGCACCGTCAGGTCGAGCGGGGTGTCCAGCAGCGCCAGTGCCGGCGTCAGAGCGTCCTCACAGGACGCGAGCCACGCCTGGGCCCGCTGCGCCGAGGTGACCGCGCTGCCGAGCTTGCCCGCGGCGCGATGGGCGCGGGAAGCCTGGGCCGCGGCTTCCGCCGCGAGCAGGCGCGCGCCGGTGTCGGCGAACGCCGTCGCGACGGCGTCCAGCCCGGCCGCGTCCGCCGCCGACAGGGCCCGCGCGTGCGCCGCGTACAGCGGCGCCAAGAGGCCGCCCACTTCCGGCGAAAGATCAGTATCCACGCCGAACCGCACCAGGTCGTGCCGGATCTCGGCCGCGAGCCCGGACCGGCCCGACGCCTCGGCGGAGACCGCGGCTTCGGCGGCGAGGTCGGCCGCCCGGGACGATTCGCCCCGCGCCGCGGCCGCCCAGGCGCCGGCCCAGCCGCCGAGCGGGCCCGGCAGGTCGACGTCCTCGGGCCGGCCGCTCATCGCCGTCGCGCGCGCCAGCGCCGCGGCCACCGCGGGCCGGAACTCGTGCGGCTGGTCGTGCCCGTCGACGGCGAGGGCCTCCCGCAGCCGGCGGATCGCGCCGCGGACGTTGCCGTACGCGAGCGCGACCGTGCCGAGTGACGCCGCCGCGCCCGCGAGGGCCGGGCCCCAGCGGTCGCCGACCGCGCCCCGGTAGCCCGCCCCGGCCAGGTCTTCGGCTTCCTCGAGCCGGCCCGCCCGGCACAGCGCGACGATCCGGGTGTGCTCCAGCCGGACCTTCGCCCCGGGCGCGCCGGCGTCGGACAGCCGCGCCGCGATGGCCAGCCCTTCTTCGACGACGCCGAGGCACGCCTCGGTACGCCCGCTTTCGGCCAGGGCACCGGCCGCGACGACCAGTGCCTCGAGCCGGAGCGGGTCGTCGCGGCGGTTGCGGTCGAGGACCGGCCCGAGCAGGTCGAGGGCGGTCCCGCAGGCGCCGGCCGCGGCGCGCAACGCCGCCCGCGCGGTCGCCAGCTCGTCCGTGGCCGCGGTCCCGGACACCGCCGTCTCCGCGGTGTCCAGCACGGCTTCGGCCTCTTCCGCGCGGCCCAGGCCGAACGCCAGGTTCCGGGCCCGCGCCGCGGCGACGCGGGCGTGCTGCCCGTCCGACACCGTCTCGCCGGCGAGGTCCGCGAGCAGCGTGTCGGCGTCGGCGTGCCGGCCGCCGGCGATCCGGACCCGGGCGAGCAGGAACTTCGCGGCGTACCCGCCGCCCGACCGGACGGCTTCCGCGGCCAGCTGCTCCGCCTGCGGGAAGTTCTTGCACAGCAACGTTTCCGCCGCGGCCCGGATCAGCTGTGGGTCGGTCGGCAGCCCGGCGGCCAGCCGCCACCGCACCAGCCGTGGCTTGTCCTCCGCGCGGCGGGCGCCGGTGAGGTCCAGGGTCTGGGCGAGGATCCGGTAGGTGTCGCGCTGGCGCAGCGGCGACGTCCGGCGCCGGATCACTTCGGCGTAGAGCGGGTGCGCGAGCCGGACGTTCAGCCGCCGCCCGGTCCGCTCCGACACCACCAGCCCGGCCTGCTCGGTCGAAGCGAGGACCCGCCCGGCGCCGAGCCGCACCAGCGGTTCGGCGCCCAGCGGTTCCCCGAAGGCGAGCAGTTCCAGAAGCCGCCGCTCGTCGGCGTCGACCCGGTCGGTGCGGGTTTCGATCAGCTCGACCAGCCGGGGGGACGCGGACAGAGCGCCGCTCCACCGCCACACTCCGCTGTCGTCGGCCGACAGCGAGCCGCTGTCGAGCCCGCCCTGCACGAGCTCCCGCAGGAACAGCGGGTTCCCGAGGCTCAGGTGCCACAGCCGGTGCTCCGCGCCGTCGTCGAGCCGCCCGCCCAGCGCCGCGGTGATCAGCTCCGTGGTCTGCGGGCGGGTCAGTTCGCGGACGTCGAGCCGCTCGGCGACGCGGTCCTTCCACATCGCGAACACCGCGTCGGGCACGCTCACCCCGTGCGGCGCGATCACGATCACGAACGCCGACGCGGTCGCGGCCAGCTGGTGCACCAGGGTCGCGGACAGGTCGTCGAGCAGGTGCGCGTCGTCGACGCAGAGCACCAGGCGCCGCCCCTCCGCGCCCCGGGTGAGGTGGCCGGCGACCTGGTTGAGCCGGTGCGCGCGGTCCGCCGTGCCCGCCGCGCTGCCGGGGAGCAGGTGCGCGAAGGCGCCGAACGGGATGGTCGAGGCCGACGACATCGCCCGCACCCAATGCGTGCGCGCGCCGCCGTCGGCCAGCTCGGCCAGCAGCACCTTGGCCAGGCGCGTCTTGCCGGCTCCGGCCCGTCCGGTCAGCAGCAGCCCGCACACCTCGGCGTCGGCCAGCGCCCGCCGCGCCGATGCCAGTTCCTCTCCTCGGCCGACCAGCGGCCAGTCGTTCCCCACACGCACTGTCTCCCCGTCCCTCGCCGGGCATCCGGTGTCCGCGCACACCGGATCCTCGGATAATGACGCCGCGGGACCCGGTCAAGTACCGGATCCGCGCGACGATTCGGCGCGAATCGGTGAACGGTGCGGAAAATGCGACGGAACGGACAGTCGATCTCTTATCCGGTCAGTGTTTTCCGACCATTCTCCCGATTTCGTGATCAATGATTTCCCGCTGCCCCTCCTAGGTGTTCCCCTCGTGTTCCGCGAAGTTCCCCCGGAATTCGAGACAGCTCCCCCGTCGGACGGCCAGGATGGGCACACCGTTCCCCCGACGTGAGGATCCGAGGATGACCCGCTGGTCCACGCCCGTCGTCGCCGCACTGGTGGCGGCCGCGGTACTGACCCCGGCGACCGCCGACGCCGCGAGCCCGCCGTTCACCGGCTCCGTGTTCCGGGCGACGCACAACAGCTACTCGGGTGACGTCGACGGCGCCAAGAACTCCCTCGCGTACCAGCTCGACCACGGCGTCCGGTTCCTCGAGCTCGACGTCCACGACAACGGCTACGCCACGGCCCACGACTACGCGGTCGGGCACGACTCGCCCGGCAACCTCGTCGACCACGGCGGCGGCAACCCGGCGTCGAACAACCTCCGCGACTGGCTGGCCGTGGTGAACACGTGGTCGGCCGGGCACCCGGCCGCCGCGCCGATCGTCGTCATGCTCGACCTCAAGGACGACCTCACCGACAACCCGTCCTTCGCCGCGGGCAACCTGACCGCGCTCAACGAGGAGCTGGAGTCGGTGTTCGGCGGCCGCTTGCTGCGCGCGAAGGACTACCCGGCGGGCCAGCCGACCGTGGACGCGCTGCGCGGGCGGGTGCTGCCGCTGCTCTCCGGCGACGGCGGATCCCGCACCGAGTACAAGCGCGACGTCGGCTACCACCCGGCGGTGGCGCTGAACGGCCGCGGCCAGGTCGTCGAGGTGCACGACTCCGGCGCCGGCGGGCTCTGGTACTGGACCGGGACCTACGGTGCCGACGGGCGGGTGACCTGGCTGCGGCACGGGAAGTACGACAACGGCCAGACGCCCGCCGTGGCGCTGAACGACAACGGTGACCTCGTCGAGGTACACCAGTCGCAGGGCGCGTCCACGCTCTGGTACCACGTCGGCAAGCTCGGCGCGGACGGCGAGATCACCTGGCAGGAAAGCCACCAGTACGACAACGGCGTGCTGCCGACCGTCGCCTTCACCGACGCGGCCGGGACGCGGCTGCGGGAGATCCACAAGAGCCAGAACAACAGCCAGAACTGGAACTGGGACGGCGTGCTCTCGGGCGCGACGGTGGCGTGGTCCGGCAACGCCAAGACCTCCGACGCGCGGTTCGCGAAGGCGACGGCCGGCAGCGCCGGCCGCACGGTGTCGGTGTGGACCGGCGCGGACGGCCCGACCTCGGCGCAGACCCTGCGGGCCGACACCGATCTCGTCGCCGGTGACCGGATCCGCTACCGGCAGGTCGCGTTCGACGAGTTCCAAAAGGGCGACAGCGCGGAGCTCCAGCAGGGGGCGCTGTTCTACGGCGCGCCGGCGTCGGAGTCGGCGTTCATCACCTCGGCACGCCAGTCGGGCAAGCTGGTCCGCGGCTGGGACTTCGACTCGGCCGGCCAGGCGACCACTCCCCTGGCGAGCTACCCGGCGACGAACCACCCGTACGACGCCTGGTACCAGACGCTGCTGACGCAGAACGGCGCCGTCGAGTAAGCCTGGCGATCGTCAGCGCGTACGTGCTCGCCGGTGAACTCCTCGCCGCGGACGGCGACCACCGGGTCGCCTTCGCCCGCTACGAAGAGCAGTTCCGCGGCTACGCCAAGGCGACCGACAAGTTCGCCACGGACATCGAGCTGAAGGACTACGCCTCGGGCTCGTAGGCCAGGTTGGGCCGCAGCCACTGCTCGACCTCGGACCGCTCGACGCCCTTGCGGCGCGCGTAGTCCTCGATCTGGTCGCGGTTGAGGCGCCCGACGGTGAAGTACTTCGAGTCCGGGTGCGCGAAGATCAGCCCGGACACGCTCGCCGCGGGCGTCATCGCGTACGACTCGGTCAGGCCCATGCCCAGCTCGTCCGCCTCCAGCAGCTCGAACAGCTCGCGCTTCTGGCTGTGGTCCGGGCTGGCCGGGTAGCCGAGCGCCGGCCGGATGCCGCGGAAGCGCTCCGCGTGCAGGTCTTCCAGCTTCGGGTCGGCGTCCGGCTCGAACCAGTCGCGGCGCGCCTTGAGGTGGATGTACTCGGCGAACGCCTCCGCCAGCCGGTCGGCCAGCGCCTTGACCATGATCGCGCGGTAGTCGTCCTGCTCGGCCTCGTACTTCGCCGCGAGCTTTTCGGCACCGTGGATGGCGACCGCGAAGCCACCGAGGTGGTCGCCCTCGGGGGCGACGTAGTCGGCGAGGCAGCGGTTCGCGCGGTCCAGCGGCTTCGACGTCTGCTGCCGCAGCATCGGGAACCCGATGTGCGAGAACTCGCCGTCGAGCAGGATGTCGTCACCCTCGCTGTGGGCCGGCCAGTACGCGTAAGCGCCCTTCGCGGTGAAGCTGCCTTCGGCGATGATCTGGTCCAGCAGGGTGTTCGCGTCGTCGAACAGCTCGCGGGCGACCGGCTGCTCCAGGATCGCCGGGTACTTGCCCTTGAGCTCCCAGGCCAGGAACAGGAACTGCCAGTCGACCATCTCGCGCAGCTCGGTGATGCCCGGCTCCACGACGCGGACGCCGGTGAACGCCGGGGTGGGCAGGTCGTCGAACGACACCTTCTCCGGGTTCGCGCGGGCCTGCTCGAGGGTGAGCATCGGACGGCGCTGCTTGTTCGCGTGCTGCTCGCGCAGCACCTCCTGGTCGGCCCGGTTCTGCTCGGCCAGCACGATCGAGCGGTCCGGGTCGAGCAGGTCGGACACCACGCCGACCACGCGCGACGCGTCGAGCACGTGCACCGTCGCGTTGTCGTAGGCGGGCGCGATCCGGACCGCGGTGTGCTGGCGGGACGTCGTCGCGCCGCCGATCAGCAGCGGCATCTTCAGGCCGCGGCGCTGCATCTCGGCGGCGACCGTGACCATCTCGTCCAGCGACGGCGTGATCAGCCCGGACAGCCCGACCGCGTCGGCGCCTTCGGTGACGGCGATGTCGAGGATCTTCGCCGCCGGCACCATCACGCCGAGGTCGATCACCTCGTAGTTGTTGCAGCCGAGTACGACGCCGACGATGTTCTTGCCGATGTCGTGCACGTCGCCCTTCACCGTGGCGAGCACGACCTTGCCCTGGCCGTTGGACACCTCGGCGCGGCCCGCGAGCCGGGCCTCCTCCTTCTCGGCCTCCATGAACGGCTCGAGGTAGGCGACCGAGCGCTTCATCACGCGCGCGCTCTTGACCACCTGCGGCAGGAACATCTTGCCGGCGCCGAAGAGGTCGCCGACGATCTTCATGCCGTCCATCAGCGGGCCTTCGATCACCTCGAGAGGCCGCGCCATCTGCTGCCGCGCTTCTTCGGTGTCGGCTTCGATGAAGTCCACGATTCCGTGGACGAGCGCGTGCGAGAGCCGCTCCCGCACCGTGCCTTCGCGCCAGGACAGGTCGACGACGCGCTTGGTGCCGCTGCCCTTGACGTTCTCGGCGAAGCTCACCAGCCGGTCGGTGGCGTCCTCGCGGCGGTCGAAGAGCACGTCCTCGACCAGTTCGAGCAGGTCCGCGGGGATGTCCTGGTACACCGCGAGCTGGCCGGCGTTGACGATGCCCATGTCCAGCCCGGCCTGCACGGCGTAGAACAGGAACGCCGAGTGCATCGCCTCGCGCACGACGTCGTTGCCGCGGAAGGAGAAGGACAGGTTCGAGATGCCGCCGCTGGTCCGCGCGCCCGGGCAGCGCTCCTTGATCCGGGGCAGCGCGTCGATGAACGCCTTCGCGTAGCCGTTGTGCTCGCTGATGCCGGTGGCGACCGCGAGGACGTTCGGGTCGAAGATGATGTCCTCGCCCGCGAAGCCGGCCTTCTGCGTCAGCAGGTCGTACGCGCGGCCGCAGATGGCCACCTTGCGGTCGGCGGTGTCGGCCTGGCCCTGCTCGTCGAAGGCCATCACGACGACGCCGGCGCCGTAGTCCCGGATGGTGCGGGCCTGGGCGAGGAACGGCTCCTCGCCCTCCTTGAGGCTGATCGAGTTGACCACGCCCTTGCCCTGCAGGCAGCGCAGGCCGGCTTGGAGCACGGTCCACTTGGAGCTGTCGACCATCACCGGGATCCGGGCGACCTCGGGCTCGGTGGCGATCAGGTTGAGGAAGGTCGTCATCGCCTCCTCGCTGTCGAGCAGGTCGGCGTCCATGTTGACGTCCAGCAGGTTGGCCCCGCCGCGGACCTGCTCCAGCGCGACGTCGACGGCGCCCTGGTGGTCGCCCGACTCGATGAGCCGGCGGAACCGCTTCGAGCCGGTGACGTTGGTGCGCTCGCCGATCATCACGAACCCGGTGTCGGCGCCGATGCCGAACGGCTCGAGCCCGCTGAAGCGGGTGTGCGTGCGCGGCGCGGGCACCTCGCGCGGAGTGACGCCCTTCGCCGCGGCGGCGATCTTCTCGATGTGGGCCGGGGTGGTGCCGCAGCAGCCGCCGACGAGGTTGACCATGCCGTCGCGGGCGAACCCGCCGATCAGCCCGGCGGTCTCCTCGGGCGTCTGGTCGTAACCGCCGAAGGCGTTCGGCAGCCCGGCGTTCGGGTGACAGGCGACGTAGGCGTCCGCGATCCGCGACAGCTCCTCGACGTGCGGGCGCATCTCTTCGGCACCCAGCGAGCAGTTGACGCCCACGACCAGCGGCTTCGCGTGCTCGATCGAGCTCCAGAACGCCTCTACGGTCTGGCCCGACAGCGTCCGGCCGCTGAGGTCGACGATGGTGACGGAGATCCACAGCGGCAGGTGCGGCGCGACGTCGCGGGCGGCGGCGATCGCGGCCTTGCAGTTGAGCGTGTCGAAGATCGTCTCGATCATCAGCAGGTCGACGCCGCCCTCGTCGAGCGCCACGATCTGCTCCGCGTACGCGGCCTTGACCTGCTCGAACGTGACCGCCCGGTACGCCGGGTCCTCGACCTTCGGCGACAGGCTCAGCGTGACGTTCAGCGGGCCGATCGACCCGGCGACGAACCTGCCACCGGCCTCTTCGGCGGCCTGACGGGCGATCTGCGCGCCGCGGACGTTCATCTCGTGGACGAGGCCCTGCAGGCCGTAGTCGGCCTGACCGATGCTGGTCGCGGTGAAGGTGTTCGTCGTCGTGATGTCCGCGCCCGCGGCCAGGTACTGGCGGTGCACGTCGAGGATGACGTCCGGGCGGGTGAGGTTCAGCAGGTCGGGGTCGCCGGTGACGTCGTGGGTGTGGTCGCCGAAGCGGTCGCCGCGGTAGTCGTCCGGGGTCAGCCCGGCACCCTGCAGCATGGTGCCCCAGGCACCGTCCAGCACCGCCACCCGCTGGTCGAGCAGCTCGCGCAGGCGCGCGGTGGCCTCGGATTCTCGCGGGGTGAACGGGTTCACCGGCAGCCTCCCTCATCCGGGAGGCGCCCTTGCAGAGTGGTTCCCGGTCGAGCGTGGCGGACGCGGTGGTCCGTTGCAGCGCCTCTCGACCTGCGGTCCAGGGTATCGGAACCGGGCCCGCGCACGCCATCCCGCCACCCGGGTGCGTCCACGGACTGGGACACTCCGCCTGACCGTCCACAATGGATCAATGGATTCACCCTGCTCCCGCCCTCGTTCCGGCTTTCCGCGCTCGTCGACCATGCCTGCCGCCCGGGCCGCCGCGCTGCTCCCCGCCTGCTTAGCGAGACCGGGTCCACCGCCGTTCGACCGACACTCGAGGTCATGTCACGAAAAGTACCCGATCGGACACGGGGAGCGACACCCACTCCGGCTTGAAAACTGAAACACGTTCTAATACGCTCCCCGGGTGGACTACGGAATCGTGCTGTTCACCAGCGACCGGGGGATCACCCCGGCTTCCGCGGCGCGCGCCGCGGAAGCCGCGGGATTCGCCACCTTCTACGTCCCCGAGCACACGCACATCCCGGTGAAGCGGGAGTCCCCGCACCCGCGCACCGGCGACGCGTCCCTGCCCGACGACCGCTACAGCCGGACCCTCGACCCGTGGGTCGCGCTGGCGACGGCGGCCGCGGTCACCGAGCGGATCCGGCTCTCCACCGCCGTGGCCCTGCCGGTCGAGAGCGACCCGATCACGCTCGCCAAGACGATCGCCAGCCTCGACCACCTTTCCGGCGGCCGCGTCACGCTCGGCACCGGGTTCGGCTGGAACGTCGACGAGCTGACCGACCACGGCGTGCCCGGGAACCGGCGCCGCACCGCGCTGCGCGAATACCTCGAAGCGATGAGTGCACTGTGGACCCAGGAGGAAGCCTCGTACGCCGGGGAGTTCGTCTCCTTCGGACCCAGCTGGGCGTGGCCGAAGCCGGTCCAGGCCCACATCCCGGTGCTGCTCGGCGCGGGCCCGACCGAGAAGACGTTCCGCTGGATCGCCCGGCACGCCGACGGCTGGATCACCACCCCGGCGGACACCGACCTGGACGGGCACGTGGCGCTGCTGAAGGAGATCTGGCGCGCCGAAGGCCGCGAAGGTGCTCCGCTGATCTGCGCGCTCGGCGAGCGGCCGGACCCGGAACGCCTGGCGCACCTGGACTCCCTGGGCGTCACCGAGACCATCTTCGGCCTGCCCGACCGCTCGCCAGAGGACGTCGAAGCCTGGATCGGGCGGCTGGCCGGGAAACTCGGCCTCGTTCCCGCGTCCGCACACTGACGGCAGACTCCGCCCCGAACGTAGTGAATGACTCATTCCTGTCGCCGGACGACAGGAATGAGTCATTCACTACGTTCGAGGTCAGCTCTTGACCTTCACTCCCTGCCGCGCCCGCAGGTCGAGTTCGATCTGCTCCAGAGTGCGTCCCTTCGTCTCCGGCACCAGCCACTTGGTCAGCACGAAGAGCACGACGTTGATCCCGGCGAACACGAACATCGAACCGCCGATGCCGAGCGACTTCGGGTCGGAGATGATCGGGAACACCGCGCTCACGATGCCCGTCGCCGCCCAGAGGACCACGCTGCTGATGCCCATGCCCGTCGCGCGGAACTTCAGCGGGAACACCTCGGACATCATCACCCAGACGACCGCGCCCCAGCCGAGTTCGTAGCCCACCAGGTAGAGCACCATCATCACCAGCATGAGGATGCCGCGCAGCCCGGTGTCGTGGACGTTGAGCACGACGAGCCCGGCCGCCACCAGCGTGATCACCATGATCACGTTGCCGATGAGCAGCAGCGGCTTGCGGCCCCAGCGGTCCACCACGAACACGACCCACGCGGTGAACAGGAACTTCGTCACGCCCAGCAGCACGCCGGACAGCAGCGCGGCCTGCGTGGCGAAGCCGAGGCCGATCAGCATCGTCGGGAAGTAGGCGTTGATCGCGTTGACGCCGCTGAACTGCTGGCCGATCGCGAGCAGCAGCGCCACGACCAGCATCGGCCGCACGAAGCCGGAGAACAGGTCGCGGATCCGCGGCTTCTCCTCGGTGTCCAGCCGGATGACCTCCTGGATGGTCGAGATCTCCTCGTCGAGGTTCACCGTGTTGCCGTGCGCGCTGGCCAGCACCCGCCGGGCTTCTTCCTCCCGGCCGTTCTTCACCAGCCAGCGCGGCGTCTCCGGCAGGAACACCAGCCCGACGAGCAGGATCACCGCGGGCACGATCGCACCGGCGAACATCCAGCGCCACGCCGAAATCGGCCCGAGCCAGTAGCTCACCAGGAACGCGATCAGGATGCCGGACACGATGAAGATCTGGTTGAGCGCGCCCATCGCGCCGCGCAACCGCGCCGGGGCCAGTTCGGACAGATACGTCGGGACGGTCGAGGAGGAAAGCCCGATCCCCAGCCCGATGACCAGCCGCGAAATCACCAGCAGCGTGAACGTCGGCGAGAAGCTCGCCGCCACCGTGCCCACGATGACGATCGCCGCGGCGACCATGATCGTGCGGCGCCGGCCGAGCGCGTCGTTGGTACGGCTCGAAAACAGCGCGCCGATGATGGCACCGACCGAGAGGCTGGCGGTGATCACGCCCTTGTCCCAGCTGGTCAGCGCCCACAGTTTCCCGATGAACGGGAGCACCCCGGAAATCACGCCGAGGTCGTAGCCGAAGAGGATGCCGCCGAGCGCGCCGAAGAAGTACAACGTGGTTCGGCTGATGTGCCGCGCCGGGGCTGTCTGCGTCATTGCCGGGTCGCCTCTTTCGTAGGTCCAGTCCAGCCAGCGGCCACCACACTCACACGCCGCAAAAAGGCGGGCAAGACAGTGCTTGATAACGATTCAGAAACGTGATCGCTGTTCACATATGTGATACTGAGTGGCGCACACCGTTGCTCCATCCGCCCACTCGGACAATTCGGGACTCTTCGCAGTGCCTTTTGTAAGGCTACGCACTGGCGAGATGAGCAATGAGCACCGACGGCTCAACCTGTCGACGCGCTGACCGGGGGCCTTGCCCCGGCCGACTCCGGGCCGTTGCTGCACGGTCAACCGAGCAGTGCCTGTTCCCACTCCGGGGTGTGGTGCTCGATGTAGTCGGCGTCGGCCTGCCACGCCTGGCCGTGGCCGTCGTGCCACAACTGCATCCATGGCTGTCGTCCTATCGCGGCTTGCGCGGCGAGGAAGGTGTGCATGGAGCGGGTGCGGGCAGCGAGCAGGGGGACGAGTTCGCGCCGCTGGATCTCGTCCAGGCCGTAGGCGTCGACGAAGATGCGCGTGCGGTGCCCGGCGTCTGGCCGCTGCCACTCGGGGTGGGCCGACAAGGGCACAAAGCCGTGGAGCGCGTAGGCCACATCCCACAGCCTGGTGCCCGGTGCGGCCGTGTCCCAGTCGATGAACGCCCAGTGCCGATCTCCGATGACCAGGTTCCAGGGCGCGAGGTCGTGGTGGGCAATGATGTCGGCACCGTCGGCCGGAATGAGTGTCTGCCACTGGGCGTCAGGTGGCGGGACGAAGTCGGCGACCGCGTCGTGGAAGTCGCGGATCATCCGAGCGACACGGCCAATGCGCTCGTCAGGGTCGAGCAGATCGAAGTGGCCTGGCCAGGGCACGGTGCCGGGGACGAAGCTGAGCACTTCCCGGTTTTTCTCGTCGATGCCCAGCGGTTTCGGGGCGCCGGGAAAGCCGACCGCGTGGAGGTGGGTAAGCAGCGCATGGACGGCCGGGGTCCAGGGGCCGGTTGGGCGGCGGACGGTGTCTCCGATGCGCACCACACCGGCGCTTGCGTTGCCACCATGGAGGGGGATCTCGTCATCGGCCATAGCGATCAGCCTGGCATTCACATGAGGAGCTTCACCACCGATTATGCGGTTGGCCTCGCGTGGCGACTGGGTGGACACCGTCCAGACCGTCATGGTT
>Ga0070668_100002951_pt1 | contig 12573 bp, 13 predicted proteins | sample KBSS43metaG_FD_64661 | JGI IMG/M metagenome (GOLD analysis project Ga0070668, IMG submission 64661) | Switchgrass rhizosphere microbial communities from Kellogg Biological Station, Michigan, USA - KBS S4-3 metaG | ecosystem: Host-associated > Plants > Roots > Rhizosphere > Soil ... | reverse complement strand
ACCGGGTGGCAGCCAAGCTGCAGGTGATGGCGGAGGAACTCACGGCCCGCGCCAGCGGCATCGATCTGCGCGAAGCGGCCGGCGGTTGGCGGATGTACACCCGGTCGCGGTTCGCGCCGTATGTGGAGCGGCTGCTGCTCGACGGCGCCCGGTCGAAGCTGACGCGGGCGGCGCTGGAGACGCTGGCGGTCGTCGCCTACCGGCAGCCGGTGACCAGAGCCCGGGTCAGTGCGGTGCGCGGTGTCAACGTCGACGCGGTGATGCGGACGCTGTTGGCGCGCGGACTGATCACCGAGGCCGGGGTGGATCCCGATACCGGCGCGGTGGCGTTCGCCACTACCGAGCTGTTCCTCGAGCGGCTCGGGCTGACATCGCTTGTCGACCTGCCCGACATCGCGCCATTGCTTCCAGATGTCGACAACATCGACGACATCACCGAATCCCTCGGCGACGAACCCCGATTCGTCAAGCTCGGCGGGGCGCCGTCGCAGGCGCAACCGCTGACCTTCGACGTGGACAAGGACTGACGTGACCGAGGAAACCGACGGCGTCCGGCTGCAGAAGGTGCTCTCACAAGCGGGCGTCGCGTCACGGCGCGTGGCCGAGAAGATGATTCGCGACGGCCGGGTCGAGGTCGACGGGTCCATCGTCACCGAACTCGGCACCCGGGTCGATCCCGACGCCTCGGTCATCCGGGTGGACGGCGCCCGAATCCAGGTCGACGACACGATGGTCTACCTCGCGGTCAACAAGGAGCGCGGGATGCACTCGACGATGTCGGACGACCACGGCCGGCCGTGCATCGGCGACCTGATCGAGCACCGGGTACGCGGCAACAAGAAGCTGTTCCACGTGGGCAGGCTCGACGCGGACACCGAGGGACTGATCTTGTTGACCAATGACGGTGAGCTGGCGCACCGCCTGATGCACCCGTCCTACGAGATCCCGAAGACCTATCTGGCGACGGTGAAGGGCTCGGTACCAAGGGGTTTGGGCCGCAAGCTCAAGGACGGCATCGAGTTGGACGACGGGCCGGCCCGGGTAGATGACTTCGCACTGGTGGACGCGGTGCCCGGCAAGTCGTTGGTGCGGCTCACCCTGCACGAGGGCCGCAAGCGCATCGTGCGCCGCATGCTGAAGGAGGTCGGGTTCCCGGTCGAGGAACTGGTGCGCACCGACATCGGTACGGTGGCACTGGGGGAGCAGCGGCCGGGAAGCATTAGGGTGTTGACGCGCAAGGAGATCGGCGAACTGTACAAGGCGGTGGGAATGTGACCGGGGTGCTGACCATCGCCGTCGACGGACCGGCGGGCACCGGAAAGTCCTCGGTGTCAAGGGGTTTGGCGCGAGCGCTGAACGCGCGCTACCTGAACACCGGTGCCATGTACCGGGTCGTGACGTTGGCGGTGCTGCGCGCAGGTGTCGATCTGTCCGATGCCGACGCGATCGGCGCCCTGGCGGCTCAGGTGGACCTGGCCGTCGGGTTCGACCCCGACGAGGACAGTGCCTTCCTTGCGGGAGAAGACGTTTCGGTGGAGATCCGCGGCGACGCGGTGACGGCCGCCGTGTCGGCCGTGTCGGCGGTGCCCGCCGTGCGGACGCTGCTCGTCCAACGGCAGCGTGAGCTGGCCGACGGGGACGGAAGCGTCGTCGTCGAGGGACGCGACATCGGCACCGTCGTGTTGCCGGACGCCGACGTGAAGGTCTTCCTGACCGCGTCGGCCGAGGAACGCGCGCGTCGGCGCAACGACCAGAACGTCGCCGCCGGACTGAACGACGACTACGACGCGGTGCTCGCGGACGTCCGTCGCCGAGACCACCTCGACTCGACGCGGGCCATCTCGCCGCTGCGCGCGGCCGAGGACGCGGTCGTCGTCGACAGCAGCGACTGGACCGAGTCCCAGACCATCGCCCACTTGCTGGAACTGGTCGAGCAGCGCGCTGGGGCACGACGATGAGCGAATCGGACGGCACCTGGGTCGACGAGGGCGACTGGGAGGTCATCGGCGACGACGTCGTGGCCGACCTGGAGGAGGAGTACGCCCCGCCGCCGGTCGTGGCGGTGGTCGGACGGCCGAACGTCGGCAAGTCGACGCTGGTCAACCGCATCCTCGGGCGCCGCGAAGCCGTCGTGCAGGACATTCCCGGCGTGACCAGGGACCGGGTGTCCTACGACGCCACCTGGTTGGGCCGGCGCTTCATGGTGCAGGACACCGGCGGCTGGGAGCCCGACGCGAAGGGCCTGCAGCAGCTGGTCGCCGAGCAGGCGTCGGTGGCGATGCGGACGGCCGATGCGATCATCCTGGTGGTCGACGCGGTCGTCGGTGCGACCTCGGCCGACGAGGCCGCGGCCAAGCGGCTGCAACGCTCGGGCAAGCCGGTGTTCCTCGCCGCCAACAAGGTGGACAACGAACGCATCGAGGCCGAGGCGTCCGCGTTGTGGTCGCTCGGCTTGGGCGAGCCGCATCCGGTCAGCGCGATGCACGGCAGGGGAGTGGCCGACCTGCTCGACGCCGTGCTCGAGGTGCTGCCCGCGGCGTCCGAAGTCGGTTCGGGCGGTGGGGGACCCAGGCGTGTGGCGTTGGTCGGCAAGCCGAACGTGGGCAAGAGCTCGCTGCTGAACCGGCTCGCGGGCGACGAGCGGTCGGTGGTGCACGACGTCGCGGGCACCACCGTCGACCCGGTGGACTCGCTGATCGAAATCGACGGCAAGACATGGCGTTTCGTCGACACCGCGGGGCTGCGCCGCAAGGTGGGACAGGCCAGCGGACACGAGTTCTACGCCTCGGTCCGCACGCATGGCGCCATCGACGCGGCCGAAGTGGTGATCGTGCTGATCGACGCCTCGCAACCGTTGACCGAGCAGGACCAACGGATTCTGACGATGGTGATCGAGGCGGGCCGCGCACTGGTGTTGGCCTTCAACAAGTGGGACCTGGTCGACGAGGACCGGCGCTATCTGCTCGACCGGGAGATCGACCTGGAACTGGCGCAGGTGCAGTGGGCGCAGCGGGTGAACATCTCGGCGATGACCGGCCGTGCGGTGCAGAAGCTGGTGCCTGCGCTGGAGGCTGCGCTCGAGTCGTGGGATGCCCGCATCCCGACGGGGCGGCTCAACACCTTCTTCAAGGAGGTCGTGGCCGCGACGCCCCCGCCTGTGCGTGGCGGCAAGCAACCCAAGATTCTGTTCGCCACCCAGGCGACGGCGCGTCCGCCCACGTTCGTGGTGTTCACCAGTGGATTCCTGGAGGCCGGCTACCGCCGCTTCCTGGAGCGCAAGCTGCGCGAGACGTTCGGTTTCGACGGGAGCCCGATCAGGATCAACGTGCGGGTCCGCGAGAAGCGTGGAGTGAAGCGCTAGCAGGCGATTTCAGCGCTCCCAGCCACACCCGCTAACGTTCGGGCAGTGCCCGTTCTCGACATGATCCTGATCGCGCTGGCCGGTGTCGGGGCAGGTGCGATCAACGCGGTGGTCGGCTCCGGAACCTTGATCACGTTCCCCACCTTGGTGGCGCTGGGCTATGCGCCCGTCACTGCGACGATGTCGAACGCGGTGGGACTCGTGGCCGGCGGCGTATCGGGCACCTGGGGCTACCGGCGGGAACTGCGGGGCCAGTGGAACCGGCTGGCGTGGCAGATCCCGGGCTCGCTGCTAGGGGCCGGGCTCGGTGCCTGGCTGCTGCTGCATCTGCCCGAGAAGGTGTTCGTCGCGGTGGTGCCGGTGCTGCTCATCGGAGCGCTGCTGCTGGTGGTGTTCGGCCCGCGGATTCAGGCGTGGGCCCGCGCGCGTGCGGAGGATGCCGGCCGCTCGGTGCATCACATCTCTCGGGGCCGGATGGCCGCGCTGGTCGCCGGGACGTTCGCGGTCGGCGTGTATGGCGGCTATTTCACTGCGGCCCAAGGCATTCTACTGATCGGGATGATGGGCGCGCTGCTGCCCGAGGACATGCAGCGCATGAACGCGGCGAAGAACCTGCTGTCGCTGCTGGTGAACATCGTCGCGGCGGCCGCCTACACGCTGGTGGCGTTCGACCGGATCAGCTGGCTGGCCGCCGGGCTGATCGCCGTCGGCTCGCTCGTTGGTGGCTTTCTGGGCGCGCACTACGGACGCAAGCTCTCGCCAAGCATGCTTCGGGTCGTCATCGTGGTTGTCGGGCTCATAGGGCTGTACCGGCTGCTGAACATCTAGAACCCGACGCGCGACGGCGGCGGTTGGGATTGCAGGTGGTGGCTGCGGTAGCATTTCGACCGCTGCCGGCGATCCCGGCAGCGCCGCGGGCTGTGGCGCAGCTTGGTAGCGCACTTGACTGGGGGTCAAGTGGTCGCAGGTTCAAATCCTGTCAGCCCGACCATGGCAGAGGCACTTTCTGGAGTTCCGGAAGGTGCCTTTTTCCATGCGTGCGCCAACCCGTGCGCCAACCAGGCTGGGTGCGCCAGCATCACAACCCCAACTGGCCGGCCAGCCCGTCGACGTGGAAGTCCAACAGCTGCCCGCGTAGGCACGCGAGGGGCAACCGCCGCACTGGCACTGCAGGGTTACCGGCGCCGTCGAGTTCTACGACGGCGACGGGACCCGGTGGCTCGAAGAAAATGGGCTGTGAGGCAACACGTCCAACGGGCATCCTGTACGGATGGCGCATGTAGCGGTGTTGATGGGGAAGGTTCATCCCGAAGCCGGTGATTGGTACTTCGACGAACCGCTCGTCGTTAAGAGTGGCGACGACGAATTTCAGATTGCAGTGGTGCATTCGAAGTTCAGCATTCGCGTGACGTCGCCGAGCGACGAGGACGTGGACGGCGACTGGTTTCGGCAGCTATGGTCCCGCGCTTCCGCGGCACTCCGCGGAGCCCTCGACGGGCTCGGATTCTATAGAGGTGCCCGACTCGAAGTGGAGTTCGTCGGCGCGACCTTCGACAACAACGGCGTGTTGTTCGAGCAGCCAAATCATCTTGATTTCGCCTACACCCAAGATTCTCGGATAGAGGGTGAACAACTCGCGCCTCTCACTTGGCACGCGTTCGACAACGCCCACATTCGCCATGCGCTGGCGGATGTCCGGCAGGCGCTCACCCTCGACGGTGATGCTGGTTTCCATTGCTACCGGGCAATCGAAAGTCTCCGCCAGCACTACCTTCTCGGCGATGAAGACGACGGATCGGCGCGAAAACTGTCATGGGAAAGTCTGCGAGATGATCTCGGAGTGTCGAGGGCCGAGATTGACGTGATCAGGGAAGCCGCAAAATCGCGTCGCCACGGAGGTGCGCAATCAGTCGCCTACGCAGACATCCTCGCTCACGTGAAATGGACGCGCGACATCGTGATGCGATTCATTGAGCGCCTACCCACGGTAGGACCCGGCAGATTGGCCGAGCTGGACGTATAGGGCGGCTGAATATTCAGCGCCGAACTACTCGTCGCACTTGAACAAGTCTTCGGGCACGAAAAGCTCCGTGCAGCCGCACTTGCTGCACCCGTCCGCGGTTCGGTGGGCGACGGGATGACGGGACTCGTCGCACCCCACGAGTACCCAGCGACCCACCGCGTTGTCGAAGCGGTCCCGGCAGACGCCGAAGACGGGGCCCACGTACTCCACGAGGTCGGCCGCCGCGCGAAGTATCCGCGCCACCTCGTCGCGCGCGTAGTCCTCGAAGACGTCGCCCTGCGTGTGAATCGTCAGCCTGAACAGGGTCGCCCCCACCTCCCGATTCACCGAACGTAGCTCGTCACTCGCGCTAGCACGTCGACGCGCGCCCGTGGCCCAACCGGTGCGCCAACCAGGTCCAAAATTCGGTCCCAACCGGTTCGGGCCGGATCGGTTCGCCTCGGCTCGGATTGCGCACTGAACTGCGCAAAGAGGGCATCATGCGTACCGCCGCGAACCCGTTCGAACGGGCTTTTGTAGGCTGGGGGTCAAGTGGTCGCAGGTTCAAATCCTGTCAGACCGACCAAGGTTAGATCAGGTCAGAGGCGGTTTCGAAGTTATCCGGAGCCGCCTCGATTGCGTTGAAGTCACCTCGGATAGCAACGCTGATAGCAACGGCGGGCCTGTTACGGCCCTTCGGTGCTTGGCGGACGCACCAACATGGTGTTGGCGGGGTCGGCCTGTCCGGACCACGCGAGCACAGGCAGGTCCGCACCTCCCAATCCTGCTAGTTCGAGTGCAGACTGCGCTCGCAAGTGCGACGAGCGAATCGACTGTCCGTCGGCGACGCGATCCTGCACCAAGCCGACTGCCACACGATTAACGGTCAACCCGCACGTGGAGATGTCTTCGTGGGTGAGTACGTGAAGGTATGCGCAGTGCGGCGGCTGGCACTTGATGACTGGGCAAGCCGCGAAGTGGGGACCATGATTCCGCCGTGCGGACTCTGCTTCTGAGTGCCCGAAGAAGATTCAACAGTCGTGAAAGGCGATGTCCTTGCCTACATACGGATCGTATCCGCGACTCACGACATAGCCCGTCACTGCACGAAGGCAGTCGCTGTCGTCACTAGTCGTGACAATGTCGGCAACCATCGCACAGGTGGCGTCCCGGTATGTGCCCACATGGTGCACTTCCTGCGGGATCAGGAGGTTGCCGAGTTCGCAGTAGGCATCAGCATGGGCTGAGGGGGCGGCCCCCAGGTGGCAGCGACGACGGCCAACAATTTGTTCATGGTCGTCAGAAATTCTCGTCGTACTGGCAGTTCCCAGGAATGCGAATCTCGCTTATGACCTGCAGGGCTTGTTGACTTGAAACTCCATACCTCTGCGCAAGGTTGTCGAGGATTTGACCGTCCGACCAGCCCAGCAATATATCTTCGCAGGCATTGGTAGTGATCATACTGTCGTGATTTGGAGTGATGTCCGCGTTCGCGGGTGCCGAGAGTCCGAGCGCAAGTCCAGCGGCGGCTATCGCCCACGCGACCACCAGTCCAGGCTTATAGATGTTGCTTGGCTCGATCATTCCGACGACGCTACCCATTCTCACGACGTCTCATGACCGTTCGACGATCCCGCCCCACGGACAATCGTGGGCTGTGCGCTGGCGACTAGTCTGCGAGCATGACCGGCGCAGTCTCCTTTGATGACCTCGCGACCACCGACCTGCGCGTCGATACCGTCTATCTCGGCGGAACCCGGGGTGACGCCGGAGACGACCCACTTGCGCGGCTGCTGCCGATGGGTAATCAGGGCGGGTTCCGCTACAAGGGGTCACCGTCGAAGAACTCGGTGCAGCTAGCTGTGCTCTATACGAGCGGGTCCGAGGCTGACTGGTGAACCTGCTGCGGATTCATCAGGTGGGCGTGAATCTGCGTCAGGAGTGTTGATTTCCCCACGTTATTGGAGCCGACCACTACGGTCACCGTTCCTGGGCGGCCAATGTCGAATAGCTCTCCGTCGCCGACGCGGATGTGCTGAACACCGAATCGGAAGTTGGCCGCGTCCCCGGTTTCAGTCATGGCGTGAATTCCGCGACTTCCTCGCTACGGCAACTTTGGCGGTCGAGTCTTCGAATGGAAGGCGCGGCAACCGACGGTGAACGTCGTCGCGGGGCATCGCTTGCGGGCGAGATCCGCACCGTCAGGGGTGGGACGAGCGTGCGCTGCTGGACGACCCCCGATCCGGAAGCGCGATCTAGGCGTCAAACGAATCGCCGCTTGAACGCTGCTCCGTCAATCGCATCGATTCACTCAGCCGATACTGTTCCGCGTCGACGCGCTCGTTGAATTCGAGCAGATTTCCCGTAATTTCGCCGAGCGCGACTTTGACCTCACCGGGGGTGGTGTAGAAGTATTCGCGTCTCAGATTGATTCTGTTGACACGACTTTCGGCGAATCTGCGGTGTAGTTGCGCTTCCACGCCAACGGCGTCTTCGGAGAAGAACAACGCGTGCACGTCGAAACCGAAGGGCACCGAGGCGTCGCCTAGTTCGCGGACTCTGTCCATAGGGTCTAGGCGCCGGGTCATCCCGATCTTGACTATGCGCGATCCGAACGAACCGATGTTGCTGATGACGTAGACGTAGCCGGCACGGATATTGGCGGTGCGATAGTCGTTCTCGGCGATCCGTCTGTCGATCTCAGCGATCTTCGTTTCCATCTCGAAACGTTCATGCTCGCGATCGCCGTCGAGTAAGGCTTGAAGGACGGTCGCGTAATGAGCGCGTTCCTTCTCCAGGCGTTCGCGCTCTGCGCGGAGCTCCTTTTCCGCTTGCTGTTCCTCGCGGAGGCGTGCCCGCTCTTCGCGTGCCACCTCCTTCTCCTCTTGCACCTTCATCTGGTAGTCAGCGGTGAGCTCGAGCTCGCGCAACCGCAACGCGTGGTAGTCGGGATTGATATGCATCTCCATCATGGATGCGTAGCGCGCAATCGCCGACGCGGCGTTGGCGAGTCGTTTCTCGGCCGCATGGAGGTTGCCTGCCTTGACGTACCGCACGCAGTTCTCGGCTTCGGCGTTATACGCACGCAACATGAGTTTGGCGAGGTCTGCAGTCATCTTGCGACCCTTGGCAAGCGAGTTGTCGAACGTGAAGCGCGTCGATGCTTCAATAGCATGCCCGCCGGCAATCTGCGTTCTGATCTCGGAGTTGATCGCTGCGAGGGCATCCTGGTATGCGACAGCAGATTCGAGCGGATGCCTGTAGCTGTAGATGCCGACGTCGTGAAGCGCCTCGACGCCGCGTTCCAGCCTCTCGATTCGGACCAATGCGTCGTCGTACTGTTCCCGCAGTACCCGGTTCTCTTGTGCAAGAACGATCAGGTTGGAGTCCGAGTCTTCAATCCGGTGGGTCATCGGATTCCACGGGCTGTGCTAATCGGCTTCAGGTCAAAGGCGTTCTTGGACAGAGATGCCCGCATCAGAACCAATGTCTGCGCGGGGTCGACGTTGCGAAGGTCGTATTGAAGGAACTCGTAACGGTCTGCGGCGGCCGCAACAAGTGGAAATGTGTCCATATTTCCCGTCGCCGGGTTGATGCCTACTGTTTGAACCGTCAGCGAGATTGTCTTGATGCGCTCTTCGCGGTCGCTTTCGAAGACTTCGTGAAACGTGCGGATTGCCACGGCGGCCACGGCACCGTTGTACCTCTCGCGCTGCTCCTTCTGCGTGCACAACGTCTCACGCACCTCATCGGAGCCGCCAATGAACTTGTAAACCTTGACGTTTGGTACTGCCGACGGCGGCGGCACGTTGGCGGCTACGGTTAGCTCGCCAAGTTCGGCGTCGAACTCGTAGTCGTGCTCGACGTCAAATGCTTCGGGGTAAGCCGAGTTGCCCAAGACGATACCGACGTACTCATTAACGGCCTGCGGATCGTTCGAGGCGAGTGCGGCTATGTATTCATCGATGCTTGCGTTGGTCTGCTGGACGTTGCGTTCGCGCTCGGCGCAGGCGGCACGGTACTCAGCCCGCGCGGCAGCGAGTTCACTCGCCCGCTTCTGTTCAGCATTCGCATAAGCCTCGAGCAGTGCAGCGTTCTTGGCCGGGAGTTGGCGATGAACGTAGTCATGCCACTGTTGGTGTTGGCGAGCCCATGCTGCATGCGCTTGGGCGGTCTCCTGGGCATGCTTTTGCTTACTGAACACCTTTGAAAGGCCAGTGGGCGGGGGCGGCGGAACGAACTGAGGCTCGGCTGGTGCTCGGTTCAAGGCTGGCTTAGGAAGCGACGTCATGAGGTCTGCCCGCGGAAACGGTGGGTGTCCCACCGTCAACTTCAGTGACTCGAGGTCGACATAATCGTCGACGTCTAACGTCGCGGCCAGGATGGAGTCGATCTGCTCGAATACGTCTAAAGCTTGCGCTGTACGGCGTTCAGCCTGGGCACGGCGTGCTGCGGCGTAAGCAGTCCTTGACTCTCGATCGGCCGCTGCTACGGCGCGGTCATACTCACGTTGCGCTCGTTCAGCCTCGCGGGCCGCTCGATTGTGAGCCTGGACGGCCGCATTGTATTCGCGACGCTGTCGCTGCTCGGCTAACCGCTGTTGGTGCTGAAGCTCTGCAAAGAATCCCCGCCGTCTCCCCACGTTTGCGGATGTTACTCAATAAGAATCGTGATCACGGCTACTCCAATCGAAGTGATAGTCAGTTGTGCGGCGGGTCGGTCGACGGTCGATCGGTTCCGCGCTAGGCGATCATGCGGTACACAGCCTCAATCGACATGCCGTCCGGTCGCAGGTCAGTAGATTATCGGCGAGTCGGCGGGCCGAGTCGTCGGTGTATACCGAATGTCCCAGTGATGCCTGCTCATGGACATGGTTAGCGGCGCGCTGGATGCGTCCAAGGTCGCTTGCTCCGCGTGAAGCTCGATGCGCTTCGCTTTGGCTGCCACAGCATCTTCCCTCAGTCAGCTCTGCGCGCAGTTGCCGATCACTTCGTAGTACGGCGAACGTACGTACACGGACGGACAGGAATGGTTGCGCGCTGGCGGACGTTCGTCGGCGCCAAGCGCTTGTTCGCGACGGACCCCCTCTTCTTCAACTGACCGCCATTGCAATTCGCCGTCCCTATGCTTTAGTGCGCCTCACGGCCAGAAAGTCAGGGGATTGCATGGCCTATTTGTTGGGCGTCGACGGCGGGACGGAGAGCATCCGCGCGATCGTGTTCGACCTGGACGGCTGGCCCGCAGGCTCGCACGCCAGCGCCTATCAGACCCACTTCCCGGAGCCGAGTTGGGCGGAGCAGAACCCGGAGGATTGGTGGCGCTGCCTCGGCGAAGCAGCGCGTGGAGCGCTCAAAGCTTCCGGTACTTCCGCCGATCAGGTGATCGCGTTGTGCATCGACACCACGTGCTGCTCGGTCGTCGCGGTGGATGCGGAGGGCACGCCGCTGCGCCCCGCCATGATCTGGATGGATGTGCGCTCGGCTGCGGAGGCCGCCGATGTCGCTGCCAGTGGCGATCCCGCCCTGCGCATCAACAGCGACGGCAGAGGACCCGTCTCCGCCGAGTGGATGATCCCGAAATCCCTCTGGATGAAACGCAACCAGCCGGAGCTGTTCAGCCACGCCGCGCACATCTGCGAGTATCAGGACTACATCAACTGGCGCCTGACCGGCCGCTGGGTCGCCTCGCTCAACAACGCGTCGGTGCGCTGGCACTATCAGAGCCGCGAAGGCGGCTTGCCGCTGTCGCTACTGGGGAAGCTCGATCTCGCCGAGCTCGAACAGAAATGGCCGCCGGCGATCGTGCGGCCAGGCGACGTAATCGACTCCCTCACCAAATCCGCGGCTGAGCATCTCGGCCTCAAGTCCGGCATTCCGGTGGTGCAAGGCGGCGCCGATGCCTTCATTGGCGTGATCGGCCTCGGCGTCACCGAGCCGGGCGAGATGGCGCTCATCACCGGCTCATCGCACCTGCATCTCGGCATCGCCGCGCGCGAGGTCCACGGACCCGGCATCTGGGGCACCTACATGGACGCCGTCTATCCCGACAAGCCGGTGATCGAAGGCGGCCAGACGTCAACCGGATCGGTCATCGCCTGGTTCAAGCGCCACTTCGCTCCGAACACCACGCTCGACGCGCTGAATGACGAAGCGGCACAGATCGAGCCCGGCTGTGAAGGCCTGCTGGTGCTGGACCACTTCCAGGGCAACCGCACGCCCTACACCGACGCCCTGTCGCGCGGGGCGATTACCGGGCTGACTTTGAAGCACACGCCGGCGCACGTCTATCGCGCGATCATGGAAGGCATCTGCCTCGGCACCAAGCTGATCGTCGAGAATTTCGGCGGGGCCTTCACGCCCAACCGCATCGTGGTGGCCGGCGGCGCGACCCAATCGCCGCTCTGGCTGCAGATCCACGCAGACACGATCGGCGCGCCGCTGGCGCTGACCGAGGTGTCGGACGCCCCTGCCCTCGGTTGCGCGATCCTGGCCGCCCATGGCGCCGAGCGCTTCGACAGCATCGAGGAAGGCGCCGCGGCCATGGTGCGGACGGCGCGCACCATCGAGCCCGACGCCGCCAACGCCCAGCGTTATGAGTCGTTCTATCCCCAATATCGCGAGCTCTACGCCGCGCTGAAGAAGGCCCGAGAGACAACATGACTGAAAAACCATGAGTGCCAACAACAAGCTGCGCCGCGCGGCTCAGCACCTGCGGCGCCGTCACATGCTCGTGCGTGCCGCCATCGCTGTAGCACTCTTGATCCTGACACCAATAGCGCAGGCATCGGCAGCTCCGCCCGAAGTTGCAGGCAATGTGAGTACCGCTGTGTATGTAGTGATGCACAAATCCTTCACGACGACAGTGGATGCCGACCAGTGCCTCGGTGCAGGGGACCTTGCGACTATTCGACGAGGTTCCTGGGTGTTCCTCTCGGAAGGGTCTCCAGAGTCGTCCGAAACCCCGAAAGTGGCTGTGGGCCAACACTACCGGTCACGGCTGAGTGGGGGGAAATGCGAGGCGTTGTACATCACGAGCGCGCCCGTCCTACCCGTTTTCAACGTGCAGTTCGCCGGCGCGCAGGGCGAGGTGAGTCCCACATTCGGCCCCGTCGCGTCACAACCCGTCACCGACCAGCCGGGAATCCAGCAGGTGATTCGTGTCGATCTGGGCGTAGAACCGCAACCCTGATCTGTCGCTACGCCGCGTGTAC
>Ga0070668_100002938_pt1 | contig 12597 bp, 12 predicted proteins | sample KBSS43metaG_FD_64661 | JGI IMG/M metagenome (GOLD analysis project Ga0070668, IMG submission 64661) | Switchgrass rhizosphere microbial communities from Kellogg Biological Station, Michigan, USA - KBS S4-3 metaG | ecosystem: Host-associated > Plants > Roots > Rhizosphere > Soil ... | reverse complement strand
CCGGCACCTTGGTACGGACCGCCTTGTCGGAAGACAGTGCGGCGTTCGGTCGATCGTAGCAGGCTGCCACCGCGAGCATGAGCAGCAAGATGGCGTGACGGGCGGTTGGTCGAATCATGTGCGCGGCGACGGGGCGGGGAGAGTCCGGCAGAAATCCGGGCTGCGACATCCTAGTCGGCTCCCGTGCAAGCACCAAGCCCCTCGGTTCGCTCCGCGCGCGCGGCCTTGGCGACGAGCGCGGACGTCCTCCGTCGCGCTGCCGCCATGAGGATCAGGGAAAGTCCTGCTCGAACGCCGTTCGCGCTGCCATGAGCTCGACGGAGACCTGTCCCGATCGCTCACGCTCCAGGATCGTCGGCGCCGCGCCGCTCACGCGACGAATGAGATCCGCGTACGGATAGCGCGCCGACGCCATCGCGAAGTGAAATCCTCCGTCACCGAGCTGCGCACCGGAGAACCACACCGAGACGGCGTCGCTCCCTTCGTGATAGTGAAACGTGGACCGGTAGACGAGATCGTTGAGCGGCCCGAATTCGTAGGGGCCGAGCAGCGGATTCGGCGCAACCGTCCAGTTCGTGCCGTCGGCGCTTCGGGCGAAATAGATCGCCGTGCGTGAGCAGGTCGTCCCCTGCGGATACGCGGCGATGAGCGCCCAGTACTCCTGCTTGGAGGGGATGTATTGCACGTCCAGATGCCACGGCACGCGACCAGGAATGCTCAGGTTCACTGCCTCCGGTTCACCCCACGTGATGCCGTCGGTCGACCGGCGCTGCCTCAGCGACATCTCTTCGATCAGCGAGTAGCAGCCCTGCGCCACGGCGTACACCGACCACATCCGCCACGAGCTCGCACTCTCGCGCACGATCGCCGGCGAGATCAGCTCGTATCGCATGCCGGTGAACACGCGCTGCGGCGCTGACCACTGCACGCCGTTCTGGCTCGTCATCATGAACAGCAGGTCCGATGTTCCTGCTGTCTGGCGGTAATACATGCGAAGCTCGTTACGATCGGGATCGTACAGCATGTCCGGATCGGACAGATATCCGCCGATAGCGCCGGGCTGCGCGAGTGGATTATTCACGCCGGCGGGCGGGAGCATCTGCCGCGACGTGTAACCCTGGTAGATCGACGGGTTCTCGTACTTGGGATTGCCAGTCGGATACGGAGTGGCCGACACCCAGTACCGGCGCCCCTGCCAGCGCTGTGGGAACGCCACCGCGTCGGGGTGCACGAGCTCTCCACTGCCGTCGTACGTGGGAGTCGCGAGAAGCGTCAGTGCCTCGAGGGCGTTACCCGGGACCTCGGCTTCGTCGATCTCCGAGTTGTCCACGGGAGGAGCGAGCGACGACGCCACCTGATCGCCGCCACCGCAGGCGGTGATTGTGATCCCGCTCACCAACAGCGCGAGCAACCCGCGACGCCTCAGCGCCCAATGTCGCGACCATGCCGGGTTCGCCATGGCGCGCGCGTGCCGCGTGGCGCCGTTGTGCTCGTTGCTGCGCATCAGTGTCCTTCCACCCGGTTCGCCGCACCTTCGCGGACGAGCACCTGACAAGGGCTGCGTTGATGTAGCGCCCTCTCTCGCTGGATCGTCTCTCTCGAGGGTCACGCCCTCGGCGAATTGTGCTGAGGGTCACAAAAGGTGGCCCAAACCGGCCTCGAGCGCTAGTCGGCGCCGCAACATTTGTTTACTGTTCGCGGCACCCTGAGGCGAGCTGTGCTGGGTAGGAGAGGAACCGGGCACCACGAGGGATACAGCGCATGTGCGGTATCGCGGGATTCTGGTCGCCGACGTTGTCGGCCGCGGAGCGGAGAGAGACGGTGCGCCACATGACGCACCGCCTCGCGCATCGCGGCCCGGACGCGGACGGCCATTGGGTCCCCGCTGACACCCCGATAGCGCTCGGCCATCGCCGCCTCTCCATCCTCGATCTGTCCACCGCGGGCGCGCAGCCCATGTGGTCCGCCAACGGGCGCTTCGTCATCTCGTTCAACGGCGAGATCTACAACTTCAGGCAGCTGCGCGGCCGGCTCAGCGCGCTCGGCGCGACCTTCCGCGGCTCGTCGGACACGGAGGTCCTGCTCGCGGCGTTCGAGGCGTGGGGTATTGAGGCCGCGCTGCGCGAAGCGACTGGCATGTTCGCACTCGCCGTCTGGGACGTGCGCGAGCAGGAGCTCATCCTGGCGCGCGACCGCATCGGCGAGAAGCCGCTCTACTACGGCGTGTGCGGCGACTCGCTTGTGTTTGGCTCGGAGCTCAAGGCCCTGCGCGCGCATCCGCACTGGGTCGGTGAGACCGATGCGGGCGCCGTCGCGCTGCTCGTGCGCTACGGTTACGTACCTGCGCCCTACTCGATCTACCGCGGCATCGGCAAGGTCACGCCCGGCACCATGATGACCTTCCGCCCGCGCGACGGCCTCGCTCCATCGGTCACCGCTTACTGGTCGGCTCTCACACTTGGACGCGCCGGCGTGGCGCGCCCAACGAAGAAGTCCGATGCGGAGCTGATCGACGAGCTCGACGTCCTGCTGCGGCAAGCGGTAGCCGACCAGATGGTGGCCGACGTACCGCTCGGAGCCTTCCTCTCCGGTGGCATTGACTCGACCACTGTCGTCGCGATGATGCAGGCGCAGAGTACGAAGCCTGTGCGCACATTCTCGATCGGATTCTTCGATCCGAAGTTCGAGGAGGCGCGGCATGCGCGCGCCGTCGCCGCGCATCTACGCACCATCCACACGGAACACTACCTCTCGGCCGAAGAGTCGATGCGCGTCATCGACCTCCTGCCAAGGATGTACGACGAGCCCTTCGCCGACTGGTCGCAGATCCCGACGTATCTGGTGTCGACGCTCGCGCGTGACGCGGTCACCGTCGCGATCACGGGGGACGGCGGCGATGAGCTGTTCGGTGGCTACGATCGGTACGTCGGCCTGAACACCATGTGGCGGCGACTCCGCCTCGTGCCGCGTCCCCTGCGCCAGATGGTCGCACGCCAGCTCGACGCCGTGGATCGCCTCGACGCCCGGCGCTGGAACCCGCACGCGTGGCGAGCCGGCCACTCGGCGAGTGCGCGCCGCACGCACCGATTGGTCGTGAAGTCGCGCAAGCTCGCGCGCCTGCTCCGCTGTGAGTGGCGCGAGGATCTCTACAACGAGCTCCTCTCTTCATGGACCGACAGCTCGCGGCTCGTGCCGGGCGCGCCGCTGCTGCCGACCGCGCTGAGCGACGTGGCGAACCTGATGCCGGCGGCGACGTTCGCGCAGCAGATGATGCATCTGGACCTGATGTTCTATCTGCCCGACGACGTGCTCGCGAAGGTGGATCGCGCATCGATGGCGGTGAGCCTGGAGACGCGGACGCCATTCCTCGATCCTCGCGTCGTGGAGTTCGCCACGTCGCTGCCGTTGCGCATGAAGCTCCGCGACAAGCAGTCCAAGTGGATCCTCCGCCGATTGCTCGACCGGTACGTCCCGCGGAAGTTCGTCGAACGCCCCAAGATGGGATTTGGCGTGCCGCTGCACGACTGGCTGCGTGGTCCCTTGCGCGACTGGGCCGAAGCGAAGCTCGATCCGGCTCGACTCGCGAAGCGCGACGTGTTCGATCCGATCGAGGTGCGGCACGTCTGGGAGGAGCACCTCCACGGCTACTCCAACAATGTTGCGACGCTCTGGCCGGTGCTCATGTACGACAGTTGGGCCGACGAGTCCGTCGATGCAGAGGTGGCGACGATGCGCACGACCACCGTGGCCGAACGGTTCGGGCGCGCCAGCGACGTGACCGAGCAATGACGTCCAACGCGCAGTTGCGCGACGCGCGCATGAATGGGAGGTGATGGGCATGCATGGACCGACGCCGAGCGAAAGACTCAGACGGTCGCTGTGGAACGCGATCGCGGAAGATTCCTGGGCGCAGGCCGATCTGGACGCGTCCGTGAGCGAGTACGTCCGCGAAGCCCGCGAGCGCGAGTTGACGCTGGCGGCCATTTGCCGCTCACTGCGCGTACACGTGCAGCAGGTGGGACTCGGCCTCTCGGCTGAGCGCTACGAGACGGTCGCGCGACATGTCGAAGCGCTGGCCGAATCGGCGTACCGCGGCGTCTTTCGTGGGCGACACTCGTCGCGCACGGTCGACGTGTCGTCGGACGGCGAGGAAGGCTAAGGCGTCCTCTTCGGATCGTCGCCGAGCAGACCGGCGATGAAAGGCTTCGCGATGCAGTCGTAGAAGCCGCGGCCGTTGCAGATCGATGTCGCCGACGCCTCGACGTACCGCCGCACCTTGTCGGGGTAGTTCGCGCAATGCGGCGTGTTCGATCCCGTCACGCAGCCGTTGTAACGCAGCAGCGCGGTTCGATAGTCGCGGTCGGTGGTTCCTCCGCCCCTCGTGCGCGGATGGAAATACTGGTCGAGAATGAACAGCCCGAACTTGAGGTTCGTCGAGTCGCTCGCGAGATCCTTCCCCAGGCTGTCGGTGAACTGCTTCTTCAGCCAGACCTTCGGGTACACCTGCATCAGCCCGACTGCGCCGACGTTGGACATCGCCTTGGAGATGAAGCGCGCGTTCTCCGTGAGCATGACCCCGAACACGATCGCGGGAGAGATGCCCCGCGTGTACGCCTCGCGAACGGCGTACTGGGCGATGGAGTCGGCGCGCGCGGAGTCGAGCTGACCCGTGCGCATCAGGTCCTCGTAGAAGTTCCGCTTCTCTTCCTGGTATTTCGGCGACGCGATCAGGCGCGCGACCGTGGTGCTTTCCACGGGTGCAGGTGCGATGACGGCCGCGGCCACCGGCGCGTGCTTGCGCAGCTGCTCCACGACTGTCCCCGATGACGCGTACACAGGCCGCGTGCTGCGGACCGCGAAGACGATGACGAGGATCAGCACGCCGACGAGCGCGAGCGTGCGCAGCAGGTACGACATCGTCGAGGGCGGCTTGCGGTCGCGCCGTCCTCCGCCTTCGCCGGCGTTCGCTCGACGATCAGCTCCCTCGCGCCGCTCGGGAGTGCCAACGACTTCCGTCATCGGTCAGGCACTCAGCGGACGCATCCGCCGTCATCCGGTGTCTTCGCCGCGAGTCCCGCCGCGCGCCCACGTAGCAGCTTGCTCATCTTCCGCTCCTCGACCGTGGACCCCCCAGACTTGCAGGAGGCGTACCGTATCGAGTGCGGCTGGGCGCCGCGCTACCCGGCTCAGGGGCGGGACGGCACGTTGGTTGGTGGGGTGCTGGGCGCTTCCGGAGTGGCTGCCGCTGCCTGCGGGGCAGGGGTGGCGGGCGCGGGGGCAGGCGGGGCGGGAGCGACGGCGCTGTCCGGCACCGGCTGCAGGTGTCGGTACCGCAGAGGATCCACCTGCCGGCCGTTGACGATCACCTCGTAGTGCAGGTGCGGCCCGGTCGACAATCCGCTCGTGCCAATCGTGGCGATGGGTACGCCCTGCGTCACACGTGCGCCCTCGGCCACCATTGCCTTGCCGCAATGCGCGTAGCGCGTCGTGACGCCGTTGCCGTGATCGATCTCGACGACGAGCCCGAAGCCGAACTTGCGGCCGACGAAGCTCACGACGCCCGCCGCGGGTGCCTTGATCGGCGTGCCGCGCGGTGCCGCGACGTCGACGCCGAGGTGCGGTCGAATGATGTGCAGCAGCGGATGCCGGCGCGCACGCGAGAATCGGCTCGCGATCGCGCCGATCACCGGCAAACCTTCGATGCCGCCGGTGGTGAGCTCCGAGTCGTCGTCCGATCCACTGCGCGTGCGGCGCGCGAGAGGCTTGGGGCCTGACGTCGTGAGCTTCGGACGGCGCGCTGAAGGCGCGTCGGCCGCGGTGGTCGGGATCGCACCGCCGAGCAGGGCCGCGGCGAGCGTGTCATCGGGTGCCTCGAGCTCCGATCGGGCCACCGCGAGTGAATCCTCCACCACTGTCAGCCGAGCCCGGAGCAGCGCCGCTTCGGCGCTGGTGGCGAAGAGATCCGGTGAGCGCACGGCAATCACGACCGCGGCGACGCCCGCGCCCGCGACCAGCAACAGCACCGCGGCGAAACCGAGCACGAGACGCGCCTGCCAACGCGCGATGTTGAAGCCGCGCGTCGGCGCACCCGGCGTCGGAGGCACGAGCAGCAGCTGCCATGGACGGCGCTCGAGCGGGACCGCCTTGGCGCGTGGCCAGTGCTCCGTGATCGGCGGCAGCGACGGCCCGACGCGCTCCGGCCGCAGCCGGATGACGTCAGCCGACATGCCCCGCTCGACGATCTCGAGCGGGGGGATCGCGTCGACGTATCGGGGCGTGCGCTTCGCCGACGACATTCGCCTAGCGTTCGCTCGACGCGAGCTCGCTCACGTGCCGACCGTCGGCGTCGACTCCCTCGGGCGGACGCATCAGCACGCGGCCGTTCACGACTCCGCCCTCGGCCACGAGGATCGTCTGCGTGAGCACGTCGCCGGTCACGATCGCCGTTGCCTGCAGCTCGACGCGCTCGCTCGCGTGGATGTTGCCGATGATCGTCCCGCCGATCACGACGTCGCGCGCGTATACGTCTCCGCTCATCGACGCGCCCACGCCGAGAACGACGGTGTCCGCACGGCGAATGGTCCCCTCGAGCTTGCCGTCGATGCGGAGCGATCCTGCCGTCTCGAGATCACCGGTCATGACCAGCTGCGCATCGAGCAGCGAGTAGCCGCTGCTCGCAGGTCCAGGGGGAGTAGAGGGGCCGGAGCGTCGTGCGAGGAGGCTCATCTGCGGATGCGGCTGGGGGTGATACCTGCTCGGGCGGGGCCGCGGCCCCGGGTAGGGAGTCGTTCCATCAGTTGACGCACCAGACTCGACAGACGGCACGCAATGGGACAGGACGTGACACGCGTCACCTTACCCGCGTGACGGCCCCATCCGCCTCTTCGTCGTACACGTCGTAACTATGCTGGACGTTTGTGGCCGAAGGTGGCACGGGCTCTGCCTTCTGGTACAGAACGATTATCGGCGTTATGCGCCATCCCCTGGAGGAACCATGCGTTCCATTGTGAAAGTGTTCATCGTAGCACCCGCGATCCTGCTTTCGGCGGCGTGCAGCAAGGACAAGCCGGCAGATCCGGCCCTGAACAACGATCTCTCGCTTGCCGCACAGGCGAATCCGAATGCGCGGCTCGATTCCATCTCTGCGGCGGAGCGCACGAACGCCGCTGCCGCACCCGCGACGGGTCTGCGGAGCAGCGCTCCGGCGCCGGCTCCGGCGCGTCCGCGCGCCACGAACACCTCGAGCTCGACGCGCCGGTCCGGCACATCGAGCAGCGCTGGGAGCACGGCTAGCAGCGCCCCGTCCAAGCCGGCGACTGTGGAAGTGAAGCACACCAAGCGCGACGCGGCGATTGGCGCGGCGGCGGGTGCGATCATCGGCGCCTCCACGAGCAAGGACAAGGTGAAAGGCGGGATCATCGGCGCGGCAGCGGGCGGCATCCTTGGCGGCGTGATCGGCAACAACGTCGACAAGGAGAAGAAGCCTCAGTAAGCATCTGGAGCCCCGCGATGCGCGTCCCACCACCGCGTGAGCAGGGGGGCGAGGAGCGCGTTCCCTCGCGGCGTCCGGCCGATGTGCCGGCGCCCGAGGGCGCCGCCCTCGTGGATCATTTAGTAGAGCGACTCTCGCGTACTGAGCGCGAGTTGAGTCATGAGCGGGAGGTGGTGGCAGGCGCGGAGCGCGAGCGCACACTGTTGCGCAGCGCTGCGCGCTTTGTCGTATCCGCCGAGCGGGTGAACGCAACGGATGTCGTTCGTCCGTTCCTCCCGACGCTCGGCAACTGGTGTCTCATCGACCAGGTCACCAACGGGCACGCCGATCGACGGCTGGCCGCGTCGGACTCCGCGCTCGAGGAGCGCGCGCGCGCGGTCGAGGGTGAGATCGCGCTCGACGGAGACGCCAGCCTCGGGCTCGTGCGGGCGCTCAGGCGCCGGCGAGCCGAACGCCTCGAGCACGTCGTCCCCTCGCACCGTGCCGCGCCCAGTGAGGGCGAGCGCGGTGCGTCGGCCAGGGCGGCGCTCGAGCTACTCGTCGCGGGGCCGGTGCTGGTGGTGCCCATTTCGGCGCGCGGCCGGATCATCGGCGCGCTGAGCTTCGGCCGTCCGGCGGACCATCCTGTCTTCGACGATCGCGAGCAGCGGCTGGCGGAAGACCTCGCGCAGCTCGTCGCGACGGCGATCGAGCATCGACGCATCACGTCGGCGGCGGAGGTGGCGTCGAGGACGAAGGCGGATTTCCTGGCGATGATGAGCCATGAGCTGCGCACTCCGCTGAACGCGATCGCCGGCTACGCGCAGCTGCTCGAGATGGGATTCCGCGGCTCGCTCACCGAGGGGCAGCGCGACGCGGTGAACCGCATCCTTCGCGGGCAGGAGCACCTGCTCACCCTGGTGGATGGCGTGCTCACCTTCTCGCGGCTCACGAGCGGTCGCCTCGCGATCGAGTCGACCGAGCTCGATGCGGCCGACCTGATCGATCTGGCCAGCGAGCCGCTGGTCGTGCAGTTCGCCGCTGGGCAGATCGACTTTCGTGTTCTTCCCTGTCCGGAGCGTGCCCGTGTGTGTGGAGACCGCGACCGCGTGGTGGACATCCTCCGGCATCTACTCTCGAACGCGCTGAAGTTCACGCCGCGCGGCGGGTCGGTCACCGTTGGCTGCGAGGAGGGAGCGGGGATGGTGCGCTTCGTCGTCGCCGACACGGGGCGGGGGATCCCCGAGGGGCAGCGCGACGCGATCTTCCAGCCCTTCGTGCAGGTGGAGAAGGGGCTGACGCGCTCCGCCGATGGCAGCGGCCTCGGTCTCGCGATTGCGCGGGAGCTTGCCGAACGGATGGGCGGAACGCTGACTGTGACCAGCGAGGTTGGCGCGGGGTCGCGGTTCGTACTGTCGCTTCCGCGGGCCACGGAAGAGGGTGCCCCGCGTGTAATTGACAGTGTTCCCGGCGAGGGCTAGTATTCGAGGCTACGCGCCGCCGGCGCAAATACCTTTCAGGAAGGAAGCACAGATGGTCGAGATCCATCTCGAGGAGAGCGATCGGCTGGATTGGGCGCTCAAGGCGTTCAAGCGGAAGATCGCGAAGGCGGGGATCCTCAAGGACCTCCGGAAGAAGCGCTACTACGTGAAGCCGAGCGAGGCTCGGCAGCTCAAGGCGGCCGCGGCGCGTCGTCGCAGCCGTACCGAGCGCGCGCGCTGAGCCCGCGGGCCCGCGCAAGCTTTTGATGGCGAAAGAAGACGCGATTCAGCTCGAAGGCTCGGTCACCGAGGTGCTCCCGAACGCGACGTTTCGGGTGCAGCTGACCAACGGCCACAACGTGCTCGCGACGCTGGGCGGCAATATGCGCCGCTTCCGCATCCGAGTCCTCGCGGGAGACCGCGTGACGATCGAGGTCTCACCTTACGATCTCACGCGCGGGCGAATCACCTTCCGCCACAAGAACTAGATCCCGCGAACGACCCGCCAACGGCGGGTCGTTCGCGTTCCGGCATGCCGACACGCGCCCACCTCCTCTCGGCTTCGCTGACCCTCGTCGCGGCGCTGGCAGCGGGGCGCGAGGCGCGGGCGCAGCACGAGGGGCACGCCGGGATGGCGATGGATTCCACCAAGCCGCCCCCGCCGGCAAACCTGGTGCACGTCATGGCCCAGGCGATCCCCGTCGTGACTCACGCGCACAACACCGCGGGGGGCAGGGACCTCACGGAGGGCTATCTCGCCCAGTGGGTCGCCATGGGAAGCGGCAGGTTTCTCCAGGGGCACCTGCTGTTCGACGTGACCTTGAACGGCGAGGGGCTGACGCTGCGCCGCGGCGAGCTCTCGACCGGGGCGTTCGGGGAAGGGTTCGTGGATCGCCGGCACCCCCACACCTACCTGCACGAGCTCATCGCTACGGGCGTCGGATCGGCCGGACCGCTCGCCTACTCGGCCAGCTTCGGTCGCGGCTTCGTTCCGTACGGGACGGATGACCCGATGATGCGTCCGTTCGAGAAGTATCCGATCAACCACCATCTCTCGCAGATTCTCGAGCGCGGGGTCGCCATCGGCGCGCTTCGGCTCGGACCGGCGATCCTGGAGGGGAGCACCTTCGACGGCGACGAGCCGACCTCGCCAGGAGCCTTGCCGCGAGCGGGGAGGTTCGGCGACTCGTGGTCGGTGCGCGGCACCGTACTCCCCCTCCCGCGGCTCGAGCTGCAGGCCAGCTACGCCAACGTCAGGTCCCCGGAGGAGCCGTCGGGCTCTGGTCTCGACCAGCGGAAGCAGAGCGTCTCGGGGCGGTTCGTCAACGCATCGGGCGAGCGATATGTGCTGGCGGAATGGGCGCGCACCGATGAGCGCGACCGGAACCGGAACATCTCAGTATTCAGCTACGAGACAGCGCTGCTCGAGGGCGCCGTGACCGTTGGTGCGGTGGATCTCGGACTCCGGCTGGAGCAGACCGAGCGGCCCGAGGAGGAGCGCCTTGCGGATCCGTTCCGGACACCGCGGCCCGCGGCCGACCTCTCGATTGCGGGCATCACCCGCTGGCGGGCCGCCACGGGCGCGGTGGCGTTCCCGGGCGCGACCTTAGGCCCCCTTCGGGTGTATCCGTATGTCGAGCTCGAAAGGCTCTCCGCTTCACCTCGCTCCCCGACGGACATCTTCGATGTGCGGCAGTTCTACGGGAGCCCGATCTGGATGACGTCGCTGGGCGTGCGCGTTCGATATGGGGTGATGCACCCACGAATGGGTCGATATGGCGTGGCGTTGCCTGCCGGTCCTACGCTTCATGTGCTCGGTGTCGACACGAAGAAGCCGTCGCAACACGTTGGACATTGAACAGCGCGGCTCAGTCGCCGACCTCCTCCACCATCTCCGCCTTCCCATGCGACGTCTCCCCGTCTCGCTCGTGCTCGGTCTCGTCGCCTTCGGCGCTGCGTGCGGCGGCGACTCGCCTTCGGCGCCCGGACCGAACAACCAGCTGAACTCCTGTCCGGCAGCGATCTCGCAGAGTAAGGCGATGACCGTGCTCGGCTGCGGGGACTTCAAGCCGAAGCGCATCACCGGCGAGATCAACGTCCGCGGAAACACGGCCTACACCACGACGTGGAACAACGCCTCACCGACGAGCGCGTTCTACATGTGGGACGTGGCGGGCAACGTTCCGACGCTCGTCGACTCGGTGACGGTCACCGGCGCCAGCACGCTGGGCGACGTCGTCGTGACGCCCGACGGCAAGTATCTCGTCGTGGCGACCGAGTATTCCGGCGGATCGATCGTGATCTACAGTCTGACCAATCCGCGCAGCCCGCAGCTCGTGTCGCGATTCACGAACACCGAGACGAACGCCGGCGTGCACACGGCCGAAGTCGGCGTCGTCAACGGAAAGCTGTACGCCTTCCTCTGCGTCGATCCGGGCGGCGGGCTGAACCCGCCGGCGAAGCTGGTCATCGTGGACATCACGAACCCGGCCGCGCCGCAACAGGTGTATTCGCGCGTCATCGGCACCCCCTACGTGCACGACACCTTTCTGCGGGACGGGATTCTCTTCCTCGGGCTGTGGAACGCCGGCGTCGCGATCTGGGATCTGGGTGGCGGCGGGAAGGGCGGCACTCCCGCCAACCCGGTGGACATGGGGACGGTACAAACAGCCAACGGCCATGTGCACAATATCTGGTGGCTGAAGGATCCGGTCACCGGAATCTCGCGTTACGCATTCGTGGGCGAGGAGTCGCCAGGTTCGGTAGGCACTTCGTCCTCAGGTGATATTCACGTGATCGACGTATCGAACATGGCGGCGCCGCGTGAAGTGGCGTTCTACACGGTTCCGGGCGCCGGTACGCACAACTTCTCGGTGGACGAGCAGAACGGAATTCTGTACGCGGCGTACTACAACGGCGGGATACGGGCGATCGACGTGCGAGGCGACCTGGGCACGTGTACGGACGCGCAGAAGTCGTCGCCGGTGAATCAGGCGGTCCAGCTGTGCGACCTGTCCAAGATGGGACGGGAGCTGGCGGTAGGGCTCAAAGATCGTAGCAACGCTGTTTTCGTGTGGGGAGTCCAGTTTCTGAACGGCTCCGTATACGCGTCAGATATGTTGAATGGCATCTGGAAGCTGAGCGCGGTCTCCCGTTAGGGGAGGCGCCGTTAGATTCCGGGCCGACGGACGCGCCGCAGCGCGCCCGCACTTTTTTTCTCGAGGTCGCTCGAATGTTCCGTCCACGCACCGCGGCTGCCGCATCGCTGCTCCTGATCCCGATCGTCGCTGGCGGGTTCTTCCTCGAGAAGGCGCCCATCCACGCGACGCCGCGCCTGTTCGATCAGGTGCTCGCGATCGTCGCGAACAAGTACGTCGACTCGCTGCAGGGCGCGGACATCTACGAGAAGGCGGCGCACGGACTGGTGCGCGAGCTGAACGATCCGTACAGCGAGCTGCTCGCACCGAAGCAGAACGACGAGTTCAATCGGGCCGTCGGCGGACGTTACGGCGGAGTCGGCATGCTGCTCGAAGAGCAGAAGACGCCGACCGCGACCACGGTCGTGGTGAGCCGGATCTTCCCGAACACGCCCGCGGAAACCGGTGGCGTGCGCGAGGGCGACCGCATCATCCAGGTCGACTCCCT